>Ga0214472_10006288_pt1 | contig 12453 bp, 12 predicted proteins | sample RVTome_6_FD_207662 | JGI IMG/M metagenome (GOLD analysis project Ga0214472, IMG submission 207662) | Soil microbial communities from uranium-contaminated site in the Upper Colorado River Basin, Wyoming, United States - RVT140D175 | ecosystem: Environmental > Terrestrial > Soil > Contaminated >... | reverse complement strand
CCTCTACGTCGCGCTGACGCGCGCGACGCGCCGCGTGCGCATCGTTCACGAGCGACCCCTCCCTCAGCCACTTCGTTGACGTTGCACTACAGTGCGGCGATGACCCCGCACCGGGTCGTCGCGTTTGCCTCGGCCGCGTGCTTGACGCTTTGGGCTTGCAGCGACGCCGCGCCGCGGCGCGCGACATCCACGCCGTCGCCGGCGGCGGCCTCGCCCTCCTCGACCCCGTCACCGAGTGCCGCGCCGGGACGCTTCACGCTCGTCGGGCACGATCCGCTGCACGGCCGGGGAATGAACGCCGGACTCGCGCTGCACGGCGACTACGCCTACATCGGCAACCGGACCGACGGTTCGAAGGATCATCCGCATCCGGGCGTGCTGATCGTGGACGTCGCCGACCCGGCTTCGCCGCGCGCCGTCGGCGAGATCGAGCAGCCGCATCAGCAGCGCGAGTCAACCAGCTCGCGCGAGCTTCGCGTGTGGCACGCCGAATCGCTGCTGTTCGTGCTGAACATCCCTTGCACGCCGAGCCTTCACCGATGCGCGCGGGGTGCTGCGCCGGCGACCGTCGAGATCTACGACATCGAAGGCTCCGCCGCGAGAGTGCCCACGCCCGTCGCCACCTACCGGCCGTCGCGCACGCCGCACGAGTTCTTCCTCTGGACCGATGCGAAGGACCGCGGGCGAGCACTGCTGTACCTGTCGACGCCGGGCGGCCGGGACGCCGAATTAGTCGTGGCCGACGTGTCGCGTGCGCGGAGCGGCATCGTGCGAGAGATCGCCACCTGGCGCGAGGCGTTCCCCGAACGCGGGGGCAACGACACGCTGCATTCGTTGTCGGTCTCGCCGGACGGGACCCGCGCCTATCTCGCGCATCTGACGGCCGGTTTTCTGGTCATCGACACGTCCCAGATCGCATCGCGACGCCCCTCCCCCGCGATCGTGACGGTCACGGCGATCTCGACCCGGCCTCGATGGCCGGGGCGCGGCGCTCACAGCGCCGTGAAGGTGCCCGGCCGGCCGCTGATCGTGACCACCGACGAAGCCTACGGAAGCGAAGAGCCCGGCGGCGGATGTCCGTTCGGCTGGATGCGAGTGCTCGACATCGCCGACGAGATCCGGCCGCGCGTCGCGTCCGAGGCGAAAGTCGCGCCGTACAACAACGCCGGATCATGCGACGAAGTTCCGCGCGAGCACAACAGGAACGCGAGCTTCTCGACGCACAATCCGACGGTGACGGCCAACCTCGCGCTGGTGTCGTGGCACGGGGCCGGCCTGCAGGCCGTCTCGATCGCCGATCCCGCGAAGCCGGCGCGGCTCGCCGAGTTCCTTCCGGCACCGCTCTCCTCGGTTACGACTGAAGATCCGGCGCTCACGGCCGGGGCCGTTAAAGTCGCGATGTGGAGCTATCCGATCATCAAGGACGGCCTGATCTATGTGGTCGATGTCCGCAACGGGTTGTTCGTCCTCCGCTTTGAGGGACGGCACGGCGACGAGGTAGCGGCGATCACCTTCGCCGAAGGGAACACCAACGGCGGCTAGCGCGGGTCGCCGGCTTCGGCGCGCTTCGCCTTTCGATGGCGCCGCGCTTCGACGATCATCGGAAGGATCGACACGAACACGATCACGCCGATGATCGGAAGCAGATACTTGTCAATATCGGGAATCGCGTTGCCCAGCGCGAAACCGGCCGACGTCACGCCGACCGCCCAGAGAAAGCCGCCGATCACGTTGAAGGCGACGAACGTTCGGTAGGGCATCCGTGCGGCGCCGGCCACGATCGGCGCAAACGTGCGAATGAACGGGATGAAGCGCGCCAGCACGATCGTGGACGGCCCGCGTCGAACGTAGAACGCGTGCGCTTTCTCCAAGTGCTCCTTTCTGAAGAATCGCGAGTCGGGCCGCCGGTACAAGGCGGCGCCGGCGCGAGATCCAAACAGATACCCGACCTGATCGCCGGCGACGGCCGCGACGAACACCAGCGGCAGCAGCAGCGCGAAGTTCAGCTTGTCGGCCGCCGCGAGCACCCCGGCGGTGAACAGCAAGCTGTCTCCCGGCAGAAAGAACCCGAAGAACAATCCGGACTCGGCGAAGACGATCGCGACGATGCCGATCAAGCCGAACGTGGCGATCAGATATTCCGGGTCGAGCAAATTGGCCAGTCCCATGTCGCGGGAACGATACCGGCTCGCCGGCATCGGCGACGTGATGCAGCAGCGACCCTCGCCGTGCGCGGCCCGCGCGGTCGAATAGGCTTGGCCGTCAGCGATTCTCGAGGAGGAGTCCGATGAGCAACGCCGGGTCCGATTGGAGCGCCGCTTTCGCGGCGGCGAGCGCCGATTCGATGCGCGTCTACGATCGAGTTCTGGCTCGACTGTTCACGCCTTGGGCGCACGACCTGATCACGCGTCTGGCGCCGGCGGCGGGATCGTCCGCGCTCGACGTGGCGTGCGGACCCGGCACCGTCGCCCGGCTCCTCGCCCGTGCGGTCGGCCCCACCGGACACGTTCGCGCCACCGACATTTCGCCGGCGATGCTCGAGATCGCGCAAACCAAGCCGCTGGACGAAGGAAGCGCGCCGATCGAATAGATCGCGTCGCCGGCCGCACCGCTGCCGGTCCCCGACGAGTCGGCCGACGTGATCACGTGCCAGCAGGGGCTGCAGTTCTTTCCGGATCCGGTTGCCTCGCTCGACGAGATGCGTCGCGCCCTTCGCGACGGCGGAGTCGCCGGGGTTTCGATCTGGACCTCGGTCTCCGAGCAGATCTTTCACGTGCTCCACGATGCGGCCGAAACGGTTTTGGGACCGGAGCTCGCCGCCCGATATCGCGGACCGTTCTTGATGGCCGGCGACCAAGCCGCCGAAGCGGCCCGCGCGGCGGGATTCGCCGATGTCACGATCGTGACGCACACCATGCCGGCTGTCATCGACGAGGGCTTCGACGCGATGTTCGACACCCTCGTCGCGTCGGGGATCGCGACCGACGTCGCGGCGCTCGATCAGGACGCGTTCGGGTCCTTTCGTGACGAGGCGGCCCGCATCGCGCAGCGCTACGCCGACGGGTCGACGCTGCGAGGCTCGATGACCGCCTCGATCATGCTCGCGTCGTAGGAATCAGATTCGGAGGGGGCGGACCGGGGCGACGATCGCCTGCGGGTCGTCGCGCCACACTTCCGGCTGGACGTCGATGTAGAGCTCGATCTCGTTTCCGTCGGGATCTTCGATGTAGAGGCTGTGCGTGACGCCGTGATCCGCGGTGCCGGCGACCGTGACTCCGGCGGCCGTCAGCTCGTCGAGAGCCGAACGAAGCTCGTCGTCGGTCTCGCCGATCTTCAAGCCGAAGTGATACATCCCGACCCGGGGCCCGGCCTGGATCGGCGCGGCTCCATCTCCGACCTCCAACAGAAGCAGCTCGTGATGCGTCCGGCCCGAGGAGAACACGGCACCTTGCGATCCGAAGCGGGCCACTTCCGTCCAGCCGAGGATCTCCCCGTAGAACCGGCGCGACCGTTCCACGTCTCGTACGTAGAGCACGACGTGTCCCAACTCTTTCACCTGCATCCCGCGCCTCCCGTCTCGGTCTCGCGCACAACTCCGAGCATGCCCCGAATTATGCCCGGGACTTGGCGGGCGCCGGACGCCGTGGGAAAATGCTCGGACAGCTCGTCCGAAGCAAAGGGGGACCAATCGACTGCTCCACCACATCCGTCTAGGGCCGGGCGAGGCAAGATGACCGCGTCAGAGGTTCGGCTCGCGGATCTGCTGGCGGCGATCTCGGTCGCGACCGATCTGGGCATGGGTCAGCAGCCCGAGAAGGCGATTCGCGCGTGCCTGCTCGCGACGGAGTTGGCGCGCGCGATGCGCCTGCCGGACGACGACGTGCGCGACGTGTACCTAACGACGCTGCTGCGGCATCTCGGGTGCACGGCGACCGCGCACGAAGAGACCTACCTGTTCGGCGGCGACGAGCTCGCATCGCGCCCCATCGCGGAGCGAACCGACTTCGGCAAACCGGCCGAGGCGATCAAGATGCTGCTGTCGACGGGACGCGGGTCGGGCCTGGATCGCCCACGGCATCTTGCGCGCGCGATTCTCGGCGGGAAGAAGGGCGGCGAGCGCGTCGTGCTGGCGCTCTGTGAGGTCGCGTCGCACCTCGCCGAGCGCCTGGCCCTGGGCGCGGGCGTGGCGACCGCGCTGTATCAGGTGATGGAGCGATGGGACGGCAAGGGCGGCCCGGATGGACTCAAGGGCGAGGACATCGCGCTGCCCGCCCGCGTCGCCGAGGTCGCGACGCAGGCGATCATCTTCGACCGGCTCGGCGGGCCGGAAGCCGCGCTCGCGGTGGTCGCGCGGCGCGCCGGCGGGTGGTTCGATCCGGCGGTCGCGGCTGCGTTCTCGACGCACGGCGCGGCGATGCTGTCCCGGATCGCGGCGGCCGATGCATGGCAGGCCGTGCTCGATACCGAACCCGAACCGGTCCGAACGATCGGCCCGATGAAACTCGACCATGCGCTCCGCACGTTCGCGGACATGGTCGACCTGAAATCTCCGTACACGATCGGACACTCGTCGGGAGTCGCTGAAATCGCCGAGCGAGCCGCACGCTCGATCGGCATGTCCGACGCCGACGCGACCGGCGTCCGTCGCGCCGCCCTGTTGCACGACCTGGGTCGCACCGGGGTGTCGAACGCCATCTGGGACAAGCCCGGGCCGCTGTCGACATCCGAATGGGAATCGGTTCGCCTGCACGCCTACCACACCGAGCGGATCGCGAGCCGCTCGTCCACGCTCGCGCCGCTGGGGCTCATCGCCGGGATGCATCACGAGCGGCAAGACGGCAGCGGCTACCACCGCGGGGCGTCCGGCGCGCAGATCCCCGTGGCGGCGAAGATCCTTGCCGCGGCCGATGCGTTCCAGGCGATGACCCAAGAGCGTCCCCATCGTCCCGCACGCTCCGGCGCCGAAGTCGCCCGGCTGCTCGAAGCCGACGCGAGCTTCGACGCCGACTGCGCTCGCGCCGTGATCGCCGCTGCCGGTCAGTCGGTTGCCGTCCGGCCGGCGCGGCCGGCCGGCTTGAGCGAACGGGAGATCGATGTGGTCAGGCTGCTCGCGCGCGGCCTGTCCAACCGTGAGATTGCCGCGCGGTTGTTCATCTCGCCGCGCACCGCCGAACACCACGTCCAGCACATCTACACCAAGATCGGCGCCGCAACCCGCGCCTCGGCGGCCTTGTTCGCCATGGAACACGACCTCATGGGACCCGGCGCGAAATAGGCCGGGCGAAATAGGCCGGGCGAAATAGGCCCGGGCGAAATAGGTAGGTCTACCGATGCGGCCGCACGGCCGCAACGCGCATGCTGCGTCGAAAGGGAGGTGGTGCGAAATGTTCGCACGAGTCAGCATCTTCAACGCAGCGCCGGAAGGACTCGAAAAGAGCCTTCGAATCGCGCAAGAGAGCGTGTTGCCGCCGCTGCGCGCCGTGGAGGGCTCAACCGGCGTCATCATGCTGGGCGACCGGCAGACCGGCCGGTCGATCGGCATCACCCTGTGGCAGAGCGAGGAGGCCATGCGCGCAAGCGAGGGCACCGCCACGCGACTGCGAACCGAATCGGCCGAGGCCGCCGACGAAGAGATCGTCGCCGTCGAACGCTACGAGGTGATGATCGAAGAGCGGTGGGGGTCGTGATGGCCGAGCTGTCGTTTCGCATCGACACGGCCACATCCGCCGAAGCGATCCTCGCCGCGCTCACCGATTTCACCGACCGGAGGCCGGCGCTTTGGCCCGACCTGGATCCGGCCGTCTACCGCGTCGAGCAGCTCGGTCCCACGTCGGCGCTCGTTCGTGAGGGCCAGCGATCGCCGCGGCTGTGGGCGCTCGAGGAATACGACTGGGCGCTGCCGGGAACGGTTCGCTGGACCGCGCGCGAGAGCAACTTCTGCGCACCCGGAAGCTTCATGAGCGCGCGGATCGAGCCGACTCCGGCCGGAAGCCGCGTCCATGTGACCTGGAGCCGCACCGGCGTCGGGCTCAAAGGAAAGATGATCGTCGGGTTGATGCGGGCAACGCGCGGCAGGCCGCTCGCGGGCAGCTTGTCCAAGGCGATCGACGCGATCAGCAAGGCGAACTGAAGGAATGTTCGGCGGCCGCCCCAGCATGGGCGGCCGTCTTTCATTCCCCATGCCGTCGCGAGCAGGAGAGCGGATCGACGCGTCGAAGTAGCGGGCAAGGAGGAATCATGCGAACAATCGCCCGTCTTCTGGCTGCCGTGCTGCTCGTCGCCGCGCTCCCGTTGGCCGCCCCCGCCGCCCCGTCGCCGGCCGTCCACGTCGGTGACCTGGGACTTGACGACGACGTCTTCTGGGACGGAGGCCATGTCGGCGCCGATCCCACCTACAGTCTTCCATTCACCGGGGTGCCGTTTCCCGACCGCTGCGCCGCGGTCGATCCATGCTTCGTCTTCACGCTGGGAGTGACGGGCTCCTCTCCCACCGCACGGTTGCGCGTCGGGCTCGACACCCCTGCTCGCGACGACTCCTTCGACCTCAGCGTGGTCTCTCCCTCGGGCGCGGTCGCGTCGCGCCAGAACTCGAACTCGTACAGCATGGAGATCCTGCTGCCCGCGCCGCAGACCGGCACATGGACGATCCGCGTCGTTCCCGTCAGCGCCGAGCACGCCTCGTTCAGGATGCGCGCGAAGCTCGAGGCCGAGCCGTGGCGTCCGGCGACGCAGGGCGAGCTGCTGCCGAACCTGCGCGTGACGCGTCTGTGGGAGTTCGGATTCGCCGCGCCGGCGAATCCCGGCAACGGCCTGTTCCCGCCCGACGACGTCAACCCGCCGCTGTCGGTGCTCGGAATGGAGCCGGTCTCGTGTTCGCTGGACGAGCAACTCGGGCTCGACAATCCGGAGCAGCCGTCGCAGCGGTGCCTACGATACTCATTCGGGCTGGCGAACGCGGGTGAAGGCAACTTCGACGTGCGCTACACCAACGACCGCAGCGGCAACCAGACCGAGATGTTCCAGTGCGTCCAGCAGTCGGACGGCAGTCCACCGCGACGCCGGAGCGCCGGCACGGGCGCGTTCCACCAGACGCACGGCCACTTCCACTACAAGAACATCATCTTCCATGACGTGTGGCGCGTGCTCGACCGCTCGGCCTGGACGCGCGAGGCGGTCGGCACCGGCAAGAAGATCGGCTACAGCCCCGCGGATCAGGGCATCGCCGACTGGTTCGACTTCGTGCAGATGGCGCCGGGAACGGGCGGCTCGGCGGGCAATTGCGCGCCTGAGACGAACAGCCGCTTGGGCATGTCCGTCGGATGGGGCGACGCCTACCGCTACCAGCGTCCGGGCAACTTCGTCGACTTCGGCGCCGCGGGCGATGGGCTGTACGTGGTCCGGACGATCGCCGACCCGCAAGGCGTCGTCGAAGAGTCCGACGAGGGCGACAACACCGCCTACGCCCTGCTCCGCATCGTTGGAACCGAGATCAACGTCCTCGAGACGGGACTCGGCGACGGCCCATGGGATCCGGCGAAGGTCTTGTACGAATGAGGAGAGCGCCCATCGCTCTCGCCCTCGCGTCCGCGCTTTTGACCGCGGTCGTGCCGCTGCCGTCGCAGGCGGCAACCGAGATCGTCGCCGTGCCCGGCTCGTTCATCGCGACGTACGCGACGCCGGTGGTCGTGTGGACGGCCGGGGCGCCGGCGCCGAAGCTCATCAACCTCGACATCCAAGGCCACGATGTCGTCGCCGACGACGTGCGCGCGCCGGGCAGCGCGCCGTGGTGTCCGGCCGGCGGACCGACCTGCCCGATGTTCTTCACGCCGTTGATCGGCGTGGGGGGAATGACCGATGTCGTCGGGCTCGAACACACGCCGCCCGGCGTCTATGCGTTCCGGTGCTCACCCCACTCCTGGATGACCGGCACGCTCATCGTGGTCTAGCCCCACCGAACACCGATTCGTCACGACGCCGGCGCGTTCACGAACGCCACGTAGGGACGGCACGGCTGGTTGCGAAGGCTCGGACACGGCGGCAGCGGCGCTCCGGCCTTCATGCCGGGAACGACCGGCAACACCAAGATCGACGGCTGCGCCGGCGACGACGAGATGTCCACGAGCCCTCCGGGCACGGGATCGCCGAAGGACCACACCGGCTGCTGGCCGTTCGGCCCCGCGATGGTCACTCGAATCCGTGAGCCGGCGCGGTAGACGTGACCTTGGTGGTACAGCGGGATCGCGACCTTGACGAAGGTGTCGCTCGGCATCGGCTCGGCGTCGGCGGCGAGGAATGTGGGCACCGGCTCGAGCAGCGTGCTCGGACGCTTGAACATGTTGTTCGAATCGGTCGAGAGCTTGCGGATGCTACCGCGCATGTAGCCGTTCTGAACGAAGGTCTCGTTGTTGTCCGGGCGCACCTCGGTGATGGTCGCCTGCAGATCGACGTCCGGTGCGGCGGATCGGACCCACACATACACCGCGCCTCCGCCGAGCACGGTCGTGTCGGTGCCCAAAGGCGCGGTCACGTACGACACCGCCTTTCCAACTGGGTTCTGCCGCCAGTCCCAGACCCACTGCGACGCGTTGCCCCATAGACCGCCGCCGCCGGTGCCGCCCGCGTAGTTGGTGAGAGGCAACGCGTTGGGATCGGAGGTGTACCGGTCGACGGTGGTCGCGGACGGCAGACCGTCACCGAGCGAGCCGCCCGCGCCGAAATACCAGGTCTTGGCCGCGCTTCCGGGCGCCGGATACGACGCGAACCCCCGCTCGAACGCCGGATACGGATTGCCTGCCACCCTATCGCCGGTGGGCGAGACGCCGGCGCCGTTGTCGAACAGCACCCGGATCATCGGCTGGCGCTCGAACTCGGCCAGCGCAAGCTCGTAGGTCGGCATCAGCTGAACCGAATCGACGGGGAGCGTGACAATCTGATCGTCGGGCAAGCCCATCGCCTCTTGATACACCACCGGCGCAGCGCCACGCACCAGCGCCTGCTTCGCGATCGGCGCTTCCTTCGCGACGTAGAGCATCATGAAGTCGAACCAGCGGTTGTAGGTATCGGGCGCGAGCGAATCGATGTGCGGACCGTTGGTGAAGGTGAACCATTTCTTGTCCGTGCCGGTGAAGTGCTGCACCAGCTCGGGGCAGTGTCCGCCGGTCTGCTCGTCCTGCCACTGGCAGACCAGGAACGTCGGAACGTTGATCTTGTGCACGAACGTCACCGGGTCGAGTGGGTCGGCGACCTCGGGAACGTAGTGCGTGTTCGCGTCGATCGCGGCGAGAAGGTCCGCGGCCTCGCCGTGCAATACCTGGTTGGCCGCGCACGTCGTATCGCCGCCCTCAATCCGGCTCCACGCCCACGGCTGGCCGGTGGTCGCGCTTGCGGGCTTGGCGTCGCGCTGACGGTCGAGCGCCCACTCGACCGCGAAGCCGGTGTTGCGGTTGCCGCCCGGATACAGCGTCGTGGCGGTCGCGTCGATCACCGAAATCGGCGTGATCGCCGCCAGGCTCGGCGGCTGATGCTGCGCGGTAAACAGCTGGCTGATGCCGCCGTATGAGATGCCCAGCATGCCCACCTTGTTGTGCTTCACCCACGGCTGCCGGGCGACGATCTCGATGATGTCGTAGCCGTCCAGGTTTTGCAGCGGCTCGAAGAAGTCGAACGCGCCGCCCGAACAGCCGGTGCCGCGCATGTTGACGTTCACGACGGCGAAGCCCATCAAATTGGCGAGGATGGCGATGCCGCTCTGCGGACCGTCGGGCTTGGCGTTGGCGTAGCCCGAGTATTCGATCAGCGTCGGATACGGCGGCAGGAAGGGCGTGCCGGTGGTGGGAAGCTGCGTGCCGTGCGGCAGTCCGGGCTGACTCGCGGGGCTGGTCGGCGGATGAACCGTGTAGGCCAGCTTCGTGCCGTCGCGGGTGGTCAGGTAGCCGTAGCCGCTGGAGGGGACCGACTGGTGGTAGATGCTCGGATCCCACGGGGCCGCCGACTGGTCGTGGACGGTCACCGGATCCGAGTCGCCGCCGGCGAGCCGAACGCGATACCCGTCGCCCGGCGCCACTTTGCGGAACAGGACGCCACCCTCCGCGGTGACGGTTCGCGTCTCGACCGTCGAACCGTCGGGCGCGATCAGCGATGCTGCCGCGCCGCCCGGCAGCCCGGTCGCGTACACCTGTTCGACGCTGCCGGTCGCGTTGACGGAGGCCGTCGACGCACGCACGCCGCCGCCCGCCAGCGAAGCAATGACCAGCAGCATGATCGCCGCCGACCGTATCGCGGAGCTTTTCCGTGTGAGGAGTCCGTTGAACATTCGCCTCCGCCTTCCCTGCCCTGGGGTCGACTCATCGACCGAACCTGCCGGTATGTGGCCTGCCGGTATGTTCGACGGGCTACCCCTATTTCCCTTTTCAGCCGGCCGGCCAAGACGAGCCGACCGGTCGAGCCGGCCGAGCCGGTATCGTGTTCGCCGAGATGCTCGAGCCGCGTGCCGTCATCCTCGTCGAGGGCGAGAGCGATGCGCTCGCGCTCCGCGCGCTGGCCGTTCGCCGCGGACGCAACCTCGATGCTGAACGTGTCGGGGTGGTGGCGATGGGAGGCGTCACGAACCTCGCGACGTATCTCAGCCGCTGCGATGGCGTCCCCGTCGCGGGTCTCTACGATGCCGCGGAGGAGCATTACGTCGCACGTGCGCTTCAGGGCGCCGGGCGCGGAACGGGCCTCTCGCGCAAGGACATCGAGCGATTGGGCTTCTTCGGATGCGACCGCGATCTTGAGGACGAGCTGATCCGCGCGTTGGGCGCGGAGGCCGTTGAAGCGGTGATCCACTCGCTTGGAGGCCTCGGCGCCTTCCGCACGTTCCAGAAGCAACCGCAGTGGCGTGGCCGAGCGATCCAGGAGCAATTCCGCCGTTTCATCGGCGCCAACAGCGGATGGAAGGCGGCCGCCGCGCGCGCGCTCGTCGATGCGCTGGACTTGGAGCGTGTCCCGCCTCCACTCGACCACGTGCTCTCCCGCGTATGACCCTCAGCGCACCCGAGTGACGGCGTACGCCCGGCACGCCCAGGCGGGCTTGCCGAAAGGCCACATGCGTGAGATAGATTGCAGGGGAAGAGGAGCGCGTCCCGGCCTCATTCTTCATTGGCACCGAGGGATGGGCCCCGAAAAGAAGGGGGCACACCATGTCGGCCTTTTCACACGCGCGACAGTTCAACGTGCTCGTTGGAGTTGCGACAGTTCTCGTCGCGGGGCTCGGAACTCCGGCGGAAGCGAGCGGACCGAGCTCGGCCGCAACGAACACCGCTCGTGCCGCGAGCGGCAAACACAACATCCCGGTCAGCGCCACCGGCAGCTACGTCGTCGTGATGGACGGCGACCCAGTGGTCGCCACCGAGGGTCAGGACAACGTCGACAGCCCCCGCGGCCGCGCTCGCAGCCGCGAGTTGCGCGCCCAGCACCGGCAGGCGGCTGACTCGGCCGGCGTGCGGATCATCAACGAGTACACAACGTCACTCAACGGGTTCTCTGCCGTCATGAGCCACGATCAGGCGGAGAAGCTGGCCGCACGCGATGACGTAACACTGGTGCTGGCCGACGAGATGCACTTTCCCACCACCGACTCGAGCGGCGACTTCCTCGGCCTGACCGCGGCCGGGGGCGCCTACGACCTCGGCGTCGAGGGCGACGGGGTCGTGGTCGGCGTCATCGACACCGGCATCTGGCCCGAGCACCCGAGCTTCGCCGACGACGGCACGTACCCCGTTCCCCCGATCACGCTCGATGACTCGGAGCGACCGACGTGCGAGTTCGGCAACACCGAGCACAACCTGGCCGACGTGCCGTTCGAATGTAACAACAAGCTCGTCGGAGCCCGGCAGATGCTCGACACCTACCGCGCCGTGATCGGCGCCGAGGACTTCGAGTTCGACTCGGCCCGCGACGACAGCGGGCACGGCACCCACACGGCGTCGACTGCGGCCGGCAACGCCGACGTTGCCGCCACCATCGGTCCGCACAACCTCGGCACGGTGACCGGCATCGCGCCGCGCGCCCATATCGTCATGTACAAGGGCTTGGGGGACCTCGGCGGCTTCACGTCGGACCTGGTCAGCGCCATCGACCAGGCCGTTGGCGACGGCGTGGACGTCATCAACTACTCGATCGGCGGCGGGGCAAGCCTCACCGGCGCGGACGACATCGTCTTCCTCTTCGCCGCCGACGCCGGCGTCTTCGTGGCAGCATCGGCCGGAAACAACGGCCCCGGCGCCGGCACCATCGGTGGTCCTGCCTCGGTGCCTTGGCTGACGTCGGTCGGAGCCAGCACCCAGACGCGGTTCTTCCAGGGCACCGTTCAGCTGGGCAACGATCTGACCTTCACCGGGGCCTCCCTCACCGCCGGGGTCGGCTCGTCCCCCCTGGTGGACGCGGCGACGGCCCACAAGAAGCGGAACAAGG
>Ga0214472_10006287_pt1 | contig 12453 bp, 12 predicted proteins | sample RVTome_6_FD_207662 | JGI IMG/M metagenome (GOLD analysis project Ga0214472, IMG submission 207662) | Soil microbial communities from uranium-contaminated site in the Upper Colorado River Basin, Wyoming, United States - RVT140D175 | ecosystem: Environmental > Terrestrial > Soil > Contaminated >... | reverse complement strand
CAATCGGGGCGGGGGGACGGCCGAGGTCGGCGACACGACCATCACGTTCGGACCGGTCGCCCTGACGAAGATGGCCTGCGCGCCCGATGCCATGGCGGTCGAGCAGGTCGTCGCGGCCGTGCTCTCCGGCGAGGTTGGCTACACGATCGAGGCCGGGCGCCTCACCCTGGATGCCGGCGGTGGCGGTCTCATGCTCCGCGCCGAGCCCTGATGTCCCGGCGGCGGCGAGTCAGCTCGACGCGAGCGCCTCGGCCATCGCGCGCAGGTGATCGGGCGTGGAGCCGCAGCAGGCCCCGATGATCGAGGCGCCGGCGGCGCGGGCCTCGAGCGCGTAGGCGGCCAGGACGGGCGGCGCGGCCCGGTAGACCGCCTTCATGTCGACGAGCTCGGGCATCCCCGCGTTCGACTTCCCGACGAGGACGACGTCCGGCGCGGCGGCCCGCATCCTGGCGATGACCGGGACCAGCTCGTCGGGGCCGTTGCCGCAGTTGCCGCCGATCGCGTCGGCGCCCCACTCCGCGAGGGCCCGGACGGCGCGCTCGGGTGACACGCCCATCATCGTGTGGCCCCGCGTGTCGAACGTCATCGTGGTGATGAGCGGGATCTCGGGCGCCACGCGCCGGACGCCTTCGATCGCCGCGTGGATCTCCTCGAGATCGGACATCGTCTCGATCCAGATCAGGTCGACGCCACCGGCCACGAGCGCCGCGGCCTGCTCGGCGAAGACGTCGACCGCCTCGTCGAACTCGAGCGGCCCGATCGGGACCATGATCGAGCCGGTCGGCCCGATGTCGCCGGCGACGAGCGCGTTCCCGCCCGCGGCGTCGACCTCGGCCCGGAGGAGGATGGCCGCCATCTGGTTGAGCTCCCTGACGAGGCGCTCGTTGCCGTGGAGCGTCAGGCGAAGGCGGTTGCCGCCGAAGGTGTTCGTCAGGACGATGCGTGATCCGGCCTCGAGGTAGCCGCGATGGATGCGCCGGACGACGTCCGGCTGGCTGACGTTCCAGAGCTCGGGCGGATCTCCGAACTGGAGCCCGGAAGCGAAGAGCATCGTCCCCATCGCCCCGTCGGCGAGGACGGGCTGGCCGCTCCCGAGGAGCGCCTCCCAGCGCGCCCGCTGGACGGCGGGCGGGACGGGGCCGGGGGCGGGCTGACGGTCGAGCAGCGTGTCCATCGTTCGCGAAGCGTAGCCCGGGCCCGGGATTCGGTCGAGGGGCGCCCGTGGCTGGTCGGTCGAGGGCGCCTGCGGCTGGGCGGCATGCGAGAATCAGCGGGACACTCGGAGGGGCGATGCTGCTCGGTCTCGATCACCTGGTCGTCGCGGTCACGGATCCCGACGCGGCCGCCGCCGAGCTGGAGGCGTCGGTCGGCCTGACCTGCACCGGCGGCGGCCGGCACCCGGCCTGGGGCACGTTCAACCGGCTCGCCTGGCTGGGCGACACGTACGTCGAGCTCATCGGCCTCTTCGATCGATCGATCGCCCCGAACGGCGCGGTCTCCGCCGCGGTCCTCGCGGCGCTCGATGCCGGGCATGCCGGCCTGGTCGCGTACGCGGTTGCCAGCGATGCCCTCGATGCGGACCTCGAGCGCATGCGGGAGGGCGGCTCGGCGCTCGGCGATGTCGAGCTGCGTTCGCGGACGCGGCCCGATGGCGAGGTCGTCCGCTGGCGAGCCACCTTCCCGCCGGCGCTCGGACCCTCCGAGCCGCCCTTCGTCATCGAGCACGAGCTCGTCGGGGCCGAGTGGGGCGATCGAGCCCGCGACGAACGGGCGGAGCTCGCGCATCCGGTCGGTGGCCCCGCCCGGGTGGCCGCGATCGAGCTGCCGGTGCCGGACATCGAGGCCGCCGCCGAGGCCTACCTCCAGACCGTCGGCATCCACTTCCCGGATGCCGACCCGCGCGGCGCCGCCGCGACCGTGGGCTCGCAGGTGGTGCGGCTGCGCCACGGCGCGCCGCTCTGGAATCCGGCCGTCGTCGAGATCGAGCCGCTCGGGTTCGCCCCCGCGAGAGCCGCCCTCGAGGTCGACGCGGTCGGCCTCCGCTGGCGCATCAGGGCGCCGCGCCCGACGACGAGCTGAGCCGCCGCGCCCCGGCGATCTGCGGGTGCGGTCGCCACGCGGCGCGAGGTGCTACGTGCGGCGTGTCGCCACGCGGCGCGAGGTCCTACGTGGTCGGCTTCGCCTCGTGGCCGTCTCGGCCCCCGCCCAGGTCGCCGCGGTTCGCTGCCGCGCCGTGGGCGGCGGACCAGGCGGTCACCGCGTCGGCGAGGGCGACCGATCCCGGGCGAACCGCGAGACGGTCGTCGCCACCGCGGATCCCTGGGCCGAGCTCGGCGAGGCGGCCGCGATAGGCGGGCCTGTCGCCGTCGCTCCGCCCGGTGGGCGGGTAGACATCGAAGTAGCCGTCGGTGCTGACGACGACGTGGGCGTCGGGCGACGCAAAGGGCGTACGAGCCATGGCGGGCATTCCGATCCGTCGCGCGCTTCGGACCGGCGAATGAAAGCCCGGCGATGGCGACAAGGCATCCACCTTCGGCCCAATCCGCGAATCCGTCAAACGGGGCGCCAGATGACGGCCGCGGCGTAGCCTGAGCGGCGATGCACGTCGACGCCCGGCGAATCTGGCTGGCGACGCGGTGGCGCCTGGTCGCGCTGGCCATCGCGGTCGCGCTCGCCGCCTGCTCCACTCCCCGGGCCGCCACGGACGGCACGGCCCCTCCGACGACGCCAGCGGGTGAGGCCGCGCCGGCGGCGAGCGGCACCGCCACGCCCCCCGCGAGCCCGCAGCCCGGCACGACCGCGTCGGCGACCGCGTCCGCGACTACGACACCGCCCGGGCAGCCGGTCGTCCTCGTCGGGGCCGGCGACATCGCCTCGTGCGGCTCGTCGGGCGACGAGGCCACGGCCGATCTCCTCGACGGGATCGCGGGGACGGTCTTCACGGCCGGCGACAACGCCTACGACCGTGGGACCGCGGCCGAGTTCGCCGACTGCTACGGCCCGACGTGGGGCCGTCAGCGCGACCGGACGCTGCCGGTCCCCGGAAACCACGACTACGCCACGGCCGGCGCGGCGGGCTACTTCGGGTACTTCGGCGCCGCCGCCGGGGAACCGGCGGAGGGCTGGTACGCGACCGACCTCGGGGCCTGGCGCATCTACGCCCTCAACAGCGACTGCTGGGCGATCGGGGGCTGCGAGGCGGCCTCGGCCCAGGAGCGGTGGCTCCGCGAAGACCTCGAGTCGAACCCGCGCGCCTGCGTCCTGGCGATCTGGCACCACCCGCGCTTCAGCTCGGGCGAGCACGGCAGCGACCCGATGACGTCGGCCCTCTGGCAGGCCCTCGATGACGCGGGCGCCGAGATCATCGTCAACGGCCACGACCACGACTACGAGCGATTCGGTCCGCAGGACGTGAGCGGGACGGCCGATCCCGGGGGCATCGTCGAGTACGTCGTCGGCAGCGGCGGGCGGAGCCACTACGCCTTCGGGACGCCGATCGCGAACAGCCTCGTCCGCGACAGCACCGCCTTCGGCGCCATCCGCTTCGACCTCGACGCGGGTGGCTGGGCCTCGACGTTCGTGCCGGTCGCCGGCGCGACGTTCACGGACAGCGCGAGCGGAACCTGCCACTGACCCGGCCGGCGCGGTAGGGTTTGGCCTTCGCGCAAGGAGACCCGATGCCCGAGATGCCGAAGTTCACGAAGTCGAGCCCGGAGATCGTCGAGCGCTTCCGCGGGGCCCTCGCGCGCCACGCGGCGCCCGACGTCGTCCTGAAGCCGATGTTCGGCTACCAGTGCGCCTGGATCAACGGCAACATGTTCAGCGGCCTCTTCGCCGACGAGTGGTGGGTCCGCGTCTCCGAGCCGGATCGCGACGCCCTCCTCGCCCTGCCCGGCGCCCACCCCTTCGAGCCGATGCCCGGGCGCTCGATGGGCCGCTACGTGGTCCTGCCGGCCGACCTCGCCGCCCTGGACGCCGACCTCGATGCCTGGCTCACGAAGGCCGCCGAGTTCACCCGCTCGATGCCGCCGAAGAAGAAGTAGTCAGCCGGCCGACGGGCGGGTCATCGCCGCGGGATCGATCGCAGCGTCGAACTCGGCCGCGGTGAGGTAGCCCAGCGCGAGCGCCGCCTCGCGGAGGGTGGTGCCCTCGTGATGAGCTTTCTTGGCGATCTCGGCGGCCCGGTCATAGCCGATCTTCGGGGCGAGGGCGGTGACGAGCATCAGCGACCGGCCGAGGTGCCCGCCGATCACGGCGACGTCGGCCTCGAGGCCCTCGACGCAGAACTCCCGGAAGGAGCGGCAGGCGTCGGTCAGGAGCTCGATCCCGTGGAGCAGGTCGTGGGCGATGACCGGCTTGAAGACGTTGAGCTCGAAGTTGCCCTGCGAGCCGGCGATCGTGATCGCGGCGTCGTAGCCGAAGACCTGGACGCAGACCATGGTCATCGCCTCGGCCTGCGTCGGGTTCACCTTGCCGGGCATGATCGACGAGCCGGGCTCGTTCTCCGGCAGGCGCAGCTCGCCGAGGCCGGCCCGCGGGCCCGAGCCCAGCCAGCGGATGTCGTTGGCGATCTTCATGAGGCTCGTGGCGAGCGTCTTGAGGGCGCCCGAGGCGAAGACCGTCGCCTCCTGGCCGGCGAGCGCCTGGAACTTGTTCGGGGCCGTCACGAAGGGCAATTGCGTGAGCTCGGCGATCCGGCGGGCGACGCGAACGCCGAACTCCGGGTGGGCGTTGAGGCCGGTCCCGACGGCCGTGCCCCCCAGGGCGATCTCGTAGAGCCCCGGGAGTGCGGCCTCCAGGCGCGCAATCCCGCCGTCGAGCTGGGCGACGTAGCCGCTGAACTCCTGGCCGAGGGTCAGCGGGACGGCGTCCTGGAGGTGGGTCCGGCCGATCTTGACGATGCCCTCGAACTCGCGGCGCTTGACGTCGAGGGCGTCGCGCAGGGCCCGGACGATGGGGATGAGATCGCCGGTGATTGCCATCGCGGTGGCCATGTGGAGCGCGGTCGGGAAGGTGTCGTTCGACGACTGGCTGCGGTTGACGTCGTCGTTGGGGTGGACCGGCTTCTTGCCGCCGCGCGCCCCCGTGGCGATCTCGTTCGCCCGGCTGGCGATGACCTCGTTGACGTTCATGTTCGACTGGGTGCCCGAGCCCGTCTGCCAGACCCGGAGCGGGAACTCGGCCGCGAGCGTGCCGGCGGCGACCTCGTCGGCGGCCCGGACGATGAGCTCGCGCTTCTCGGCGGGAAGCAGGCCGAGCTCGGCGTTCACCTCGGCCGCGGCGCGCTTGAGGATCCCGAACGCCCGGATGATCCCCGGCGGCATCGTGTCGTGGCTGATCGCGAAGTGGTGGAGGCTGCGCTGGGTCTGGGCGCCCCAGTGATGGTCCGCCGGGACCTCGATCGGGCCCATCGAGTCGGATTCCGTGCGGGTCGCGCCGGGCACCGTTTGCTCCTCGGTCGTTGTCACGGGATGAGTATGGCGCGGCGATGGTCACATCGGCGAGTGCCGTCTGCCGCGACGAATCGTCGGTCCCGGTCTGACGCCGTGACAGGGAGTCAGCACCTCGCCCTCGAAGGGCCAGAAGGGCCCGCGCTCGGTGCGGGTCGTGACTCGGAGACAACGCGGCCCAGTGAGTGGCCGGCCAAGCATCGCATCGTGGTGTATTTGTTACGCACTCCGAGTCACGGCTGCCGCGGCCCGACCTCGCCGAGGACCGGTGCAGATCTGGGGCTTGACATTGGAGCGACTCCAGGGTCTAGGGTGCCGCGCATGGCAGCAATCCCCGAGCACGGCTTCCTCCTCATCGCCGACCTGACCGGCTACACCACGTACCTCTCGCGCGGCGAGATCGAGCACGCGCCGACGATCGCGGGCGATCTCCTCGAGACGATCGTGGGGCGGCTCGAGCCGCCCTTCCGCCTCGCGAAGTTCGAGGGCGATGCCGCGTTCCTCTACGTCGAGGACGGGCGGGCCGAGGGGTCGTTGCTCCTCGACGCGGTCGAGGCCGCCTATCTCGCCTTTCGGCGCCGGCTCCGGAGCATCGAGCAGGCGAGCGCCTGCGACTGCACGGCCTGCAGCCAGGCGCCGCGGCTCGATCTGAAGTTCTTCCTCCACCACGGCGAGTACGTCCGGACCCCGATCGCCGGCCGCGACGAGCTGGCGGGTGCTTCGATCATCGTCGTCCACCGGCTCCTCAAGGGCGCGACCGCGGCCGCGGCGCACGACGAGGACGGACGCGCATCCGGCTTCGGCGTCGTGACCGCCGAGGCGCTCGGGGCCATGGCCATCGATGCCGATGCCCTTGGCGCCACCGCCGGCTCGGAGACGATCGAGCATCTCGGGACCGTCTCCACCTACACGGTCGATCTGGAGGCGCGCTGGAGCTCGGAGGCCGGGCGACGGCGCGTGGAGATCGACGACCAGAGGGCGCTCGTCGACATCTCGACCGTGGTCCCGGCGGACCCGGCGACCGTCTGGGCGTACCTGACCGCGCCCGCGCTCCGACCGCGATGGGAGGGCCCGATCGTCATCGCCGAGACGACCGAAGACGGCCGCCGCGGTGTCGGCACCCGGTCACAGTGCGTGACCGGCAGGCTGGCAACGATCGAGGAGATCGTCGACTGGCAGCCGTACGACCACGCTTCCTACCGCCTCGTCGTGCCGGGCGTCGGAGCGGCCGACGCGACATGGGACCTCGCGCCTGACGCATCCGGCACGACCGTCCGGCTTCGCTGGGCGGCCGCGGGACCCGACTCGCCCCCGGTCGTGGAGCTCGAGCGGATTCGCCGCGAGCGAGCGTCCGCGCTCGATCGACTCACTGTCGTCCTCGGAGCGTCGCCGGCCGGCGGCGCGACGGACCAGGAGCTGCAGGAGGTGCCCACGTGATCCGCTATTCGTCCGAGGTGTCGATCGCCCGTGCGCCGCACGACGTCTTCGCCGCCCTCCTCGATCCTGAGCGCTACGCCCAGTGGACGCCGATGACGGACATGGCGTTCGAGGGGTCGGGGCCGCCGCGCGTCGGCCAACGCGGCAGCTTCCGCCTCGCCGAGGGGCCGATCAAGGGCCGGCTGGAGATGGAGATCGTGGAGCTGGAGCCGGACCGCCGGCTCGTCGTCCGGGTCAGCCATCCCGCGCTCGACTGGCGGGCCGTGAACACGATCCAGCCGGACGGCGCCGGGACCCGGCTGACCTACGCCGGCGAGATGTCGCTGCGCGGCTGGCGACGGCTCCTGGAGCCGGTCATGGGCGGCGAGATCCGGGACGGCGAGGCAAAAGAGGCGATCCGCCTCAAGGAGCTCCTCGAGGCCGAGCCGACGGCCGGCTCGGACGCCGCGGCCGCGTCAACGGTTCCGGCTTGACATTCGAGCCACTCCAGGGTTGAGTGGCGACCATGCGCATCGGTGAGCTCGCGGAGCGGGTCGGCGTCCCCGCCGACACGGTCCGGTTCTACGAACGGGCGGGCTGGCTCCCACGTCCACCCCGGCAGGGCAACGGCTACCGGGAGTACGCCGATGCCGACGTCGAGCACCTCCGGCTGCTGATCGACCTGCGACGCCTGGAGATGCCGCTCGACGAGGCGGCGCGTCTCGCCTCGTACTGCCACTCCGGGCATTGCGCCGATACGAGCGCCGAGCTGCCCCGGCTCATTGCCGAGCGCCGCGCGGATGTCGCCCGGCGGATGGCCCGTCTGGGGGAGCTCGACGCCCGGCTGGCCGACCTCGAGCGCCACGTGGCCGCCGCCCCGGACCCGGGTGGGTCGGCGACCCGGCCGTTGGCTGCGCGCCGGACCCTGTCAGTGCTCGAGGCGGGAGGGCCGTGCTGCGACGCGGCCGAGGCCGTGACCGGGATCGCCGAGGGCGGCTGCGCCTGCTGCGCCCCGGCCGGCTGAACGCCCTCCGAGACTGCCTGCACCGCACTGCGTGCCCGGCGGCTCGCGACGGATCGGCGTCCGTGAGTCCGGACCCGCGCCACGCCAGGGATCAGTGGACGTGATGCAGGCCGAGGGCGCTCGAGCTCCGACCGCTGAGTCTCGGCCAGGCATTGCCCACGCTGATCCGTGGGGGCTGATTGGCTCGACCCAGGGCTGGAGCGCCGCGACGGGTGCCAGAACGCCCGTCCTGGATCACGGGGACTGATGTCCGACAGCATGGAGCCGAGAGCACCGTCTTGGATCACGAGGACCGATTTCCGACGAGCATCGGGGCCCATGGCAAGGGCGCCTGCCGCGGGCACGCGCTCCGCGTGCTCGAATCGCGGCCGGCCTCGTCCGCGTCAGACGACGTGGGACTCCCCGATGAGCTCGCCCCGCGCGAAGCGCTCCAGGCGGAGCGTCGACACGTCGACCGTGGGCGGGGCACCGAGTACCAGCTCCGCGATCACCTTCCCCACGATCGGGGCGTGCTGGAAGCCATGGCCGGAGAACCCGTTCGCGAGGTACAGGCCGCCGAGGCCGCCGATGGGACCAAGGATCGCGTGGCGGTCCGGCGTCATCTCGTACAGACCGACCCAGGACCTCGCGAGGCCCGCCGCCTCGAGGGCCGGCAGGACGGAGACCGCGACGGGCAGGAGCTCCTCGGCGATCCAGCCATCGTCGACGACCGTCTCGAACGTCGCGACCGCGTCGGCGAGCCGGGGCATGCCGATGAGCACGCCCGCACCCTCGCGGTGGAAGTAGAACATCGTCGCGGTGTCGATCACGAGCGTTCGCCGCTCGGGCCGGCCCGGGAATCCCGACGTCGTCACGACGTGGCGGGGCTGAGGCTCGATCGGGAGGTCGATCCCGCAGGTCGCGGCGAGGTCCCGGGCCCAGACCCCGGCCGCGTTGACGACGACCGGGGCATCGATGTCAGCATCCGGCGTCGAGACTCCGGTCACGCGACCGCCATCGGGTGACGTCCGGATCGCCGTGGCCGACGCGCCCAGGCGGAGCTCCGCTCCCGCCCGCCGGGCGAGGGTCGCGTAGCCGTTCGTGAGTCCCGACGGGTCGGCGATCCCGTCGTCCGGCCCGAACGTCGCCCCGACAAGGCCGTCCGCCGCGAGCCCGGGAACGAGCGCTGCGACCGCCGCGGGGTCGAGCTCCTCGACCCGCGCCCCGAGCGATCGCTGCATCGCGGCCGCGGCCCGGTACCCGGGCCATGACGCCTCGTCGCGGACGAGGAACAGATAGCCGTCGACGTCGACGTCCAGCGGCAGGCCGTGCTGCTCGGTGAAGGTCCGGATCATGCGGACGCTGGCGAGCGAGAGGCGGACGTTGATCTCGCTCGAGAACTGGATCCGGAAGCCGCCCGCACATCGGCCGGTCGAGCCCGTCCCGAGGGCGGCCTCGCGCTCGAGGAGGATGACCCGACCGGCTCCCGCGGCCGCCAGGTGGTAGGCGATGCTCGCGCCCATCGCGCCGCCGCCGACGACGACGACGTCGGCCGTCTCGGTCATTCGGTCGGGCGTCCGGAGCCAGTCACCCGGTCATGGTGCCAGCCGCGGGGCGGCCCGGCACGGGTTGCTCGCGGGCCGCCCGCGGGGTTGCCCGGCCGCGAGGGCAGATCAGCCGGCGCCGGGACTCCGGAAGCCGACCCGGGGCCGCGCCGGGATGCGCAGGACCACGCGGTCGAAGACCTCGGGCAGGAACCAGTGAAGCCCGTAGAGACGGCAGCCCAGGCAGTAGCCGGAGACCGCGAGGAGGGCCTGGAGGGCGGCCACCGCGGCGATCGGTGCCCAGAACCAGGACGTGGCGCCCGCTGCGAAGAGCACCAGCCCGACCGCTGCGAACAGCGCGCCGAGGGCCTGGGCGAAGCGCGGTCCGAGCTCGGGCTCGGGGACGCTCGGCGGCCCGAGGCGCAGGGCGCGCCGGATGGCCGGCCACGGCCGGCCGAAGGGGAACCACTGGGTGCCGAGCGCGGCACTCACCGCGAGGGCGAGCCCGACAACGAGGGCGACGGCCGGGAGATCGAGGGCGATCCCGGCGACGAGGGTGATCGCCGACAGGCCGGCGCCGAAGCGCTGGCCACGCGGATCGATGGTGCGGACGCGAATCACGGATGACACGGAGAACCTCGGGGTGAGGGTCGGGGCTCGGCGGCGCGCGGCGGAAGCCGGACGGGGCCGAGGTGGGCGCTGCGTGCGGACCGAAGGACGGCCGGTGTCGGCCGCCGGGCTCAGGCCCGCCGGAGACAGGAGCAGCGGCCCGGGATGCCCGTGGGACGCGTCATCGAGACCGAGGATACGGGGGATCGGCCGGATCGTCGAGCGGCGCTCATCCGGCTCATCCCGCTCATCCGGCTCCTCGGGCGATCCCCGCGGCGCTGAAGGCCGCGAACGACGGCTCGATCGCGGCGACGAGGCCGCCCGCCTCGGCGCGGTCGCCCGACTCCACGCCGAACCACTTGGCGTCGGGCGTCTTGACGCCGTTGCCGGTGATCAGGGCGACGACCTCGTCGTCGGGGCCCACGAGGCCTCGCCGGACCGCCTGCTCCAGGCCGGCGACGGTGACTCCGCCGGCGGTCTCGGCGAAGACGCCCTCGGTCCGGCCAAGGCGGCGGATCGCGGCAGCCGTCGCCGTGTCCGGCACGGATTCGATCGACCCGCCGGTCCGGCGCGCCAGGGCCAGGGCGTAGCGACCGTCGGCGGGCGAGCCGATCGCCAGCGACCGGACGATCGTGTCCGGCGCCCGGACCGGGCGGATCTCGTCGACGCCCTCGGCGAAGGCGCGTGCCACGGGCGAGCAGCCGTCCGCCTGGGCGCCCACGAACCGGACCAGCTTGTCCTCGACGAGCCCGGCCGCGACGAGATCCTCGAACCCACGAGCGACCTTGGTGAAGAGGCTGCCCGAGGCGATCGGGGCGACCACGACGTCGGGCAGGCGCCAGCCCAGCTGCTCGGCGACCTCGAAGGCGAGGGTCTTGCTGCCCTCCGCGTAGAAGGGCCGGAGGTTGACGTTGACGAATGCCCAGCCCTCCTCGTCGGCGATCTCGAGGCTCAGGCGGTTGATGTCGTCGTAGGTCCCGTTGACCGGCACGACCGTCGCCCCGTAGCCCAGGGCGTGATCGATCTTGGCCGGCTCCAGGTCCGCCGGGATGAAGACGACCGCGCGCAGCCCGAGCGCCGCGGCCGCCGCCGCGGTGGCCCCGGCGAGATTGCCCGTCGAGGCACACGCGAGCGTGTCGAAGCCGAAGTCGACGGCCCGGGCGGCAGCGACCGCCACGACGCGGTCCTTGAACGAGAGCGTGGGGTTCCGGGTGTCGTCCTTCAGCCGGAGGTTGCCGGATCCCAGGCCGAGCTCGGCGCCGAGCCGGTCGGCGCGCAGGAGCGGGGTCGAACCAACGGCGAGGCCGCGGCGCGGCGCCTCCTCGACCGGCAGGAGCTCGAGGTACCGCCAGATCCCGGGCTCGCGGCCCTCGATCGTGGCGCGACTCACCTGCGCCCGGATCGCCTCGCGGTCGTAGACGACCTCGAGCGGCCCGAAGCAGGCCGGGCAGACGTAGCTCGGTCCGATGGCCTCCTCCCGGAAGCAGCTCCGACAGCGCAGCCCGACGATCCGCCGCCGCGCGGCCGGATCGAGGCCGTCGGCGGGAGTCGGCTGATCGCGGTCTGAGCCGGTCGCGACCGGCGCGGCCATCATCGACGGCGCGGGGCTGCGCTCGGCGGTCGTGGTCGTCTCGGTCGTCATGGTCGGCTCCTCGTCGGTGGGCGAGCCGCGGGGCTCGCTCGGCGGGCTGCCGTACCGATCGTGGCCGGAGAAACAGGAAACCCTTCCTGCAAGCGGAAGGGTTCGGGGAGATCCCTATCTCGCAGGTGGTTGTCCTGCCCGGACTTGGCACCTTGCCGGCGTCGCCGCCGGTAGGTTGTCGTGGCTTCAACGGGCCGGTCCCTCCACCACTCTCGATAGGCTCTTCAGTTGTCTGCGCATGGTACGGGCAGAGCCGCCGAGGCGTCAACGAGCTTTCGGGCCGTCGGTGCGGTGGGCTGCACAGCGCGCGCGATGCCTCTCCGGCCCTCGGGCCGTCGATCCAGCCTTCTGTGCGCGGTGCGCAAGCGCAGGGCGCGCTCGAGCGGCTCATGGCTAGCGAGCTCGTCGTCGCCTGATCGCGGGCGCTGCGATGGGAGCGATCCGTTGCCAGCCTTGCACGCGGCGCACGTTCGTCAAGACGTTGGCGACGAACGTGCAGGACTGGCAAGAATGTCAGCCCGGCGAGCGCGGCCAGCGCCCCGGAGCGCACGATGCCGCCACGAGCCGGCTGGAGCCCGGCGCTGGCGTGCTCCACCTGCAGGTCTGGCAGCGGTGGCGGGACCCAGCATGCCGTGCCGGGGCCATACACTCCGCGGCAGGAGTCTCGTGACGATCGAAGACGAAGCCGCAACCGCGACCGATGCACGCAGCCGCGTGGCCGAGGTCCTCGCCCGGTTCGAGCACATCGATCCCGAAGGGCTCTCGCTCGTGGCGCTACCGGCTCCGGAC
>Ga0214472_10006286_pt1 | contig 12454 bp, 14 predicted proteins | sample RVTome_6_FD_207662 | JGI IMG/M metagenome (GOLD analysis project Ga0214472, IMG submission 207662) | Soil microbial communities from uranium-contaminated site in the Upper Colorado River Basin, Wyoming, United States - RVT140D175 | ecosystem: Environmental > Terrestrial > Soil > Contaminated >... | reverse complement strand
CACGCCTTTCCTGAATCACCCGGCCGGACAGGGAGTTCTGCACCTCGATGGAAGCGAGACGGTCGTAGTCGGAAACCCCATAGGCGCCAAAGCTGATCATCTTCAAGGATTTCTGGTCAAACATCCTGATGGTGGCCGCATCGGCGGCAAGGTTCTGGACGATGCGCTCGGCGCCGATCTCCAGGATCTCCTTGAGCGGCAGCCGGGGGTCAATGGCCATGATCTCTTCGATTTCCTGGATGATCGTCGAAAGAAACCAGGTCTGATATTCGGTTTCAATGGTCCCGGCCAGCTCTTTCAACTGCTCCGGGCTGAGCTTTTTTTTCAGGTGCAGATAGCTGCTCAGGAAATCTTCCAGCCTCTTTCTCATGGTCACATCCTCGCTGCCTGTCAACGGGGTTTATCATGCATACAGCCCGGTGTCGTACCTATTGCCAAATAATGATGGTCTCTAAAAAGTCGTTGTAGAACCAGGTCCACCACACATAATCAACCTGCTGCACCGCAATAACCGTCGGCTGAGCGGCTTTTTGCGAAGCTGACAAATAATATCCCATCTCACCTTTTCCTTTCTATCATTTTTCGCCTGACACCACCTCGAAAATTATCGGCTGTCAGTTCTCCTTATGCCATAAGTGTTTCAATACCTGCTTGAATATTTCCAACGTTGGCAACTGGGGAATGAATTCAAACAACGAGACGGTCCGGAAACGCCGAAAGTCAGCAGGCGATCCTCTATTTTCCGGGCGAACACGGCGCCCGCACGGGCCAGCGGTCACCACGATACCAGCACCGGCTCGCCGCCGAAGTCATCGTTCACCAGTTCATGCCAGGAAAGAATACGGACCGGGTAGGCTTTGGCGATGCCTCCGAGGGTTACTCCGAGAACATCGTCCCGGTCATCGAGAAAATCGGCTTCCGCCACTTTGATAAATTTCGGCTGCATCAGTGCCGGTATCCCGTCCCTTGGCGGACCACCGGACTGGATTTCGTCGAGCGGAATCGAATGGTTGTCGAAATTCCATTGCCCGGCAGCGGGCAAGGCTTAACAGAGAAGGCAGATCAAAGCTATTACGGTTTTCATAATTTTTTCCTGCGGGATTCATCGTAGCCGTTCACCGGGGCGGCCGCCAAAGTGCCAAAACCTCCGGGCTGTAACCGTTCAGCAGTGCCGCAGATTTGGACAAGCGGACCGACGCCGCGTACCCCGTGTACGTAAGCCGGGCCGATCGTCCGAAGATGTGGTGCTGCTGAACGGTTACGATTCATCCCTCTTCCTTTCGGTTCAGACTCCAGTTGTAATCCTGGTAGCTGACCTGGCAATCTCTGCCGTGGGTCATCAGGAGGTCTTTGGAGCGCTCATCGTACAGAAAGGCGGCGGCGAATTTCAGCCGTGCTTCGAGATCTTCTCCAAAGTCCTTGTCGTACCAGGCAAAAACCCGGGACAGCCGGACGGTTTTCCGGTCGACATCGACCTCCACCCCTCCGCCGTTGACAAAGGTATGCCCGGCAATTTCGAGCTCGTTGTCAAGATCTTCCGGGGTGTAGACTTCAATGGGCGGGCAGGAGCGGGAAGCACAGACCAGGGCAAAATGAATACGAGGATCGAGCTCTTCAAGGGTAAATTGCCGGCGGGGATCATCATCGGTGACGAGACGGAACAGGGAATTCGGCGGTTTGCGGTTGCCCCGCAAAATGCCGTGTTCGATATCGCCCGGGGTGAATTCATGACTACCGATATCGTAGACGATTCTGGTAAAAAAGCTGCGCACCTAGAGTTCCGCCTGCTTCATCTGTTCATAGGCGACCCTCTGCTGCTCGAAAAAGGCCCCGCGCAGCAGATTCATGGTCGTTTTGAGTTCCGTGGCAATATCCCGGGAGGCCGTATCTTCCTCGGGTTCGCCGTCGTTGAGAACGTATTTCGGCGCCAGCAATTTTCTCGCAAGCGAGTCCATAAGCCCAAGGGACTTTTTCTCTTCACCGGACTTTTTCCCCTCCTTTTCCTGCGCCTTCAAAAGACGGATAACGCTGTTGATGTAACCGATATGGGTGAAGGCCTGCGGAAAATTTCCCAGTGGCTCCTGCCAGCGGACATCATATTCCTCGGCAAAAAGTCCCAGATGATTGGCGGTCCTCTCCAGTCTGCGCAGAAGATGCTCGGCCTCTCTCAGCCGGCCCAGGCCGACCAGGCAATCCACCAGCCAGAAACTGCACAATAAAAACGTCCCGTCCTCCCCCTCGATGCCGTCCGGCGCCCGGTATCTATAGAGCAGGCCGTTATTGCTGAGTGAGTCGCGGATGGCTTCTATGGTGGTGATTATCCGCGGGTCGTCGAAAGGCAGAAAACCGAGAAGGGGCAGAAGCAGATTGCTGGCATCGAGATCAGTGGTGTCATAATGCTGGACAAACGCCTTCTTCTCCCGGCAATATCCCTTGTCCAGCACCTCCTGCCGGATTTTTTCCCGCACCTCACGCCAGCGCTCGAGATCGGCGGGAAAGCCGTAGCGTTCGGCAATGATCAGCCCACGGTCCAGGGCGACCCAGCACATCACCTTGGAATATACGAAATGATAGGGGCCGCCCCTGACTTCCCAGATTCCGGAATCGGGCTCCTGCCAGTGCTCGATCACATAATCGCAGATTGCCCTTAAAGCGGGCCACAGTTTTATATCGATTTTACCGACGTAGTCGGAGAGCTTTGCCGCCGCGGCAATCGTACTGGCCGGATCGTAGTAAAGAAGTTTCAGGACAAGGGCGGAACGTTCCACCATCTCGCCAAAGGAGTGCAGGGAAATAGAACGGCCGGTTTCACTGCTCGCCAGCCAGGTATGCCAGAATTTCCTCGTCTCCTCCAAGGCCTGGCGGCATTCATCCCGGGCAGGGCAATGCAAATCTTCATCGCGGCTGAAACTGCCCTCTTGCTCCCGGCCACTGTGGGAGGCCAGTTTGAACCATGCTTCATCGCCGGCAGACAATTGCCAGGCCCCTTTTACCTCTTTTTCATCAATATCCAATTCAAGACCGGTGGTCAGCGCCATCTTCCAGCGGTCCGCCCGGGCCAGGACGCCGCCGGCAACCTTGGTCAGCGCCGGGTCAAGGCGGGCATAATCGAAGCGGGGCTGAAAAAGAAGCTGCAGATCGATTTCTCCCTTTTCAATCAGGACCTGCCGGTAAAAGAAAAGCTGGTCGCCCTCTTTTTCTTGGTGACCGGTAGTCGGAATATGCATGAAATCCGTCAGCCTGAGGATACCGGTTCGAGCAACTGGCCCGAGCCTTCCACCTTCAGTCTCCAAGCTCCAAGGCCCGGGTAGCTCCTTTTATATTGGCCATCGCCTTTTCTTGGAATAGTTTGTCCATACGAACTCTCGTAACGCGAGAAACCGGCCCCGGATTTCGGCAAGGCCGTCATCCCCCGGACGCAAAGCCGGGATAGAGGGTCATGCCGCCGTCGACCAGGAGAGTTGCGCCGTGCACGTAATCCGACTCATCTGATGCCAGCCACCGCGCGGCCCTGGCGATGTCAGCCGGTTCTCCCACCCGCTTATAAGGGATCAAAGTGAGAAGATCGGCTTCTGCCTCGGCTGTTTCCCAGGCGGCCCGATTGATCGGGGTTTTAATGGCGCCAGGGGCGATGCTGTTGACCCGTATTTTTTTCGGCCCCAATTCTTGGGCGATACTTTTCATGAACAGCATGACCCCGCCTTTAGAAGCGGCGTAGTTCACGTGCCCGGCCCAAGGGATGATCTCATGCACCGAACTGATAAAGATAATTTTGCCGAGGGCGGTAGATCGATCCTTGACCATGCCGCGCCGCAGGAACTCCCGGGCCGCTTCCCGGGCGCACAGAAATGCCCCGGTCAGATTTATGGCGATAACCCTGTTCCACTGGTCCAGGGTCATATCGACAAACGCCGCATCCTTCTGCACTCCGGCATTGCTGACCAGGATGTCCACCGTGCCGTAAGTCTCGATGGCCGTCCGGAACATGGCCGCGACATCTTCCTCACGGCTGACATCGGCCCTGACGGCAATGGCCTTGCTGCCGGACCCGGTTATCCGGCGAACCACTTCATCCGCCCCCTCCCGGTTGCCGGCATAGTTCACCACCACATTGGCGCCGGCCCCTCCAAGTTCCTTGGCAATACCAGCGCCGATGCCGGAACTCGAACCGGTCACAATGGCGGTCTGGCCGGCCAGATTCTTCTCGCCGCGCGAACGATCATTGGTCATTTCCCGTCCTCCTCGCAGGCTGCATCTTCCCCGCAGGTACAGGCCCGGCCCTTGAAGCTGAAGAAGAATTTGAGACCCTTGCGCATGGTCTCGGAGAATATCTTCGGCGCGAAAACCGAACCCACCACCTTCTTGTTGATCTCCCCCAAGGTGGGGTAAGGATGGATGGCCGAGGCGATTTTGGACAGCCCCACCCCGCCGCTCATGATCGCCACCCATTCACTTAAGAGGTTCCCGGCTTGAGGCCCCAGAATCTGGATGCCAAGGGGTTTTCCCTTGCTGTCCAGCAGCAGTTTGATGCGGCCGAAGCTCTCTCCTTCGGCCAGGGCGCGATCATTCCCTTTGAACTCCTCGCTGAAAACCGTATAGTCGACCCCGGCTTTCCGGGCGCTTTTCTCATTCATGCCGATGCTGGCCAGTTCCGGATGGGTATAGGTGCACCAAGGCACCTGGGTGTAGTTGGTTTTCTTCGGCAGATGAAAAATGGCGTTACTCAGGACCACGCCTCCCTCATACCCGGCCACATGGGTGAATTGGTAGCCGCCGATGACATCGCCGGCCGCAAAGATATGCCGGTGCCTGGTCCGAAGATGGCTGTTTACCTTGATCCCTTGGTGATCGAACGGGATATCGATCTTTTCAAGCCCAAGTCCCTCCACATTGGGCGCCCGCCCAAGGGCCACCAGAAGCGCCTCGGCCTTCAAGGTCCGGACCTCGCCTGCCACATTCTTGATCACCACTTCCCGCTCGGAGCCCAAATCGCCGACCCGGACCACCGCGGTATTCATCTGAAAGGAAACGCCTTCTTTCTCAAGCTCCTGCTGGACGAGGTCCGCCAGATCCTGGTCTTCTTTGCTCAAGATCTGGCGGCTGCGCTGGATCACCGTCACTTGGGTGCCAAGGCGGCAGAAGGCCTGGGCCATTTCCGCGGCAATGGGACCGGCGCCGAGCACGATCATCGAGGCGGGCAGCCTGTCAAGATAGAAGATGTCACGGTTGGTCAGATAGGGCGTTCGGTCGAGACCTTCAACCCTCGGAACCGCCGCGGAAGATCCGGTGGCGATCACCCAGTTGCGGGCGGAGATGGATCTGCCGGAGAGGGAGATGGCATGCTCGTCAATGAATGCAGGGCTTCCGAACTCGACCTTGGCCCCGAGCCTGCAGAACCGTTCCACCGAGTCGTGTTTCTGGATAACCCCGATCACCGACCTGATCCGGCCCGAGACCTCTCTGAAATCCACGGCAGGCGGGGAAATCGCCGGGAGCCCGAATTGCGGCCCGTTTTTCATGAGATGATAGACATGGGCCGTCTTGATCAGAGTTTTACTGGGCACGCAGCCGTAATGAAGACAGTCGCCGCCCAGCGCCTCTTCCTTTTCGACCAGCAAGGTCTTGGCGCCAAGCTGGGCCGCCCCGGAGGCCACGGTGAGCCCGGCCGCCCCGCCGCCGATGATGCCGATGTCATAATCATAGTCTGCCATGCGGGTTCTCCCTTACTTTTATTTTTATAAGCCGTGGATGTCGTTTTGCGCCGTGGCCGGCTTAAATTTCCTTTTATAGACCTCCAGAAGCTTCTTCACCGTGACCATAACTCTTTATCCTTTCTGGAGTATTTGTTGCCCCAAAAATGCGGCGCCCCAGAGGCCGCTGTCCTGGTTGTCGATGAGAAAGACCGGAATTTCCGCCAGGATATGGCCCATGGTCGGCGAATTCAGAAATTCGTGGCGAAAATCAGCATGGGTGAGGATCTCGGGGGTTCTGGCCGCCACCCCGCCGGCGATATACAGTCCCCCCCGGGCCAGCACCTCCAGGGCATAATCCCGGCAGACCCGGCCGTAGAATTTCGCGGCCCAGGCCAAGGTTTCTCCATTTCTCCCCTTGGCAAAACCGGCGGTCACTTCCCGCGGTTCGAGGTCTTCGCCGGTCAGAAACCAGTGGAGGTAACGAAGCCCTTGACCGGAAACCACCAGATTGCCGGTGATATGCTGCCGGCCGCTTTTTTCTTGATAAAATTGCTGAAAAGAAAATTCCTCCGGCGAGATAAAAGGAAACGTGGCATGCCCTCCTTCTGAAGGAAGAGCCAGGAACCCCTCACCGGGAATCGGCACCAGGATGGCCTTGCCGAGCGCGGTGCCGGCGCCGATAACCCCGGCGGCGGCATCCCCCACGATTTTTCCCGGAAGGATCACCCCTGCCGATTCTCCGACCGGCGACCTGCAGGCATAGGCCTGGGCGACAAAATCGTTGATCAGATAAGACTTTTCAGGGAGTTTTCCCGGTTGGTCCCTGCCGAGATCGATATCCCAGGAAATATAGGGCGGGGCGCAATAGGAACCATGCTCCACCGGTCCGGCCGCCGCGATGACCGCGATATTGGCCTGGTCGGGCGAAAGAGGAAAATCGCTGGCCTGAAGCTGGCCAAGCAGCCCGGTAAAAGATTCAGCCCCGGCGGTGGGCAGCCATTTGGTGCCGACTAGCTCCAATCCGGATTCAGGCCCGGTCTCAAAATGGGCGAAACGGCTGTTGGTGCCGCCGATGTCTGCTGCCAGAATTGTTTTCAATATATTCTCCCTGCTCCCCGCATCATTTTGCCGATGGTGAACATCACATCCTGATCCCGCAGCAGATAGAGGGCAAGGCAGGCCGCCAGCATGGGCCAGGCGGCAAAAAACAGGATATTTGGTCCATCGTAGGGCGCCAGATACTGCTTATAGGAGGACAAGGTCGATATGGCGTGCAACGCCAGCACCGTCCCGTAAGTAAACCGTTTCTTGACCCCGAGCAGAAAGGCGACAACAATGACGATTTCCACTGCGCCGATGGCAAACATAACTTCCCGGCCCAGACCGCCTAACAGATAGAAATTTTCGTACACCGAAGCGGCGTGGCGGGGATTGATGAATTTGTCCAGGTTCCAGACCAGCATCACCACTGCTACGGTGAGGCGTAAGGCGAACAATGAAAGGGCGAGACGGTTTTCATTTTTCATAACGATCTCCAGGGATTCTATTTTGATTTTTCGAAATCCACCTGGAACCACTTGTAGATGCTGGAAACATACAACTTTCCCTTATCCAGCCGCGCCCCCCTCGGGCTGTTGATATATGACCTGGCGCCGGCCTCCAGCAGTTGTTCCGTATTGGCGGCGGTAAAGGCGACGGATTGCAGGTCGGGGCAGCCGAGGCTCGCGCAGTTCAAGGCGTAATGGAGCCGAGTGTCTTTGAAGATCGGCCGCAGAATCCGGTGTTCGATATCGTTCAGGCTGACTTTTCCGTCCTCGATGGTGAGCAGCTTGGCATCCCACGGGCCATTGCTGAACAAGCCAGGGGAAATGTCGATGTCCATGATGCTTTTTACCGGATAATGGTCGAGGATAACTTTCACAGTCAGGGCGTTATAGAGGTTGATCCAGTAGGCCAGCTGTTCCTTTCGATTCAACGAGGAAACCCTGACCTGCTGCAAGTGATCAAGATATTGGGTGAGGATTTTTTTATCCTCCGGAGCGACGTCTCCATAAGGAAAACGGTTGATTCCTGAGGGATGGTTGGTTACCAGATATTTGTTCAGCAGGTTGTTCCAGGGGGTGTGGTCTACGATCGTGGTGCTCTCAGGCGTATGCGCCTGCCAGCGGGGCCACAGGTCGGGGGAAGGCGCGGCAAAAGCCGGAGTCAGAAAAAAAATAACCGAAAAAAAGGCAGCAAAAAGCAGGCTGAAATTCAATGAAATTATATGACGACTTTTGGTCGCGGTCATTGGTTTTCCCCCCAGATGAGATCGAGTCAAACAGGTTGCCCCTAACAGCAGGCGCCGCCGCTGCAGTTGCCGTTCGGGTTCTCCGCTTTGGTTGATGCCGGCGCGCAGTCAAAGGCCCCGTAATGCACCGACCGGTCGCCGGTAATTTCGAAGCAGCCGGAAAATCGGGTATTCTGGAGCATGGAGGCGGTATTGCCGCAAACCAGCATGGGCTTGCCGGTAAGAAACCGGTGGTGGTCGTCCAGATCAAAGTAATGAGGATGGCCCGTGAGCTTGCCGTTATAGACCGCCACCTGGCCGTAATCCTCGCAGATATCTTCGAGCTCACCCAGCTTGAAGGCGCGAATGGTCATGGAGGAGAAGCCCACCATGCCGATTTTTTCTTCGATGCCGTGATTGGCGATAGTGACCGGACTTCGGGCGACCACCCGGTAATCGGGACAGCCCACCTCGCGCAGCAGGCGGCGAAAATCCTCGGTATACATGGCCCCGGCGAGACACTCGCCGTGGAGTACAGGATCATCCTTGTACTGTTCCGGAACCCGGCGGGTGGCAAAAATATCGGAAAAGTAAAGCTCGCCGCCCGGCTTGAGCACTCGGAAGATCTCACTGAAAACCGCCCGTTTGTCCGGGGAGAGGTTGATGACGCAGTTGGAAATCACCACATCCACCGAGTTGTCCGCCAGCCCGAGCTCTTTCAGGTTTTCAATATACCCTTGACGGAAATCGACGTTTGCCTTCCGGTAACCGAACCGGGCGGTCTGGGATTCGATGTGCTTCCGGGCGATTTCCAGCTGTTCATCGGTCATGTCAACGCCGATGACCGAGCCGTTTTCCCCGACCAGTCTGGAAACGATATAAACATCCCGCCCGGAGCCGCAGCCGAGATCCAGCACGGTGCAGCCGTCCAGCGCCGGCGGGATGGGAGAGCCGCAGCCGTAGAAACGTTCGATGATCTCGCTGTCGATTTCCCTGAGGATCTGCCGGATGATCAGCGGCATGGCCTCTTCGCCGCAGCAGCAGGCATTGGTTTTCAGATCTTTTGAGCCGGTGAGAATCCGGCCGTAATATTCCTGCAGCTGTTCATGGGTAGGGGTTGAAAAACGCATGCCACCTCCGATTTTTTATTTGCAATTGCAACCTGTTTTGTCTCGCATCAGGGGTTCGATGATTCTGTTTTTCAGGCAGGCGGACCGCCTGCAACCGCCCCCGTTCAGGTGGAGCCCTGGCCGGCGGTGCATCCGAAACAGTGCTCGCTTAAAACGATCTGCCGCCGGCGGAGCGCCTCATAATCAAAATCACGGATGTGCTTCGGACAGTCGTCCTTCACCGGCAATCCGGCAACCAGGTTGAAGTCACAGTCGGCAAGGGTGCCGTCCCAGCCAACACTTACCAGCCGCCGGCACATAATGCCGTCCAGGGTCGCGGGGTTGAAGGCCTTCCGCAATTTTTCCAGGTAGGTTTCATAGCCATCCGACCTGACGAGAAAATCCTTGAAGCGGCCCAGGGGCATGTTTGCCAGGGTGTAGAGACGATTGAACCGGACCCCGAAATTTTCCGACAGCTCCTTGCGGTACTGGGCCTCAAGCGACTCCTGGGAGGGCGGCAAAAAGGCCCCCCTTGGATTATGAACCAGATGGATTTTCAGGCTGTCTCCCTCCTGTCCATAACCGTGGTCATTGAGAATTCTCATTGCCTTAATGCATTGCTCGAAGACGCCATTGCCCCGGACCGCATCGACGTTCGCGACCCGGAAATAAGGCAGGGAGGCGACGATCTCGACTCCATTTTCACGATAGAAGGGGGGCAGATCCGCCTGACCAGACTCGAAAAAGACTGCCAGGTTGCTGCGGACCATGACCTGGCAACCGATGGCCCTTGCGGCAGTCACCAGAAATCGGAAGTCGGGATGCAGTTCCGGCGCTCCCCCGGTGAGATCAAGAATTTTTATCGGAGAATTTTCGAGGGCGTGGATGACCGATTCAACCTCCGTTCCGGCCATCATTTCGGTTCGCAGCGGTCCGGCCTGCACATGGCAATGTTTACAGGCAAGGTTGCAACGATAGGTGAGATTCACCTGCAGGATTTCAATCCCCTCGGCGCAGATGGGCAACCTGCCCATCTTTCTCAGCGCCTCGGTGAAGTAGTCGACTGGGTCCGGCTCATGGTTGCCGCACTCCGACAAGAGATCTTCCATGTCTTTCCTTAATTTATGGTGAAGTACGGGCTCTTCTGAAGGGTGCCTTTGTACAGGGTGTATTTGTGGGTCTCGGCGACCATCATGAGTTCTTCGCCGGAAAAGGAGGCCAGTGGATATTGGCATAAATAAAGCCGCCCGAAGGTATTCAGAAAATTGTTTCCCATCTCTTCGAGCTGCCGGGTGGCCTCCAACCGCCATTTTTTTTCCTTGACCCAGGTCATATCGCCAAAAAGCCTGAAGCGCCCTTTGGCCGCAGCGATCGTCTGCGAAATAACCACAGCCATATCGTGGGGGGCTTCGGCCCCATGGCTGATATAGAGCCGGCCCTGTGACCTGGCCATGCCGACATCCACCCCACTCAATTCAAGACAATTGATAAATTTATCAAGGTTGGCCTTGCCGGCAACCAGCAGCACGGTTTCCTTTCTCGCCAGCCCTTCTCGAAGATAGGCGCTGCCGATATCCAGTGACTCCGAAAGGTTCATGCATAAATGGGTCAGATGCAATCCATCCGGCACGAATGGATTGCCCCCTCCCAGCGGAATCAGCTCAGCGGCCTCGGTGCTCCGGGAGGACAGCTTGTCGAGGTATTTCTGCAGATCCTGCACCCTGAAACGCCGTTCACGTTTCCCGCCGACCCGGTAACAATTGAGGGCGCCGGAGTTTGTCCAGCGCCGTATGGTCATTTCCGAGACATTTAAAAGTTCCGCGGCCTCTTTCACATTCATTAACCGTTCCACGAAGCGGACACCCTCCTGATTGAATTATGATGGTCTCGTAAAAAGTCGTTGTAGAACCAGGTCCACCACACAAAATCAACATGTTACAACGCAATAACCGTCGGCTGAGCGGCTTTTTGCGAAGCTGACAAATCTTGATGGTCTCGCTAAAAGTCGTTGTAGAACCAGGTCCACCACACAAACTCTACACGTTACAACGCAATAACCGTCGGCTGAGCGGCTTTTTGCGAAGCTGACAATTGTTGTTTTGTTGATGTTTGCTATACGTTGATATTCATATTTACTCCTGAGTTCACTGTCAACCCCTAATATTTTTTGCCGTCAAACAGGGCCTCCGGAGGGCGTTTCCCACTGAATTGGTATTTTTCATACCAACTCCATAGTCAATTTTGATCCATTGATTTAATCCACTGCATGGGAATAATTAGAACATTATGCACCGTCCCGGCCCGGAGGCAGTTGCTCCGGTATCCGCCCCCCAGGAAACGAATGAACCCGCGGCGCCATGCCGGTGGATCGGTCCTGCAACCGTGCAACTTCTCTCTCTTCTCCTTCTCAATTGGCTTCATGCCGGAGGTCACCCATGAAAACCTACATCATCCTCAGCCGTTTCTCCCCGCAGACCATTGCCGAGCCGAAGGATCTCAAGGCCGTCGCCAGGAAGGTCTCGGACCGGATCAAGCTGGAGTGTCCCCACCTGCGGTGGAAGGAAAGCTTTGCCACCCTTGGCCGATTCGATGTCGTAGATATTGTCGAGTCTGATTCGCTGCAGGAGGTGGAAAAGGCCGCCATGATCATCCGTTCCGTCGGCAATTCCACCACCGAAACCCTGGTTGCTTCACCCTGGCATGAATTTCTGGAGATGCTGTAATTCCATTTTGCAAGCGGAACGGGAAACCTGGACAGTTACCAAAGGAGGGATGAATGAAGGTCGGAGAATTATGCACCCGAGAGGTGGTCATTATCGAAAAAAACGCTTCGGTGCTTGAAGCGGCCAAACTCATGCGCACCTTTCACGTCGGTGATGTCGTGGTGGTCGAACCGCACCCCGATGACCGGATTCCGGTGGGCATCCTCACCGACCGGGATATTGTCGTCGAGCTCATCGCCGGTGGCGTTGACCTGCAGTCGGTGACCGTCGGCGATGTCATAAGTTACGAGCTGATCACCGCCCTGGAGGACGACGATGTGATCGAAACGGTGAAACGCATGCGGAGCAAGGGAGTGCGCCGGATCCCCGTGGTGAACAGCCGCGGCGGACTCGAAGGAATTCTTTCCCTGGACGACCTGCTCGATCTGCTCGCCGAACAGTTGAACGATATCGTTTCCCTGATCAAGCGGGAACAGAAGGAAGAAGAGGAAAAATGCGTCTGATGCCCTGAAAAAAACGAAACCCATCACAGGGTAATGCAACTACGTATGGGTCTTGCACAAGTCAAGTCCTGTAAGCGATCACAGGTGCCGGAGATGCGCGAATGCGGCCTGTGAGGCTGTACTCTGGTACGCGAACAGGCCGCTGACAAAGCAGATT
>Ga0214472_10006285_pt1 | contig 12456 bp, 13 predicted proteins | sample RVTome_6_FD_207662 | JGI IMG/M metagenome (GOLD analysis project Ga0214472, IMG submission 207662) | Soil microbial communities from uranium-contaminated site in the Upper Colorado River Basin, Wyoming, United States - RVT140D175 | ecosystem: Environmental > Terrestrial > Soil > Contaminated >... | reverse complement strand
CTCGCCGTCTACACTGATGCCAAGGTTGCGAACTTCATCGGGTACGGCGTCCGGGTTTACAAAACGTAAAATAATATCTGCTTTATGACGTTGATATTTTCCAACAAACTTTTTAACCGCATCGCGTAATAATGAATTTTCGCGCGCATAAGATGTGACCTCGATTGGATCCGGCATTTGTGCCAATAGATCACGACTGGCTTCTGACAGGGTATGTCGGCCGTTGGCGGTCCAGTCATATTCCACAGTATGTTTCTGACTTAACCACGCTAACAAACCAAGCACGATGCATAACAGAAAAAACATAACAATGCTATTTAAGCGGGACTGGAATCGTGTTTTAGCTGTTACGAACATATAAGGTTACCCATAAGTTCGTTCGGCGTCTAACCGCCAGATGCTTAGCAGTATAAAAAACAGACTAACGAAAATATAAAACAGCACATCAGCCGAATTGAATACGCCATTTAACAGACTGGTATAGTGTTTTAGTAATGACAGATAAGAAAATATCGCGGCTGTATTTTCTGAAGAATTAGTGCCGGCAATATTAATGATCCAGAGCAAAAATAAAACACCGAAAGTACTGATAGCCGCAGTCGAAGGTTGCTTTGTTATTGAAGAGATAAACAAACCTATCGCGGCGAATGATGACGTTAATAATAATAAACCGATTAATCCAGCAGCGATTTGGCCAAGATCAAGTTGTGTTCCAAACAATAACGATGCCGGCATTAAACTAATCATCGCTAACATTAGGCAATAAAAAACAGTCATGCCCAGATATTTGCCAAGTACCAATTCAGTAATGCTTAATGGGGATGAATATAATAGTTTTATTGTATTTAATCGTCGTTCTTCAGTAAGCAATCTCATGGTTAACAAAGGCGATACCAATAACATAATCACCCCGGCAATTTGATACATGCCAGAGACAACAACTTCAGTTAAACCCGTGCCTGCTGAAGCCGGTTGCATGTATTGCGATAACAACAGGTAAAAGAATATCGCTAATAAAAACTGTACTGTTGCCAGAATGATCCAGGCCAAAGGCGACTTGAACAAACGACGTAACTCATTAGTAGCAATTAAAATAATATTATTCATTATCTGTAGTGCCTGTTTCCTGAGTCTGCTCATTGTCGCCGTAGGTTAATTGCATAAATATCGTTTCAAGTGATGTATCACTCGGGTTTAATTTATATAAACCCCAATTTTCAGCAACGGCTTTTTCAACTATGGCATCAGTTGCATCAATATCAGGAATAAAATTAATACGTAACATATCTTTGATATTGCTTTCCGCAGAAGCAACGCCTTCAATATTAAGTAACTCTTCTAACGCGGGAGGATTGCGTAAAGCAATTTCTATATGATCGATTTTATCAGAATTGTTTTGTAACTCTTTCATGGCTTTATCCAGAACAATCTTGCCCTGATTAATAATCAAAACCCGATCACATAAGCTTTGTACTTCAGAAAGTATATGTGTTGAAAGAATCACGCTATGATCTTCTGCCAACTCCAGCATTAATTCTCTTATTTCCCTAATCTGTAAGGGATCAAGTCCGGAAGTGGGTTCGTCGAGAATAATCACGGCAGGCGAATGTATGATTGCCTGAGCAATGCCGACGCGTTGTTTATAACCTTTGGAGAGATTTTGTATTAGTCGCGAGCCTGAATTTTCCAGGCCACAACGTTGTTTGCTTATTTTAACGGCTTTGGCAATTGCGACTTTTTTTATGCCGCGTAATTTTCCGGCATAGTTTAAATATTCGTCGACTGTGAGATCGTCGTATAAAGGTGGCTGTTCAGGTAAAAAGCCAATATGTTCTTTTGCTTTTCGGGGAGCTTCGTTAATGTCGTAGCCGGCAATCTTAACCGAGCCGTGGTTTGCTGCAAGCACACCACAAATAATTTGCATGGTGGTGGATTTGCCGGCGCCGTTAGGACCAAGGAAACCGAGGATTTCGCCTCGATGAACATTAAAGCTCACATTTTCTATGGCGCGTTGCTCGCCATAAAAGCGGGAAAGCTCCTGAACTGATATAAGAATTTCATTATCCATTGCGAAGCTATTATTCTTATAACGTCATAACTTGCAAGCTTCTTTATATAAATACGAATTGCCAATCAGGAAATGACAGAAATAATGCTTTCAGGTAGCGGCCAAAAAACAGAACCGATGAAACTTAAAACTGGAAAGTTTTGCGAGAAGCCTGCGAGAGACGTTAAAGCCGGTTTATTCGAAATAAAAAAATAGCACTTAAAAGTGCTATTTTATCTTGGCTTCTTTGTAGATGACATGCTTACGGGCAACAGGATCGTATTTTTTCATCTCGATTTTGTCCGGCATGGTGCGTTTATTTTTGGTCGTTGTGTAAAAATGACCATTGTTCTCTGAAGAGACGAGTTTTATTTTATCGCGCATATTATTTTACCTTAATTCGCTTTTTTACGAGCTTTGATGTCAGCAAGGACACTTTCAATGCCATCTTTGTCGATAATACGTAAGCCTTTTTTGCTGACGCGTAATCTGACCCAGCGGCTTTCGCTCTCAATCCAGAATCGTCTGGATTGTAAGTTTGGCATAAAACGGCGTTTCGTTTTGTTGTGTGCGTGGGAAACGTTATTCCCGACCATTGGGCGTTTACCGGTTACTTCACATATTCGTGACATGATTCTTCTCGTCGTTCACAATAAAAAAGAGCGCGGATTGTACATGGATTAAAGCCCTGATCCAAGTGCCGCATCCAAGTATTTACAGGGATTCGGATTATAATAAGCCGCGTTCAGCCAATGATATTGCTTCACCACTACCAATAACAAGGTGATCCAGCACCCGTACATCAACCAGTTGCAGGGCTTTTTTCAATTCCAGCGTCAAATTAATATCAGATTGGCTGGGTTCAGCAACACCAGACGGGTGATTATGAGACAAAATGACCGCAGCGGCATTATGTTTCAGTGCTGCCCGCACCACTTCTCGGGCGTGAACCTGAGCACTATCAATGGTTCCCCTGAAAAGCTCATCAAAACTGATTAAGCGGTGCCTGTTATCGAGATAAAGGCAGGCAAAAACCTCATAAGGATAAGCACGAAGTTTTAATGTCAGGAATTCGCGCGTTTGTTCAGGACTGGTAAATGCGTCTCCAACTTCCAGTCCTGCTTGTAGATAGCGCCGGCCAAGTTCAATAGCAGCCTGGATTTGAGCGTATTTGACCATGCCCAGGCCTTTTGTCTGGCAAAATTCTGTTTGATTACTATCAATCAGTTGGCGTAGTCCCTGAAATTTATCCAGTAGTTCCCGAGCCAAATCCAGAGCAGATAAGCCTTTGCGACCGGTTCTAAGGAAAATAGCCAGTATTTCGGCATCCGACAGCGCCGCAGGTCCTTTTTCTAATAGTTTTTCTCGAGGTCTTTCCTGGACAGGCCAACTTGATATGGGCATTTGTAACTCTCCTTGTTACCGTTACTTTTAAATGTGTGTAAGCACATGCTTAATTATGTAGGTTACTTGAAACAATAATAAGGTAAAATCAAAAATATATGTATCAATTATCTGGAAAACGAATTTTATTAGGTGTGACGGGCGGTATTGCGGCTTATAAGTCTGCCGTATTGTTGCGTTTGTTACGTAATAAAGGTGCGGATGTACGCGTGGTCATGACTCGTAGCGCTACTGAATTTGTTACGCCGCTCACTTTTCAGGCTTTATCCGGAAAACCCGTGCATACAGAACTGCTGGATCTGGAAGCAGAATCGGCAATGGGTCATATTGAATTAGCAAGATGGGCCGACTTGATTTTGATAGCGCCTGCCAGCGCAAACTTTATCGCCAGAGTTGCAAATGGCTTTGCCGATGATTTATTGAGTACTTTATGTCTGGCAACCGAAGCTCCCGTTAATCTGGCACCGGCGATGAATCAGCAAATGTGGCTAAATTCTGCGACTCAAGAGAATCTGGAAAAATTAAAGACCAGAGGCGTAGGTATTATTGGTCCGGCAGAAGGCGAACAGGCTTGTGGTGAAAGTGGGCCGGGACGCATGCTTGAAGCGGAAGAAATTGCTTTACTGACAGCGAAATCATTTGAGACAAATATTTTGAGCGGCTCTCGAGTCCTGGTGACCGCAGGACCTACTCGTGAAGCAATTGATCCAGTGCGATATATCAGTAATCACAGTTCCGGCAAGATGGGTTATGCTGTTGCTATAGCAGCGATTGAAGCGGGAGCTGAAGTCTCTCTGGTTTCCGGGCCGGTTAATTTGCCTGAGCCGGAAAGAGTTAAAGTGACGAAAGTAAGTTCTGCAACAGAAATGTACAGTGCAGTAATGCAACAGATTTGTGATACTGATATTTTTATTTCTGCCGCAGCGGTAGCCGATTACAGTCTGGAAAGTATTTCACAACAAAAAATAAAAAAATCCGGTGACTCATTTGAGTTAAAGCTTAAGAAAAATCCTGATATTCTGTCGGAAGTTGCCGCGCTACAAAAGGCACCTTTTTCGGTTGGTTTTGCGGCAGAGACGGAAAATCTTGAAGCCAATGCGCAATCGAAATTGCATTCTAAAAAACTGGATATGATTGCAGCAAATCATGTCGGTGATGGAAAGGGCTTTGATGTTGATACAAACGCTTTGACGGTTTTTTGGAAGACAGGACAAAAACAATTACAACAAGCGCCGAAAAGCAGGCTGGCGCGAAACCTGATAAATCTTATAGCCGAACAATACAATGGAAAAAATACGAATAAAACTCATTGATAAGCGCCTGGGAAAAGAATTTCCGTTACCAAATTATGCCACTGAAGGTTCTGCCGGTTTGGATCTGTGTGCTTGTGTAAACGAAGCTTTGATTATTAATTCCGGTGAAACAAAATTGATACCGGCCGGTTTCGCCATACATATTGCAGATAGTGCTTACGCTGCGATGTTGTTGCCGCGTTCCGGTCTGGGTCATAAACATGGTATCGTGCTGGGAAATTTAACCGGTTTAATTGATTCGGATTATCAGGGAGAAATCTTTGTTTCTTGCTGGAACAGAAGTGACGCGTCGTACACAATTAATCCGGGAGACAGAATTGCGCAAATGGTGATCGTGCCAGTCGTACAAGCGAACTTTGAGTTCGTTGATTCATTTGCTGAGACATTAAGGGGCGCTGGTGGCTTTGGTCACACAGGCGTGTCTCAGGATACAACTACTGAAACAGTGGAGAATGTTAATGGTTGATGGACCAGTTACTAATCGTCGTTTTAGCCGAAGAGCTGTCAGACAGGCAGTTACTATTGGTGTAATTGCTCTGGTTTCTATCGTCATTGTTGGTGGCGGCTGGGTGTTATATTCAAAAATATCAGCAGACGCAGAAAAAGCTGAGCGTGAAGCCAAGGAAACTATGGCACGAAATATTGCGACGGAAGTTCAAGGAAAGTTCGAGTTAGTAAAAAAACAACTTTCTACTTTAGCGAAAGATCAACAAACGATAGCTTTGTTTGAAGCCGGTGATGCCGATGCATTAATAACTGCCGCTGAAATGAAACAGGCTTTATTCGAGCATGCTTTAAAACTACGATATTTGAAACCGGGCTCGTATGAAGCTGATAGTGCATCGGTGCCACCACTTAGTTACGCTTCAATAGATATGCTTAAGAAAGCGGAAGTGACAAGCCAGATAAATTCCGAGGTTCATTTATTTGGTACACCGAATCAACATATTGTTGTTATTGAACGTGTCGTTAATAGCGCTTTTGAATTGGTTGGCCTTTTGCACCTGAGTTTGGATATAAATTTTTTTGATGATGTTGTGAAAGAGCTGATCCTTGATAAAGGTTATTCGGAATTAACACAGGCTGCGGCAGGTAATACTCTGGTATTAACAAAACTGGGTAATGCAGGGTTAAAACAGGGCGAGCCGACAAAAGTAAGTGTTAATGATACACGTTGGATCATTGCCTATTGGTCAGGCGGAGAAGCCGTTCCTGCAAGTGATGAGTCATCATCAGGCTTGCCGGTCATACCCCTTGTGATTATGTTGCTATTACTTGCCGGTGGTGCTTACTTTGTTATAAAGAAGAGAGGGTCTTCTTCAGACGAAGCAGATGAAGACTTGATTGTTTATCAGGGTGCGGTTCGTGCCATAGCAGAAGGTGCGCATCCTGGTGTTGAACATATGATTCCGCATTTACCAAAAGGTGAGCGAATTACAGCTAATTTAAAACCGGTTTCACAAGGTATGACAGGCGATGATGTCACCATGATAGCTATGCCTCCACAAGTCAATTCGGAAGCGGTTACGGAACCCATTGAAGAAGAGCCGGCAGAACCGAATGAAACAAAGGAAGAAGAACGATTAAAAATTGATCCGGTTATTTTTCGTGCTTATGACATACGTGGGGTGGTTGAAGGAAGTTTAACCGAAGAGGCTGTATACGAAATTGCCAGAGCCATAGGTACGATGGCACATGAACAAGGCCAACAAGGGATAGTCGTTGCTCGTGATGGTCGTCTTTCCAGTCCGATGTTGGGTGAAGCATTAATAAAAGGTTTGCGTAGTACCGGGCGTGATGTCATAGACATTGGCATGGTGCCGACACCAGTATTGTATTTTGCGACCCATCATCTTGATACGGGTAGCGGCATCATGATTACAGGTAGTCATAATGCGCCTGAATATAACGGCCTTAAAATTATGTTAGCGGGCAAGACTTTAAGTGGCGATGAGATTAAGGACATTCAACGTCGTACTGTAGAAGGCAAGCATGCAACAGGGAAAGGTGATCTTCGTCACGCTGATATCTCTGCTGACTACGTCCGTCGTATTTCAGAAGACATTCCTGTTGCTTTGGGGTCTTCATTAAAGATAGTTGTTGATTGTGCAAATGGTGTGGCTGGAACATTGGCGCCACAATTACTCAATGCTATCGGTCATGATGTTATTGAAATGTATTGTGATATTGATGGAATGTTTCCAAATCATCATCCTGATCCTAGCCAGCCGGAAAACCTGCAAGAGCTTATTGCGCGAGTGAAAGCGGAAGGCGCGGATATTGGTTTTGCTTTTGATGGCGATGGTGACCGCCTGGGCGTGGTTGATGCAGAAGGTAATATCATCTGGCCAGATCGACAATTGATGTTATTGGCTAAAGATGTGCTGTCACGTAATTCGGGTGCTCCCATTATTTTTGATGTTAAATGTAGCCGCTATTTAAAATCAATTATAGAAACCAATGGCGGCAAACCATTGATGTGGAAAACAGGCCATTCATTTATTAAGAATAAAATGAAAGAAGTTGATGCGCCTTTAGCCGGGGAGATGAGTGGCCATATCTTTTTTAAAGAACGTTGGTATGGGTTTGATGATGCTTTATATACGGCGGCTCGTTTTATAGAAATCTTTACCAATGCTAAAGCTACGCCGACAGAATTATTTGCTGAACTTCCTGATGGCTTTTCGACGCCGGAATTGCGTATGCCTTTAGATGAAGATCAGCATGCTGGTTTTATGGAAGAGCTTAGAGAAAAAATGGCTGTATCAGGCGCGGATATTATTGATATCGATGGTTTGCGTATTGAATACAGCGATGGCTGGGGTCTGGCTCGTCCTTCAAATACATCACCTTATATCATTTTAAGATTCGAAGGAGAAAGCGAAGCGGTGCTTGAACGTATCAAGTCAGAGTTTCGTGCCGCTATTAAACTTGTTATTGCCGATGCTGAAATACCCTTTTAATTTTTCGAATATATATATTTAAAAGCTATTGAATAGTCTTATGCCCAAGATACCTGAAGATGCAGGTTTATAGCACACCTGTTTTCATCCAGAGCTTCGTTGCTCCTCCTTACAGGGAGCGGCCATGCGCGTCGTTGCGTCTCGCTCTGAATGAAAACAAACGCACTCTAAATCCCGCATCTTCAGGTATCTTGGGCATAGCTGTTCAGATTAATCATTAAGAAATAATAATGACAGATTCAGATAAAAAACCGGCTTATATTGCTGAAGTTTTAACCGAAGCGTTACCTTATATAAGGAAGTTTACGGGTAAAACTATTGTTATCAAGTATGGTGGCAATGCCATGTCTGATGATCGACTTAAATCCGGTTTTGCACGCGATGTTGTGTTGATGAAACTGGTTGGAATGAATCCGGTTGTTGTACATGGTGGCGGCCCTCAGATTGGCAAGCTGTTAGAGAAAGTAGGTAAGGAATCTAAATTTATTGATGGCATGCGAGTCACAGATAACGAAACCATGGATATCGTCGAAATGGTTTTAGGTGGTTTGGTGAATAAGGAAATCGTTACACTTATCAATCGTCATGGTGGTAATGCTGTTGGCTTAAGTGGCAAGGATGGCGATTTGATTCGTGCCAGAAAGCTGGAAATAAAACGAAATAGCCCGGAACTTAAAGCGCCCGAAATAATTGATATAGGCCATGTTGGTGAAGTTGAAAGTATTGATACAGCGATAGTCGATTTGTTGATACAGGGCGACTTCATTCCTGTCATCGCGCCTATCGGTGTCGATGAGTCCGGTCAGTCATACAATATTAATGCTGATCTTGTTGCTGGAAAAATGGCAGAAGTATTGAAAGCAGAAAAATTAATCATGTTAACTAACACAGCAGGGTTGCTTGATAAAGATGGACATGTTTTGACAGGACTGTCTGCTGAAGAAGTTGATGACTTAATAGAAAAGGGTGTCATTCATGGTGGCATGTTACCCAAGATACGTTCCGCTTTAGATGCAGTGCATGCTGGTGTGCATACCTCGCATATTATTGACGGTCGTGTTGAACATGCGGTCTTGTTGGAAATATTAACCGACATAGGTGTTGGCACTTTAATTCACGGGCGTAAGAATATATCCACTAATTAATAATACTTTCATGACTACAAATTCTAAACTAAACAGACGACAACAAATTCTCGAAGTACTTGCGAGCGAGTTGGAAACGAACCCGGGTTTGCGTATTACAACAGCAAGTCTTGCCAGTGCGGTTGGTGTTTCAGAAGCGGCTTTGTATCGGCATTTTGCTAGTAAGGCAAAAATGTTTGAAGCTTTAATTGATTTTGCAGAGGAATCTGTTTTTGGATTAATTAACAGGATTATTAGTAATGAAACTGATGCTAGCGTACGTTGTGAAAAGATTATCCAGTTGATGTTAGGTTTTTCTGAAAAGAATCCTGGTATAACGCGTATTCTGATCGGAGATGCCTTGTTGGGAGAGAATGAACGCCTGCACGCACGAGTCATGCAGTTTTTTGACCGTCTTGAAACGCAGCTACGACAAATATTACGAGAAGCAAATTTAGGTGATGGCCCAAGAGCTATTAGTAATATGGAAGCGGCAGCGAATCAAATGTTAACCTATATCGAAGGTAAGTTATCGCAGTTTGTTCGGAGCTCATTCACAAAAAAACCCACTGAACATTGGGATGATCAGTGGGTTGCTATGCGTGCCGGTTTATTCAGATAACTATTTTATACCTTTAAGCTTTTTGAAGTGCGCTATATCTTTAGCATGTGATGCTTTAATTTCTTCCTGTTCAGCGCGTTTCCCTTCAATAAAAGTTTCGTTGTTCTTTAACTGTCGTTTTAGTGATTCAATATCCTTAAGCAAATCTTCAGAGGGTACGTTGCCTGCTCTTTCTGCCGTAGCTGCGGTTTGTATACGTTTATCAAGATCACCTTGTATTTTTTCACTTCGAGCCTGAGTTAACTTTATTGATGCTTCCAGTGCTGTAAGTCGTTCATCTCTGGCTCTTTCAATATCTTCCACATTACTAAACGTCTTAAGTAATATATCGTCTTTTTCTTTTTGCGCTGCAAGCTCACGATCTTCCTTCGCCTGAATCTTGTCCAACCGTTCCTGTTCAGCTAATTCTTCCTCCGTTTTAGCGCGTTCGGTTTCATCTCTTACTAAACCGCCTTTGCCTAACTCTTGATGACCTTTTTGTGCATATTCAGGAGGAACTGCATCGCCACACTCCCTTACGCCGTCGTTATTAGTCCAGCATTTCATTCTAGCTTGAACGGAACCGGGCAGAGTCAAACCGGTTAGTGTCAACATAATAATAAATGTACTAAATAATCGTTTTTTCACAGTGTGCCCTCCTGACTGTGTTTTTATAGTGTTCGCAATAATACTAAGTATAGTACGCATCACATCTCAGATCATGTATTAGCCGCGCCGTATTGGCTTTCGTACGCCTTTATTGCATCAAGATGTTCCGGCATTTCGCCATGTTCAGTCAAAAAAATAATAATGTGTTCCAGACTGATAATGCTTATGACCTTAATTTTATGCAGTTGTTCCACTTCCTGGATAGCTGACTGCTCGCCCAAACCGCGTTCCTGCCTATCAACGGCAACGACAGCGCCAACAGTCGAGCCTCCTTTTGAGCTTATGATTTCCATTGATTCGCGAATGGAAGTTCCAGCAGATATAACATCATCAATAATCAAGACACGACCATTAATCTCGGCACCGAAAGTAATACCGCCTTCACCGTGGTCTTTGATCTCTTTTCGATTAAAGCAAAAAGGGTAATTGGTTTGGTGGACTTCCTGAAAAGCAATTGCCATGGTTGAAGCTAGAGGAATTCCTTTATAAGCAGGACCATAAATCATGTCGAATTCAAGGCCGGAATGTTTAACCGCAGCGGCGTAATATTTACCTAACTCGGCCAGGCTTTTACCATCGTTAAATAAACCACTGTTAAAAAAATAAGGACTAATGCGGCCTGACTTCAATTTGAATTCGCCAAAACATAACACCTGTTTTTCTATCGCAAATTCGATAAATTCTTTTTGATATTGTTCCATTTAGATTTCCGTAATAATTTACTGTTATTTATCATGCGGCTTTGGCATCCTGCGTCGCTCTACCGACTACATCCATGTAGTCGTATGATACAGGGCAAAATTAATCGGGGGTAGGGTAAGTTGTGAAAGTCATCAGTATAAATGTCAACGGTATTCGTGCCGCACATCGCAAAGGTTTTTTTGACTGGATACAAAAACAAAAAGCCGATGTGATTTGTATACAGGAAACCAAAGCTCAAGTTGAACAATTGGTTGACGAAATATTACAACCAAAGGAATATCACGCTTTTTATAATGATGCGTTAAAAAAAGGTTACAGTGGTACGGCCATCTACAGTAAGAAAGAACCCGACAAAATAACAGACAAACTTGGTTGGGAAGTAGCTGATGACGAAGGTCGTTATCTACAAGCTGATTTCGGCAAGCTGAGTATCATTTCTTTATACCTTCCTTCCGGTTCATCAAAAGAAGAACGACAAGTGATCAAATATGATTTTCTTGATCGCTTCACTCCGGTTCTGCAAAAAATGCGACGACAAAAACGCGAATATATTATTTGTGGCGACTGGAATATTGCGCATAAAGAAATTGATCTAAAAAACTGGAAAGGAAATTTAAAAAATTCCGGTTTCCTGCCGGAAGAACGCGCATGGATGGATCAATTGTTTGATAAAATCGGAATGATCGATTCCTTTCGTGTTGTTAATCAGGAGCCGGATCAATATACCTGGTGGTCAAATCGCGGACAGGCATGGGCAAAGAATGTCGGGTGGCGGATTGATTACCAGGTGGTGACACCCGGTTTGAAGGATAAAATTAAATCGGTGGAGATTTATAAAGATGAGAGGTTTTCTGATCATGCTCCGTTGATCACGGAGTATGATTTAAAGATTTAACCTTTAAATCGTCATTCCCATGAAAATGGGAATCTAGTTAAACGAATAAAAAATCATTACTTTTAAATATTGGTTTCGCCTTTAGCGGCGACTCACTTTTTCAGACGAAAAAGTAAGCAAAAAGTCTTTTCCCTGATGCTTTGGTCTAAAGACTCCCCTCGTCGGCGTGCTGTTATTCGGGTCGCGCATACATTCACCCTGAATGAATGCGCTCAATTGTGCGTCCATGCACAATTGCCCCGATAACACCTCGCCTCCTCAGCAAAGCACCACGGGAATAAAGCCAACCCTCGTTGATAATTAATCGTTGTGATAGTCTTTGTATTAGATACTATACTGAAAGAATTATGTTAAGGAATTGAAATGCAATGAATAATACTTTCTACTTTAACAATACTATATGGAATACATGTTTAACGTACTATACAGACTCCGTATAACACACTGTTAGCTTTATAAAAAAATGGAGAAATCAATGACAATAGCGGATTGGTTAATGATATCAGCAGTATTGATAGGCCCCATAGTTGCTGTCCGTTTAACTCGCTATCTCGATAATAAAAAAGAAATTAGAGAACGAAAGTTAAATATCTTCAAAGTACTCATGGCAACACGCTCATATACAGTGTCATGGGATCATGTAATGACATTAAATAAAATAGATCTTGAATTTGATAAAACCAACAAAAAAGAAAAAGCCGTTATTGAGGCATGGAAGGAATACTTAGACTTGTTAGG
>Ga0214472_10006284_pt1 | contig 12456 bp, 21 predicted proteins | sample RVTome_6_FD_207662 | JGI IMG/M metagenome (GOLD analysis project Ga0214472, IMG submission 207662) | Soil microbial communities from uranium-contaminated site in the Upper Colorado River Basin, Wyoming, United States - RVT140D175 | ecosystem: Environmental > Terrestrial > Soil > Contaminated >... | reverse complement strand
GACTCGGCGCGCATACCGCCGACACAAATTCGGCGGCTGATGGGCTGTTTTCTGGGGTGTTGTTCGCTCCGCCTCGGCTGTCCGGCGCGCGGGCCGCTTCCTCGCGCCTTCCTCGCGCTTCTCCGCGTCTTCCTCGCTTGTCTTCGAGGTTTCTACGGTCGCCGGTTGCATTCCCGGTTTGTGTTGTTACAATGACGCCGCACGCTTGCAGGGGAGGGCACGCCCAATGGTTTGGCAGGTGGCGTCGGCACAACCCGGCCCCGCAGTAGAAGGCGATATGGGTCGCCAGGGGCGCGTGTTGGCGCGCTGCATTCGCGGCGCCGTCATCTGGCGCCATGGGCACAAGGTCTGGGACCGCGCCCGCGATGCAGTCGGCTACTCTCCGAGCGAGCTGGTCGTGCTGTTCCTCGACGGCGAGGAGATGCGCATCTGCTCTGGTGGTCGCCTTGCTCCGTCCCTGATTCGTCGGCACGCCGCCGAGGTCGCGACGCTGTTAGGCCTCCCGGAGGCGGAGTTGGTGGAGCACCTGATTGTGGGCGTGGCGGCCCGGACAACGGCCATCTACGTGGAGGAGGTGGGGGGCGATGAGCCTGAAGCATAGCTGGGAGATGGAGATGAAGATCAGGGCGAACCTGAAGGACACGGCGGACCGTGCGCGGCGCCGGCGGTCTGAGGCGGCAGACGAGCGGGCGAAGCGCGCCTTGGCGATGGTCGCGAGCGGGGAGCCGCTCGGCGAGGTCGCGCGCCTCATGGGCATCAGGGTGTCGACCGTCCGATCATTGCTGAGGCGTTTGTGAAGTGCGCTTCGTGCAGGAACATAGGGGGGCGCCACGCCGTAGGGTGTCCGGAAGGAGCGGCGCCGGTAACCGTTTCCGATTCGGTGGAGGCGGGGCAGAAAGAACCGGCGGTACAGCCTGGGCTTGACGAGCCTCGGTTTCGGGTCAACGAGGTGTTCTACTCGCTCCAGGGCGAAGGTGTGCGAGCTGGGATGCCCCATGTCTTCGTCCGCTTCGCCGGTTGCAACCTGCGATGTGTTAGGGAGAGGGAGGGGTTCGACTGCGACACACAGTTCGAGGGCGGGCGCGATGTGGGCCTTGGGGATCTCGTGGCGGAGGTGGAGTCGTCGATGCCTCGGGCGTGGAAGGGGGAGGCGGGTCTCGGTCGAGTCCTTCTGACGGGCGGCGAGCCAGGGCTACAGGTAACCGAAGAGCTAGTCGCTGAGATGCGGCGCCGGCGCTGGCGCTTGAGCATCGAGACCAATGGCACCGTGTCGCTCCCGACGTTTCCGGGGGCGTTCGACTGGATCACGCTCTCGCCGAAGACCGCTGAGCATACCCTGAGACTTGGAGCGTGGGCGGGGGGCGCCTCGGTCGACGAGGTCAAGTACGTGCTGCGCGCGGGGCAGGCGCTGCCGAAGCCGAGCTTCACCGCCCGCCACTACCTCATCTCGCCGGCGTTCCAAGGGGATGGGGCGGTGCTGGGGGAGGATCTTCGGTGGTGCATTGGTCTCGTCGAGCAGAATCCATCATGGCGCCTGTCGTGTCAGCAGCACAAGTGGTGGGGGGTGCGGTGATGTTTGGTGACAAGCACGAGGGAGGGTTCCGCGCGATCTTGGTGAAGATCTCAGCCAGGGCTGCCGCGTCGGGACACCCGCTCGATGCAGAGGTCGTGCGCTCGACCCCGAAGCGTTACCTGCGGGCGATGGAGGAGATGACGGCGGGATACGATGAGGATCCTCGCGAGATCCTATCCACCGTCTTCGACGGCCCGAGCGACCTCGTCATGCTCCGAGGCGTACGCTTCCAGAGCTTGTGCGAGCATCACGCTTTGCCCTTCACCGGCACGGCGATGGTGGCCTACCTTCCGCGGGGCGGGCGGATCGCGGGCCTATCGAAGCTGGCCCGCCTCGTCGATTGCTTCGCGCGGCGCCTTCAAGTCCAAGAGCGGATGACTTCGCAAATCGCCGAGGCGCTGGTCTCGGAGCCGCTCTGCGCGGAGGGTGCGGCGGTCGTCGTGCGCGGTCGTCATGCCTGCGTCGAGTGCCGGGGCGTTGGCAAGATCGGCGCCGAGATGGTCACGTCCAGCATGGTCGGTCGTTTTCGGGACGATCCGGCCCTGCGGGCGGAAGTGATGAGATTGGAGGGCTGCCATGACTGAAGAAGAACAAGGCGCTGTCGTCATTCCAATGCGGACCAAGGGTGTGACCCGGTGGTGGTTCCATTGCCCCGGGTGCAAGTCGGGACACGCTTTCATGGTGTACGACGGCTCCGGTAAGGGGTGGACGTTCAACGGGGACGCGAAGCGCCCCACCTTCAACCCTAGCCTTGTGGTCGAGATGAGCGGACCAACGGGCGATGTCAGGCGGTGCCACCTTTTCGTCAGGGACGGGCAGATCCAGTTCCTGGGGGACTGTGACCACGACCTCAAGGGGAAGACCGTGCCGATGGAGCCGGAGGAGTGACGGTCCTGAGCGGCGAGGTTCGGGTGGGCGATGTTCGGGAGCGATTGCGTGACGTCGCCGAGGAGTCCGTTCAGACGGTGGTTACGTCTCCGCCCTACTACGGCCTGCGGAATTACGGCGTCGATGGCCAGATCGGCCTCGAAGAGTCGGTCGGGGACTACGTCGCGGAGCTGGTCGAGGTGTTCCGGGAGGTGCGCCGCGTTCTTCGCCGCGATGGAACGCTTTGGCTGAACCTTGGGGACACGTACAACCAGTGCTCCAGGGTTCGTTCTTCGGCCCAAGTTCGCTTCGAGGAGTGGGGAGGCGCTCACGCGAAGTCGCGCGGAGGAAGCCGGAGATACCCGCCGGCAGACAACCCGGAGCGCCTCAAGATGAAGGACTTGTGCATGGTGCCCTTCCGGGTGGCCATCGCACTCCAGGAAGACGGTTGGTATCTGCGGTCCGTGATGCCTTGGATCAAGGGCTCGGTCTTGCCAGAACCCGTAACCGACAGGCCGTCGACGGCGACGGAGTACTGGTTCCTGCTCGCCAAGAGCAAGCAGTACTACGCGGACATGGACGCCATTCGCGTAGACCACCAGCGGTCGAGCTTGACGCGGGCTAATGGGTCCAGGTCAGGCAAGGACAAGTTCGCGGAGGGCGCCCCAGGCCAAGGGGCGCATACGATCATGAAGGATCCGGGCGGCTCCTGTCATCCTTCGGGGAGGAACCGTCGTAACACGGACACGTTCTTCGATTCCGTGCGCCTTCTGCGCGACGAGTGCGACCGCATCCTGTCCGAGAAGGGGAGCGGCCCCGTGCGGTTGGGGCAAGGCACCATCGCCGCGCTGTACGTCAACCCCAAACCGTTCAGTGGAAGCCATTTCGCCACATTTCCGCCGAAGATCGTCAAGCCCTTGATTCTCTGCTCGACCTCTGCTGCCGGCGAGTGCCCCTCGTGCGGGGCGCCGTGGGGTCGCATCACCGACCGGATCGGGTGTGGAGGGTTTGCGACTGGCAAAAGCGCAGAGAAACGGTCGATGGGCCTGCACACCGCCCTTGGATCGTACGATAGGCCAAGGCCGATCGTCACGACAACGGGTTGGCAACCGACCTGCACATGCTGTCCCAACACCGTCTTCCACGAGAACGTCAGGGAGGGCGTTGAGTCCGACCACAGCGCTTGCGATGCCTGCACGCCGGTCCCTCAGACGGTCCTCGACCCGTTCTTCGGCGCCGGGACCGTTGGCCTTGTGGCCGGTCGCCTGGGCCGTCGGTGGGTGGGCGTAGAGTTGAACCCTGATTACGCGGAGCTCGCCCGTGAGAGGATCGCCGCCGACACGGGGGAGAACCGCGTTTCGGGGTCTCGCCACAACGACGAGAACACGCTCGACCTCTTCTCTCCTGAAGGAGCAACCGACCGTCCTCTTGCCGAGAAGCTTGGTCAAATCGCTGCTCGCGCACATCCCGAGGCGTGGGATGCCATCCCGCCGAGCACAGACCTGGATTCGCATCTGTACGGGGACGGAAGCAGGGGAGAGGGCGAGCTTGCGGCTCTCGACAATGGTAGTCAGAACGTCGTTGTCCCCGACGAGGAGTGACCCATGACCCGAGACGCGAACCGAGAACTCCTGACGACGTTGGTGGTCTGCGCTGCCCTTTCGGCGGCGGCGTTGTTCTCGGGAGCCCTTTGGGCACATGCACAGGGCGTCCCTTCGCCCGAATCCGTTCCGGAGGCCGACCGGCTTCGGGTGTCCTACCTCGGCGAGGTGCCCCGGGGCGCCATCATCACGCTGCGCCTCGCCGACGGCGCCATGGTGACGGGGCGGATCGTGGGGTCGTCCGAGGAGGACGTTTTGACGATCGAGGTCGAAGGCGCCGCGTGGAAGGTCAAGGGCTCGCACGTAAGCGCGCTCGTCCACAATAGATAGATAGGGTCCGACACAGCCATGGCTGATCCGGTGAGGCGACCGTGAATGAAGACGAGGGACAACGCACAGGCGAGGATGGGAACGCGGAGATCTTCCGCGTGCTCGGGCCCGTCGATCCCAAGGTGCGACAGGTCGAGCAGGCGTCCGTGCCCCTGCTGGCGCACCACGGGGTCGACCCAGCGCGGGTGGCCCCGACCCGGAAGTACCCGGAGTGGTTCGGCAAGGCCGAGAAGAAGGTGGTAAAGGCGCTTGAGAGGGTGGCGCCGGAGAACAGAGTTCTACTCTGGTTAACCCTCGCCTACACGATGGGCATGATCGACAAGGAGGGGAACCCTGTAAGCAAGCGGGCAGCCAAGGCTGATGCACCCAGCGCCGCCGAGTGATGTTTTCTTGCAACAACTCTTGGTGGACCACGGCGTATATTGTTACAATCATGGCCGCGGTTCCTCATTAAGTCTGAGAGAAAGACGGAGAGCGGGATGATTCCGAAGGAAGAAGGCGGCGCGAAGGCCATGAGTCCACAGATGACCGCCGTTCGCGTCGCGGCGCGAGACGGGCGCGTTTCGCCCGAATCGTTGGCCGCCGAGCGTGGAAAGAAGACTCTCGGCCCGATGCACCGGAGCTTGGCGGCGGCCGTCAAGGCGGGCCTGCTGCGGAAGATCGGGACGGACTACGTCGCGACCAACAAGGGCCGCCGGCAGCTCAACGGCGCCAACGGCACGAAGAGGAAGAGGGGGCGCCCGAAGAAGAATCGCGATCCGATGGATTCGTCCCCGCCCTCGGCCGCCTTTACCCGCGGTGCCTGGTCGTCCGGGCCGCCGCCTTCCGCCCAACCCTCGGAGCTGAGCGACGCTTTGCCGAAGAACGAGGAGTCGTGCCTCATCGCCGCTTGCTTCTTCGAGTCGCTGGCCCGATCGCTGCGCTCCTGCGCTGCGCCGTGAAACCCGTCCTCGTCGCCGGCCTCGGTTCGCGCAACATAGAGCGAAGAGCGTACGGGGACGTGGTCAGCCTTGCGGGTTTCGTCAAGAGCATCGGCGGTTGGGTGCGCACCTGCGGCGATTGGGGTTGCTGCGATGCTTGGTCCAGGGGCGCCGAAGAGCGGGCAATCGTCTACCGCCCGAGGCGGGAAGAGTCGGAGCGCTCGTACCGTCCCTCTCGGGTTGTCTACCTAGAGGGAATGTCTGAGTCGGTGCAGTACAAGGCGTTCGACTCGATCAAGAAGCTCCATCCGGCCGATGGGCAGTTGGGCCATGAGGCGAAGCTGGACCTGGCGACGAGGTATCTCGCCGTCATGGGCGCGGCGTCTCGCCCGGTTGACATCTTGGTCGTCTGCGCCCCCGAGCGATACGGCGTCGTCCTCGGCGACACCCGGCACGCGGTCAACGTCGCGGAGGACCACGGCATCCCCGTGGTGAACATGATGTCGGCGTCGGTCGAGGCGTGTCGAGAGATGATCCGGCAGGCGCGTGAGCGCGCCGAGGCAAAGTGACTTGACGCGGACCTCGCACCTTGTTACAATTAAACGCTGGGAGCCGGCATGGGAACGGGAACCGGGATCGAGTGGGCGCATCACACGTTCAACCCTTGGCGGGGTTGCTCGAAGGTCTCCTCCGGCTGCGACAACTGCTACGCCGAGGCCCTCAGCGTCCGCAATCCGCGTGTTCTTGGCGAATGGGGCCCCAGCGCCTCGCGCGCCATGGCCGCCGAAAGCTATTGGCGTCATCCGCTGGCCTGGGAGCGTGACGCTGCCCGTGCGGGCGAGCGGCATAGGGTCTTCTGCGCATCGCTCTCCGATGTGTTCGAGGACCGAACCGACCTCGTGGATTCGCGCGCGCGGCTCTTCCAGACGATCGGCCAGACGCCACATCTAGATTGGTTGCTCTTGACGAAGCGCCCCGAGAACATCGGGCATCTCTTGGCCGAGATCGAGGTGTTCGACCTGCCTCCGAACGTCTGGCTAGGAACCAGCGTCGAGGACCAAGCGACCGCCGACAAGCGCATTCCGCATCTGCTTTCGATCCCGGCGCGCTTCCGCTTCCTGTCGTGCGAACCACTCCTTGGGCTCGTGGAACTCGACCCCGGCCTCTTCCATTGCGAAACCGAGCTCTGCCCGGTGTGCAACGAGATCGCGTGTTACCACCGCACCATCGATTGGGTTATCGTCGGCGGGGAGAGCGGCCCCGGCGCCCGACCAATGCATCCCAATTGGGTTCGAGCGCTGCGCGACCAGTGTGTCGAGGCGGGCGTCTCCTTCTTCTTCAAGCAGTGGGGCCGATGGCGTTCGACCCTTGACGTCGAAGAACCCGATGCGGTCCTCGCACATCCAACCGCGCCGTGGATTGAGAGCGATGACACGACTGTTATGTTCGCTGTCGGCAAGAAGCAGGCAGGACGCATGATCGACGGTAGAGAGTGGAGCGAGGTGCCATCGTGAGCGAAGAGAGCGCGTGGGGCGCATGGAGCGACCGGGACTTGGTCGATGAGCTCTGCGACATAGATCGAGGCCTGAGCGATTGGGAGATGGACTTCGCGGATAGCCTCGCGAAGATCGATGGGAGATGGCCCCTGTCGACGGGGCAGCGCTCGAAGGCCATCGAGATCCTTGCGAACAGAGGCGTAAAGCCTTGAAGGAGGTGGGCGTGAGCATTCGGGAATTGATTGACGACTGGGATCTCCAGAAGACCAAGTGCATCTCCGACAGTCACGCTGAGAGCTACGAGGACGAGGCGGTGCGTAAGCTAGTCACCGGGGGCGCCGAAGCCGAAAGCATCACCATTCCCTTGTGCGTGCTTGCGTCTCTCCTTGGGTACCGAGAGAGGGCGGTCGGGGAGGACGCCGGGAACTCTCGCCACGCTGGCATCTTCAAGAGGCGAATCCGGCAGTACTTGGGGTGCCGTATCGCGCCGGGCATCATTATGGGCCCCGCCGGCCCCGCGGTGGGAGAGGGCGGACCGCGACCACGAGAGCTCCTCGACATGTACGAGGAGGGCATGGACATGAAGGAAATCTGTGACGCCTTTCCGCAACTGACGCTCCACGAGATCGAGTTGGGCATTTGCTATGCCATGGACCCTCCCGGACCATATCGCCCCCAACCCGACGGAAGCCCTGATGAGCCGACTCCAACGCCTAGGAGCGGCCCGTGAAGCGCTCCCCCCTGCACCGCAAGACGGCCATGAACCCGATCAACGAAGAGCGCTTGGCGCGCCTCTACTTCATGCGAGGGACCGACGAGTTCGCGCCCTTCTGGCGGGACTTGATTGCGGACGGGGACCGGCGACTCCTCTTCATCCTCGGTCACGGCTTCGACCAGCGTATGTGCCATGGCGTCGAAGCGATAGTGGGCGCTGGCGATGGTGGCGTCCGCGACGCGATCGTCATCGAGTACGACGAAGGCCCTCGGTCTCACTCACAACGGTATTTGGACCTCCGACAGCAGAACGGTGAACGCTTGGAGGCGCTGCTTGAGGGCCGAGGCAGCGTAGCTCGCCGCCCCATCACGATGTTCTCCAACGACGGTCGCCGTGTCGGCGCACGCAGCATCACGAACGAGTTTGCGAGCATGGCGGAGTTCTGGAGCTACTCCGACGTGGTCGTCGACGTGAGCGCGTTGCCGAGGGGCCTCTACTTCCCGCTCCTGTCGAAGCTCCTCTCGCTGTTCGACCGAGACCCTGGGGAGCGCAAGCGCCCGAACCTGCATGTGGTGGTAGCCCACTCGCCAAGCCTGGACCGGCGGATCGTCGACGAGGGTGTTGAGGAGAATGCCTCGTTTCTCCACGGCTTCTCGGCCGCTAGCTTCGAGCGTGAGGCGACGAAGGACCAGCCGCGGATCTGGATCCCGCTGTTGGGCCGAGGGCAGGCGATCCAACTCGACCGCATCTACGAGTTGGTGAACCCCAACGAGATCTGCCCACTGCTGCCTTCCCCGGCGTACAACCCGAGGGAGGCGGACGACCCCGTGCTGGAGTACCGAGAGCTGCTGTTCGATCAGCTACGGGTCGAGTCCCAGAACTTCATCTACGCCTCCGAAGCCAACCCCTTCGAGGTCTATCGCCAGTTGATGCGCTCAATCGTGCACTACCGCGACGCCCTGGAGCCCCTTGGCGGGTGCAAGGCGGTGCTGTCGGCCATGTCGTCGAAGCTGCTGTCGGTTGGAGCGCTGCTCGCTGCGTACGAACTCTCCCGGTGGCGTTCCGGTCCCGACCGCGTCGATGTCGGGGTCGCACACGTAGACACCCAAGGGTACCGGATCCAGGAGAACCAGGAAGAGGAAGAGCCTCTGGCTCTGTGGAGAGTGCTATGACGGGCCGTAGACGGAACGGGAAGATGGCTTGCGTCGGGGCCGGCTTCGTGGCGCTCGACGTTGTCCGGCCCGAGTGGCGCGACGGCTCAGAGCTGCGCTTCGCCGGGGGCTCATGTGGAAACGTCCTGACGATCCTGTCATTCCTGGGATGGAAGAGTTCGGTCGTCGCGCGGATCGGCCACGATCTCGCAGGCCGACAGCTCGCAGGCGACCTTGAGCGCTGGTCAGTCGACACCCACATGCTGATTCGGGAGGAGTCGGCTCGGACGCCCGTCGTGTTCCAGCGGATCTTCAATGACCGCGACGGCCATCGTCGACACAGCTTCAGCCGCTATTGCGCCGTGTGCGGGGAGTGGGCGGTGCCCTACCGACCAGTCCGTTTGCGAGATGCGGACGCCGCGAGCGCTGGACTCCCCACGGCCGAGGTCTTCTACTTCGACCGCGTGGCGCCTGGGAACCTCGAATTGGCGCGTAGGGCGCATGCGGCGGGCGCGCTGGTGGTATTTGAGCCGTCGGGCGTGAAGGACCCGCGACTGTTTCTTGAGTGTCTGCGGCTGACTCACGTCTTCAAGTACTCCCACGCGCGGTTCGATTCCCACGCCGCCATGGTGTCGGAGGCGCTCGTTCCGATTGTGGTCGAAACGAGGGGGGAGGAAGGCCTTCGGGTGACCGTTCGGCGGAAGGGACGTGTGGTACTGTCAGAGGACATGGTGGCGCTGCCCGCACCGCGGTTGGCGGATGCCGCCGGAAGCGGGGACTGGTGCACGGCAGGCCTCATTCATCGCATCGTCGGCGGCCGCATCAGCGTCGACCGCATCTCGGACGCCGGTGAGGTCATCGTCCATGCTCTTCGGTATGCGCAGGCGCTTGCTGCGATCAACTGCGCCTTCGAAGGTGCCCGCGGGGTGATGTACCGGATGTCCAAAGAGAAGCTCATGCGGGGTGCTGCGGCGCTTGCCGAGGGGCGCCATCTGAAACTCCCCAACGGGACGGACGAGCGCACGGTTGCTGGGCCCCAGGAAGGAACCATCTGTGTCGTCTGCGACCGTTCATTGTAGGGACTGCCCGCATTGGTCCCCCGATCAGTTCAGCCCCAGCGCCTTGAAGGCCGCCTGGCGGACGTCGTCGAGTCGTCGACCAAGATCGACGACATGGTTCTAGCGCCTGGCGCCAGAAGTGTTTTCGATCGCTTGGTGCGTGAGCAGAACGAGCGCGCCAAGCTCAGGGAACAAGGCTACGCCCCGATGAGGAAGCTCTTGCTCGTCGGTCCTCCAGGGACCGGCAAGACGATGACCGGGGCGGCCCTTGCCGGAGAGCTCGGCATCCCTTTGTGCGCAGTGAAGATGCACGGTTTCTTCACCAGTTACCTCGGAGAAACGTCGTCGACCCTGCGTCTGATATTCGACGCAATTCGTGACGTTCGCGGAGTTTACCTGTTCGATGAGTTCGACGCTATCGGGTCCACAAGGAGCTCGGATCGGGACGTCGGCGAGATCCGAAGAGTCTTGAACTCGTTCCTCCAACTCGTCGAGGAAGACGAGTCCGACAGCGTTGTCCTATGCGCGACGAATCTCCAAGAGATGCTCGATTCGGCCCTTTTTCGGAGGTTCGACGAGCTGGTTTGCTACGACTTCCCGGATGAGCAAAGCGCACTGCGCCTCATTCGCGGCCATCTTCCGAACCTAGACGGAGACCCCGAGTTATTCCGGGGCGATGTTCAGGGCCTGTGCCACGCCAACATCGTCCGGGCGTGCATTCAGGTCGCAAAGGACGCGCTCTTGGATGGGACACCGATCAAGGGCGAGGCCCTTGCCCGGGCGCTGAAGGATCGACGGGCACATCAGGTTTGATCGAGTAACGTGCAGCGGCGCCGCGCCGCGAGGAGGAGGAGATGAGCAAACGCGAGTGGAGGGGAGGTGCGCCCCCGCTGAACGGGCCGGGCCATCGAGTCTACTGCCCCACCTGTGATGCGGAGCTGAACTATGCGGTGACGCGGGGTGACGCCGCCTGTTTTGATGTTGGAGGCGGCTTCTACAGCTACGACTGTTTTCGATGCGGTACAAGCAGTCGCTGGGACTTCAACCCGCCCGTGCCCCTGCTGGTGCATCACGAGGACGCCCCAGCGCGGGACCGACGCTTGGGCGGTGAGGTGGGCTTGTGAGGCTTTGGGGCGCGGTGCCGAAAACATGCGCGGCCCCTGACTGCGAGCGTGAGGTCCGCGCGCGGGGTCTCTGCGCCCGCCACGCCAAGCAGGTCCAGCGTCACGGTCGGTTAACACCGGAGCGCGAGATCGCAACGCTTCCTCCTCGCTTGTGCGCGGGCGAGGGGTGCGCGCGCTCCGTCTACGGGCACGGATTCTGCGCGCGCCATTACTTCCGCTGGCGAAGAGCTGGATGCTCCGGGTTGGTCACGCACTACGTCTACACGGCGCATGATCCTCGAACGCGTTGCGGGCGCCTGCTCGACCTGTCACATCTCAGGATCGACGGGCCCGAGCACACCGGCGACCCGGCGAAGGTGACTTGCCGGGAATGCCGGAAGAACCGCAAAGGGCGAACGCCGTTCCCCACATGGCGACTTCCGTTTGACCTTGAGCTGATCGAAGGAGACTGAGCGGCGCCAAGCACAACAATTTGATGCTTGACCGCCCATGGATTCCTTGTTACAATCGTGGCGTATTCGTTGGAGGTGTTATGGAGATTAACACGGATCGCTTGGTCAAGGCCGCAGAGGACGCCCTCGTGAGAGACATTTCCCGGGGGGGATGGATTGCCCTGCGGTACAACGAGTTCTCTCTGGCGATAACGGACCTAGAGGACATCTTCGCCCGAGTCGACATCGACAAGGTGAAAGATCTCGTCCGTGCCGACCTCGAAGAGAAGATTGCCCAGAAGATCATGCACTCGATGGCGACGGAGGTCGGGCGCGACGTCAAGCGGGTGATGATGAACATCGGGACGCGCGAGACGTTTCGCGCGTTCGTCCGCGACCACATCGAAGATCTTGTCGGCGTTCGCCCAACCGAAGAGTCGTGAACGCTTAAGCAGCACCGCTGCGACTGTTGAACGGTCCGGTGAGGATGGATCAATGAAGACCGAAGACCATACATGCCCCGAGTGCGGGGGCATGAGGTTGACCCGCCACGCGGTTCTTGGCAGGAGCCTCCCGAAACGAGGGGATGTGGGCCTCGCCGAAGCGACGCGAGACCCCATCTTCCTTCTCCAGTCACGCCAGTTACGGTGGTCTGATGCAGACCTACCGATTGGCTTCGAGTGGGACGAAGACCGAGAAGTGGTAATTGATTCCGATGGTGAAACCGCCGATGAGAATCATTACATGCTCACAAGTGCGGGATGCGTGACTCTGTTCTGGGAGACAGAGCGCGTGTTCTTCACCCGAGAAGAGGCCGAGAAGTGGGGCCAAGCGCACGCCTACAGGTGGGACGCCTGGCGTGTCTGGTGCCTGCCCGCCCAAGGTGAATTGGCGGCGTTGCTCCGCGCGGTGTCGGAGCGCCCCACAGGAGATCTTGCGCCATCCTCGGAGGCGGAATGAACCGCGACCGCCACGGGAAGAGGGTCGCCATCGGCGACTTCGTGAGGGCGAACCCTTACCGCACGCTCACCGATCGCGCGCCCGTCATTGCCCGCGTTTTGGCCATCAACCGTGGACTGGTCAAGATCGCGTGGGCCACGCTGGACGAGTGCGGGGGATTGCATACGGACTACTTCGCAGTCGAGGACTGCGAAATGGTGCTCGGAGGCGGTCCGGCGGATGGATGAGTA
>Ga0214472_10006283_pt1 | contig 12456 bp, 9 predicted proteins | sample RVTome_6_FD_207662 | JGI IMG/M metagenome (GOLD analysis project Ga0214472, IMG submission 207662) | Soil microbial communities from uranium-contaminated site in the Upper Colorado River Basin, Wyoming, United States - RVT140D175 | ecosystem: Environmental > Terrestrial > Soil > Contaminated >... | reverse complement strand
ATCCTCGAACTGGATCGCGGGCGCGGTATCCCGTGGAAAGGCAATTACAGCTCGTGGCTCGAACAGAAGGAAACGCGGCTGGAGCAGGAGGAGGCGACCGAGTCGGCGCGCCAGAAGGCGATCAAGAAAGAACTGGAGTGGGTGCGCCAGAACCCGAAGGGCCGGCAGGCCAAGGCCAAGGCACGCATCGCGCGCTTCGAGGAACTGACTTCCTACGATTACCAGAAACGCAACGAAACGCAGGAAATCTTCATCCCGGTGGCCGACCGCCTGGGCGACAGCGTGATCGAGTTCAAGAACGTCTCCAAGGGCTACGGTGATCGCCTGCTGATCGACAAGCTCTCGTTCAGCGTGCCTCCCGGGGCGATCGTCGGCATCATCGGGCCCAACGGCGCGGGCAAGACCACGCTCTTTCGCATGATCACCGGCAAGGAGAAACCCGACCGTGGCGAGATCGTGGTCGGCCCCACGGTGAAGCTCGCGGTCGTCGATCAGACGCGCGATGCGCTGCCCAACGACAAAACCGCGTGGGAAGCGGTATCGGGCGGCCTCGACATCATCAACGTTGGCAAGTTCGAGATGCCCTCGCGCGCCTACCTGGGACGCTTCAACTTCAAGGGCCAGGATCAGCAGAAGATGACCGGCAACCTCTCCGGGGGCGAACGCGGGCGGCTGCATCTCGCGCGTACGCTGCTCGCGGGCGCCAATGTCCTGCTGCTCGATGAGCCGTCGAACGACCTCGACGTGGAGACGCTGCGCGCGCTGGAGGACGCGTTGCTGGAGTTCGCGGGCTCGGTGCTGGTGATCTCGCACGACCGCTGGTTCCTCGACCGCATCGCGACCCACATCCTCGCCTTCGAGGGCGACTCGCAGGTGGTGTTCTTCAGCGGCAATTACCAGGAGTACGAAACCGACAAGAAAAGACGCCTCGGTGAGGAGGGCGCCCAGCCGCACCGCATCCGCTTCCGGCCGCTCGTGTCATAGCCCGGCGCCCCGCACAGCGCGGGCCGACCTGGTGTATGCTGTCCCAGCGTTCCGAGGGGGAACGCCAACCTGGGAGAAGAGCATGAGCGAGAACCCGCAAGCGTCCAAGGAAGAACAGAACTGGGCGATGTACTGCCATCTTGCCGCGCTGTCCGGCTTCGTCATCCCGTTCGGCAATGTGTTGGGCCCGCTGATCGTGTGGCTCATCAAGAAGGACACCATGCCGCTGGTCGATCAGCACGGCAAGGAGGCGCTCAACTTCCAGATTACGGTGTTGATCGCGTTCATCATCAGCGCGGTGCTCACGGTGGTGCTGATCGGAATCTTTCTGATGTTCGCGGTCGGGATCACGGCGCTGGTGCTGACCATCATGGCGGTGATCAAGGTCTCCAACGGCCAGCTCGACTACAAGTACCCCTTCGCCCTGCGGCTGATCAAGTAGCTTTGCCCGCGGCCACGGGCCGCGGTTATTGTGGAAGGGTGCGCAACCGTGAAGGCTGCTGCGTTCGAATACGCCCGCGCATCCTCGATCGAGGAGGCCTGCGCGCTGCTGCGCGAGCACGGCGATGGCGCCCGGTTGATCGCCGGCGGCCAGAGCCTCGCGCCGATGATGGCGATGCGCCTCGCACGGCCAACCTGGCTGGTGGACATCAATGACGTCCCTGACCTTCAGTACATCCGGGTCGAGGGCGAACGGCTGCTCGCCGGTGCTTGCACCCGTCAGCGCGCACTCGAACGCGACGCGCGCGCCATTCGCCTCGTTCCGCTGCTTTCCCAGGCCCTGCAATGGGTCGGCCATATCCAGACTCGTAACCGCGGCACTGCCGGCGGCAGCCTGGCACACGCCGATCCGTCGGCGGAATTGCCGCTTGCCGCGTGCGTGCTCGACGCGGAGGTGAGCGTGCGTTCGACGCGTGGCCGGCGGGCGCTACGCGCGGGCGACCTGTTCACCGGGCCCATGACGACCGCGCTTGCCGCCGGCGAATTGATCGAGGAGATCGCATGGCCGATCTGGCGGGAGGATCGCGTCGGCTCGGCGTTTACCGAGGTGAGCATCCGACATGGCGACTTCGCGCTGGTAGCGGCCGCCGCCCAGGTCGCGCTTGATGGCGAGGCACGCTGCCTGCGCGCGAGTTTCGGGGTCGGCGGGGCGGATGCGACGCCGGTCGCGTTCCCGGAACTTGCGCAAACGCTGGCCGGCGCGCGGCTGGAGGATGCGATCATTTCCACGATCGCCGAGCGCGCGGCGGCGGCGCTCGACCCAGGTGAAGACTTGCACGCGAGCGCGCACTACCGCCGGCATCTTGCGAAGGTGCTGGCGGAGCGGGCTCTGCTCGAAGCACGGGACCGCGCCATCGCCCGACGCGCGGGACAGATCCGGCAATGACCCCACGCGGCCACCGCATTTCGGTCGAGGTCAATGGCCACATGCACGGGGGCGAAGTTCCGGCACGCCTCACGCTGGTGGACTGGCTGCGCGACGAACTTCACCTGTCCGGCACCCACGTCGGCTGCGAGCACGGCATCTGCGGCGCGTGTTCGGTGCTGTTCGACGGCGAGGCCGTGCGTTCATGCCTGATGTTCGCGGTGCAGGCCGACGGTCATCGCGTGACGACGGTCGAAGGACTCTCAGGGGAAGATGGCAGGCCCGGCGAACTTCAGGACGCATTCTGCGAAACGCATGCCTTGCAATGCGGCTACTGCACGCCGGGCATGCTGATCGCGGCGCACGCGCTCCTCCGGGGGAATCCCCATCCGACCGAGGCGGAGATCCGCGAGGCGATCGGCGGTAATCTCTGCCGCTGCACCGGCTATCAGCAGATCGTCGAGGCGATAGAACACGCCGCGGCGAAGCTCGCGGAACGGGGAGCGCGCTGATGGCGAGTGCGGACGCACCCGGCGAATTCCGCTACATCGGGAAGCGGCGGCGCACCAAGGAGGGTCCGCGTTTCGTTCAGGGTCGCGGACGCTACGTCGCCGATGTCGCGCTGCCGGGGATGAAGCACGTGGCGCTGGTCATGTCCCCGCATCCCAGTGCGCGGATCGTCGCCATTCGCACCGAAGCGGCGCGCGCCCTTGCCGGAGTGCGCTACGTGCTCACCGGCGAGCAATTCTGCGCTGCCACCGAGTCGCTCCAGATCGGAGTCGACGCTCCCCAAGTCACGCGCTACGCGCTTGCGCACGAAGTGGTGCGCTATGCCGGCGAATGGGTGGTGGCGATCGTCGCCGACAGCCGCGCGCTCGCGGAGGACGCGGCGGAACTGGTGGAAGTCGAATACGAACCGCTGCCCTTCGTGGTGGACCCCGAGCGCGCGCTCGCGGCTGACGCGCCGCTGGTGCATGCCGCCCACGGCTCGAACGTGCTGTATCACCGCCGCTTCGTCTGGGGGCCGGTCGACGAGGCGTTCGCGGGCGCCGCGCACCGCATCGCGTTCCGCGCGGTATGGGGCCGCAGTTCCACCGTGCCGATCGAGACTTTCGGTGTGGTCGCACGCTGGGATCCGGGCACCGAACTGCTCGATGTCTGGGCCTCGATCCAGATGCCGAAATTCCCCGACCAGGTGGCGCGCGCGCTGCGTCTACCCGGCAACGCGGTGCGCGTGCACTACGACGTCGATGTCGGCGGCAGCTACGGCGGCAAGCGCGGCCTGAAGCACACGGTGCTTGCCGGCTACCTCGCGATGAAGCTTGGGGCGCCGATGCGGCTGATCGAAGACCGGCTGGAGAACATGCGCGGCGGCGACGCGCACGGCCCCGACCGCATCTTCGACATGGAGGCTGCCTTCGACAGCGACGGCACGATCCGCGCGCTCAGGATCCGGGCGGTGGACGACGTCGGTGCCTACACCGGGCGCGCGCCGCTGCAACTTGGCAAGCCCATCACTGCGATTTGCGGCCCGTACCGCATCGCGGCGATCGAATACGAGCCGACTTCGGTCATGACGCACAAAACGCCGCAGGAAGCGGTGCGCGGCTTCGGGCAGTCGCCGACCAATTTCGCGCTGGAGCGGATGATGGACCGGGTGGCGGCGCACCTCGGAATGGACCGCATTGCGCTGCGCCGGCACAACCTCATCCGCAAGGACGAGTTTCCCTATCGCATTCCGAGCGGCTCCGCCTACGACTCGGGCGACTACCACACGGTGCTCGACAAGGCGCTCGCCGCGATCGATTACCCGGTGCTCGTCGCCGAGCGGGACGCCGCGCGCCGCGCAGGGCGGTTGGCCGGCATCGGCATCTCCACCTGCCTCGAGCCGAGCGGCGGCAACGCCGCGTTCGAAATCCTGTTCAACCCCAAAAACGAGACCACTACCTGGATGGATTCGTGCCTGGTGCGGGTCGACCTCGCCGGCGCGGTCACCGGTGTCATCGGCACTTCCTCCTCCGGGCAGGGGCACGAAACGCTCGTTTCGACGGTGATCGGTGAAGTGCTGGAGCGCGATCCTGCATCGATCCGCGTCGCGCGCGCCGATTCACTTTCGGCGCTCCCTTCCAACAGCCCGGTCGGCAGCCGCATGGCGATCATGCTGGGCGGAGCGGCGGCCGGCGCGGCGCGGATGATCAGGGAGGCGCTGATCGCGATCGCGGCGCACAACCTCGACTGCAGCGTTGAAAAAATCGACTATCGTGATGGCGATGTTTCAGTCATCGGTGATCCGTCGCGGAAGATGACCTGGGATCAACTGGTCGAGATCGCGCACCGCAAGTACCATCGCCTGCCGCCGGGCATGGAGCCGGGGCTGCAGGCCAAGTTCGTATGGGAGGTCCCGACCGGCGGCGGGCTGCCGACACCGGACGGGCGCGTGCAGATGTACCCTTGCTACGCTTTCGAGGCGCACGTCGTTTACGTCGAGATCGACCCCGACACGGCGCGACCCGAGCTGCGCCGCTACGTGTGCGGCCACGACTGCGGGGTGATGATCAACCCCGACATCGTCCACGGTATGACTTACGGCGGCATCGCGCACGGTATCGGCGCGGCGCTCTACGAGAAATTCGCCTACACGCCGGACGGCCAGCTTGCGAGCGGCACGTTCATGGACTACCTCATCCCAAGCGCGCTGGAAGTGCCCGCGCTCACCATCGTCGATCACTGCACGCCGTCCCCGCTCACGACTTTCGGGCAGAAGGGCTCGGGCGAGGCCGGCTACCTCGGGGCGCCGGCGGCGATCGCCAACGCGGTGAACGATGCGCTCGCGCCGCTCGGGACGACGCTCGACACGTTGCCGATGACACCGCACGAACTCTGGCGGAAAATCTCGGCTGCCCGCGCCACCGCGCGCAGTTGATCCGATGCAACCACACCGAAGAAAGGATTGCGCATGATCATAGACGTGCACGCGCATTACACCCCGCGCATGCTGATCGAGCGCTTCGATTCGGAGGCGTCGAAGTTTCCCGGAGTGAAATTGATCCGCGGCGAGAAGGGCGTTCAGATCGCCATTGCTGGCGCCGATACGACGCGCCCGATCATGCCGCGGCTCTCCGATCTTGCCGACCGCCGCGGGTGGATGGACAAGAACGGCATCGATCATCAACTGGTGGGCGGCTGGCTCGACAGCTTCGGCTACGAGCTCGAGGCGGAACAAGGGCTGCGTTGGAGCCGCTTCATCAACGCCTGCATGCGAGAGTCGCTGCGGGACGAGCGGCGCTTCACGCCCTTGGCGACCGTTCCGATGCAGGACGGGCGCAAGGCTGCGGAAGTGCTGGGCGAAGTGCTGGAGCAGGGCTTCGGCGGCGTCATGATCGGCACGCTGCCCAAGGGACAGGGCGGCAACCTCGACGATCCGTCGCTCGATCCGTTCTGGGAGGCGGCCTCCCGTTTGCAGGCGGCGGTCTTCATCCATCCGATGTTCGTGTGCGGCGAGCCGCGGCTCGCGGATTACGACCTCGTGAACGCAATTGGCCGCCTGGTGGATACGTCGATCGCTGTCTCGCGTCTGCTCTATTCCGGGCACCTGCTGCGCTTTAATGGGGTCAAGGTGGTGCTCGCGCACGGCGGCGCCGCGCTGCCGCTCGCATTGGGCCGTCTCGCCAGAAGCTTTGAAGCGAACCCGGGCAAGTACGCCGATCCGCGCAAGGGCTTCTCCGGTGTGTACCTCGATTCGTGCGTGCTCGACACCGAAGCGCTGCAGTTCATCGTCGCCCGCGCCGGCGTGGAGCGCGTGATGCTCGGCTCGGACGCCCCGTTTCCGATCGGCGACCCCGCGCCGCTCAAAGTGATCGACAACGCCCCGCTCGACGAGGCGGCACGGAAGAAAATCCTCGGCGAAACCGCACGCCGCGTCTTCCGCATCCGTGCCGACTGCGGCCATCCTGGATAGTGCCTGCTCTACCCGGAGAAACCAAGCCCCTGGAGTGATTGAATTTCCTCGGGGGTAGGTCACGCCATATGCTCAGTACCAAATTGCCATCGGCAGTTCAGCCGAATCGCGCACGCACGATTCGGGCAGACGCAAAGCTTTAGCGGCGCAGATTCGCCGCGCGGTCCAAAGCGCGGCAAACGCGTCGTACAGGTCATTGTCAGCTACTACCCGCGCGATCGCTCCTGCACCGGGGGTAGCGCAGGGCGCGCACCCGGGCCGCATCGGCCTACAGCTTGGAGCTCCTCGCCATGCCCATTTCCTTGAGCAGCTTCTCGTACTTGGCGGCTTCGGACTTGATCAGGACGGCAAATTCCTCGGGAGCGCCACCGACCGGCTGAACCCCGCTCTTTTCCATCGCGGCCCGGACCTGCGGGCGCTTGAGCACGGCGTTGAACGCCGCATTCAGACGCTTCACGGCTGCCGCCGGTGTTCCCTTCGGCACCACGACGCCATGCCACACGCTCGCGTCGAAACCCGGCAGGGTCTCCGCGATGCTGGGAATGTCCGGGATGCTCGGCACGCGCCTGGCCGTGGCCAAAGCCACGGCCCGGAGCCGGCCGGCCCTCACGTGAGGCACCTCCGAGACCAGCGTTCCAATGCTGAACTGCACCTCCCCGCCGATCACTGCGGCGAGGGCCGGGCCGCCGCCCTTGAACGGCACGTGCACCATCTTCGTCCCAGTCATGTTCATCAGCAACAAGGTCGCAAGGTGCGCCGCGCTGCCGTGGCCCGACGAACTGTAGTTGAGCCTGCCCGGACTGGTCTTCGCCAGCTTGATCAGATCGTCGATCGTTCTGACGGGAAGCGAGGGATTCACCGCCAGCATCATGGCCACCGTATCGAGGTGTATCACCGGGTCGAAATCCCGCTGAGGCTCATAGGGAAGATTCTGATAAAGCGTCGGATTCACCGCCATGCTTGCCTGCAGGCAGAAAAGCATCGTGTAACCATCAGCCGCAGCCTTGGCCGCCAGCTCCGTGCCGATGATGGCATTGGCGCCGCCACGGTTGTCGATGACCACCTGTTCGCCGAGCTGTTCAATCAGGCCTGGATTGAGCAGTCGCGCTACGGTGTCTGTCCCGCCTCCCGGGGGATAGGGAACGATGAAGCGAATCGGTCGCGCCGGGTATTGCTGCGCCGCCGCCGCGGTAATGACCGCGGCCAATGCCAGTGAAGCGAGTATCCGCTGCATCATGATCTCCTCCTCCATAGTTCAGGCGCATGAGTCAATGCTAGCGGCGCAGCCGTGGAGCGTCAATGCACCTTCGTGCCGCCGACGCGAAGCGGCGCCTGGCAGGATCCGTTGACATAAAATTGCCACCATGCCATTAACGGCATTGCAGAGCCCGGTCACCGCGAATGTAGAAGGAGGACAGATGTTCGCCGCACCACAAGTCATTGATACCACGGTTTTCGCCGAACTTCCGGAGGAGCTGCGCATCGCTAATCGCAGGTCCAAATGGGTCGACTACCGCAAGAAAGGCCAGCCGGTCGACAAGCCCGAAGTGATCCACTCCTACCTGGAGGGCCCTGCCTTCGACCGCGCTGGCAATCTCTATTGCGTGGACATTCCCTATGCGCGCGTCTTCCGGGTCTCGCCTGAGGGCCGCTTTTCCGTGGTGAGCGAATACCAAGGGGAGCCCAACAGCCTGAAGATCCACCAGGACGGACGGATCTTCGTCGCCGACCGTCTGCGCGGTATCCTTATCCTCGACCCTGATTCCGGAACGATGACATCGGTGGTGGAAGACGTCGCCGGCGAGGGCTTCAAGGGAATCAACGATTTCGTCTTCGCCCGCAACGGCGACATCTATTTCACGGACCAGGGCAACAGCAGCATGAACGATTCCTCCGGCCGCGTGTTCCGCCTGCGGGCGCAGGACAACGAGCTGGAACTGATCCTGGACCGGATCCCCGGGCCCAACGGGATCGCACTCAATCCCGCGGAGACCATCCTGTTCGTGAATGTAACCCGCATGAACAACGTATGGCGGATTCCGCTGCTGCCCGAGGGCGGCGTCATGCAACTGGGTGCGAAGGTCGGAATCTTCATCCAGTTGAGCGGCGGTCTGTCCGGCCCCGACGGCCTCGCCGTGGACTCACAGGGTAATCTCGCGGTGTGCCACTCGGGACTGGGCTCGGTCTGGCTTTTCAGCAAGCTCGGCGAACCCGTTTACCGGATCAAGTCCTGCCGAGGCATCCGCACCACCAATTGCGCGTACGGCGGCCGCGAGGGCAGGACCCTCTATATCACCGAGGCCGAGAGCGGCAGTATTCTCAAGGCCGACTTGCCGGTCCCGGGCCTGAGGCTCTACTCGCACCGCTAGTCTGCTGTCCTGCGAGGCTGTCCGCGCGGCCAGGTTCAAGTGCCACTCACTCTCGCGCTTGCCGGCGATGGGTTTCACATCACGGCCAAGTCGGCCGACCACAATGACTCACTCAAAAAGCCGAATCTGCAACGCGGTTTGCCAATTTCGTGGTTCCTCGACCGCCGGCTTCTGGCCGGTCAGCGACCATCGACCAGAGGTCGCACACCGACCCTCACCGGCCATTCGCTTCCATCACTCGATCGGGGTGCCGACGCACATCGCTCTGGGTCGCCATCGAAATGCGCGAATGCAATCCACAAACGCGAAGCCCCGCGATGAATTCGCAGGGCTTCACAGGTTTGCCACTTGAAGTGGCCTCATTTCGTCACATCACCGTGACGCATGCCGGTCTGTCATTACCGGCTTCAGAGCGGCGCTGTCGGAAGCTTCATCGATAGCTCTTCCCTCTCATTTCGGCTTCACACTAGCCATGATCTCCCCGCAGGGATAAAAGCGGCGCGTCTTCCACCACGACCCTTGTCGTCTGCTCCGGTTCTCCGACTCGAAACAACCCTCAAACATAGTGTCGAAGGTGGTCGCCGCCAGTTCGCTTCAGGTACACCCGCAACATGGGGCGCGCACAACAGCGAAAAACTGAGGCGGCAACCGGATCAGTCGTTAGTTCGAGAATCCATCCCGAGCCGAATCACCGAAACATTTTCAGTTGACTCTTTTCGTAGGCTCCTGTCAAGGCGTATCGGAGACTTATCGTTCAAGCGAGCCACCGGACCTCCCAAGGGATGGTGACGAACATTTCCTTCTCGCACTCCTCCTCGGGAGGCACGCCAATGATCTCAATGTCGTTGCGAGGAGTGACGTTTCGCGACGAAGCAACCTCGCGGCAGGCGCGTTTGCGTTGCCAGCAACGGGATTGCTTCGGTTCCCTCGCAATGACAGGAAGGCCTGTTGCTTGCGCAGTCTCATCCACCGGAATGACGAGCCATTTGTGTAAGTTGTTTGCGGGCCATCATACTGGTCGAAGCGCCAAGTCCGGCGGGCTGCTAGACTGCGTTCGTTGATGAACCCACCTATGCCGTGTGGCTGCGTTGCTTCGCGGACCGCGGTGACGTTCGGAGTGCATGACCCATGTCGAATCGCGATCGCAACTATCCCGACCTGCACGAGCATCTCGACGCGTTGAGGGCGCGCGGGCTGCTTGTCGAAATCGACGAGCCGATCGACAAGGACGCGGAACTGCATCCGCTGGTGCGCTGGCAGTTCGTGGGCGGGCTCGACGAGCCGGAGCGAAAGGCGTTTCTGTTCTCGAACATCATCGACGGGCGCGGACGCAAGTATTCGATCCCGGTGGTGGTCGGCGCGCTCGCCGCCAACCGTGCGATCTACAGTGTCGGCATGGGCGTGGCGCTGGATGACATCCAGGCGAAATGGGACCACGCAATCGCAAATCCGGTCGCCCCGCGCATCGTGGAGACGGCGGTGTGCCAGGAGGTGGTGATCGAAGGTGCGGCATTGCAACGCGAGGGTCACGGTCTCGACGCCCTGCCGATTCCGATCTCGACGCCGGGATTCGACAGCGCACCGACCTTGACCGCGACCAATGTCATTACGAAGGATCCCGAGACCGGGGTGCTGAACATGGGTACCTACCGAGCGGCGTTGAAGGCACCGGACCGGCTGGTCGTGCGCATGGCGACGCGCGTCGGCGGCGCCGGCGGATATCTGCACTACCAGAAACACCAGGCGCGTGGCGACAAGGTGATGCCGTGCGCGATCGTGCTCGGTTGCCCGCCTTACGTCGCTTACATGGGCCCGCAGAAGCTGCCGATCGGCGTCGATGAGTTCACCGTGGCGGGGGGACTTGCGGGCGGGCCAATCAACGTCGTGCGCGCGCGCACCGTCGATCTGCTGGTGCCGGCGGAATCCGAGATCGTGATCGAGGGCCTGATCGACACCGAGTACTGCGAGCCGGAAGCGCCGTTCGGCGAGTCGCACGGCCACGTCGCGCTCGAGGAATACAACATGCCGATGCGGGTGACCGCGATCACGCAGCGCCAGAGTCCCGTCATTCCGTCCTACATCAGCCAGGTAACGCCGAGCGAATCGAGCGTCATCAAACGCGTTGCCTATGAGCCGCTGTTCCTCGCGCACCTGCGCCAGACGCTCGGCATCCGCGGAGTGAAGCGCGTGGCGCTGCACGAGCCGCTGACGGGATTGCTGCGGGTGACGATCATCACGCTCGAGAAAGGCACGCCGCGCACCGAGGTCTGGCGCGCGTTGGAGGGCGCCGCGTTCTTCAAGGGCGACTGCGGCAAGATCTGCATCGCGGTCAACGAGGACATCGAGGCCGATAACGCCGACGCGCTCTTGTGGGCGCTCGCTTACCGCGCGAATCCCGTGGAGGATGTGAGGACGCTGCCGCACCGCGGGCAGGGCCATGGACCGAAGCGCGAACACGACCAGGAAGAGGATTCCACGCTGCTGGTGGACGCGACGATGAAAAGCGACATGCCGCCGCTCGCGCTGCCGAAGCGCGAGTACATGGAACGCGCCAAGGCGACGTGGGAGCGGCTGGGATTACCCAAGCTGCGGCCGCAGGCGCCGTGGTACGGCTACTCGCTGGGCGACTGGCTGCCCCAGTGGGACGAAGCGGCGAAACGCGCGGTGGAAGGGCGCTACCTCGACAACGGCCGCATCAGCGAGCAGCAACGGCGCAAGGGCGTCAAGCCCGAGACCAAGTTCCGCCCGGAATAGCCTGAATTTGCGCGCGTTCCTGGCGGCTGGATTTCACGAACCGGCAATTCACGACAGGAGACTCCCTTTGAGATTCGTTGATATCCCCCCGTACCAGCGAGCAGGTGTCAATTACAGCCCTACGGAAGGGCACTTCATGATGCGTGAACTCATCTCCAGTTTGAGAGCGAAAGGCCAGTTGGAGGGGGTGGAGATCGATATCGACGAGGGCGAGCCCACGGATCACGGAGAGGAGACCCGCGACGAGGTCGTCGTGGCGAACATCGCGGTGGGAGTGGTCAAGCGGGTCCAGGCCGTATGCGCGATGGGAAAGTACGATGCGATCATCACGCAGGCGGGGATCGAACCGGGATTCCTCGCCGCGCGGACGGCTTCCACGCTGCCGATCGCCTTCCCGGTGCACTCGGCTCTCCATATCGCCTCGTTTCTGGGTGAGAAGTTTTCCGTTCTGACCACAACGGATGCCCAGTCCCAGATCGTCAGGCGCAATGCCCAACTCTACGGCCTGAACCACAAGCTGACGAGCGTGCGATACGTGTCGCGTTCGTCAACCTATACCATGGCGCTCGTGCGCAAGTACCGGAAAGAGGAGCGCATGAACAGTCCCGAAGTACAGGAGTTCGTGGGCAGCATCGTGAATCAGTTCATCCGGGCGATCGAGGACGAGGGCGTGGACTCCGTGATCATCGGCTCTCCGCACCAGCAGTGTTTCCTCGATGAAGTGAGGCAGGGCCTCGATGCCGCGGGTTACCAGGAGATACGCCTCATAGGCGCTTTTGCGGCCGCCGTCGAGATGGCGCGGGCCATGGTGAACATGAAGCTGATGCAGTCGCCGCGGGCCTATCCCAGCGATGCGCTGAAGGCAAAACCGGCCTTCAGGTAAGCTGGAAACTAGCGCTTCGCGGCCTGCCAGCGGGCGAGCTTGGCGCGGGCGCCGTTTAACGCCGGATCCATCGCAGCGGCGTGGTCTTCTTTCTTTGCGGTGAGCTCGACCACGTAGCCGTTGGGGTCGCGGAAATAGATCG
>Ga0214472_10006282_pt1 | contig 12458 bp, 11 predicted proteins | sample RVTome_6_FD_207662 | JGI IMG/M metagenome (GOLD analysis project Ga0214472, IMG submission 207662) | Soil microbial communities from uranium-contaminated site in the Upper Colorado River Basin, Wyoming, United States - RVT140D175 | ecosystem: Environmental > Terrestrial > Soil > Contaminated >... | reverse complement strand
ACCGCCGCCCGCGGGCCGGGCACGCGGTCAGACGCGGTCCGTGTTCGGTTCCGTCCGGGACGCCGTCCTGATCGATGAGAAGCGGAGGGACGAGCAATGGCGAACACAGGGCGAACCTTGACGATCGGGGTCATCGCGGGCCTCCTGACGGCCGGCTGTCTGATCAAGGAGGAGCATCACACGTGGTACCTGGAACCGGATTCGGGCGCGGTGACCTGGGTCGTGCTGGAGCAGGACGTCCGGTCGGACGCGAAGACAGAAGCTGAGCGGGCGCTCGAGGAGCTCGGGTTCTGGAACGACGTTCAAGCCGAGGATCACGGGACCGCCCGCACGTTCCGGGAGCTGAACGCCACCCGGATTCGGACGCAGGTGCTCCGAAGCCGCACGCCCTTCGGCGTGCTGACCGAAGCGTCGTTCCCGTCGATCGACGAACTCGGTCTGGCCCTCCTGACGTACGAGTCCGACGCGGCGAAGGGGTCCTCGACGCTCGAGCGGGACGGCGCCGTGTCGGAGTGGACGTGGACCGTGCCGGCCGACTGGCTCGATGGCGACTTTCCGCTGAGGATCGTTCTCGTAAGGGGGCATTTCGAGTCGGCCGCCGGCTTCGTGCTCAGCTCGGACAACCGCGCGGCCACGATCGAGGAGCGCGACCAGGGCGCACAAGGCCCGGCCGTGCTGCGCCTGCGGTGGTCGACGGGAGGTGGACAATGACGCGCCACGATGCGCGAGCGACGAGGACGCTGCTCGCACTGCTGGCCGGCGCGAGCGCGCTCGGCGTGCACCAAACGCTGGCCGGCGGCCTGCGCGGGTAAGAGCGCGGGCTGGCATTCGCGCTCGCGCTTGGTCTCGCCGGAACGACGTCGTCGATCTACCTGGGGCCCTGGGAGTCTGGTCTCTCCGGTGACTGGCGGGACTGGGCCGCCTCATTGCCATCGAAGCGGTCATCTTCGTCTTCGTGCCGAACAGCGTGTTGTGTCTTGTCGGCTTTGTCGGGGAGTGGCAGGTCGGTGGGTACGTGGCCCTGGTGGCCACCGCGGCCTACCTGGTGGCGGCGTGGCTGGTTTGGGCCGCCGCGCAGTCCCTGGACGCTGGCGCCGGCACGCGCGCATCGAACGCAGAGTCGCCCTGAACCGGCCGCTCAGCCTCCTCGGATCGGGCTGGTCTGCTTCGACGAGCAGCCGATGCCGGGGGCGCACGGCGCCCACCGTAGGCGGGATGCTCCTCTTCGGCCAGTCGCAGGCCCGCGCGCGCCATTTCCCGAACGCCTGGATCCAGGCGGGCCGGTTCCAGGGCACCGACCGGAGCCGCATCCTCGACCGCGTCGAGGTCCGCTCTCTACCCGTGCTCGCCATCGAGGAGGCGATCGCCTTCGTGCACAAGCACACGCTGCACGGGGCCGAGATCGGCGCCGTACGCCGCGCGGAGCGTTGGAGCCGGCCGCCCGTGGCCGTGCGCGAGGCCGTGATCAACGCGGTGGTGCACACCGACTACGCGCAACGCGGCGCGCCCCTGCGCCTGTCGATCTTCGACGACCGCCTGGAGGTCGAGAACCCGGGGCTCCTGCCCTTCGGCCTCACCGTCGACGACCTGCCGCGCGGCGTCTCGAAGCTGCGCAATCGCGTCATCGGGCGCATCTTCCACGCCCTCGGCCTGATCGAGCAGTGGGGCAGCGGCATCCAGCGCATGACCGCCGCCTGCCGCGACGCGGGGCTCGCCGCGCCGGTCTTCGAAGAACTTGCCACGCGCTTCCGGGTCACGATCGGCACCGCGTGCGTGGGCGATCCCCTGCTCGACGACGCCAATCAGGCCATCCCTCGAGCTCGGCGATCACTCGTCGCGCGCTACGCGCGCAGAAACCACCGTCGGCGATAGAGGACTTCCAGCAGCACGTACAGCACGGCCAGCGCCGCGAACGCGAAGAGGAGCGACGCCAGCTTGGGCGGCGCAAACGCTGCAAAGCCCGTGACGTAGATCGCGCGATACAGCGTCGTCGCCGAGCCGTCGGGCGCCGCGACCCGGATGAGCAGCAGCGTCTTCACCATGGCGCCCGACACGACGAACAGCACGAGCGCATTCATGCCCATCACGGCGAACGGACGCGTCCACGCCGGCGGCCCATGGCGGCCGTCGGCGGCTCGATGCAGGGCCGCGAGCGCGAGCGTCGCCAGGCCGCTCGTGAGCAGCACGTACGAGCTGGTCCACAGGTTCTTGTTGATGGGGAACTCGAGGCTCCAGAGCAGGCCGAGCGCAGTCGAGACGGCACCGGCGAGCAGCAGCGTCCGGGTCCGTTCGCGTGTCGACGCCGTGCCGGTCAGCACGACACCAGCGGCCACGCCGGTCAGCGCCGTCGCAATCGCCGGCAACGTGCTGAGCAGGCCTTCGGGATCCCACGTCTTCGACTGGCTCCAGAGGTGCGACTCGCCGAGGATGGCTCGGTCGATCCACGCGCCGAGATTGCCGGAGGGCGACAGGTCGCCGGCGAGTCCGCCTGGCGCCGGCACGAACTTCATCAGCGCCCAGTAGCCGGTGATGAGGATGCCGGCGGCGACAAGCGACGCCCTGATCCGAGCGGCCTCGGGACGCGCGACGATCGCGCGATAGAGAAGCGCCGCCCCGAGGTAGCAGATCGCCAGCCTCGGCAGCACGCCCATGATGCGCACGGTGTCGAGGTTGAAGCGCGGATAGAGCGCGAGCAGCAGGCCCAGGCCGTAGAGGATCGCCGCGCGCCGGACGATCGTCCCGGCGCCTGCCGCGCGCCGCCGGGACAGCGTGAGCGACACGCCGACGATGAAGACGAAGAACGGAAAGATGAGGTCGGTCGGCGTCCAGCCATGCCAGTCGGCATGGAGCAACGGCCAGTAGACGGCGGTCCAGTCGCCCGGCGTGTTCACGACGACCATCGAAGCCATCGTCGCGCCGCGGAAGACGTCGACGGAGGTGAGACGCGGCGTGGAGCTCGTCACCGACCGGCCGGTCGACGGATGTCCAGATCGAGTTCGTTCAACGGCACGTCCCAGTGCGCGTCGAGCAACTCAAAGCGGCGCGCCTCCTCCTGACTGAACGCGGCCTGGTCTGGATACAGCCGGCGCACGATCGCGTCCGCGCCCGACGGGCCGGTCATGGCCGCCGTGTCCCGGTACGTGATGGCGACCGCGAACGTCCAATCGGCGCGTCCGTCGCCGTGGTACGTGGGGACGTAGGTGCGCACGGCCGTGATGCGGCCGGTCTTCATCTCTTCCTTCAACACCGGATGATGGTTCTTCTGGTAGAGGTCGAGGAACTCGTCCTGGAAGCCCCATTTGACGCGATAGAAGTACCAAGCCGTGCGCTCGGCCCGCGGGCCGGCCTGCGCGGCGGGAGCCTGGCTGGGCGCGGCGGCCCTGACGGCGAGCGAAGCGACCAGCGCAAAGGGCACGAGGAGCAATACTGATGCGGCGGCAACAAGCGCGGTGTTCTTCATGAGGTCGTCCTCCGGTTACGGAGAGATTACCTCGTTGGCCGGATCGTGTGCGACCGGAGGCCTGCGTCAGTACGTGCCGACGAGCGAGCCGATCGTCCGCCCGAACGAGGGCAGGACGCGCGAGCGGAGCGTTTCGAAGAGGTTGAACGTCTCCGTGCTCACGACCTGCCCACGGGCGCAGTGGAGCACGCGCACCTGACGTGCGCCCTGGTCGTACAGCCAGATTTCCCGCACGCCGTACTCCGCAAACCACGCCACCCGCTCCCGGAGCGCGCCGATGCGCGGGTTGGGTGACAGCACTTCGATGACGAGATCGGGGGCTCCGTAGATCCGCTCCCGCACGATCTCGCGGCGATCCCGGGACACGTACAGCAAGTCCGGCTGGAGGACCAGGGCGCGGCCGGCGTCGAGGATGACGTCAATCGGCGACGTGAACACCTCGCCGAGGCCCTCGGGCTCGACGTGCTGCTCGAGCGCCATCGCGAGCTTGAGCACGGCGCGCTGATGGTTCACGAGCGGCGCTTCGGCCACATGCATCGCGCCGTAGATCAACTCCTGAGGCAGCGCGGACTCGGGCGTACCGAAGTACTCGAGCAGTGTCATCGTGCCTCTCCCCTTGGCGCGCCGCCGCTTCGGCCGGGCGGCCGGCTTCTCGGCGCCGGATTCCGTGAACACACCGTGACCCATCGCCCGACGACGACGATGCCATCGTCGTCGGACGGGAGTCAAGGCCGAGTAGAGGCCGTAGATTGCGGGGTGTTTCGCGCCAGGCGCCGCAGGCGCCTGGCCGGGGCCGCGCTGTCGGATTGGCCCCGTCTCCGTGGTAGCCTACCCCCCAACCGAAAACGCGGGTCTGGGGGAACGTCGATGCGCAGGCCGTGCACGGTCGTGGCAGGTGTGGGAACGGTGCTGGTGCTCGCCGGCGCGGCCGGCCCGACGGCGCAGTTGCCGCAGCGGCTTGCCGGCAGGTCCGGACTGTCGGTCACGCCCGTCTTCGAGGGCTGGTATCTCAATCCCGACGGCACGGCGAGCCTGTCGTTCGGCTACTACAACCGCAACTCCGAAGAAGTGATCGAGGTGCCCGTCGGGGCGGACAACTTCATCACGCCCGGACCGGAGAACCAGGGCCAGCCGATGCACTTTCAGCCGGGCCGCCACTGGGGCGTGTTCGCGGTGAAGGTCCCGGCCGGCTCCTCCGAGGTGACGTGGACCCTGCGCAATCGCGACGAGACGTTCGCCATCCCTGGGCACCGGCGGCGCAACTGGGTGATCGACGCGCTCGAAGGCGAGGCGGGTTCGGGCAACACGCCGCCACAGGTGAAGTTGGACGCCAGCGGACCGGAAGGCGCCGGGCCGCTCGGGATTGCGGCCGGACCGAAGACCGCCCAGGTCAACGCGCCGGTGGAGCTCATGGTCTGGGCGCGCGACGACGGCCGGTCGTCGGGGAGCGTCGCGAGCGGCGGCCGAGGCGCGGTGCCGGTCGCCATCACCTGGTTCAAGCACCAGGGCCCCGGTGTCGTCACGTTCACGCCGCCGACCGCGCGCATTCCGGCCGCCGGCGGGTCGGCGACGACGTCGGCGACCTTCAGCGCGGCGGGCGAGTACATCGTTCGCGTCCGGGCGAACGACGCGTCGGGCGTGTCGGGCGCCGGGCACGCGCAGTGCTGCTGGACCAACGGGTTTCTGAAGATGAATGTGTCGGGGTCCGTTCCGGCGGGCCGGAACTGACGGTGTTCAACGGGAGTCCATCATGATCACGACGCGCACGCGCTTGTGGATCGTCGGCGGAAGCGGCAGCCTGGTGCTCGGCGCCATCGCGCTTGTCGCCACCTCGCCGGCCGTGTCGGCGCAACAGGCCGCGCCGGTCACGTTTGCGAAGGACGTCGCGCCCATCCTCCAGCAGAAGTGCCAGGTGTGCCACCAGCCGAACTCGATCGGCCCGATGTCACTCCTGACGTATGAAGACGCCCGGCGCTATGCCAGCGCCATCAAGGCGAAGACCTCCGAGCGGGTGATGCCGCCGTACCACGTCGATCGGACGATCGGCATCCAGCAGTTCAAGAACGACGGCGGCCTGACCGACGAGCAGATCGACACGCTGGCGCGGTGGGCGGACGCCGGCGCCCCGATGGGCGATCGGAAGGATTTGCCCCCGCCGGTCGAGTTCCCGGATCCGAACGCGTGGCAACTGGCGAGCGTGTTTGGCGAGCCCGATCTCATCGTCAAGTCGGCGCCGTACACACTCGCGGCCGACACGCAGGACAAGTGGTTCCGCCCGGTGACCGAGACCGGCGTGACCGAGGAACGCTGGGTGCGCGCGATCGAGATCAAGCCGTCGTTTCCGGACGGCCGCCGGGTCGTGCATCACGTGTTGACGTACCTCGAGCAGGAGGAGCACGGCGTGACGGGGCTGGCCGAGAGCGCCGAGCACGCGCAGATGGGCGCTGGCCTGTTCATGGAGTGGGCGGTCGGCAAGGTCGGCGAGATCTTCCCGGCCGACGCGGGGAAGCTCATGCTGCCGGGATCCAAGATCCGCTGGGAAGTCCACATGTACGCGGTCGGCCAGGAGGTCAAGGACAACCAGGTCGAGCTCGGCATCTACTTCTACCCGAAAGGCCACGTGCCGAAGCATCGAACGGTGCTGCGGATGTTCAACGTCGCGCCCGGCTCCGAGCTCGACATCCCGCCGGGCGAGATTTCGATGACCCAGAACTTCTACGTCCTGCCCGCACCCGCGCGTCTCGAGAACTACCAGCCCCACATGCACATGCGCGGGAAGGCCATGACGATGGAAGCCGTGTATCCGGACGGCCGGCGCGAGGTCCTGAGCGTCGTCAACAACTTCCAGTGGCGCTGGCACGTGAACTACATCTACGCGGATGACGCGGCGCCGCTCCTGCCGAAGGGAACGACGCTCGTGTTCACCGCGTGGCACGACAATACCGCCGACAATCCGAACAATCCCGACCCGCGCCAGTGGGTCGGATGGGGCGACCGCACGGTGGACGAGATGGCGCACGCGTGGATCGACGTGACGTATCTCGATCAGGACGAGTTCGATCGGCTCCTTGCCGGGCGCAAGGCGAAGGAGCGCCGCTGAAACGATCCGCCGCTCTTGTCGTCGCCCTAGCGCTCGTCGCACCACCCGGTTCCGAGCTCGCCGTCTCCGGTTCCTGGTCGCAGTGGGGCGGACCCAACCGCGACTTCGTCATCCCGAGCTCCGGCCTGGCCGACTCGTGGCCCGATCCCGGGCCTCCCGTCATCTGGAGCCGGCCGCTCGGCACCGGGCATTCCGCGATCGTCGCAGACGAGGGCCGGCTGTTCACGCTCTATCGCGCCGGCAATCCGAGGGGAAGACAGGGCCCGTGGAACGCCGACGAGACCGTCGTCGCGCTCGACGCGGCGACCGGCCGCACGCTCTGGGAGCATCGCTATCCGTCGCGCCAGGAGGACTTCAGCTTCGGCGCCGGCCCTCACTCGACGCCGCTCGTTGTCGGCGACCGGCTCTTCACGATCGGCACGAACCAGCAGCTGTTCGCGTTCGACAAGCGCACGGGCGAGGTGCTCTGGTCGCACGACTTCGTTGCCGAGTTCGGATCGCCCGAGTTGCTGATTCGCCCCGTCGTGAAGGTGGGCTACGGGTGCAGCCCGATCGCCTTCCGCGACACGATCATCTGCAGCGTCGGCGGACCGGGGCAGTCGGTGATGGCGTTCCGCCAGCGTGACGGCGCCGTCGTGTGGAAGAGCGGCGACTTTCTCACCGCCGCGGCCGCGCCGATTCTCATCGACGTCGATGGCGAGACGCAGGCCGTGTTCCTCGCCGGCGGCACGATCGCCGGACTGGATCCGGTGGACGGTCGCGTGCTCTGGTCCACGCCGCACGATCCGGGCAACGACCTCAACTGCGGCACGCCGCTGTGGGGACCCGACAACGTCCTGTTCGTGTCCTCGGCCTACAAGGCGGGGAGCCGCGCGATTCGGCTGAGCCGTTCGGGCGGCGTCACCGACGTCGAGGAGCTGTGGTTCACGAGCCGCGTCCGGTTCATGTTCCTCAGCTCCGTGCGCGTCGGCGAGTACGTGTACGGCACGACGGGCGACTTCGGCCCCGCGTTCCTGACCGCGCTCGACATCCGGACGGGCCAGGCCGCGTGGCAGCATCGCGGCTTCGGCCGCGCGAGCCTGCTCTACGCCGACGGCAAGGCCATCATCATGGACGAGGACGGCGACCTCGCGCTCGCGCGGCTCTCGCCCGAGGGTGTGACGGTGCTCGCGCAGGCGAAGATCTTCGACACCGTGTCGTGGACCGTGCCGACGCTCGTCGGCACCACGCTTTACGCGCGGGATCGCGAGAAGATCGTCGCCTTCGATCTCGGGCGCGAGGGGCCGGCAGGAGCCGCGGCTGGACCGGCCGCGGCAGTGTCGCCAGGCACGGCGAGCGCGAACACGTCCGCGCGCGAGGCGGAGCGGCCGCCGGCCGTGTTTGCCGGGACCTGGAAGCTCGAGACGCCCGACGCCGCATCGGCCTCGACCGGACCGCGCCTGGCCGGCCTCATTCCAGCCGGCGCGCCGCCGATGCTCTTCATCACGCAGCCCGAGAACGGCACGCTCGTCGTCGAGAGCCCGATCAACGAGGGGCACGCCCGGTTCTATCGTCCGGGCGGAACCACAGCCACCCCGGCCGGGCAGGCGGCGACGATCACGATGAAGGCCTGGTGGGTCGGCAGGACGCTCGTAGCCGAGGGCGCGATCGCCGCTAACGCCGGCGGATCGACCGCCGCGCGCGAGGCCTACTCGATCTCCGAAGACGGCGCGGTCCTCACGATCGATGTGACCGGCGAGCCGAGCGGCCGGCTGCGCTACGTGCGCATCCGAAGCGTCGGCTCGTGCGAGACCTGGCCGACGCCCTGCAAGCGATAGCGGTGTGCTCGCAGGAGCGGGCTTCGCCCGCCTGAGGCTCCATCACCCTGCCGCGTCGAGCTTCGTCGGTTTGATGAGGTGGAACCCGGCCGCGTCCTGGAACGCCTTGCCCAGGCCAAGCACGGAGGCCTCGGCGAACGGCCGTCCGAAGAACGTCACGTTCGTCGGCTGTCCGTTCGCGGCGAACCCGTTCGGCACGTTGAGCGCCGGATAGCACGCGAGATTGGCCATCGTCGAGTGCCGCTGCGCCGGGCTCTGCGTACCGCCGCCCGGCCCGCCGCGTCCCCGGCCGCCGCCGCGCGCGCCCGCCTCCCCGGCGCCGCGGCCACGCTCACCGGGCTCGCCCGGATCGCCGCCCCGGCCACCGCGCCCGCGCCCCGGCGGCGTCGGCGTGCCGCCGGTGTTGTTGGACGCGACGACGTAGGCGTCGAGGCCGCGGGTGGCCTCCTCGAGCTTCATCATCATCATCATGCGGACGCGCTGGTTCTGGAGGTACTCGACCGCCGGCAGCAGCCACGAGCTCGCGCGGTTTCCCCCGCGCGAGCCTTCCATCATGCCCGCGCGCCGCATGTGATCGAAGAACGCGGCCGACTCGACGCCGAGCGAGCTGACGTTGGTGTTGAACGTGGGGATCGTCATCGGGACGAAGTTCGCCACGCCGACGCCGCGCAGCGTGTCGAGCGTCTTCTGGGCGTTCGCCTTGGCGTCGTCGTTCGTCAATCCGTCGAAGGACTCCTGAATGATACCGACGCGCAGCCGGCGGGCGTCGACCGTGGCGTCCCAATGGAACGGCGCGTCGGACACGCTCATGTCGCGGCCGTCGGGCCTGGCGATCGCCTGCATGACGATCGCGCAGTCCTCCGCGTAGCGGCAGATCGGGCCGAGTCGATCCTGCGTCCATGACAGCGCCATGCAGCCGTGGCGGCTGATGCGCCCGAACGTCGGCCGAAGCCCCGCGAGCCCGCAGCGCGCTGAGGGGCTCAGGATTGACCCGCTCGTCTCGGTGCCGATCGCGAACGCCACGCAGCCGGCCGACGTCGCCGACGAGGGGCCCGCCGACGAGCCGCTCGATCCGACCGCCGGATCCCAGGGGCTCTTCGTCTGGCCGCCGAACCAGTTGTCGCCGGACGCCAGCTCGCCGGTCGTGAGCTTGGCAATCAGGACGGCGCCCGCGTCGCGCAGCATTTCGACGACGCTCGCGTCGTAGTCGAGCACCCGGGTCTTGAGCGGCTCGGTGCCCCACGTGGTGGGATAGCCCTTGACCGCGATGATGTCCTTCGCGCCCCACGGAATGCCGTGCAGCGGGCCGCGATAGCGGCCTGCGGCGATCTCGGCGTCGGCTTGCTTCGCCTGCGCGATCCCAACGTCGTCGAGGAACGTGACGACGTTGTTGAGGAGCGGGTTGTAGCGGTGCAGCCGTTCCAGGTACATCGTCGTCAGCTCGACCGAGGAGACGCGCCGGGTGCGGACGAGCTCGGCGAGATGGCGGACCGGCAGGAACGCCAGCTCTTCGAGGTTCGACGGCCGCCGCAACGAGGGCGCGCGGCTCAGACGGAAAGGCCGCGGCGTCTTGTCCACCTCAACGCCGGGGACGACGGAGCTGAAGTGGAACGGCGGCGACACGTCGTTCGGGATGTCGAGCTTGCGGATGTCCTCGAAGCGGGTGAGGTTCTGGTTGGCGCCGTTGACGAGGCCCTGGGCCTCCTCGTCGGTGGCCTCGATGCCCGAGAGCGCAAGCGCGCCCTTGACCATCTCGAGCGTCACGCGCTGGGTTCCCTGGTCCTGCATGCGCGCCCACACGATGCCGGGCACGAGCGTCGTGCCGAGGCCGGCGGACGCGAAGTGGGTCATGAACCGGCGGCGGGTCTCGTCGAGTGCAGGCATGGCGTCCCCTTCAGAGAGTGGTTGACGGTGGCGGAGATTCTAGCGCGGTTACGGGCCGGGGGGCCAAGCCGAGAGTCGCGGCAGTGAAGATACGATAGACCCCTGGGAGGGATCGCGTAATGAAGACGCTCGTCATCGGTGGAACCGGCCAGGTGGGTTCGCTCGTCGTGCAGGGGCTCGCGGCGAAAGGGGCGGCCGTGCGCGTCATGAGCCGGTCGAAGGACAAGGCGGCCGGCCTGCCGAACGGCGTTGAGCTCGTCGCGGCCGACCTCAACGATCCGACGCAGGCCCGTCCGGGATTCGATGGCGTGGACGCCGTGTTCATGGTCAACGCGATGTCGCCCTCGGAAGCCAATGAGGGGCTCACGGCCGTCGCCCTCGCGCGGCTCGCCGGCGTCAAGCGCTTCGTCTACATGAGCGTCCACCGCGTCGACGACGCGCCGTACCTGCCGCATTTCGGGGCGAAGATAGCGATCGAGACGGCCGTGCGGACGATGGGCGCGGCCTGGACGATCCTTCGGCCGAGCAGCTTCTTCCAGAACAATGCCAGGCTGAAGGCCGCCATCCTCGAGCACGGCGCCTACCCGCTGCCGCTCGGCAGCGTCGGCGTGCACTGCGTGGACATCCGCGACATCGCCGACGCCGCCGTCAACGCGCTGACCTCAGACAACTTCGCCAACCGGACGTACGCCATCGTCGGCCCCAGGGCGCTGACCGGACCGGAAGCGGCGGAGATTCTCGGATCGAAGCTCGGCAAGCCGCTCGTCTACGCCGGCGATCTCGACGCCTGGGCCAAGGCCATGTCGGCCTTTCTGCCCGCCGGCATCGTCTTCGACGTCCAACAGATGTACGCGTTCTTCCAGCAGAAGGGGCTGCTCGCGACGCCCGAGGACCTCGAGGACAGCGAGGCCATCGTCGGTCATCCAGGACGGACGTACGAGGACTACGCGACGGAGCTGGCCGCGGCGTGGCAGTAATCAGCTGGCGGCTGCGAGCATGGGAAGGCGACTATAATCTGCGCCATCTGATGCCACTCCTGATGCGGGCGCGGGACCGGGCCGCGGGTCACCGATGCCGCTGAGCCCGGGCACGCGCCTGGGCGTGTACGAGATCGGCGGAGCCATCGGCGCCGGCGGCATGGGTGAAGTCTACCTGGCGCACGACACGGCGCTCGGACGCGACGTCGCGTTGAAGATCCTGCCCGAGTCGTTCGCCGCCGATCCCGATCGGCTGATGCGGTTCGCACGCGAAGCGCAGGCCCTCGCCGCACTGAACCACCCGAACATCGCGCAGGTGTACGCCGTCGAGCGCTCGATCGCCGGTCCGGCGATCGTCATGGAACTGGTGGAGGGGCGGACGCTTGAAGAGATCATCCGGGCGCCCCTTCCGGCGGACGAGGCGCTCGCGATCGCCCGCCAGATTGCCGACGCGCTCGAGGCGGCGCACGAGAAGGGCATCATCCACCGCGACCTGAAGCCGGCCAATGTCAAGGTGACGCCGGCTGGCACCGTGAAAGTGCTGGACTTCGGGCTCGCCAAGGCGGTGGAAGGGGACGGGTCTCGCTCGCGCGAGCAGGACCAGTCCCCCTCGCTCGCCACGATGACCTCTCCCGCGATGACGGCGATGGGCCTGATTCTGGGCACGGCGGCCTACATGGCGCCGGAGCAGGCGAAGGGCCGGCTGGTAGACCGACGGGCGGACATCTGGGCGTTCGGCGTGGTGCTCTACGAGATGCTGACCGGCCGGCGGGCCTTCGCGGCCGAGGACGTGTCGGACACGCTCGCGGCGGTGCTGACGCGCGAGATCGATCTGGCGGCGCTGCCGGCCAGCACGCCGGTCCCGGTCCGGCGCCTGCTGGCGCGCTGCCTGGTCCGCGATCCGAGGAACCGGCTTCGTGACATCGGTGACGCGCGCCTTGAGCTCGATGCGGCCGCAACAGAGGAGGCCACGCCGGTCCGACCGGCCGTTCGTTTTGCCAGCCGGCCAGCGGTTGCGTTGATGGCCGCGTTGACCGCCGTCGCCGCGACCCTGATCTGGGTGCAGCTTTGGCGTGGCGAGCCTTCAAGCCCGCGGGGCCTCATCCGAACGTCGATCGCCCTGCCGCCCGGCCATGTCCTGGTCGCCGGCCCTGAGATCACGCGCAACGGCCACCGCGTGGCCTTCGTCTCGACCGACGGCGTTTCACGGCCGCAACTCT
>Ga0214472_10006281_pt1 | contig 12459 bp, 8 predicted proteins | sample RVTome_6_FD_207662 | JGI IMG/M metagenome (GOLD analysis project Ga0214472, IMG submission 207662) | Soil microbial communities from uranium-contaminated site in the Upper Colorado River Basin, Wyoming, United States - RVT140D175 | ecosystem: Environmental > Terrestrial > Soil > Contaminated >... | reverse complement strand
CCCATGTAGGCCAGCCTGCGGAGATTCTCGAGGTGGACCAGGGAAAGGGGGGTCTCCCGAAACCCGAGGATCAGGGGCCAGCCCTCCTTGAGCGCCACCGCCCCGGCTCGGTGCACCAGCGTGCGCGCCGAGCCGCCGGCCAGCGCGCCGAGGGTGCCGGCGCTGCACGGCAGCACCACGGTGCCGGCCAGCGGGTAGGAGCCGGAGGCGATCGGAGCATCGAGCTCGGAGTCGCGGTGGATCTGGACTTTGTCTGCGCCCTCGGTGAGGCCCGCTCGCTCGACCAGATCCGCGGCGCGGGTTTGCTCGCGGCCGAGCTCGTGCCGCAGCACCTGGCTGGCGCCGGCCGAGACCACGAGGTGGATCTTCTCGACCTCCGGCCGCTCGGCCAGGGCGCTCAGAAAGCGAGCGGGGAGGAGCATCCCCGAGGCTCCGCTGACCAGGAGGGCTATTCGCATCGAAGAAACCGGGGACTGTCCCCCCATTCTTTGATGATCTTCAGGCGGCCAGCTCTTCGAGGACCGCGGTCAGCAGCTTCCAGAAGCGGTCCACCGAGTCGACCTTCACGCGCTCGTCCGGCGAGTGCGGGAACTCGATCTGGGGACCGAAGGAGATCATGTCCATGCCCGGCACCATCTCGCCGATGAGGCCACACTCGAGGCCGGCGTGGATCGCTCCAACCTCGGGTGCACTGCCCAGCTCGCGCTGGTGGACGGTGCCTACGACGCGGAGCAGCTCGGAGTCCATGTCCGGCTTCCAGCCCGGGTAGCCGCCGCCTTCCTCGACACTGCCGCCCGCCATCTCCGAGGCCGCGCGAATGCGGCGGCGCACCGAAGCGAGGGCCGAGCCGACCGAGCTCCGGCTGCTCATGTGGATGGAGGCCGCGCCATGCGCGACGCCGACCGTGGCCAGGTTGGTGCTGGTCTCGACCAGGCCCGGGATGTCGTAGGACATCGCCAGAACGCCGTGGGGCAGCGCAACGAGGAGCTCGATGAGGCGACGGCTCGAGCCGTCGTCGAGGGCCGTTTCGATCGTGGTGCTCTGGATCTGCCAAGCGAGCCCCGGCTCCACCGGCTCGAACTCGTCGCGGATCGCGGAAAGCTCCTGTTCGACCCGCTCGCGGACGGCGGCCTCCCCCTCGCTGACCAGCAAGGTGGCGGTCGCCTCGCGCGGGATGGCGTTGTGGGCGTTGCCGCCCTCGAAGGCGGCGACCTGGAAGTCGCCCTCGACGCGGGCCGCATAGAGGGCTCGCGCCAGGAGCTGAATCGCGTTGCCGCGCTGGAGGTGGATATCCACTCCGGAGTGGCCGCCCTTCAGCCCGTGGAGGCGCACCCTGATCCCTTCGGCCCCCGGCGGCACGTCGACGGCGGTGACCGGCAGCGCGATGCGGCTGTCGGCGCCCCCGGCACAGCCCACGCAGAGCGCACCCTCCTCTTCGGAGTCCAGGTTGATCAACCGGCGCCCGTGGAGCATCGACGCGTCGAGCTGCATGGCGCCGGTCAGGCCGGTCTCCTCATCGATGGTGAAGAGCAACTCGAGGGGACCGTGGACCCGCTCGCCTGGCTCCATGAGCGCCAGCATGGCGGCAACACCGATCCCGTTGTCGGACCCCAGGGTGGTGCCGTCGGCGGTCAGATACTCGCCGTCACGCTGCGGGCGGATGGCATCCGAGGCGAAGTCGAAATCGAGATCGGAGTGCTTCTCCTGAACCATGTCGAGGTGGCTCTGGAGAATGGTCACCGGCCGGTCCTCTCTGCCGGGGCTGGCCGGCCGGCGTACGACCACGTTGCCCGCCGCGTCCTGCCGGTGCTCGAGGCCCAGCTTCTCGGCTACGCCCAGCACGTAGCGGCGCATCTCGTCCTCGCCCTTGGAGGGTCGGGGGATGGTGAGAATCGTGTCGAAATGCGACCACAGGGGCTTCGGCTCGAGCTCGGCGACAAAGGTCATCGTGGACTCCTCTCGGCCCCATTGTAATGGCGGCCCGCCGGACAGCGGAGGGTCAGGTGCCCGGCAACCAGCAGGTGACCACGGTACCGCCGCCGGGCTCGGACTGCAGGCTCAGCTTGCCGCCGTGGGCCTCGAGGATCTCGCGGCACAGCGGCAGCCCGAGGCCGCTGCCGGTGCGCTTCGTCGAGTAGAAGGGCAGGAGGGCCTTGCGCAGGGTCTCCTCGTCCATGCCCCGGCCGCGGTCGGTCACCTGGATCCAGGCTTCTGCGTCAGGGGTCGAGTCGACGCGAAGCGAGATCTCCGGCTCGCCGTCCGAGGCCTCTTCGGCGTTCTTGATCAGGTTGATGACCACCTGCTGCATCTGGGCGGGGTCGAACCACCCGGGCCTCGCCGGAATCCGACCGCTGACCCGAAGGTAGGGGAAATCGCCCAAGCCGGCCAGGAACTCGCTCCAGTCGACCTGTTGCTTGCGCGGCGTCGGCAGGCGCGCGAATCGCGCGTAGCCCTCGATGAAGGTCTTCAGATGATCGATGCGCTCGCGGATGGCATCGAAGATCTCGCCGGCGCGCGCCGCGTGCCGCGGATCGGCGGCGGCCACCTGCGCCGAGTGGGCGAGGGAGGAGATCGGCGCCAGGGAGTTGTTGAGCTCGTGGCTGATGACACGAATGACCTTCTTCCAGATGTCGGCCTCCTGGCGACCCAGATCGCCGGTCAGGCGGCGCAGCAGCACGAGGTGATGGCGGCGGCGGTTGATCTGGAACGTCCGCTGGGCGATATGGAAGGTCTCGGCCTGGTCCTCGCCCGGCAGCGTGAAGAGGCCGTCGGTCCGGCTGGCCAGGATCTCGGCCATCTCCGGTGGGCAGCCCTCCTGGATCTCGCGGAAGTGCCGCCCTTCGAGGCTGACGCCGCCCATCAGCACCTTGCGAGCCTCTCGGTTCGAGTACACGACCCTCTCCCGCTGGTTCATCAGCAGGATGGCGGCCGGCGACTGGTTGAGAGCCGTCTGCAACACCAACTCCCGCTGACGGACATCGGCGCGCTCCAACTGGAGGATCTCACCGACCCGGTTGTAGAGCCTGGCCAGCTCCCCGAGCTCGTCCCGGCGGTGCGAGGCCAGCCGCACGCTGAAGTCACGGTCGCGGAAGCTGCGAATGCCGTCGGAGAGCCCCGCGATCACGCGGCTCACCGGGGCGAGGACACGGCTGAGCGCCCAGGCGCCGAGTGGCAGGCCGACGAGAAGACCGATCAGCAGGGAGGCCCAGGGATCGAGCGGCAGCCACTCGAACGCTGCGGCGGTGAGCCCGCTGACCAGGATCAGTGTCAGGAAGAAGACGGCGGTGATCCTGCCGGCAAGCGAGAAACGAGCCCGCCCGGGAGGCTCAGCGCGAAGGGTGCCGGGAGACGGCTCCGGTGAGGCGCCGCTCGTGTCTTCAGCCATGCCGGCCGTTGGGTCGCCTGACGATCTGGACGCCCAGCTTCTGCATGCGGCGGTAGAGAGCCTGGCGGCTGACGCCGAGCTCCTCGGCGGCGTGTGCGATGACGCCGTCCGCTCGATTCAAGGCGTTGACCAGCCTCTCGCGCTCGACGGGGTCGGCGGCTTCGCGTTGGGTTGCGGCGGGGGTGCGCGCAGGCATCGGCTCCCAACCGGTGGCCTCGGCGGCGGCCGGATCGAGGTCGAGGTGCGCTGCGGTCAGCACATCTCCTACCGCCACCAGCGTGGCCCGTTGGATTCGGTTCTCGAGCTCGCGCACGTTGCCCGGCCACGGGTAGGCAGCGAGCGCCGCCTCGGCGTCCCGGCTGAGCTCCAGCGGCCGCCCGCGGTCGGCGGAGAAGTGCTCCAGGAAGTGGCGGGCGAGCGGCTGGATGTCGTCGCGCCGCTCGCTCAAGGGCGGGATGACGAGCTCGACGACGTTGAGGCGGAAGTAGAGATCCTGGCGGAATCGCTTCGCGGCGATCGCCTCCCCGAGATCGGCGTTGGTGGCGGACAGGATCCGCACGTCGGCGTGGCGGGTGGTGCTCGATCCCAGCCGTTGGTACTCACCGCTCTGCAGCACGCGAAGCAGCTTGACCTGTCCCGAAAGCGAGAGCGCGTCGATCTCGTCGAGGAAGAGGGTGCCTCCGTGGGCGGTCTCGAAGCGGCCGGTGCGGCGGCCCTTGAGCCCCGTGTAGGCGCCGGCCTCCGCACCGAAGAGCTCGCTTTCCATCAACTCCTCCGGAAGGGCGCCCACGTTGACGCGCACGAACGGGCCGCCCCGGCGCCGCGAGTTGGCTTGGATGATCTCGGCGACACGCTCCTTGCCACAGCCGCTCGGCCCGACCAGGAGCACCGGGGCGGCGGATCGGGCGACGGCGACGGCCAGCTCGAGAAGCTGGTGCATGGCTTCGCTGCCGTAGACGATGCCGCGGAGGTCGTGGTGCGAGGCGAGGGCGGCGCGCGAGTGGCCGAGCTCGTCGCGCAACCGCTCGTTCTCGACCTGCAGGCGCCGGATCGCCACCAAGTTCTGGATAGTGGTGACCAGCTTGCTGTCGTCCCAGGGCTTCTCGATGTAGTCGCTCGCTCCCTCCTTGACGAGCTGAACGGCGATCTCGAGCGACGCCCAGGCCGTCATGAGGAGAATCGGCAGTCCGGGCTGGAGGTCGCGGAGGGCGTGGAACAGCGCGATCCCCTCTTCGCCCGAGGTCTCGTTCCTGGCGAAGTTCATGTCCTGGACCGCCGCGCCCAAGCGATGGCGTCGAGCCAACTCGAGCGCCTCCGCGGCGGAAGCGGCGGAGTGGTGTGGAATGTCGTGAAGGTCGAGAAGAACTTCGAGCGCTCGGACGACCGCGGGCTCGTCGTCGACGAGCAGGACGGGGAGGTCGTCGCTAGCCAGCCTGGGCATGGGTTGATTCTAGTGACCCAGCGGCCGGCTCAGCGGCCGGACCGATCGGTCGCGCCCCGGGTCGCGGCCCTCACACGGTGCGCGTGGCGATCTCAGGCGCCACCCGGGTGGCGCGCACCGCCGGCAGCAGGGCGGCGAGGATGCCCGAGAACCAGATCGCGACGACGCCGCCGGCGAGCAGCGTCCAGTCGAGATGTGGCGCCTCCGTGTAGGTCACCAGCACGTAGTTGAGCCCCCAGGTGAAGAGCAGTCCGATCGCCAGCCCGATGCCGGTGATCATCCAGTTCTCGACCAGGAAGTAGCGCAGGATGTCGCCGCGGCTCGCTCCGAGCGCGCGGCGGGTACCGATCTGGCGCGTCCGCTGGGTGACCGAGAAGGCGGTGAGACCGACGATCCCGAAGGAGGTCACGAGCACCAAGAGCACGATCACCGCGGTCAGCAGCTTGATGAGGACCAGGGAGTCCCCGTAGTGGCGCTCGCTGTAGTAGGTGTGCGGCCGGATGGTGAAGATGCGATCCGGGTGGACGGCGGCGAGAGCCGGCTCGATGGCTTCGAACAGCCCGTCCTTGGCTCCAGGCTCGGCGCGCACCAGGTAGCGCATGCGCTCGGCGTCGCCCACTGAAGTGCGCGGGAAGAGGACCACGTGGCCGGCCTTCTCCCATCCCTGTGGCCAGGAGTTGTGCATCCGCTGGATGATGCCGACGATGGTGTCGATCACCTGGCCCTCGGAGTTCTGGATCTGCTTGCCCAGCGCGTCACCATCCGGGTAGAAGACGTCGGCCATCTCCTGCGTGACGAGCACGTTGCGGCCGGCGGGGCTCTCGACCGTCCCATCCTGGGTGTACTCGTAGTCCCCGGGCTCGAAGTCTCGACCCGCGATCAGCTCGACGCCGAGCGCCTCGAGGATCGGGCCCCTGGTCAAGAAGTAGGGAGCGGCCTCGGTGTCGAGCTCCGAGCCCAACGCCTTGCGGCCCGTGGCGCTGCCACCGCCGCTGATCGGGATCGCCTGGATCGCGGCCGCTGCATGCACTCCGGACAGGTCGTTGAGCACTCGCAGATCCTCCTCCTCGATCGCCGCGACGTACTCCTCCTCGGCGAACGCCGGGTCGAACGGCTCCGCCAGAACCACGATCAGGTTCTCCTGGTCGAGGCCCGTGGGACGCGTGTAGTCGCGCCGCAGGTCCATCATGAAGTTGACGCAGTTGACGACGATGGCGAGGGTCAGCGCGACCTCCAGCGTGATCAGCCAGAAGCGCGACTTGTTGTGCATCAATGCGCGGAAGATGGGACCGATCTCCATTGTGGTTCTCTCCGGGTTACTGCAGTTTGAGGTAGCGGGCGGGTGCCACGCGGCAGATGCGCCACGCCGGATAGACGCCGGCGACCAGGCCGGCGACCAGCGAGAGGAAGAGCGCGGCGGCGACCATGTTGAAGTCGAGCACGAATGGGGTCTGATTCTCGAACATGCGATTGATCACCTTGAGCGCGATCACCGACAGGCCCAGCCCGAGGATGCCGCCCAGCACGCCCACCAACTCGCACTCGACGATGTGCTGGATGAAGACCGACCGGCGGCTGGCGCCCAGGGCGCGCCGCACGCCGATCTCGGGGGCGCGGCTGAGGAACTTGCCGAGCAGGATGCCGATCAGGTTGACCGAGCTCACCAGCAGGAAGAGCAGCGCGATGATCAGCATCGTGCGGCTCGACTCGGGAACCACCTCTTGGTCCTCTAGCCACTCCATGACGGACAGGACCTTGTTGTTGAGCGGCCGCTGGAAGCGGCCGAGCTTCTTCTGCTCCGTGGCGTAGGCGTCCAGGAATGCCTTGTACTCCTCCTTCTGGGCCCGGCTGTCGAGCTGCACCCAGTACTGCAGCCAGGTGTCCTCCGAGGCCCAGAAGTCCTCGAGCTGGTTGCCGGCGGTGAACTTCCAGCCGTTGGTGTTGCCCGACGTTGTGAGCCGCAGTGGCTCGACGTGATTGAAGGGCATGAAGATCTTCTCGGGATCTCCGGAGGCTCCCTGGGTGGGGTCGTAGAACTTGACGTTGGGGCGCCAGTCGTCGAGCACGCCGACGATCGTGTAGTTGCGGTTGTCGAGGGTCAGTGGTCGGCCGACGCTGTTCTCGCCGCCGAACAGCTTGCGGTTGGTTTCGGCGTCGATCACCACCACGGGGTCCGGTGCGTCGTCGGCCGACGCGCCCCAGGGGCCTCCGTAGAGAAACGGCACGTCGAACATCCTGAAGAAGTCCCCCCGGCACATCCGGACGTCCTCACGGTACGGCTTGAGATCCTCACCCTTCGGCTGCACCGTCATGTTGGCCTGGAACATAGCGGTCTGGTGGGTGGGGATGTCGCTGCCCTCGATCCCGCGCGTGTCGATGTAGGTGAGCTGGTTCGGAGCGCGCTGCGGATTGTCCTCGTCCCACGCTCGCTGCGGATTCCAGGAGTCGAGCTCCACGTAGTACAGGCGATCCGACTTGTGGGGGATCGGGTTGCCGGAAAAGATGTAGTACGCGGTCACGAAGACGCTGGCCACCGCGATGCCCATCGCGATCCCCGCCACCAGCAGGATCGAGAGCACGGGGTTGCGCAGCAGGCTCTTCCAGGCGATGCGGACTTGGTAGAGAAACATGGCGTCTCCTCGCTCTAGATCGAGAGCCCGTTCGAGTCACTGTGGGCAGGGTTGAACAGCGGCGCCGCGCGCTCCTCGGTCTCGAAGTCGATCAGCCGGCCGTCGAGCACGTGGATCTGACGCGGCGCCCGCGAGGCGAGCTCGGCGTCGTGGGTGACCATGACCACCGTCGCTCCCATCTCGTTGATCTTCTCGAGCAGGTCGAGGATCTCGTTGGCCATCGCCGAGTCGAGGTTGCCGGTGGGCTCGTCCGCCAGGATGAGCTTGGGGTGGCCGACCAGGGCGCGGGCCACGGCGACTCGCTGCTGCTGGCCGCCGGAGAGCTGAGCGGGGTAGTGGCGAAGCCGGGAGGTCAGGCCGACGATCTCCAGCGCCTCCTCGATGCGCCGCTTGCGCTCGCGGCCGTTGAGCCCGCGGTAGCGCAGCGGGACGTCGACGTTGTCGAAGACGTTGAGATCGGGGATCAGGTTGAAGGTCTGGAAGATGAAGCCGATCTTCTGGTTGCGAATGCGCGACATGTCGCGGTCGCTCAGCCGGGAGACGTCGACGCCGTCGAGCCAGTAGCGGCCGCCGTCGAAGGTGTCGAGCAGTCCGATCACGTTGAGAAGCGTGGTTTTGCCGGAGCCCGAGGGCCCCATGATCGAGATGAACTCGCCGGGCCCGACGTGAACGGACATGCCGCCCAGCGCGTGGGTCTCGACGTGCTGCGTCCGGTAGACCTTCTGGATACTCTCGAGTCGGATCATTTGCTCACTCCCTTGAGTCGGCCCCGCGTCAACGGCGGAGCAGGATCTTCTTGGCCCCTTCGAATCGCGCGGTCTCGGAGAGGATGATGCGGTCTCCGATCTCCAGCCCGGCGAGAATCTCCACTTCCGAGACGCTGATCGCGCCGGTCTCGATCGGCGTCACCACCGCGATCCCGTCCTCGATGCGGTAGGCGAGCCGCCCACCCCCAGCCTCGAGAAAGGGTCCGCGGGGCACCTTCACGACATCCCGACGCGTCTCGAATAGGATGCGCGTCGACACTCTTTGGTTCTGTTTGAGTCCTTCCGGGGCCCGATCGGTGAAGGCCACGATGGCCCGTACGCGAGCGCCTTCGACCTCCGGAGAGATGCTCTTGACGGCGGCCGGCCACTCGCGGCCCTCGTAGTCGATGAGCGCCGGCGTGCCGGGAGCGGCTTCGTCCGCGTAGCTCTCCGGAATGGCCACTTCGACCTCAAAGGCCGACAGGTCGACCACGGTCACCAGCGGCGTGCCGAGCGCCACCGCATCCTGGTCCTGGATGTGCACCCGCGATACGAGGCCGGCCACCGGCGAGCGCAGCAGCAGCTCATCCACCCGACGCTCGAGATCGCTCATCAGCAGGCGCTGTCTCTCGACCAGGGATTCGCGGTTCTGGACCTCGAAAGCCAGCGATTCCCGCTCGAACCCGGCCTCCTGGCTCGCCAGCTTGACGCGCAGATCGGCGACCCGGAGCTGATCTTGCGCGGTCTCGTACTCGACGGCGTTGAGCAGGCCCTCGCGGCGCGTGCGCTCGGCCCGATCGAGTGCGCGCTGCGCCGCCTCGAGCTCGACCTGGCGAAGGGCCAGCTCCTGCTCGTTCTGCAGTTCCGTGCGCTGCGCCTCGATCCGCTGTCGCTCGAGGTCGGCCTGCGAGGAGAGCAGGCTCGAGCGCTCCTGGTCGAGCAGGCTCTGGAGCTCGGGGCTCTCCACCCGCCCGAGGACGTCCCCTTCGTCGACCACTGCGCCGGCCTTGACGTCCAGCCGGGCGATACCGCGTGCCGGGCTGAAGAGGGTGGGGTGAAAGGCCGCGACGACGTTGCCCTGCACCGAGATGTCGCGCACCAGATCACCGCGGGTGACCTCGCCGACGCGGATCTGTGCAAGGGAGACCGTGGCCTCGGACTGCAGCCAGCGACTCACCGAGGGATAGAGGGCGATCCCCACCAGGGCGGCGACCACGCCAACCCCGATCGCCAGAGCGTTGCGCGCCATCCGCGGCCTTCGCTCGACCGGGCGATCCATCGAGTACGAGTCGGGAATCTTGGCCACGCCACTGCCAAGCGCAAGCGAGGTGCCAGCCTCTTCGGGGCGTGGAAGAGACTGATTTCCCTGGGCTTGCGGGTGCCCTCCCGGGTCCGAGGGACGCGGACGGTTGACATCTGTCCGCTCCCGGCGCCGGACAGGTGTCCGGCGGCTTTCTCTCATCCTGCGCTCCGCTGCGCCGCATTCCCTGCGCTTTGTTGCGGCGCCCCACGAACTCGCCTGAGCGGTCCATAATCGGGTCACCATGCCGACGATCGAGGTTCGCGACCTCGTCCACCGACCGGAGTCGCAGGCGGTCCAGAGCTACTTCGACGGCCTCAATCACCGCACCCTGGGATGGCTTCTCGCTTTCTCGATCCCGGGCTCCCTGGTCGCAGCTCTGCTGCTGCGCGCCGGCCAGCCGTTGATGTCGACCCTGTGGGCGGGAGTGCTGCTGGCCGACCTCGCGATGGCCTATCTGCGCCGGGCCCATCCGGGGGCAGGTTGGTCCCGGCAGGCTCTCTTGGCGCTGATCACGATTCACATGATCGCCTTCGCGGCCGGCCTCACCGAGGCCCCGGCCTCCTACGCGCTGACCGGCATGCTGCTGCCTTCGGTCGCTCTGCTGCTGCGGCTGAGGCATGCCGAGCACTGGGGCCTGGCGGCACTGTTCTTCGCCGGCGGTGCGTGGGTTGTGGTCTTTCGGGGGATGGTGGAGGGCACGGGTCCGATCGTCGGGACGCTCCTGGGTCTCGGCGTGTTCGGAGCGGCTCTCGCCGGGGCCGGAGCGCGCATCAGCCGGGCCGTTGCGGAGCGGTTCACTGTGGAGTTTCGCCGCGAGCTTTCTCGGGCGACCGAGGAGAGCCGGATGCGCGGCGAGCTGCGCGACGCGCGGGAGATTCAGCTCAGCATGCTGCCGACCAGCGCTCCGGCGCTCGATTGGCTCGAGTTCGACGGCTTCTCGCTGCCCGCGGCTGAGGTAGGGGGCGACTACTTCGACTACTTCGTGCTCGACGACGATCGGCTCGCGGTGGTGGTGGCGGATGTGGCGGGCCACGGCGTGGCGAGCGGCATCGTGCTCTCGGGCATGCGAAGCGGGCTTTACCTGTTGCGCGAGGACCTGGACCGGCCGGTCACGGTGCTCGATCGTCTGAACCGCAGCGTCCGTGAGACCGCACCGCGCCGGATGTTCGTGACGCTGCAGATCGCGATCTTCGACCGCGCGCGGCGCCAGGTGACGGTGGCCAACGCCGGCCACCCGCCGTTGGTTCGGATCCCCGCCGGCGGCAAGCCCGGGATGATGGGCGGGCACGGGCTGCCGCTGGGCACGCGGCTCGAGGCCGTCTACAGCGCCGAGAGCCGAGCGCTGTCGCGAGGCGACGTCTTTCTGTTCTACAGCGACGGGGCGATCGAGGTGCCGAACTTCCGGGGAGAGCCCTTCGGCGATCGCCGCCTGCTCGAGGCCGCCGGGCGCTCGGCCGAGGGAAGCTCGGCGCGGGCGGTGCGCGACGGCATTGTCAACAACCTCTGGCGCTTCAAGGGCGACGGCGTTCAGCGCGACGACCTGACCCTCGTCGTCGTCCGCGTCACCGCCCTCTGACCGTCCCTCCGGCGCTCGTTCACCGAGGCGCGGTCGCCCTGCTAGAATTGCCCGGCTTTTCGCACTGAGTCCCGGCAGAAGGCCGGGTTTCGTCAATCGCAATCGGACGCTCGGAGGCTCGACCTCAAGGGCGGTGCCGCGGGAGGGCAAATGGATCAGAAGAAGTTCGAGCCGTTCGTTCCCGCATCCAGCGACATGGCCGAGTTGACGGTGAAGGCTGTGGTGCTGGGAGCGGTGATGGCCGTGGTGTTGGGAGCGGCCAATGCCTACCTCGGGATGAAGGCCGGACTGACCGTCGCGGCGACGTTCCCGGCCGCGGTGGTCGCAATGGCCGCGCTGCGACCGTTCAAGGGCACCATCCTGGAAGAGAACGTGGCCCGAACCGCCGCCTCTGTGGGAGAGGCGCTGGTGGCCGGAGCCATCTTCACGATCCCCGCGTTCGTCATCAGCGGCGCCTGGGAGGAGCTCAGGTACTGGGAGTCGACGGCGATCATGCTGATCGGCGGCCTCCTCGGCGTGCTCTTCATCATCGTCCTGCGGCGGACCCTCGTGGTCGAGGCGGATCTGCCATTCCCCGAGAGCGTCGCCGCAGCGGAGATCGTGAAGGCCGGCCAGGGAGGGCAGACCGGAGCCTCCTACGTGTTCGGCGCGATGGGCCTCGCGGCTTTCTGGGAGCTGTTCAAGAACTCGAACGGCGTCCACTTCGTGCAGGATGCCAGCCAGCGCTTCGTCTCTTTTGGCAAGTCGACGATCGAGATCTTGCAGGAGCGGGTCGAGTACGCGGGCGGCATGCTGATCGCGACGCCGTCGGCGTCACCTGCCCTCATCGGCGTGGGCTACATCGTCGGCATGCGAGTCTCGTCGGTGCTCTTCTCGGGAGCGGTCATGGGCTGGCTGCTCCTCGTCCCGCTGGCGTACTTTCTCAATCCGTCGCTTTCGGCCGGTTTGAGCGGTGAGGACTCGCTGATCGGCCTGGCGACCACGATCTGGCTGCGCCAGGTGCGGCCGCTCGCCGTCGGCACGATGATCGTCGCCGCCTTCTACACCCTCTACAATCTGCGCAAGTCCCTGGTCGCCGGGATCGGCAAGGCGCTCTCCGACCTCAAGGTCTCCGGCGCCGCGGATACGTCCGACCGCACCGAGATCGACATCGACTTCAAGAAGGTGCTGGTCGGCATCGGCGTGATGGCGATCGCCACCTTCTTCCTGTACCGCTACTTCTCCGGGGAGTTCCTGGGCGCGGCGCTGCTCACCGTGGTCATGGTGGTCCTCGGATTCCTTTTCGCGGCGGTCGCCGGCTACCTGGTGGGGCTCATCGGCAGCTCCAACAACCCGATCTCCGGGCTCACCCTGAGCGCCCTGCTGATCTCGGCGGTGC
>Ga0214472_10006280_pt1 | contig 12460 bp, 6 predicted proteins | sample RVTome_6_FD_207662 | JGI IMG/M metagenome (GOLD analysis project Ga0214472, IMG submission 207662) | Soil microbial communities from uranium-contaminated site in the Upper Colorado River Basin, Wyoming, United States - RVT140D175 | ecosystem: Environmental > Terrestrial > Soil > Contaminated >... | reverse complement strand
GGCATGGAGAATGACGTATGTCCTAAGGTCGCTTGCGACACTTATTCGCCGCAGGCGATAGTCGGGCCGGCGTTTACGCCGGTCTAGCTGGCCAACCGGATCGCGGCCTCGGTCTCCGCCTTCCCCGGCCGCTTGAGCGGCCGGGGAAGGCGGAGACCTCTATTGGCGAGTACCACGACGTTCCGCCCGTGCTCAAGCACGGGCCGATTACCGCGAGCGCGGTCAACGGCCGTAAACGGCCGTATTGTGTCTGCCAAAGAGATTTACGAGACACACAGTCTTCTCCCGTTGGCAAAGGGCCGTTTCGCGCGGTACACTGGTGAAGCTTTGGTCCGCGTCCGTAGGGAATTGAGAGGATACGTCATGTTTACCAGATCGCTGGCCCCGGCCGTCGGCGCAGCGCTATTGTTAGCCGGATGGAGCACCTCCCAGGCCCAACAGCGCGGGACACAAGGTGGGACCCAAGGGGCGTTCGGCAACCGCAGTGTAGGCACGGGCACCGGGCTATCGGCCGGTACGCGCACGGTCGGCGGCAGCGGCCGCGGTCAGGCCGGCGGAGCGGGCGGCTTGGTGGCCGGCGCCACGACGCAGGCCATGTCCAACGTCGGCCAGATCACCGGCAATGAGCGATTCACGCGTCAAGGTCGTCAGCCGGGACAATTCGTCGGCGGCGATTCGGGCGACGTGCGGAATTTCTTGAGCGCCGCCACCGGCGGCGGTTTCCAAAATACCGGTCCCGGCGCCGGGCGACGCGGAAACGCGGAGACGAATACCGGACAGACCCAGCGCGTGACGATTCCGCACCGGTTGCAGATCGCGTTCGACACCGCCGTGGCTGCGGCCGGCAGGCCGCCGGCGCCGGCGGCATCGAGGGCGCAACAATCCCTGACCCGGCAGTTCAATAATCGCTTGCCGGTGGCGGTGACTGTGGTGGGGCGGACGGCGATTCTGCGTGGAGTCGTGGCGACGGATCAACAGCGCGATTTAGCTGCGCGAGTGGCGCTCCTAGAGGCCGGGATCTCAGCGGTCCAAAATGAGATAGCCGTTGCTGAGCGCCTCGCGCCTCCTGTGTCCGCGGGGGACGAGGAGTTGGCCGCGCCCGCGGCGCCATAACGGCCGCCGCCCGGGACTGAAGCGATTCGTTCAATCGCGCCCTGGGCATCTGCCGTCCTACATTGCGCGGAATCGAGATCGTCGTCGTCGTCATGCCGCGGTTTCCCATTGACCGATCGCTGCCCGGCGCCACCTGCTGATGAGTGGCCGCATCGAGATACGACGTCTGCACCACCGCGGAATCGTGATTGCCGGATGCCTGGCCACGATCAGCCAATTGAACCGACGGTCGCAACACGTCGCCGGGTTTGCCCGGCAAGAGATGCGTTGTCTGCTCGCTGAGGACGACGCCTCCGTCTTCGGGCGTGAACCGGCACAGCAAGGTGATTTCTTTTTCTGCGCCGCCCAATTCATCCCAGGGAATCCAAACGCTGTAAGAATGGCCGAGCATCGACTTACTGTGGTGCTTGGCAAGCTGTTCGGGCGTGAACACGAACTTGCGGTCCGGAGCCACGGCGCCCGGCACGCGGTCCGTTTCGTTGAAGGCGTAGACGTGCAGTGTGCCGTTGACCTCGATGGGCGAAGTCTGTCCTTCGCCGTAAAACATCAGCCGGCCGCCGAAGCCGCGCACGGGCGGTTTTCCGCCGCGGTTCAGCACCGTCTCGCGCCACATGGCCACGGCCCTGAACGGTCGCGCGGCCTCCTCGTCCTCTTCCGCCTTCCAGGGAATTTTGCGGTTCAAGTCAAACTGATCGAACTGAGCGCAGCCGGCGAGTGAAATCAATAGCGCCAGCAATCCGAGCCAGCTTCCTTGAGAGACGATGCCTCGCTTCCATCGACACTTCAGGGTGCCACGGCTGGCTTGCCCAGCAGTGTATCCTGGTTTGCGTTCGTCACTGCTGGACAAGCCAGCAGTGGCACCCTGTCCGTGATGGGAGTCGTGTAGTTTTTCCGTAATTCGACTCATGGTCTCATACCTGACGATTGCGAAAGGCTGAATTTGCCCCGCCACGGCGCGGTGATCCAAGGGCGTTTTTTTGACGATGCCGATCGCCCGATGGCTACCGCGTCATCGGACGGTTGACCGGATACGGTCCCGCGGCCGGAACATACGGCGCCTCAGTTGCCGGCGGCCCCTGCGGCGTCTGGTGCCACGGCGGCGGCGACTGATTGACAACGTGAGGCGCCGGCACGACTGCCGGCGGCCCCTGATACACAACTGGCTGCACCTGCGCGTGGGGCATCTGGTAGTAAGCGCTCTGCTGCACGCCAGGCGGCGGTACAGCGGGAGCGTTATTGCCGGGAAGATTGGGCAGTGCGCCGGGTGGCAACTCACCGCCGGGAGGCTGCGGCCCACCTGGCGGAATCTCGGCGCCCGGTGGCAACGCCAGTTCTCCGCTCGGGTCCAGATCGGGATAATAAACCATCGTCTCTTCGTCGGCCCACTCGCCCAACCGTCCATCCAAGCCGGCGCTGCCGTGCATTCTGTGCACGTCGGCCAGGCACCAGCTCATCCGCGACGCTTCCGTCTGCTTGATCAGTTCCAAATCCGCTTCGGTCCGCACGATATGTGGCGTGAGAATAATCAGCAACTCGGTCCGCTGCTGCGACACACTGTCGAAGCGGAACAAGTGTCCCAGCACCGGCACGCTGGACAACAGCGGCACGCGGCGGTGGGTTTGCGCTTTGCGGGTGGCGATCAAACCGCCCAACACCACGGTTTGTTGGTCGGGAACGCTGACGGTGGTCTGCGCCAAAATGGTGTCGATCCGAGGCGAACGGATCACGTCGCCGTTGACGTTGATCGAGATGGGAATGCCTTCGGCCTCGGGGCCGACCTGCGACTTTTCGGCGTCAACCTCCATCACCACCACGTTGTCGGGCGTGACGCGCGGCGTGACGGCCACGATCAGGCCGACGTTTTCCTGCACGATCGAGTTGACCTGTCCCGTTTCGTCGACGGTCACGCCGGTGATCCGCGGCACGCGCTGGCCGACTTGGATAAAGGCAGGCTGGTTGTCCAGCGTCATCACCGCCGGGCGGCTGAGCACGTCCAACCGGCGGGTCTCCTGCAAAGCCCGGATCAGGATGTTGACGCTCTCGCTGGAGGCCGACAAAACCAGGCCGCCGTAGCCCAATTCGCCGTTGACGCGGCCGACGGAAAAATGCGACAGCGCTTGTCCCGCCACGTGTTGGCTGCCGGTCAGCGCCTGCGTGCTGCCGCTGTTGCCCAACGGGTTGTTGTTGAAAACAAAGCCCGGCGTGAGTGTGGCCGCTTGGATGAGGTCTTGCGTGGTGTTGACGACACCCTGCGCCGTCGACGTCGACGTCGTGGTGGAGGTGGTCAACAGGTCGCCCAGCAGGCTGCGGTCGAATAGCACCGAGTCCTGCAAGCCGAGTTCCACGCCGAACTCGTCAGTGTCGTTGAGCGCCACTTCCGCGATCAACACCTTGATCAACACCATCGGCGGCGGTTCGTCCAGTTTGCGGACCAGTTCTTCAATTTCCTTGTAAAACCGGGGCGTGGCGCTGATAATCAGGCTGTTGGTGACGATTTCCGGCACGACAACCACTTCGCGCTCGATCTGCTCAAACGGAGTGAGCAAACCGGGCGTCACCTGCTGCACGTCGCGTTCGCTGCGCAGGTATTCGCTGATGGTCAGCGCGATGTCTTCGGCCGGCGCGTTTTTCAAACGGTAAACGTTGGTCACTCGCTGGCGGATGTCGCCTTCGTCCAAGCGGAAAAGAATGGCCTCGACGATCGCCAGGTCGGCTTCCGACCCGGCGGCGATGATGCTGTTGGTCCGCATGTCCACGGCGAACCGCAGCGGGACCAGCGAACCCTCGCCTTCGCCCACGATCAGCGGCTGGCCGGCCTGCTGCCCGCCGGCGGCCTGCTGGCCGAACAACTGTTGCAGCAATTGGGCCAGAGCGTCGGCGTCCCCTTCCTCGAGCGCGAACACCTTCACCTGGGCCACGGCGGCCGGCGGCTGGTCGAGCTGGCGGATGAGCGCGGCCAGCAGTTCCATGCTTTCCGCCGGCGCGGAGACGACCAATTTGTTGGTCCGCGGATCGGCCGTGACGGTCACGTTGTTCAGCAAGCCGGACCGATAACGCTGCTGTTGGTCGTTATCGATTACCAGCAACTCCAGCCGCGTCGATCGTTGCCCGGACTGTTGGATGCCCTGTCCTCCGGCTGGCTGGTTTTGCTGGCCGGGAAATTGGAATCCTCCCTGCTGTTGTTGTTGCCCACCGCCGCCTGGTTGCGTTCGCGCGCCGGCGGCGCCGGCCTGGCCATAAATGGCCTGCATCAAGATGGGCGCCAAGTCGGTCGCCAGGGTGTGTTCCAGCGGGAAGATCCGCACGTCGTTCACCGCGGCGCTGTCGCTGGTGTCGATCCGCTCGATAAGCGAACGGACTTCGACCAGGTCGCGTGGGCTGGCCTGGACGATCACGGCGTTGGTGTTGAAATCGGCCGTGGCGATGACGCGCGGTCCCAGTCCGGCGCGTTCTTCGTAAAACCCTTCGATCGTCGCCTGCACGTCGGCGGCCGCGGCGTGGCTCAAGCGGAACACTTCGAACTGTGTCGTCGCATCGACCGGTTGATCGAGCTGGCTGACCAGCGCTTTGACGGCCGCCACGCTTTCAGCGCGGCCGATCAACAACAGCGCGTTGGGTTTCACCAACGCCGTGATGCTGACCGGTCCCTGACGGGCCGCCAACACTTCGTCGTAGAGTTGGCCGACGACTTCTTGCAGGGCCGCGCTGCCGACGTGCTCCAGTGGGTAGACCTCGATCGTCGGCTGGGGGATCTGTTCCAGATCGGCGATGATCTGTTCCAGTAGTTGCACGTCCGCTTCGGGGCCGATGAGGATCAAGGCGTCCAGCGCCTCGATGTAGACGACTTCGACTTCGCCGATCAGGCCTGAAAACTGACCCGCCAATCCGGGCGGCGCGGTACCAGGAATGTCCGGCGGAGGCTGCTCGTCGGGCGGTGGCTGCTGACCCGGCTGAGCCTGGGCGACTTGAGTGGCCCGCGCCGGCTCTTGAAACAACCGGGCCAAGGGACGAATCGCCGAACGGCCCCCCTCGAGCACCGTGGCCACCTGATTGGCCGCAGCGCCAGGACGGGCGACTTCGCTGCCAAAACGAAACGCGCTGAGCGCCCGGCGGACCGATTCCGGCGAGGATTGCTTGACCGCGATCACGCGGGTTTGCCGCCCCTCTGGCTGCGGCTGCACGTCCAGTGCGTCGATAAATCGCACGACGGCGCTGACCTGAGCGGGCGCGCCGGAAACATGGACTTGTTTTCCGGTCTCGTCGACGGCGACTTGAACGGATCCGCCCGATGGCAACTCCAGACGATGGCTGACCAGTGCGCTGTCGGGCGAGCGGACCGACACCAGCGGCTTGCCCCAGAGCCGTTCCAACGCCGCTTGGATTTGCGCCCAACTCTTGTGCTCCAGCACAATCGTCTCATGGGGTTCTTCGTGGGGTCCGGCGGCCTCAACCGGCGACAACGCCGGTCCCAATTGCCCGACAATCAACCTGTGCGTCGCAGGCGGCGCCATCACCAACAATTGCGAGGTGCGACGGTCGACCGAAACATGAGTGCCGGCGGCGGAAAAATCATTCTGAATCTGTTGGGCGATGGCAGCCAACTGGTCCGCCCGGCAGCCGTAGGTTTTCAAAACCGGCTGCTGCCCGCCGGCGGCTGGCCGATCGAGCGACTGGATAGTCTGATGGGCCAATTGCCGCGCTTCGTGCGATCCGTGGACGAACAAGCGGTTGGCCCGTCCGTCGGCCTGCACGTCCGTACGCTCCGGCAGCGCCGCCAGCACTTGGCGCAATACCGGCTGCACGTCGGCGGCGCGTGCATGCCGCAGCGCAAACTCGGCCGGCGGCTGTGGAGCATGGTTCTGCGCGTGCGCGCTTTGTGCGACTATCGGCAGCGCCGCGGCCGCCATCAGCGGAACCAGCAGATGCCGGAGACGCTCCGCTCGGCGAGACTCAGCGAGTTTGGTCCAGTTCACGGCCTTGGTCCTATTCGAGGCTGAGGAGAGCTTTGTCATTCGCCCTTCGGTGACCGCGCATCGACTGGGGGCGTAGCCCTACAAGCGGAGTATTCGGTACATCCGTCATATCTTCTGTAACCAAACTTCCCGAATCGGGGCGATCGGTGAAGGAGCCGATTGTCGTAAGAGCCGTGATGACAATCGCTTGTATCGCGCCCGCGCGCACAGGAACTACACTCCGGCCGGTGGCGATCTACCGGCCGGGTTTCGGAGACATACGCTGGCAGATATCCGCAAAATGGGCGAATTGAAGCGCCTTCGCCGTAGTCGGCCGCTCCGAATCGTCGCTGACCGAACCGGCCGGCGCATACGTTCGAGAAAAGTTGAGTGAGATTTAACGCCTCTGCGCTCGAAAAGTTTCGCCCGATACACCGGCCGCACCGATTTTCGGGTGCATTCATTGCCTTAATCCGTTTCGCCCCATTAAAGTGGGCAGACTGGAAGGCCGGCATTAGCGAAGCAGCGAGTTACCACAATCAGCCGAAAAACCCGAAAAACCATTCGCATCGTTTGAGGAGTACCGCCATGAAGCCACGCGTGCTTGCCATCGCCGCACACCCGGACGACATCGAGTTCGTCATGTCCGGCACCTTGATGCGGCTGGCAAGTGCCGGTTATGAGCTGCACTATCTGAACGTGGCCAACGGCTGCTGCGGGTCGATGGAAACCGACGCGGAGGCCACCGCCACCATTCGCACGGGGGAAGCGCGCCGGGCGGCCGAATCGATTGGTGCGGTATTCCACGAGAGTTTGTGCCGCGACCTGGAGATTTTTTACGACCGCGCGACGCTCACCCGCTTGGCTGCGGTTGTGCGACGGGTCGATCCGCGGATCGTGCTGACGCACTCCCCACAAGACTACATGGAAGACCACATGAACACCTGCCGCCTGGCGGTCACGGCGGCATTCGCCCGCGGAATGCCGAATTTCCCCGTCGATCCGCCGACGCCCCACGTCTCCGGCGAGGTGACCGTATATCATGCCCAGCCGCACGGAAATCGGGACGCCTTGGGGCGCGTGGTCCATCCCGACTTGTTCGCCGATGTGACCGACCTAGTAGAGCGCAAAGCGGATATGCTATCGCACCACGCCAGCCAGAAGGCGTGGCTGGACGCCAGCCAGGGTTTCGACTCGTATATTCGGGCCATGACGGACTTGAACGCCGAAGTCGGCCGCATGTCGGGCCGTTTCCAGTATGCCGAAGGCTGGCGGCGTCACCTGCACCTGGGATTCTGCTCAGCCGCGGCGGATCCGTTGCGCGACGCGCTGGGCGAGGCCTGCATTGTGGCAGAGTGAAGTGGCGAAAGTGCTGCGAAAGTCGAATTACGAAATGAAATACCAAAGCGAAGCACGAAATCCGAAGCACGAAATTCGAAATAAATCCGAAAGGATCAATTCATAATGTTCAAAAACTCCGCGGTTCGAGTTTTCGGTTTTCGAATTTCTGATTTGTTTCGTATTTCGAAATTCGAGTTTCGGATTCTCGGATAGATCGCTCCGATTGCCCGCTTCCGTGCATCCCCGCTCCGTCCGGTCGAATCGCATTTTCCGGCGGAAACGGTTTTTCCGATGCAGTGGGCCGCCCCCGGCGGACGATCAACTTAGAAAGGCAGCAGTTTGCCTACTCGGTTTTCAGGGAAGAATCCGCGCGCACGGCCCAGATGTGCGCTTGCGGAGGAACGGCTGACACAGCCAAGGGAGGTGTCAGGTGGGCAAGACATTATGGGGGACCGTCGCGCTTGCGGTCGCGTGCGCCAGTGCTGGTTGCACTTCCGCGCCGGCCTGGTTGGCTTCCGCGACGGAGAAGGTGCCCTACGTCGGCAAAAGTAAGTCGGAACAGGGATTTCCGCTGAGCGGTGGGCCCGATTTCTCGAAGGGTTACGAAGAGTACTCCGCGGAATATCAGTCGCGGAACATCGTCTCCCCGGCCATGGGACTCGATGGTCCCGTGGAACCCAGCCGCACCCAGCGTTGGACCAAGGCCGTGACCGGCTCTTCGGTGGTCAAAGGGGTGTCGACCGCCTTTAAGACCGTAAAGGAAAAAACTACCGACGTGGTCATGCCGCGCAAAGGGCCTCCGCCCAGCCCGGTGTCCTTGGCCACCGAAGTCGGAGTGCCCTCGCCCGATCTGTATCTCACGTCGGCCCGGGTTTACGAAAAAGCGGGCGATCTGGCCGGCGCCGAGGCGCAATACCGCCGGGCGTTGGACGTGGCGCCGCAAAACATGGCGGCGCTGTTGGGCACCGCCCATCTGTACGATCGACAAGGCCGCTTGCCCGAAGCCGCGGCGATGTACGCCCAAGCCGCTGAGTTGCATCCCACGGAAGCGGCGCCGCTGAATGATTTGGGGCTGTGCCTGGCCAGACAGAACCGCCTGGCGGAAGCGGCCGCGGCATTGGAGAAGGCCGTGGCGCTGAAGCCGGATCGCAAGCTGTATCGCAACAACGTGGCCACGGTGATGGTCGAGTTGGGACGCGTGGATGAGGCGCTGGCCCATCTGGCGAGTGTCCACGGCCAAGCCGTGGCGCACCATAACGTGGGCTTCTTGCTGTACAAGTTGGGCAATACGGAAGCCGCCGCGCAACACTACGCATTGGCATCGCGGCTCGATCGCTCATTGACCGCCGGCCAATCATCGGCCGCCGGCGCGTCGCAGAGCGGACCCACCGCGCGGCCGCCCGTGATGGAGCCGGGCGCCCCGACGCGACAATTCACCCAGCGTCAGGTCGTGCCGTCGCAGACGGCGCCGCGTTACGAAGCTCAAGTGGCGGCGCCCCCGACGGCAAAACCTTCCACCGCCGTCGTGCCGCCGCCGACGGTCCATGGACCGGTCAATTTGCCGCAGTGGTCGCAATCGCCTGACCGGCAGACTCCGCCCGCGGCGCCGCCGGTCCCTGCAGACGTCGACAGCTACCAGCCGCCGGGGCGCGATCCGGCCACGATCGGACCGGCGCCGCAGGACTTGTTGCGACATCTGCCGCCGGTCGATCCGAGTTATATACCGCAGAGTCGGTATTGATCGACCCGCGCGTAAGTCAATCGCCCGCTCGACGGCCGAACTGGGCCGTCAGCCCACGGCGGCGTATCATGGAGGCATGACTGCCGACGCGACTGGACCGAGTTCCACCCGCCCGCCGGGCGACGTGAGGATGCGCGGCTTTGCCGAGCGGACGACCGTCGAGGCGGCGCTCGATTGGCTGGATCGGCAGCTATCGGAACTCGACGAGGAACAGGTGCCGTTGGACGGCGCCGCCGGCCGCGTTCTGGCCGGTCCGGTCACGAGCGATTTCGACGTGCCGGGCTTTGACCGCGCGATGATGGATGGGTTCGCCGTCCGCGCCGAAGATACGGACGGCGCATCGACGTACAACCCGCTCGTGCTCGAAGAAATTGGCTGCGCGCTTCCTGGCCAGCCGCATGACGGAACCTTGGCAAGCGGCCAGGCGGTGCGGATTATGACCGGAGCCCCGCTGCCGGCGGGCGCTGACGCCGTACTGCCGGCCGAACGGGCCGAGTGTGACGATCGACGGGTTGCGGTTCACGATGCGGTATCGCCCGGCAAACACGTCGGCCGGCGCGGCGAAGACGTGATGGCCGGCGCGACGATCCTCTGCGCCGGCCGTGTCTTGCGGCCACAGGACCTGGGATTGTTGTCCTCCATTGGCGCCGGAATCGTATCGGTCGTGCGGCGTCCGCGAGTTGCGGTCTTGACCACCGGCAATGAAGTGTTGCCGGCCGGCGCCGCGCCGCGTCCGAATCGAATCGTGGACGCCAACGGCCCGATGTTGGCGGCGCTGGTGGCGCGCGACGGAGGCGCGGTCGTTCGTCGGAGCATCGTCGCCGATGATCCGCAGGTGCTGCTGACGGCCATGCGCGGCGACGACTTTGACGTGTTGATCGTCTCCGGCGGTTCCAGCGTGGGCGAAGAAGATTACGCGCCGCGGCTGTTGGCTCAACATGGCGAACTGGCCGTACACGGCATCGCCATGCGGCCCAGCAGCCCCACTGGCATGGGACGTCTGGCCGGCCGGCCGGTGTTTCTGCTGCCCGGCAATCCGGTCTCCTGTCTATGTGCGTATGACTTTTTTGCCGGCCGCGCGGTGCGTGTACTCGGTGGACGGTCCGCCGATTGGCCGCACCGGCGAGTCGCGGCGCCGTTGGCCCGCAAGATCGCCTCGCCGATCGGCCGCGTGGATTACATGCGCGTCACAATGAACGACGGCCGCGTCGAACCGCTGGGCACCGGAGGGGCGTCGATCTTGACGACCACCACCCGCGCCGACGGATTCGTGATCGTCCCGGCCGACAGCGAAGGCTATCCCGCCGGGGCGACGGTGACCGTGATGCTTTATGATTGATGGTTTGCAACCACCGATAGCGTTTTTATCTCGCATGCCATCTAAACATCAATTTCCGCACGACGCACAACGGCAATTCCTGGACGTCGTGGACCGCGACGAGGCGGAGCGGCGGTTTCATGCTGCGCTGTCGTTGGAACCACTAGGCGTTGAAACGGTGCCGTTGAGCGAAGCCCTGGGGCGCGTGCTGGCCCGCGACGTGCAGGCGGCGGTCGACGTGCCGTCGTTCGATCGGTCGAACTACGACGGGTACGCGGTCCGCGCGGCCGACACCTTCGGCGCCACCGAACAGCAGCCATGCTCGCTCGAGTTGCTGCCGGAGACCGTTGCCCCCGGCCGAGCGCCTCATTGTGAAATCCGAGCCGGCGCGGCCGCGTTGATTGCCACCGGCGGGATGCTGCCGCGCGGCGCCGACGGCGTGGTGATGGTGGAACACACCGACACGCGCGACGGCCGGCTGATTGTGAGCAAGTCGATCACCCCAAGTTTCGGCGTCTCGTTTGCCGGCACGGACATGACGGCCGGTGAGACCGTGGCGTACGCGGGGCAATGGCTCACCAGCCGCGAAACCGGGGTATTGGCCGCCGTTGGGGTCGATCGAGTCGACGTTTGGCGGCGTCCGCGCGTGGCGATTCTTTCAACGGGGGACGAGATCATCGCACCGGGCACGCCGCCGCGCGCCGGCGCAGTGTACGACAGCAATGGACAAATCCTGGCCGACGCCGTGCGCGAACTCGGCGCACAGCCGCTGCGAATGGGCATCGTCCCCGATGACGTCGAGCAATTGCGCCAGCGCGTGCGCCGCGCGCTCGAAGACGCCGACGTCGTCCTGCTCTCAGGCGGCACCAGCAAAGGCGGCGGTGATCTGTGTTACACCGTCGTGGGCGAGTGGACCGATCCGGGCATCGTCGCTCACGGCGTCGCGCTGAAACCGGGCAAGCCGATCTGCCTGGCGGTGACCGGCGGCAAACCGGTCGTCGTGCTGCCGGGTTTTCCCACTTCGGCGATCTTCACCTTCCATGAGTTCGTCGCCCCGGTCGTTCGCGCACTGGCCGGCGTCGGGCAACCTCGTCGGAGCAGCGTCTCGGCCAATCTGGCCGTCAAAGTGAATTCAGAAATCGGCCGCACGGAATATCTGCTCGTCGGATTGGCCGGCGCCGCCGAGAGCGACCCGGAGGATTTCGATTCGTCCACGCGAACTGCTGGAACGCCTCCGCTGGCCGCTTACCCGATGGGCAAAGGGTCCGGCTCGGTGACCACGTTCAGTCGGGCCGATGGATTCGTCACCATCGACAGGCATACGGAGATTGTGCCAGCCGGAACAGCGGTCGAAGTCCAACTGTTGGGCGACCGGCTGCAGTTGGCCGATCTGGTCGCCATCGGCAGTCATTGCGCGGGCCTGGACTACTTATTGGGTTTGTTGCGCCGCCGGGGGATGTTGACCAAGTCGATCGCCGTCGGCAGTCGCGGCGGACTGGCGGCGGCTGCCCGCGGCGAGTGCGACGTGGCCGGAATCCATTTGATGGACCCGGCCACGGGTGAGTACAACCGTCCGTTTCTCACCGACGCCTTGACGTTGATTCCCGGCTACACGCGACGGCAGGGCGTTGTCTACCGTCCGGGCGACGGGCGCTTCGAGGGGCGCGCGGCGGCCGGCGCGATTCGAGACGTCCGTCAACTGCCAGACTGCGTGATGGTCAATCGCAACCAAGGCAGCGGCACTCGTGTGCTGATCGATCGGTTGTTGGGCGCACACCGCCCGCCGGGCTTCGCCGTGGCGCCGTCGAGCCATCATGCCGTGGCGGCGGCCGTCGCGCAGGGGCGCGCCGACTGGGGCGTGGCCATCCAGTGGGTGGCCCGACATCACCAGCTTGGCTTTTTGCCATTGGCCGACGAACATTACGATTTCGCCGTTCCGCGGGCGCGCCTCCGGCGGCCGGGAGTGCGGGCGTTTACGCAATTGCTGGCAGAATG
>Ga0214472_10006279_pt1 | contig 12460 bp, 15 predicted proteins | sample RVTome_6_FD_207662 | JGI IMG/M metagenome (GOLD analysis project Ga0214472, IMG submission 207662) | Soil microbial communities from uranium-contaminated site in the Upper Colorado River Basin, Wyoming, United States - RVT140D175 | ecosystem: Environmental > Terrestrial > Soil > Contaminated >... | reverse complement strand
ACTATTTGTATTGGGCGACCCACCACGAGTCGGCAAAGCCCGCCGGCGTGCTGAACTGGTCCGGCAGCAGCTCAGGATCCAGTTTCCCATGCGGCGCGACCGCCACATGGATCTCAGCCCCGGCGATCGTGTATCCCGCTTCTAGACCGTCCGCGATCGACTCGGCATTGGGCCCGCCAAAGAGTTGGCTCTGTTCGTTGACTCTCCCGCTGATGGTGAGATTGGGTCCGGACACGAGGTGACCGCCAGCGTTGAAACCACCAGCGATCACATCCCCGGTGCCGACTAGGTCAGCTCTGTCGCACGGTTGGTCACAGGCCTCAGGGTTGAAGAAGATGAACACCCACAGGCTGAATGCCGCAGGAGAACCATGTTCCTGATTGGTCGTGGGACCTGCTGGAATGTTGTAAGTGCCTGGCTCGGGGGTGGGGATCGTCACCGACGCGGTCACACCTCTGGCCGTGCGATGGATCTTCGACCCATCGTCGACCAGCACAACAACCGTGGACCCTTGCCCGAAGATATCCGCGGTCTCCCATGGATTGTCAGCCAGCGCTGCGGTGGCGAGCAGGGTCGTCACCAGTGCAGTCGCCACGACCACGGCCCATGCTTTCCTTCTCATTCGCTGTCCCTTCTTCGCCGTTATCCGGCGGATCCATTTCTCTTCTCTGATTCGAGTCCAGCGCTTCTGCCCGCCGCCTCATCGCTAGTTCCGTCATGGCGCCAGGAAGACTGAAGGAGCATGTGTTCCTCTGATCGGTCGTTGGAGACCGGAGGATACGACCTGGCATTGTAATTCGTTTGCGTACCATATGTCAGCGAAAGGTATTATGTCAATCTAGTGTTGTGATCATGAGCCGGTCAAGTTTCTCCCAGGAGACCGTCGACGGTTGGAGTCGCCTCCGCCCTGACGACGACCTGTTTGGTCTGGGAGTGGGGCACCGGTTGATTTGGAGCGGACGCCTGGCGGAGGAACTCCTAGAAAGCACAGCCATCGCCTCGGGGCTTAGGCGGCGGGGCGACTACGAGGTGCTGGCCCTGCTACGACGGGCGGAACCGGAACTCCTCACCCCTCTCCAGGTCGCTCAGCAGCTCATGACTTCACAATCGGGCATGACGGGCAAACTCGATCGGCTTGAGCGACAAGGCCTGGTTCAGCGGACGCCAGACCCTGAAGACCGGAGGGCAATCAGGCTAGGGATCACCGATTCCGGCCGAACCCTGATCGACGAAGCCTTTACTGCCAGCCTCTCGGTCTACCAGTCCATGCTCGAAGAATTCACACCCACCGAGGCAAAGGACTTGGAGGGACTTTTCGAGAAGCTACTGACACGACTGGATGAACTCTCAGCCATGAGACAGCCCTGGGGCACGAGGTAGACCAGCCAGGCCCCGCTCGTCCGCACGCCCTCACCAACGGTTCCGAATCGGGCCAATAGCGCCAGGCAAAAACGCGATGGGCCCGAGAGCGTTCAGGCGACGGCGAGCTCGACCGCAAGCGGCAGCCCGGTTACCTGGTCGACGCGGCGCTTCGGCATGTGAACCTCCACGCCCGATTCGAGCATCACATGATGATCGAGAACGCCGAGCTCACTAGCCTCGACGAATCGGAACCCCACTGGGCCGTCGGGCGTGTGATCGACCCAGTGTTCACCGGACTTTGCAACGGACCCGAAGAACGACCACTGAGGTAGATTCCCCGGATCGGAAATGAAGTCGTAGACCCGGCCCGGCGCGCAGCCGATGGACACGGCCAGCGCGCGTGCCCTGAGGGTTCCCGTCACGGGGCATTCTTTCGCCTGATGGCAAGGTCACGTTAGGTCGGGAGCGGGCCGCCGGCACGTTGTTACAGAAAGCCGCTCCTCCAACCAACCCGAGCGTCTCAGCCCTCGGCCAGGGCCGCCCGTCGTTCCAGGTCCGCCTGGCTGGGCTCGTCCAGGGCGAACGACCCGATGGGCACGTCGCCCGCCCGGCGGTAGGTGCCGATGATCACCCCGGTGGTGGAGGTGGCAGACTCGACCAGCTTCAGCCCGACGGGGACGGCTCCGTCGCCGAAGAGGCGCTTGCCGTTGCCCAGCACCAGCGGGAACACCCACAAGCGCAGCTCGTCAACCAGGTCGGCTCCGAGCAGGGTCTGGAGGACGTCGGCGCTGCCGTGGACCTGGATCTCAGGGCCGTCGCTTTCCTTGAGCCGCCGCACCTCGGTCACGACGTCGTCGCCCAGGACCGTGGTGTTCTCCCAGGCGGGTCCGGTGAGAGTGCGGGACGCCACGAACTTGCGGGCGGCGTTGAGCTGGGCGGCTCCCGGCTCGTCGGAGTGAGGCCAGTGGGCGGCGAAGACCTCGTAGGTCCGGCGGCCGAGCAGCAGGTCGAACTCGACCGACATGAGCCGGGTCATCTTCTCGCCCATCATCTCGTCCCAGTAGGTGACCGACCAGCCGCCGTACTCGAACCCACCGGTGGGGTCCTCCTCCGGCCCGCCGGGAGCCTGCATGACGCCGTCGAGGCTCAGCAACGTGTTGACCACCAGGTCTCTCATGACCGGTCCTTTCGGTTACTTTCACTCTCTGTACGATCTGGACCGCCCCGAATCGACACCCTCAGGCAGAGAGACAGATCGGCACAGCGGCCTACGGATGTCAGTCCGCGACGACCGTGGATTCCTGCTCGCCGGCTGGCCGACGGGTCTCGTTGTCGTCGCCGCATCGTGCAGAGCGCCACTGCCAACGCTCGGGCCCTGGGGACGGAGCCGACCCGAGATCGATCAGCCGGTCGATTCCTCGACCGTGATGTACGTCGACATACCGCTCTGGTAATGCCCCGGCAGGTTGCAGATGATCAGATAGGTGCCAGACGACAGGTCGACCACCAGCAAGGCGGCGGACCCGCCCAGGATGTTCTCCACCTCGTCCACCAGCTCCAGACCGGTGGTGTCGGCAACCGCGCGACTCACTGTCAGAACCTGGCCTTCGCTGGCGCCCGAGAAGACTTCCACCTCGTGGACCAGTACGCCCTCGTTGCGGATGTCCAGGGCTAGACGCCCCGCAGGTACGAGGCTCTCGTCGAATTCGATTCGATCGTCATGCAGCGTGACCTGGATTGGCGTGGCACCCGATGCGGCCGGCGTGCACGCTGCAGTGAGCGCCGTCAGCGCGAGCAGCGTGGCCGCGGCGAATGTTCTCCTGAACGTCATGTGTTTTCGCACCCGCTCATGCGGCGAGACGGCGGCGCCGGCGAGGGAACCGAGCACCGCCGACGTAGAGCGTCATCGGGACGAGGAACGCCGCCCAGGCAACGGTCTCTGCGACCGTCGGGACCGGCTGGAACCCGACGAATGCTGCCAGAATGCTCGACCACACCGAGTCTGCGGTGATGAGCCAGCTGAGATCGATGGCCGGCGACTGGAGGACGTCGATCACGCCGGCTTCGGCGAGCTCGTGGACTGCACTCGAGACGAGCCCAGCCGCCACGATCACGAGAACGATCCCGGTGAGGCGAAAGAACCGTCTGAGATCCACCGCGACACCGCCTCGGTATATGCCGTAACCGAGCATGACCGAGACTCCGATCCCCGCCGCCGCCCCGGATGCTGCCAGCGCCGGAGCTGCGCTGTTCCCCAGGATGGCGAGGAGGAACACGGCTGTCTCCAGACCCTCCCGAGCCACGGCGACGAAGGCCAGCACCCCGATGGCGGTGCCGGATCCGGCTGCGAACGCTGCGCTCGCCTTGGCTTCGAGCTCGGTCCGCAACGTCGCCGAGTGGCGCCGCATCCAGACGATCATGTAGCTGACGCCGACCACCGCCAGCAGCGTCAGCACTCCCTCCATCGTTTCACGCGCCCGGAGGGTGAGAGCACGGTTCGCTACGTGAAGCGCGACTGCGCCCGCCGCGCTCACGACAAGGGCGGCCGCCACCCCCAACCACATCGAACGCAGTACCCGACGGTCACCCCGCCGAATGATGAATGCAGCGATGATCCCGACGACGAGGGCTGCCTCCAGCCCTTCTCTCAGGCCGATCACGAAGGTCGTCAACATGACGGTCCCTCGCTCGTCGAGCGCGCCGATGGCTCCTCCGTCCGCACGCGGATCGTCGCAGCCAGCTCACGACTCAGGTGGACCACCGCCTCGGCCTTCACCAGCAGACCCGACCCCCCGGCTCCGAGCACGACGATCCGGGCTCCGATGGTGATCCCCTCGGCCTCGAGGAACGGCCTGACGCGGTCAGAGCCCTCGATCGAGACGACCTCGGCGATGTCCCCGGCCGCCACATGGACGAGCGACGTCGTGACAGGCTGGGGACGGTAGCTGCCTGCCGTGTTGGGGATGGGGCGGCCCGAGGGATCGGCCTCCGGCTCGCCGAGGAAGACCGCCAGACGCTCGGCGGCATCGGGGGCCGTCATGTGTTCGAGCCGACACGCTCTTTCGTCGGCTTCCCCCGGGCTGAATCCGAGGTGGTTGGCGAGGAACGTGGCCCAGAGTCGACGGGTCCTCAGGACTCGAGCGGCAACGATGCGCCCGTCTCGGGTCAGCCGGACTCCGTGATAGGGCTCGTAGGCGAGGAGGTTGCGGTCGGCGAGTTTCCGTATCTTCTCGTTGACCGAAGTTGGTGAGTGCGCCAGCGCTTCAGCGATGACTCCCACAGGGACAGGCTCTGGCGTTCCCTCCTCCACCGCTCGCGCCACGGTGATGAGATACATCTCCTCACTTTCCGAGGTGCTGCCGACTTCGGGCGGGCCTGTGTCTCGCAAGGCGGATTGTTCAGGCATGCCTCAACATCTGCCGGGACCCCCGGGCGAGCGTCCAGGGCCGAAAGACTCTTGATCGGCTGCAGACCGCCCATCTCGACCAGCAACCCAGGTCGGGCATCAGGTTGAGAATGCACATCGGTGACGCCACCCGCCCCGCCCGGAGTCCCCTCCCGGAAGCCCCACGACGGTCGGTCGATGTCATCGCCGCGATCGCGGCCGTAGCTGACTGGATGGAGGTCGGGGCGTTTCGTCGACCGATTCGGGGGTGGGCACGGGCAGTCGTCTCATCTTGTCGAGCGCCCTCTCGTTCTTGCCTTCAGGGGTGAGGTCGTCCCAGGTCTCGATCTCTTCGAGAGTCCGCTCTGCCCACGCGTCGACTGTGTTGAGGAGGCTGATGAAGAAGTCGACTGCCAGGGCGCGGATGTAGACCTGGTCCTGGGTGAGGGCGATGCCTTCGAGGAACTCCTGTTTGACGGCGCCCCCGAATCGAAGCATGTCTTGCGTGTCGTTCCGCACCTGGTTGAGGGTGGTGACGATCTGCTGCTTGGTGCCGAGAGGAGCGACGAACAACCGGATCATCGCTTCGAAGTCCATGGCGAACGGTGAGACCGGTGTGGCGAGCCAGTCACGTAGCGCCTCCAAGCCGTCATCTGTGATCGAGTACACGGTCCGGGCGCGCTTGCCCACGTATTCCTTTCTGCCGGTGATTAGATCCAGCGCGGCCAGCCGCTTCACCTCCCGGTAGATGGCGCTCTCGGCCCGTGGCCACACGTATCGGAAGTAGCGCACCCGCTGCTGAGCGAGTTCATAGGTCGACCAGGGGTGTACCGCCACCTGGGCCAATACCGCATACGACGTCGTCGTCAGTCGTCCGTTCATCCTCTTGACATACTCCAAACGCGAGTGTATTTTTACTCCACTTTGTAGTATAGGTGGCACCGGAGACGACGCGGTAGCCGGCTGGGTGATCCGGTACAGGAAGGAGGCTCCAGCATGAGTGGCGACGCGGCAGAGTCAGTCGACACCATCGTCATTGGTGGCGGCCAGGCGGGGTTGTCGATGGGATATCACCTCGCCCAGCGCCGTCTTCCCTTCGTGATCGTCGACGCCAACGATCGGATCGGTGACGCATGGCGCAACCGGTGGGACTCGCTCCGGCTGTTCACGCCCAGCGGCTTGGACGGTCTCGACGGCATGCGATTCCCGGGTCCGCCTCACTCCTTCCCCACCAAGGACGAGTTCGCCGACTACCTGGAGAAGTACGCCGAGCACTTCGGCTTGCCGGTGAGAACCGGAGTCAAGGTGGATGGGCTGTCTCGAACCGGCGACCGCTTCCAGGTGACGGCGGGCGACCACCGGTTCGAAGCGCACAATGTGGTTGTGGCGATGTCGTCATGGCAACAGCCCAGGGTGCCGTCGTTCGCCCCCGCGCTCGATCCAGGAATCGTCCAGCTTCATTCGAGCGAATACCGCAATCCCTCTCAGCTCCGCGACGGTGGTGTGCTCGTGGTCGGAGCGGGAAACTCCGGTGCCGAGATCGCCTACGAGCTCTCGCGAGATCACCAGGTGTGGCTGTCGGGTCCGGACACGGGGCACATACCGTTCCGTCCCGAGACGCTCCTTGGCAGGATCCTGATGCCATTCGTCGGTCGGGTCATCTTTCACCGAGTGCTCACGACCAGTACACCGATCGGACGGAAGGCCCGTCCCGGCCTCCAGTCCAAAGGTGAGCCCCTGGTCCGAGTCAAGCCGGCCGACCTCGCCGCGGCGGGAGTGGAACGAGTGGCACGGGTCACCGGTGTCGTCGACGGGACGCCGCAGCTCGATGACGGCCGCCTCGTCGAAGCCGCGAATGTGATCTGGTGCACCGGGTATCACCCCGGTTTCTCGTGGATCGACCTGCCCGTCCTGGAGGACGGCGTTCCCAGACACGACCGCGGGATCGTCGGTGATGAGCCCGGCCTCTACTTCTTGGGTCTCAAATTCCTCTACTCGGTGTCCTCGGAGCAGATCCACGGAGTCGGTCGCGATGCGGCCAGGATCGCCGGCGCCATCACCGCCCGAGGAAACCAAGTGGAGGGCATCGAAGCTCGGGCCTGAGGAGGCTTCGCTCCTGACGCCTAGGATCAGGCGATCGCCAGGTCCACCTTCCGCAGGAGCTGGGCGTTGACCGCCACGATCACGGTCGACGCACTCATGAGGAGGGCGGCGGCAGCCGGCGGCAGCACGATCCCTGCCCACGCGAACGCCCCGGCCGCCAACGGGATGGCCGCCACGTTGTACCCGGCGGCCCAGACCAGATTCTGGACCATCTTCCGGTAGCCGGACTGCGACAGTCGACGCACCGCCACCACCGCCCGCGGATCGTCCGACGCGAGCACGATTCCGGCCGACTCGATGGCCACATCCGTGCCGGCGCCGATCGCGATCCCCACGTCGGCGCGGGCGAGCGCAGGGGCATCGTTCACCCCGTCACCCACCATCGCTACGCGGGCGCCGGTCGCCTGGAGCTCCTCCACCTTGGAGTGCTTGTCGTCCGGCAGCACCTCGGCGAACACGTCCTCGATGCCGAGATCGTCCGCCACCGCGTCGGCGACTTGTCGGGCATCGCCGGTGATCATCGCCACCCTCACCCCCAGCTCGTGCAGTTGGCGAACCGCTTCCCGCGACTCCGGCCGGATCTCGTCCTCCAGCGACATCGCTCCCGCCACGATGCCGTCAACGATCACGAAGAGCACCGACGCGCCTCTGTCCTTCCAGGGGGCGATCACCTCGTCGACCGGGCCGGTGTCGGCATTGCGTTCCGAGACGAGCGCCGGCCCGCCCACGGCGACATCGTGACCGCTCACCTGCGCTGCGACTCCGCGCCCGCTCATCGCCGTGAACCGGGAGGCCGCCGGGACCTCGCCCCGGTCCTTCGCCGCCCGCACGATCGCACGTGCCAGCGGGTGCTCGCTGTCGCTCTCGGCCGCGGCCGCCAACCTGAGCAAGCGATCCTCGTCACCGTCCACGGCCACGACGTCCGTCACGGTGTGTACCCCACGGGTGAGCGTGCCGGTCTTGTCGAAGAGCACGACATCGACCGTGCGCATCCGTTCCAACGCCAGGCGATCCTTCACCAGGATCCCGCTGCGCGCCGCTTTCGAGGTCGAGATCGAGATCACCAGCGGGATGGCGAGCCCCAAGGCGTGAGGACATGCGATGACGAGCACCGCCACCGCACGCACGACTGCCTCGTCCGGCTGGTCCACCACCAACCAGGCGACGACGGTGGCGACCGCTGATCCCACTGCGATGTAGAAGAGGAGTGCGGCTGCCCGATCGGCAAGAACCTGAGCGCGGGATCGAGACTGCTGCGCCTGGGAGACGAGACGTTGGATCCCGGCGAGGGCCGTGTCGTCGCCCACAGCATCGACCTGCACCCGAATGGCCGAATCGGTTGCGACCGTTCCCGCCACGACCCGATCGGCCACCGACTTGGCGACGGGCCGGGACTCCCCCGTCACCATCGACTCGTCCATCTCGGCGGAACCCTCGGTGATCGTCCCGTCGGCCGGGACCCGTGCGCCGGGACGGACCAACACCACGTCTCCGACCGACAGCCGGGCAACCGGGACAGACTCGGTGCCGTCTGCTCGCACCAATTCGGCTTCGTCGGGAATCAGTTCGGCGAGAGCGGTCAGCGCTCCGCGGGCCTGTCCGATGGCTCGCATCTCCATCCAGTGGCCCAGCAGCATGATCGTGACGAGGGCGGCCAGCTCCCACCAGAACTCGAGGTCGAACAACCCGAACGTGGTGGCGGCCGACGCCACGAACGCCACAGTGATGGCCATGCCGATCAGGAGCATCATTCCCGGCCGGCGATCCCTCGCCTCCTGCACCGCGCCTCGCAAGAAGGGCTCGCCACCGTAGAGGAAGATCGCCGTACCGAGCACCGGTGAGATCCAGTCGGATCCGGGGAATGAGGGTGCCGTGTAGCTGAACCACTCCTGGACCATCGTGCTGTAGAAGACGACCGGGATCGTCAGCGCCAACGACAGCCAGAACCGGTCCCGGAACATCGCCGGGCTGTGGCCGGCGTGCTTGTCGTGACTGTCGTGCCGTTCGGCGTCGGAGTGCCGTGAATGGTCGTGTTCACCTGCATCACGCCCTGCGGGCGAGGCAGTGCCGGTGTCGTGGTGGTGGATGTCGTGCGACATTTCCTCTTCCTCTCAGGATCTGACGAGCCGTTCGATGGCTCTGGTGGCCTCGACCACGAGGCGATCGGCTTCGGCCGGGTCCTCACCAACGGCGGCTTCGGTCACGCAGTGGCGGATGTGCTCGTCGAGTAGCCCGACCGCCACCGAGCGAAGCGCGGCCGAGGTGGCCGCGATCTGTGTGAGGACGTCGATGCAGTAGGTGTCTACTTCGACCTGGCGACGCAGCCCGCGCACCTGACCCTCGATCCGGGCCAATCGACTCAGGTAGTCGTCCTTGCTCATGGAATACCCTGCCACCGATTGCTCCTCGTCTTTCTGGCGATACCCTAGGGGGGTATAGTATCATCTGATGCGGGGACTGCAAGCGGGCGACGCTCCCGGCGATAGACGCCGGGACGATCCGTCCAGTCGACAGGCGCCTGCGACCAGAGCCGCGGCATCGGCAGCGGTCTCCCACCGAGGCGGGGATCGACGAAGGTGGCGGTCCACACGACGACTGCCACCCCGGCCGCCAAGCCTGCAACGATGTCGACTGGCCGGGCTTCGAGTGCGATGAGGCGCACACCAGCGATCGCGAGCGCGGTGGCCAGAGCCGCCCCCAAGATCCGCGCACCGCCGGCCCAGCCTCGGGTCAGGGGCCACGCGGTGGACAGCACGAGCGCTGCGGCGACGGCGGTTGCCATGTCCGGGAACGGACCAGGCACACCCAGGCCGGGGAGATCCACCGATGGCCGCTGTATCTGCATCGCGACGACCGCGGCGACGACCACGGTGAGCGCCGTCGATACGACGATCAGCGTGAGCCGCGTCCACCTGCTGGTCCCGGCCACCACACCGACGGCGACGACGGCGGCTACGAAGACACCCAGGAGTTCCGCCAGGCGAGATGCGCCGACACGGATCGATGCCTCGGCCTCCAGCACATCGAGCAACACCCTGCCCTCGACGAACGACCAGTCGATCCATCCCGCCAGCACGAAAGCCGCAGTCGCCGTCGTCGCCACGCCGACATTCGCAAGGAGGTGGATGGCGGGCCGGGGGCGGTTCAGCAGGGTCACCGGCACCAACAGCAGACGCCGGACCACGGGACCACCGGCGTCCAGTAACGCACGGGTTCGCTCAGGGTTGCGAGCGATCCACCGCGCCGACCACACCACCAGGCCGATGAGAGCCGCGAGCACGGCCATCGTCACACCGATCGTCTTGATCCACGACTCGACCATGTACCAGCGGGTGCCGGCGAGGTAACCGAGCCCCGCCGCTCCGACGCCCCACAGGATTCCGCCGATCATGTTGCCCAGGAAGAATCTCGGGTAGGACATCCCCACAGCGCCGGCGCTGAACGGCACCACGGCGCGCAAGACCGATACGAAACGTGCCAGCACCAGCGACCACCACCCGCGCCTCTCCACGAATGATCGCGACTGCTCCAGCCTCGTTCGAAATCTCCGAAGACGCCTGTGATCGGTCAACCTCGCACCGTATCGCCGTCCGAGACCGAAGCCCACCGCGTCTCCCGCCACGGCCCCGATCACGGCGGCGAGGAGAATGACGACGGGGCCGTCGCCGCGGATGGCCGCAGCCGCCCCCGCCACCACGGCCACCGTTTCCCCCGGGACGACCAGGCCCACAAAGGCGGCCGACTCGAGGAAGGTGGCCAGAAGGACGACCAGCGGCAGCCACGAACCCAAGTCCTCGATGATCGACATCACGAAGAGAACCTCCAACGCCTGCTTCGTCCTACCCGGCTCGAACCGCCGTCAACCCGCTCGGTCGTGCTCGGACGTCTGTAACGTCTCCGGTGACGCGCCAGACTTTCCCGGCGTGACCCCCTTCGACTCGTTGTTCGCCGCCGCCCAGGAGGGCGCAGCGTGGGCGTGGGAACGCCTGTATCAGGATCTCTCCCCCGCGGTTCGCGGATATCTCGTCGTACTGGGGGCGAAAGACCCAGACGACCTGTTGGGAGAGGTGTGGCTCCAAGTCGCCCGCAACGTCGGCACCTTCTCCGGTGATGAAGCCGGCTTCCGGTCGTGGGTGTTCGTGGTCGCACACCACCGCGTGATCGACGAGCGACGCCGCCGCACCCGCCGTCCCGAGATTCCCGTCGACGACTCCGCGCCCGACGACTGGCCCGGCACCACCGGACCCGCCGACGACGAAGCTCTCGCGGAGGTCGAGACGGAGCGGGTCGTCCGCCTGTTGGCGACCCTGACCGCGGAACAGCGAGACGTCCTGACCCTTCGCATCCTCGGCGATCTCACCGTCTCCGAGGTGGCCGCGGCGATGGGAAAGACACCGGAAGCCGTCAAGGCCTTGCAGCGGCGCGGTCTCAGAAGGCTGGAGAAGATGGTCCGGGAGGGCGTACCCCTATGAGCTCCTTCGTCGGTAACGATGACGAGATGGTGAACCGATACCCGAACGACGAGCAGGCCGAGGCACTCATCCGGGGCGATGACCCCGGAGAGCCGGAGTCGGCGGGGATCGCCGGCCTCGTGGCCTCGATTCGATCACTCGGCGATCAGAAGATCGCCGACAAGGTGGCCGAGCGACACGTGGCCATGGTCGTCGGGGAAGCCGCCGTCTCACCGCGACCGGATCGTGATCCGGTTGTCGGCATACAGCGACCGAGGAGACGAATCGTGTTGAGCACAGTGCTTTCGAGCCTCTTGGCCAAGGTCATGGCGGCCACGGTGGCGCTGGCCGCGGTCGGAAGCGGTGTCGGCGTCGCCGCCGACGCGTCCGTCCCCGGAGACTTCCTGCACGGACTCGATCGGGCGATGGAGGCAGTGGGGGTCGCCGACGGTGGTGCCGCAGAGCGCATCGACGAGGCGAGAGGCCTGGTCGAAGTCGATCTGCCGGCGGCGGTGGAGGCCGCCGCCGAAGCTGCCGCCAACGGCGAGACCGAAGCCGCCTCCGCAGCCGTGACCGCCCTCGAGACGGCCGCCCTACGGGTCGGTGATGGAGCGGAAGGGGAACAGTCCGCCCTCACACGCCAGCAGGTGGCCGCGCACTGCTCGAGGAAATCGCAGCGCAGTTGCAGAACGAGGACGGATTCGACGGCGCCGCGATCGCCGAGCAGGCGCGACTGATACGACCAGAAGTCGAGCTCCCGGAACCGGTGTTCCAGGACGAGGTCCCACCCGTGAACGTCCCGCCGGACGACGTACCACCGCCGACTCCGGTGCCGACCATCCCCGATGAGGCCTCCACAGACTCGGCCGGTGCCCCGTCCCAGGAAGCACCCACCGAGGCTCCCTGAGCATCGAACTGCGGAATCCGTCGTTTCATGAAGCATGACTCGGCGGCGGCTCGACGGCCCTCGCGGGTCATCTCGAACCGATCGTGCGTATAGTTCTCGATGTCCAATTCGCGACGCTTCGAAGGACCTGTACGCCCACAACGGGAGGTGCGACGTGAGGTTGACGAGATATGCAACGCTGACGATCGCGGTGGCGCTGTCGATGCTCCTGGCAGCGTGTGGAGGAGGCGAACCCGGCGGGCAGGAACTGCC
>Ga0214472_10006278_pt1 | contig 12461 bp, 10 predicted proteins | sample RVTome_6_FD_207662 | JGI IMG/M metagenome (GOLD analysis project Ga0214472, IMG submission 207662) | Soil microbial communities from uranium-contaminated site in the Upper Colorado River Basin, Wyoming, United States - RVT140D175 | ecosystem: Environmental > Terrestrial > Soil > Contaminated >... | reverse complement strand
ACCAGTTCCTGCGCCAAGAATGGGCGCACGACCTCCACGGCGACCGCGCGCAGACTCAGGGCGCTCTCGGCGACGCGTCGAATCTCTTCGGGGTCGGCGGTGCCTTCGGAGATGGGTTCGATCAGCCGACGCGACACAATCTCCACAAAGCGCTTGGCGATCTCTGCCGAGCTGCGGCGCACGCCATCGACCAGTTCGAAGATCTCGGACAGCGGGATGCCCGCCTTGGCCAGTTCACTGCCAGCGCGCATCAAGATCTCGGGGGCGCGGAAGCGGTCCGGTCCCACCTGGACCAGGAGCCCGCGTTCAACCGCTTCGACAATCAGGTGTGGCTGTTCCACCGCCTGGGGGAACAGGTTTGCCAGCTCCAACGGCGTGAGTTCCACACTCTGTTCTTCGATCCACGGCTGGGTGATGATCTGGTGGAAGCCAAGGATGTCGCCGATCGCCCCGCCTCGGCTCCAGGCGTCCAGGGTCTGGCGGATCGCTTCGAGCGAAAATCCTCGCTGCTGTAAGTCCGCAATCAGTTCCAGCCGTCGCAGATGCTCCTCGCCGTAATAACCGGTGCGGCCCTGCAGTCGAGGAGGTGGGAGCAAGCCGCGTTGCTGGTAGGCGCGAATATTGCGCGAGCTCACGCCAGTCGCTTGGGCCAGTTCATCAATGCGCAGATCCACACGACGATGTTAACGCCCTGCATGTTGCACGTCTAGATGTGACATGATCTAATGTCAGATAGCACTTCCTTACGCCGTCGTTCCGTCTTGGACCAAACCGGAAGGCAACTGCCGTGCTGTTTGCGCACATCGATCTGGCTGGAGGGCAGTCGCTTGCCGCCTTCGGCACCGACTGGCTGTACGTGCTCTTGCCCGCCGCAGGCATGTTCCTCGTCGCCTTGGCGCTGGCGCTGTATGGCCGCGACGGCCGTCCCCGGCCACTGCGGGACTTCGAGACGGGCGCGGCCAAGCTGTTAGGACTGCCCACCTGGGTCGCCGCTCCCATCGTGATCCTGACCGGCGCAATGCTGTTCGCCGTCGTCGGGTTCTTCTGGGATGTCGCCTGGCACATTGCGATTGGTCGCGACGAGTTCCTCTTCTCTCCGCCGCACGTCTGCCTGCTGCTGGGGCTGGGGCTGATGGGCACGGCAGGACTGTCGGGCGCGATCGCTGCGACGCGTGGCGGTGCTGATGTGGGCTGGCGACGTGGACGCATCCGCGTGCCGTATGGGTCGGCAGTGTTCATCGTGTCGGGCGCGGTCGCCATGGTGGGGTTCGGCGTGGACGAACTGTGGCACTGGGCCTACGGCTTGGACGTCACCATGTGGAGTCCGCCGCACCTTTCGATGATCGCCGCCGCGCTATTTAGCCCCATGGCCGCCTGGCTGCTGTTGGCTGAAGCGGGACCTGGCGCGGGCAAGCGACTTGTGCGCTACGGCCTGTTGGGCCTGTGGTCCAGCGCCACGTTGATCGGGCTGTCGGCATGGCAACTGGAGTTCGACCTGGGTGTGCCGCAGTGGCAACAGGCGTTCCACCCCTTGTTGGTGGTCATGGCTGGCGGCTTCGCGTTGACGGCCGCTCGAGCGGCGTTGGGTCGCGGGTGGGCGTTATTCACGATGGCCCGCTTTGTGGTTATCCGCGGATTGTTGCTGCTGTTGACGGCCAGCGTGTGGGGACTGCCGCAGCCGCGTTTCGTTCCCTACGTGGGTGCGGCCATTGCGGTGGAGTTGGCCTTCGTGCTGACGCGCGGACGCACCCCGGTGCAGACCGCACTGGCAGCCGGTGTCGGAGTCGCCACGCTGGGCTTGGCCAGTGCCGCGTGGATCACCGGCGTGTGGTCATGGAACCCGTGGACAGCGGGATTGGCGCAGGCGTGGCTCCCCATTGCGGCAACGGCGCTCGGCGCGGCGGTGCTAGGAATGGCGTTTGGCCGCGTGGTGTCGCACCGACCCTCAGGCATCCGCGCGGGACAGGTCGCAGCGGCCTTGGCGGCCGTGGTCATTGCGGCGCTGTCGTTGGTGCCGCGCACCACGCCGCAGGCATCAGTCACCATCCGCACCCAACTGGCTGGCGAGGGCCTCGTGCAGGTCGAGGTTGCACCTTATCCCGCCGATGCGTTCGACGGCGCTGAGCGCCTCCAGGTCATGGCGTGGCAGGGCGGCGGGTTGGTCGTGGAACCGCTGCGGTTGGTGAGTCCCGGTCGCTACCGCACCACGCAGCCGGTCCCGTATGGCGGACGCTGGAAGACCATGGTGCGTGTGGCCAAGGGGTCTGACCTGGGCGCAATCCCACTGTCGATGCCTGCCGACCCAGAGATCAGCGCGCTTGCCGTGGACTTGCAACCGTTGCAGCGCACGGCGTTCGCGGCCGAGAGCACCATCATGCTGCGCGAAGCGCACGATGGGCCCACCTGGCCCAGCATCGTCGGGTTCGGCTTTGTGGGTCTCGGCGTGTCCGCCATCATTGGCCTGCTGCTGGCTGGCACGGTCGGGTTGGACCGGCGCCGTCGTGCGCCAGGCTGGACCAACACCAAGCCAGCCGACGGGGTGCTCGAAAGCGCACGGGTGCTCTTGACCGGAGCCGCAGGCGGCATCGGCCGCGCCACACGTCAGGCGCTGGAACGGCAAGGCGCACGCGTTGTTGGCATCGACCTGTGCCCGGACCCCGCCGGTGCGGAGACCATCGTGGCCGACGTGCGCAGCGATGAGGACATGCGCCGCGCGGTCGATGAGGCGGCGCAGCGCATGGGCGGGTTGGACATCGTGATCGCCAACGCCGGTATTGGCCTGGCTGATGACAGTTCCTTGCCACCGTCGGCCGATGCCCACAACCTCATGCAGGTCAACTTGTTTGGCGCGTGGCGTGCGGTGGGTGAATCTGCGGAGCACTTGCGTCGCAGCACGCACCCCAATGGGGGTCGCATTGTGGTGATCGGCTCGGGCTTGGCACGCGCCAACGTGCCGTTCGCGGCCGCCTATACCGCAGCCAAACGCGGGTTGGTGGGATACGCCGAAGTGTTGCGCTTGGAGCTAATGGGCGAGTTGTCGGTGTCGGTGGTGCAGCCGGCCTACATCCAGACCGCCATCCATGATGTCCCCGCGCTGTCTGGCGCGAGCCTTGAAGGCCTCGTCCGCGTTGAGACGGTCAATGACGCGGCTGCCGCGATCGTCGCTGCGTGCGAGACCGGACGGCGCGAATTGGGAAGCTCACCGCTGACGTCGCTGGAACTATGGTTCGCGCGGCACTTCCCCAAGGCCGTCGATCGCGCAGTAGCGCAACGCATGCGTCGGATCGACCGTCATCGCCCGCGACCGGACTTCGGCCGGTCGCCGCAGTCGCAGGCCGTTCAGCCTCGCAGTCCATCAACTTCAGATGCTGCTGAGGTGGGCGCTGCTGAGGTGGGCGCTGCCGGGAACGTGCATCGATGAGGGCGGCCAAGTTGGGCTTGGCAGTGTTGGCTGGTGGTGCCGTAGCCACGGTGGCCACGTTGCGTCGGTGGGCCGCGACGCCTGACCTAAGCGGTGGACCATTGCGGGAGCCGGATGGGGAAGACCGCGTGGTCGCGCGTCCCGATGGTGTGCAACTGGCGGTACGCGAGGCCGGAGTCGGCGGCACTCCCGTGTTTGTGTTGGCGCACTGCTGGACTGGTGACCGCCGCGTCTGGGGTCCCGTGGCGCGGCGATTGGTCAAGGCTGGTGCGCATGTTGTCACTTACGACCATCGCGGACACGGCAAGTCCAGCTTGGATACCTCAGAGCATTCCTTGGAGGCGCTGGGCGATGATTTGGCCGCAGTGCTGGACACGGTGGCCGCCGACAAGGTGATCTTGGCGGGCCATTCGATGGGTGGCATGGCCATCCAGTCATTCCTGCACCGTCACCCGGAAATGGCAGCCGCGCGTGTGGCAGGGCTCGGCTTTGTCGCCACCGCCACCGATGGGCAGCGTCCGACGGTGCGCGCTCGAGAAGTGATCACGTTGCGTCTGATGCAGTCGCCGGTGTCGGACGTGTTCATGCGCTCGCCCTTGGCGCCGGTCTTCGCCCGTTTCACGGTCGGCCGCACGGTCTGCAGCCCCCACTTGGATGCCGTGATCGAGCCCTACTTAGCTACGCCCCCCGTGGCGCGCCGAGCATTCTTGACCGCGATCTATGACATGGACTTTTCAGAGGTCTTGCGCAGCGTGCGTGTTCCCGCCTTGGTGGTCTCGGGCACGAAGGATCAGCTGACGACGCCTCAGGCCATGAGACGCATGGCTGATCTGCTCGGCGAACACGCGCGTTGGGAATCCCTGCCCGACGCAGGACATATGTTGGCCCAAGAAGAACCGGACCGTGTTGCGGGACTGTTGTTGGAACTTGCTACCGCAGCCATCCCGGCCTAGGTCATGACGTTGGAGCAAACGAGCGTGAACACCTCTCACTACCGCGTCATCATCGTCGGCAGCGGCTTTGCCGGCCTGGGGACCGCGATTCAAATGAAGCGTGCGGGCATGCACGACTTCATCGTGCTGGAGCGCGGCAACGATGTCGGGGGCACGTGGCGCGATAACACCTACCCGGGTGCGGCCTGCGATGTGCCTTCGCTGCTGTATTCCTTCTCGTTTGCCCCGAACCCGGATTGGTCGCGTTCGTTCTCTCCTCAAGCGGAGATTCAGGCGTACTTGCAGGACTGCGCCGAGCGCTTTGACGTGACCCCGCACGTGCGGTTGAACGAGCAGGTGATCGAGTTGCGTTGGGTCGAAGCGGACCAGTGCTGGCAGGTCCTCACTACCACGGGCCAATACCGCGCACAGTTCGTGGTGGGCGGCATGGGCGGATTGAGTGAGCCGCAGATCCCTGACCTGCCGGGCTTGAGCAATTTCACAGGCGATTACTTCCACTCGGCGACGTGGGACCACGACGTGGCGTTGGAAGGCAAGCGCGTCGCGGTCATCGGCACCGGTGCGTCGGCGATCCAATTCGTTCCCGAGATTCAGCCCGTGGTCGGGCAGCTGGACGTCTACCAGCGCACGCCTGCGTGGATCGCCCCGCGCTGGGATCGCAACCTTAGTTCGTTCGAGAAGGCGCTCTATCGCCGCTTCCCCTGGCTGCAGCGTGTGGCACGCACGGCTATTTACTGGGGACGCGAGACCTATGCGATTCCCTTCATCCGCCACCGCCCCAATTTCAAGAGTGGGGCGGAGCGCATTGCTCGACGCAATTTGCGCAAGGTCAAAGACCCGGTGTTGCGTGAGAAGTTGACGCCGGATTTTGCCGCTGGTTGCAAGCGCATGCTGTTGTCCAACGATTGGTACCCCGCCCTGCAGCAGCCCAATGTGGAAGTGGTCACCACGGGCATCAGCGAAATTCGCGCAGGCAGCATCGTGGACAATGAGGGGGTCGAGCGCGAGGTCGACACCATCATCTTTGGCACCGGCTTCCAGATTCATAACTTCCCCCACGGCCATCACGTGTTTGGCCGCGACGGGCGCTCCATGGCCGAGCACTGGTCGCAGAGCATGGAGGCCTATCTGGGTACCGCCGTGGTCGGCTTCCCCAACCTGTTCTTGCTGGCTGGCCCGAACACCGGCCTGGGGCATTCGTCGATGGTGTTCATGCTGGAAAGTCAGATCAACTACGTGGTGGACATGCTGCGCAACGCCAACAACCAGCGGCTGCACACGGTGGAGGTGCGGTCCGACGTCGCGCAGTTGTTCAACGCCGAGATTCACGAACGCATGCCACGCACGGTGTGGATGGCCGGTGGCTGCGACAGTTGGTATCTGGATCCGTCAGGTCGCAATACCACGCTGTGGCCGGACTTCTCCTGGAAGTTCCGCCTGCGTACCCGCCGCTTCCGCACCGCCGACTATCACGTCCAACGAACCACTGATCGCCCCCGCGTTCCGTCCGCCTAGCCCCCCATCCCCCGAGTCGGAAGATCAGGCTCATATTTGGGCCTCATCTTCCAACCTTGGAGGGGCATACTGACTCCATGAGCGCCAGCAGCGATATCCAGAATGCGTCCGTCACGGTGACCGCCCCCAACGGGCAGCCGCGTACCGTCGAAAGTGCGGCGCAACGTTGGGCGCGTATGCCGGTGATCAAGACCGGTGCGGACTATGTCGCGTCCCTGCGCGGTCGCAACACCTCGCTGTACTTGTTTGGCGAGCGCATTGATGAGCCCGCCGATCATCCGATGATCGTGCCGTCGATCCAGGCGCTGCAGGCGACCTACGACCTGGCAACTGAGCGTCCGGATCTTGCCACCGCCATGTCGCCGTACACCGGCGAGCCGGTGAACCGCTTCCTGCACATCGTCACCTCGCCCGATGACCTGGTGGCCAAGGCGCACATGCAGCGCGAGTTGGGCCGGCGCACCGGCACGTGTTTTCAACGCTGCGTGGGCTTGGACGCCATCTCCACACTGCACTCGATCACCTTCGAGCTCGACGCGGCCAACGGCACCGACTATCACCGCCGCTTCTTGGACTTCTTAACCCAAGCGCAGCGTCACAACGTGTTGATCGCGGGCGGCATGACCGACCCGAAGGGCGATCGCTCCAAGCGACCGCATGAGCAAGCCGACAAAGATTTGTTCTTGCACATCTCCGGCCGCAACGAGCACGGCATCTTCGTGCGCGGCGCCAAGGCGCACATGACCGGTGGCTGGAACCAGCACTGGATCTGTCTCATGCCGACCATGAACCTGTCGGCGGCCGACGCCGAGTATGCGGTGGTGTGCATGGTGCCCGGCGACGCTGAAGGCATCACCTATGTCTATGGCCGCCAAGCGTCGGACACCCGCTCGATGGAAATCGGTTCAATCGATCAGGGCAACGCTCGCTTCGGCGGGCAAGAGGTGCTGGTGCACTTCGATGACGTGTTCGTGCCCTACGAGCACGTGATGCTCGATGGTGAGTTTGCTTACGCCCAAGAGTTGGTCGCGCGCTTCACTACCTATCACCGTGCCAGCTATGTCTGTAAGACCGGCCTAGGCGACGTGATCACCGGTGCTGCGGCCCAGGCAGCGGAATACAACGGCGTGCCCAACGTCAGTCACATCGCTGACAAGTTGGTGGAGATGACGCATTTGAACGAGACCATTTATTCCTCGGCGATTGCGTCGGCGCACGAAGCCAGCGAGCTGCCCAGCGGTGTGTTCATGAACGACTCGATGCTGGCAAACGTGGCCAAGCACAACGTCACGCGCTTCCCTTATGAGATCGCGCGGTTGGCGCAAGACATCGCCGGGGGTCTGGTGGCCACGATGCCCAGCGAAGCGGATCTGCGCAGCGAAGAGGTGGGTCCGTTGGTCGAGCGTTTGCTGGCTGGCCGCGCCGACGTGTCCACGGAGGCACGCATGCGCATCATCCGGCTGATCGAGAACCTCACACTGGGTCGCAACGCGGTCGGTTACCTGACTGAGTCGTTGCACGGTGCGGGGTCGCCGCAAGCCCAGCGCATTCAGATTCACCGCGGCATGGACATCGAGGCCAAGAAAGCATTGGCCCGGGAACTCGCCGGAATCATTTCAGAAAGCCCCACTGACTGACGGTGGCGCGGTACCGGTCGGCTCGCCGCCGATACCGCGCCACGTGACTTCAGATCAGTGCAGCGGCGTTACTGCGAAGCCACGAAGTCGCGCACCTGTCCGTAGACGGTGGCGTCGGTGTGCAGGTCGCTGTGGCCAATGCACGCCGTCTTCGTGTTGGTCGCGCCGCTCAACGACACCGAACTGTCCGGGTTGATCACTGAGTCACACGGTGACCACCAAGTGCGCCAGCGAGTGGAAGTTCCCGGTGTCTCGTCGCCAGCGTTCAAGTTGTTCAAGAAGCTCGAACCCGGACGCATGTCGTAGCAGGCCTGACTGAAGCACCAGTACGCGGTGTCCGTGCCGTGGTTCGGGCCGCCCAGTGACACCCAAGCGTCGATCTTGGTGTCGCAGCCGGTGAACTTGATGCAGTGACGCGAAGACAGGCCACCCATCGAGTGGCTAATGATGTCCACCTTGGTCGCTCCGGTCGAAGCGATGATGTCGTTTACTCGTGCGAGCACTTCCTGCGCCGTGGTCGCGTTGGATTGCGAGGTGTTGTACGACCAGGAGTTCAAGTAGCCGGCTGGCCACCCGTCTGCCTCGAAGCGGGACACCATCGTGTTCCACGTTGATGCACTGGAGTTCCAGCCGTGGACGAACAGAATCGGGTTCTTGACCAACCCGCCACCCCCACCGCCCCCGCCGCCGGGCTTCCCGGCTGATGCCGGTGCGGCAACCATCATGGTCGCGAGTGCTGCCATCGCGACGATCATCCCGATTTTTCGCAGCTTCATCTTGTGTCTCCTACCCACCCGAATTCCGCACCGCTCCCTCCGGCGGTGACCGTCGCGTCCCGACGGCAAGGCTGAACCTACGGGACCGTAAGGAAGTCGGGAAGGGAAACGGGCGAACGTGAGACGAACGTCTCAGCCAGCCTGGAGCAAGGCGCGTGCTGCGGATTCGGCAACATCCAAATCGGGCCGACGCTCAAACATCAGCTCGGCATACCACATGGACTCATAAATGCGAGCGAGTACGTAGGCGAGGTTGTCGACTGAGATCGTGAGGTCAAGTTCGCCCCGCGCCTGCGCTTCGAGCAGCAGTTCGCAAATCACGGCCGCGAAGCGTTGGTGCACATGACCTGCCGGCGTCCATAGCACGCGCAACGCGGTCTGCGACTCGCTGATCAAAAACTGTCGATAGACCGCTGAAGCCATGAGCCGACGACCGAAATGGCTCATGACCGCCAGCACCCTTTCGGCACCCTTCTGATCGACGGTCGCGGCGCGGGCCTGTTGAAACAACACGTCGGCTTGTCGCCACAGCACGTCGCCGAGCAGCAGATCGCGGCCCGGGATTACCCGGTACAGGGTCGCGCGGCTGACAGCCATGCGCTGTGCGAGCGCGTCCATATCGACTGTCGCGGTTCGCAGGAATAGCCCCACGCCTGCACGCACGACCGCGTCATACGTAATGACCCGATTCCCTGTAATCGGGCGCACGACAACCTGCTCCACTTCCCGCCTTCCCCTCGGCTTGCCAGCGCGACCCACCGCCAGCGTGGATAACCATAGGCTTCACCGCCAGCGTGCGGAACCCTTTTTTGCTGCCGAGTCGCCGTGTCGCGACGCGTGCCGGAAAATGCCGCGATGATGGACGCAATGTTCGATCCTTCTGATGCGGGATTCGTGCGCGATCCCTATCCGGTGTATGAGCAACTGCGGACGCGCCCCGGGTTGGCCCGCTACGAGCACGGCGACATGTGGTTGGTGGCGCGCCATGCACAGGTCGACGCCGTTTTTCGTGACCGCCACCTTGGCCGCGTGTTTTCCCCCCGCACTCCTGAAGACTTCTACGGTCCGTGGAACCTGGTGAACGTGCATTCCATGCTGGAGATGGAACCGCCTGACCACACACGGCTGCGCGGACTGGTGGCGAAAGAATTCACTCCTCGTCGGGTCGAGTTGCTGCGCCATCGCATCGGCGCCTTGGTCGATGAGCTGCTCGACCCCATCGTCGAAGCCGGTCACGCCGACTTGGTCGCTGAATTGGCCGAACCACTGCCCGTGCGCGTCATCGCGGAACTGTTGGGTTTCCCGGATGCAGATCGTCACCTGTTGCGGCCGTGGTCCAACGACATCGTGTCGCTGTACGAACTGGAACCCTCTGAAGCCGACGCGGAACGCGCGGTGCGCTCGTCACGCGAATTTGCTGCCTACCTGCGTGAACTGATCGCCGAGCGCCGGGCAGCGCCAGGTGAAGATTTGTTCAGCGCGTTGGTCGCGGTCACCGAGGGCGGAGATCGACTGACCGAGGACGAGTTGGTCGCCACGGCGGTCTTACTGCTCAACGCGGGCCACGAGGCTTCAGTCAATGTGCTGGCCAATGGGGTACTCGCGTTGTTACGCCACCCCGACCAACTGACTCGCCTGCGTGAGCATCCCACATTGGCCGCCACGGCCGTGGAGGAGTTGATCCGCTACGACTCGCCGTTGTCGTTGTTTACCCGCACGGCCAGCCAAGAGGTGCAGATCAGCGGACAGACGGTAAAGGCCGGAGAGGTCGTGGGCCTATTGCTGGGTGCCGCCAATCGCGATCCGGCGGCTTTCGCGGCACCCGATGAGTTGGACATCGCGCGCAAGCCCAACGCGCATGTGGGATTCGGAGCAGGTATCCATTACTGCCTGGGCGCACCCCTGGCCCGTGTGGAACTGCAAGAGGCGCTGTTGCGGCTCTTCGCGCGCTGCCCGGACCTTGCCTTGGTGGCCGAGCCCGAGCCGCGAAACTCGTTTCAGTTTCGCGGCTACGCCACGCTGCACGTCAGCGTGGCCGGGTAGCAACCTAGGCGTCAGCCTTGGCGGCGGCTGCGCCACCGGGACCCGGCTCGCTACGTCCGCGCAGGATGACCATGTCGTACAGCAGGCCTGCCAACAGACCGCCCAAGATGGGGGCTACCCAGTAGACCCAGTGGTTGGCCCAGCTACCCGAGATCAAGGCGGGACCAAACGCGCGGGCGGGGTTCATGGCGGCACCAGTCAACGGGCCGCCCATGGTGATGTCGAGCATCACGGTGAAGCCGATGGCCATACCCGCGATGGAGCGGAATGCGCCAGCGGGGTCAATCGCAGTGCCAAAGATGACCCAGACCAAGAAGAAGGTCAGCACAATTTCGATCAGCAGACCCTGTCCCACGGTCACGTTGGCGGCTAGCGCTGGCGTGCCGCCCGCGACGGCGTCGCTGCCACCGGGCAAGGCGGCGGCCAAGAGCGCGGCCGCTGCCGTGGCACCGGCGAGCTGGGCGATCAGGTACACGCCAGCCTGGGCGCTTTGGATCTTGCGTGTAGCCCACGCGGCCACGGTTACTGCAGGGTTGAAGTGCGCGCCAGACACGTGCGCGACCGCCGAGACCATGACGGCAATAGCCAAGCCGTGTCCCAACGCCACGGTGGTCAGGTTTCCGCCGCCATCACCCGTCACGGAAATGGCACCGACACCGATGAAGATCAGTGCGAAGGTGCCAACAAACTCTGCCAGGGCCTTTTGCGTTGTTGCGTACATCGATCCTCCTGCGTACATCCGCCCAGACGGTGCGCCAAGGCTCGTTGCCGCTCAACGTACACCGGGGAGGCGCACACTCCGGGTTGCCGTTGAACTTCCACAGATTCGGTTGACCGCGCAGGGAGAATGCGCACCGGCGGCGAAGCTGTGGTCAGAACGCACAATCGAGGGGATCGAGTTGTGCGGAATGGGCGGTGGCAATGGGAGCGCACGGCTCCGGTCCAGGTACTCCTGGTTCCGGGAAGCCCGAGGAACAGCCTGAGGGGCAGATGGACGGTCTGCTCGACGGGCAATCTGATGCTGCCCAAACAGACCCAAAGCAAGAGTCGTTGACCGACGCTGCCGCAGCGGCGCGGAATCGTCTTCTCGCCGATGCCTCACTCATCGAGGCCCTGGTCCGCATCGATGAAGTCGAGGTCGCTGCACGGGCGATTGAGGAGCAGCGCGCGGACCTGGTCACGTTCGCCATCGATTTGCGCGAGGCAGTTGCCGAGGCGGTTCGCAACCGCGACGCCGCTCCCATTACGCCTGAGAACGACGAGACCCCGACCGACTCCTGACCCAGCGAGGTTTTGGGTTGGGTCCATCTGGGAGCGTCCCGCTACACTGCCCCGCGTAAGGTGTTCGGCTCCCACGGAGGTCCGCATGTACAAGCGCCTGATCGGCGTGCTGGTGCTCGCCACGGTGATGTTCGCAGGCATGGCGCTGCCAGCCTTTGCGGCTGAAGAGGGCGGTTCTGGACCGGTCCAGCACGAGTTGCCGAAGATCGACGAGGTGGGTTCGCAGTCGGACACGGCCCAACAGTTCTTCCCCAAGCCGGTGGAGGAGCCGACCGTGTTCCCCTGGTTCGGATGGCCCTTGATGTTGGGTGCTGTGGTGACCACGCTATTGGTGCTGCTCACCTATCTGGTGTTCCAGCCCCGCTTCGTTTCTGAGCGCAAAGCCAAGCAGCGCAAGAAGTAACCCCCGAGGGAGGCCCCGCCGTGGTGAGCTCCGCACCGCCCGCACTGGCGGATTGGGATCTTGCCGCGCGAATCGCGTGGTCCATCGCGTCTGGCCCGTTGGCCCCCCGCATGAAAATCGACCGCTCGACGGTGGCTGCGCTGCGCGCCGATATCGATGACATCGTGGTGCGCGCTGACCGCTTGGTCCGTACCGCTGCCGATTTGGGACACGACCTTCCGCCGGCCAGCGTGCAGGTGGTCGGACGCCGCGAATGGATTCAGCGCAACTTGGACGCGCTGGCGGCGATCACGGCACCTGTGGCCGACAAACTGGCTCAACGACCATCCCGATCGTCACGGCGGTTGGCTCGTCAAGCGGTCGCCGTACAAATTGGGGTGGTGTTCGGCTACCTGTCGACGCGCGTGTTAGGGCAGTACGAAGTGTTTGGCG
>Ga0214472_10006276_pt1 | contig 12462 bp, 10 predicted proteins | sample RVTome_6_FD_207662 | JGI IMG/M metagenome (GOLD analysis project Ga0214472, IMG submission 207662) | Soil microbial communities from uranium-contaminated site in the Upper Colorado River Basin, Wyoming, United States - RVT140D175 | ecosystem: Environmental > Terrestrial > Soil > Contaminated >... | reverse complement strand
TTGCAGTCCGGAGGGAAATCACCGCTTTCCTCGCGCAGCGGCTGGCCTTTGAGCGCGTCATATTCGGCGCGTTTGGCCTGCAGCATCTCCCTGTGGGCGTCGGGCATCCGCTCTTCCTTGAGCAGGCCGATCATCTTCATATGGCTTTCCAGGGCAAAGCCGATCTCGGCAACGATCGAGGGCATAAAGCGGCCGCCCGGCTTGAAGTAGCCTCCCTGAGGGTCGAAGACCGCTTTCATCTCTTCCACCAGAAAAGTGACGTCTCCACCCTTGCGAAACACCGCCGAAATGACCCGGGTCAGAGCCACCACCCACTGGAAATGGTCCATGTTTTTCGAGTTGATAAAAATCTCGAAGGGTTGCCGCATTTCATGCTCAGTGCCATGGTTCAACACCATGTCGTTGATGGTGACATACAGGGCGTGCTGGCTCTGCGGCGTCTTGATTTTGTAGGTGGCGCCGACCAGCATCTCCGGGCGTTCAACCTTTTCATGCATGTCCTGTCTCGGACTTGTTTCTTCCTGTGCAGCTTTCCTGCGCTGCTCTTCGAGGTTGACGACCTCGTAGGCAACGATCTTCTTGTCAATGATATTAGCCATTTTTTTCGTTCCTTGTCACAGCTTGCCGTAATAGCCTTCCTTGAGGGCATCGTACAGGTTTGCTGCTGAATGAGTCTCGTTGTCGTATTCGATATTTTCGTTACCGCGGACTTTGACCACGCTGCCGTCCTCCAGAGTGAACTGGTAGAGTGTCTCCGCCAGATCCTTCTCCTGGACCAGTACACCCTGAAAGGCCTCCGGGTTGTAACGAAAGGTCGTGCAACCTTTCAGCCCCTGCTCATGGGCGTACAGATAGATATCCTGGAAATCAGCGTAGGGGTAATCGCTGGGGACATTGGCCGTTTTGGAGATGGAGGAATCTATCCACTTCTGCGCTGCGGCCTGAATGTCGACATGCTGCCTCGGCGTAACCTTCTCCGAGGTGATGAAATTGTCAGGCAGGCTTTCCCCCGGCTTGTTACTGTCCGGCATGGCCCGAGGATTGACCAGCTCGCGATAAGCCAGCAGTTCATAGGAGAAGACATCGATCTTCTCTTTGCTTTTTTTGCCCGGGCGGATCAGGTTGCGCGAATAGTGATGAGCGAAGCTCGGTTCAATGCCGTTGGAGGCATTATTGGCGATCGACAGCGAGATGGTGCCGGTCGGCGCAATCGAGCTGTGGTGGGTGAAGCGGGCGCCGACTTCAGCCAGATCGGCGACCAGCTCCGGCGCTTTGCCGGCCAATTGCTGCATGTAACGGCTGTAACGGGCATGCAGGATACGACCGGGAACGCGCTGCCCCACGCTGATGCCATCGGCCGCCATCTCCGGCCGCTTGCGCAGCATCTCCTCGCTGACTTCGTAATCCTGAATGAGTGCCGGCGCCGGTCCTTTTTCGCGTGCCAGCTGCAGTGCCTGCCGCCAGCCTGCCAGGGCCATCTGCAGGGTCACCTCTTCGGTAAAAGCCACGGCCTCGGCATCACCGTATTTCATGCCGAGCAGGGTGATGGTCGAACCGAGACCCAGGTAGCCCATGCCATGGCGACGCTTGCCAAAGATTTCGTCGCGCTGCTGCTGAAGCGGCAGACCGTTGATCTCCACCACGTTGTCGAGCATGCGGGTGAAGACGGCAACCACCTCCTGGAAATGATCCCAATTGAAACGGGCATCGGCAGTGAAGGGCTGCTCGACGAAACGGGTCAGGTTGATGGAGCCGAGCAGGCAGGAGCCATAGGGCGGCAAGGGCTGCTCACCACAGGGGTTGGTGGCCCGGATCTCTTCGCAGAACCAGTTGTTGTTCATCTCATTGACCTTGTCGATCAGTATGAAGCCGGGTTCGGCAAAATCATAGGTGGAGGCCATGATCACGTTCCACAACTGCTTGGCACGGATGGTGCGGTAAACCTTGCAGGCCACTTCACCGACGCTGTTCTGCACGTAGTCCTGTTTGACCGGCCAGTCTTTCCAGATGACCTGGGCAGGATCCTGCAGATCCAGCCCGTCACGCTCCAGCTCCTTGGCGGTCAGAGGGAAGCAGAGCGGCCACTCCGCATCCAGCTTGACCGCCTCGACGAACTCGTCGGTAATCAGCAGCGACAGATTGAACTGGCGCAACCGGGCGTTCTCGCGTTTGACTTTAATGAAATCAAGGACATCCGGATGCGAGATATCGAAGGTTGCCATCTGGGCGCCGCGCCGACCACCGGCCGAAGCGACGGTACGGCACATGCTGTCGTAGATATCCATGAATGACAGCGGCCCCGAGGTGTTGGCACCGGCGCCGTTGACGAAGGCATTGCGCGGCCGCAGCGTTGAAAAATCATAACCGATGCCGCAACCCGCCTTGAGAGTCAAGCCGGCTTCATGCACCTTGCCGAGGATATCATCCATCGAATCCACGATCGTCGCCGAGACCGTGCAGTTTATGGTCGAGGTTGCCGGCTTATGCCCGAGCGCACCGGCGTTGGACGTGATGCGCCCGGCCGGGATGGCGCCGTTTTCCAGCGCCCACAGAAAACGCTCGAACCAGTAATGCTGTTGCTTCTCGTCTTCTTCAACCGCTGCAAGCGCCCTGGCGACACGCTCAAAGGTTGCATGCAGATCGGCATCAATCGGTTGCCCGGTTGCATCCTTGAGCCGATACTTGCTGTCCCAGATATCCAGTGAGGCTTCCTGCCACGGGATTTCTGCCTGTTCAACGATTTTCTTGATCACGTTTCCAGCCATCGCTATCCTATCCCCTTTGCTCCGCTCCGACCCTGTTCAGGCGGAGAGAACCACAAATACATGCTAGCAACCTGTCGGACTATCCATGAGCCGGCTGCAAATTCGGCTGTTTGGCCCATATTTCAGCTCCTTTTTGGTTCATAGCTACGGCTATGGACCTGCAAATGAGCTAAAATCTGTTCTCAAACATCCAAATTTTCGCTTCGGCCCGCATAGTCCGACAGGCTGCATTAACCAGTTTTCGTCCACATTTTCCGGACTGACCCTAATAAGCCCGCCCGCAAAAACCACTACATATTGTAGGAAAAAGATCATACGCCACTATATATCGTTTTGTAAATCAGAAACCATCCTTTGCGCCTTTCTTTTTATTTTGCGACTTTGCGTTCAGCTGATATTTTTTGCAAACACAGTCAGGGACTGACTTGCGTAAAACAATCAGCCCGACAACTTCATTTTTTCGTGGACAGCGTATATACTTGACTAAAATTGTCACGTTTTGACTTCAGTCATGTTTTTCTGAAGATAAACGTCGTAACCTGTGATCAACAAACGAGAGAAAAGGAGTCACACATGAATCTCCCGCAAGTCATTGGCGAACAGGCCATCAATAAAGTTATCGAAGAGCATCCCGTCATCGGTGAGATCCTGGAGAAATACGACATCGGTTGTGTGACCTGCGGTGTCGGCATCTGCCTGGTCAAGGATGTTGTCTCGATCCACGCTCTCGGTGATGAAATCGAAGCAAAAATCGAAAAAGAGATCACCGATTATCTGCACACACAGAACATAACCGAAGGAGAAACCGTATGAGTAAGCTTGCCTGTGGCTGCCCCGGCGCCAACGTCCGCATCCTAGAGAAGAAAGACACTGAAACAAACACCTCATCCGAAAGCCGGCCGTCTGAACTGCGCCAATGGCCGACCCAATTGCAGCTGGTGCCGCCCACGGCGCCTTATCTGAAGAATGCGCATCTGCTCATCGCCGCCGACTGCGCTCCCTTTGCCTACGCAGACTTCCACCGCGACTTCATCAAGGGACGCGTACTGGTGAATGCCTGTCCTAAACTCGACGATACCAGCTCCTACGTTGACAAGCTGGCCGCGATGATCAGCCAGAACGACATCCAGTCGGTCACGGTACCGATCATGGAAGTGCCCTGCTGCCGCGGACTGGCGATGATGGCCCAGCAAGCGGTGCAGCAATCGGGCAAGGATGTTCCGGTCGAGGTTGTCATCATAGGTGTTGACGGCGAAAGGAAGAGCTGAGATGAAGGCCAACATAACCCAGGTGATGGTTGACGAACATAAACTGATCCTGCGCATGATTGCCCTCGTGGAACACAACACGACCTTGCTCGAAGCAGGCAAGTTCCGCAACTGGCAGTTCTATCTCGACGCTGTGGATTTTATCCGCAACTACGCCGACCGCTTTCACCATGCCAAGGAAGAGGACGTGCTCTTCACCGAACTGGTCAAGAACGGCATGCCTGAGAAACAGTCGCCGATCGAAGCGATGCACATGGAACACGACCAGGGCCGTGCCCACGTCCAGGCCATGGAGGAGGCCGCCCGGAAAGCCCTCGACGGTGAACCCGGCCAGGCCGCCATCATTGCCGAACACGCCAAAGGCTACGCAGCCTTGCTGCGCGGCCATATTGAAAAGGAAAACGACATTCTCTACCCGCTTGCCGAACGGATCCTGCCGGAAGATGTGCGCGGCCGTATGCTGGCAGCCTATGAGGCAGCCGGGGCAAAAGCTCCCGGACTTGAGAAGAGGTATCTGCAGATGGTCGAAGCATACGAGCAACAGATCCAATAACAAGCTATCGAGGCTATCGTCAACTCAAGCGCAAAGTGCAAAAAACCCACAGTCTGTGGGTTTTTTGGTTCCAACTCCGATCAGGTCCGAACTTAACCGACAATTGATCTGGGTCATATTACCCATGGCCGTTTCCGGTTACGATCGGCACTCAATTCAATTCCACTCACAATGAGGAGCTTAAAACCATGGGATGTTGTTCAAATCACGGCGACACGACAGGACGCAGTACAGGACCCTTTGCCGAAGGCAGGGGACTCGTTGATTTTGTCTACCAGGCGCATGGTGGCGCTCTGCGCAACCAGTCGCTCCCCGGCGGCGGTCTGAAAACTGTCTGTCAGGGCTGCGGAGCCGACTTCAACTTGACCACTTACATCGGCAAGTGCCCGGGGTGCGGCGGCGTTCATGCCGTCTCCCCGCCGCGCAGCGACGACGCGGCCAATATTCAGTTTGCTGGCAAAGGTTACCAGCTTCCGGAAGAGTGAATTCTTGGCTGCGACATGGAGCTCCAGAAACTCTTTACCGCAACAGAAAAACTATGATCTTGTGGATTGAGTGAAGATCGTGACCTTCGTGGGAAAGACTTGGTGAACAGTGACTATGCTAGCTGAATTCGTGAGGAGTGAGGAGTGAGGCGTGAGGGGTGAAGAGAACCGTCACATCCAGCTGAAGTTCCATAAAAATCCTCCTCACACCTCACACCTCACACCTCACACCTCACCCTTCCAACTCAATGTCCCAGACGCGAGGCCAGCGGGATCAGCTGCCGGTAATCGTCGTATGTCAAGCGGGTCTGCCAGTGACCACCAAGCATACCGGTCAGCACCCCGCCGGCAAACAGCAGCATCACGATCACCACAAACGCGAATCCCGGCACGGGTCGTTTCCAGAAAGCCATCGACAGCGCGCCCTGTTCCGGGCAACTGCTGACGCAGGTCAGGCAACCGCTGCATTCCGGGGAATATATGCGCACCTTGTGCTGCACGTCGATTTGCGCCGGACAGGCACGACTGCAAGCCCCGCAGTCGGTACACTGATCCTGACGACGCGTCACCTTGAATGGACTGAGCATGCTGAGCAGGCCGAGCAACGCACCGTAAGGACAGAGATAGCGACACCAGAAGTTTTTGTAAACAACTGAAAGTAATGACAGCGCGACGATAACCACCAGACTGGTGATCGACATACGGGTGAAAAAATGCAGCATCTTCACATCGGCGATCGCCCAGTAAGGCGCGTTCAAAAATTCTCTCAGCGCGAAAGTCGGCATGTCGACCAGGATCAGCTTGGCGAAGAACAACAGCAACGCGTACTTGAAAAACTGCAGAGACAGATCGAAACCACGCCAGATGCGGACATTGCGTCCGAACAGTTTACGGCCCAGCTTCCAGGCTCCCTCTGAAAGGGTCCCCACCGGGCAGAGAAACGAACAGAAGGATTTCTTAGCCAGCAGGGCCATGCCGACAAAAGTGAGAAAAAGCACCAATGCTGCCGGATGTACCGGATCAAAGTGCCCGGTGAACAGCCAGGTCTTGAGGCTCACCAGCGAACCGATCGGCAAAAAGCCCTCGACTCCCGGCGGCCGTGAATAATATCCTGCCCGTCCCGCGGTTTCAAAGTGGTGCACGAACAAAGCGAACTGGATGCCGAGAAACAGGCACCAGCCGAAGAACAGCCACTGGGTCAACTGCCGCCAGTGGCTTGCATTTTTCCAATCAATTATTTTCTTCATTGCTATGCAAAATACTACGGACGGGAAAACAAAAAAATGACTTTAGTCAAATTTCAGGATTTTGATGACAGCCTTTATTCAACGATGACTCCGGTTTTTTGAAAAGTTGCCGTTCTATAACAGGCATTGCTTCCTCCGGTATTCCTGCAACGCATGCAGGGCTTCTGCTTCGCTGACGTCACCCCACTGCTGATAGGCTGCCGCCACGGCGAAGGAAGAACCTGTCCTGACATTGGCACAACAGACATTGTCGGCAGTTTTCGCGAGGAGCTGAATTGAACTTTCATGGCCTGTGGGAACGGCAACGACAATCGATTTGGCGCCGGCACGGCGCAGAGCATCGACTGCCGCCTGCATGGTGAAGCCGCTGGCCAGGCCGTCATCGACCACAAGAACCTGGCGTGTCGTCATCTCAATAACGGCGGCCTCTTTTCGCAGCACCGCGACTCGCCTCAATACTTTTGCCCTGGTCTTTTCAATGCCCCGACTGACTTCAGATTCACTCAGACCGACAGCCTTGATCATGGCTTCGTTAAGCAGACAACTGCCGTCAAAAGCCACCGCTCCGTAGCCGGCTTCTGAATTCCAGGGTAAAGTGATCTTGCTGACGACCGCCACGTCCAGTTGGCAACTTAAAGCTTCGGCCAGCGGAACCGCCACCGGCACGCCACCGGCCGGTATGGCCAGTACCAGCGGAGACTGCAGGTCGAGTTGTTTGAGCAGACCGGCCAGTACCTGACCGGCCTGGTAGCGGTCTGCAAACACGCCGATTCTGTTGCGCAACTCTTCAATCTCGTAGATTTGAGCGTATTTCACAAAACGTCCAATCTTCTTAATTCAGCCGGCTGGATTCAGGAACCGTCTTGCTCATGCCACTGAAAAACCAGCTTGCTGCCATAATGACCAAGGAATACCACGCAGCCGAACATCCCGCCGAGGCAGAGCAGGTACAGCCAAAACCGCCAGCCGCCGACCGCCAGCAGGTCGGGCTGATCATAACGCAACAGGATAGCAATCAGACCAAACAGCAGAAGGCTCAACGCCAGACCGATTTTTTTAAAGAAGATGGCGGCGCGTCGACCTGCGAAATACTTCTGCCAGGCATAGATGCCGGAGGCCAGGGTGACCGGCGCAACGGCGACAACGACCAGCAACAGCCAGAAGGCCGCTGACTCCAGGCCTGGATGGCCGACAATAAAACACAAAAGGATAAACAGGATACTGGTCGGCATAAGACCGATCGGGAAGTGTGCGACCACCGAATGGAGACGGAAATTGGCAACCAGATCCTGCAGCAGGCTCGCTTCCTCGACCTCGGCCGGTACGAACTGCGAGCGATCGGCACCGCAAACCGGACAAACATCCGGTGGTTCCGCTCCCTCATGGATATAACCGCAAACAGTGCATCGCCAACGACGTGGCATGTCAGTTCCCTTCCTTTCAAGCTGAATCAGGTCAGCTCTTGAACAGCGTCTCTGCTACCTCATAGATCGTTTCCGAAAGGGTCGGATGCGGGTGAATCGACTTGCGCAGATCCTCGCTCACAGCTGCCATCTCGAGGGCGAGAACTCCTTCGGCAATCAGCTCGCCGGCCCCGGGGCCCGCAAGAGCAATACCGAGCACACGATCGCTCTCGGGATCAATGATCAGCTTGGTCAGGCCGTCATCGCGACCGATGGTCAAGGTGCGGCCATTGCTACGCCAGGGCAGCTTGGCAGTTTTGACCTTGATCTTGTTTGCGCGGGCTTGCGTTTCCGTCAAACCGCACCAGGCGATTTCCGGGTCGGTAAAGACTACGGCCGGAATCGCGCGTGGATCGAAAACCGATTTCCGGCCGGCAGATGCTTCGGCGGCGACATGCGCCTCGGCATAGGCCTTATGCGCCAGCATCGGCTCACCAGCGAGATCGCCGATGGCGAAGATATGTGACTCGGCCGTTCGCATCTGGCCGTCAACCTCAGCAAAACCCTTTTCGTCGAGCTTGATTTTTGTATTCTCCAGTCCCAGCTGATCACTGTTGGGGCGGCGGCCGATAGCGATCAGCACCTGGTCGAAAAGCCTCTTTGCCGGTTCGCCCTGTTTGGCCTCCAGAGTGACCATGACGCCATTCTTCTGTTCTTTTAATTCCGCCACCCTGGTATTCAGCAGAATCTCTGCGAACTTCTTGTTGAGGCGTCTTTTCAGAACCGAGACCAGGTCACGATCACAACCGGGCAGGAGGTCATCGGTCATTTCAACGACTGAAACCTTGCTGCCCAAAGCGGCATAGACCGAGCCAAGCTCCAGACCGATGTAGCCGCCGCCGACAACCAGCAAGGAGCCGGGAATCCCGGCAACTTCGAGGGCACCGGACGAATCGATGATTCGCTTGCTGTCCGCATCAACGCCTGGCAGCATGATCGGCCGTGAACCGGTGGCCAGAATTGCCTGGTCGAAAGTCATCTCGCCAACGTCTCCCCGGGTGGTTGTGATCGACAAAGTCCGGGCATCCTTGAGCTGTGCCATGCCGCGCACGTAGGTGATCTTCATTTTAGCCACTTTGCCGCCGAGCCCGTCGGTCAATTTACCGATCACCTCTTGTTTCCAGTTACGCACCCGTTCCAGATCGATCTGCGGCTGGCTGAAGGTTACACCGATTGTGGCCGCGTCTTCAGCTTCAGAGACAAGTTTGGCGACATGCAGCAGTGCCTTGGAGGGGATACAGCCGCGGTACAGACAAACGCCGCCCGGCTTGGCTTCAGGATCGATCATGGTGACTTCGTGGCCGAGTTCTGCTGCTCTGAAGGCCGCGGCATAGCCTCCCGGTCCGGCACCAATGACGACCAGCTTTGCGTTTGCAGGAATCGTCTCGTTACTACTCACGGAATTATCCTTTCATGACCAGCTGCAGGGGATTTTCGAGCGCCTGGCAGATCCAGCGCAGAAAGCGAGCACCATCGGCACCATCAATGACCCGGTGGTCATAGGTCAAAGACAGCGGCATGACCAGTTGTGGGGTAAACTCCCCGCCGTTCCAGACCGGCTGCATCTCTGCGGTGGACACGCCCAGGATAGCAACCTGAGGCGCATAAACAATCGGCGTGAAAGAGGTTCCACCGATGCCACCCAGGTTGCTGATGGTGAACGAGCCGCCTTCCATATCGGCAGGGCGGATCTTGCGGTCACGGGTCTTCTCGGCAAGTTCGTTCAGCTCCATGGCCAATTTTTCAATGCCTTTTTCATCGGCATCGCGCAGCACCGGAACCAGCAGGCCGCCGGGGGTGTCGACAGCAACACCGATATGGACGTACTGTTTGAGGATCAGCTCTTTGCTCGCCAAGTCAAGGCTGCTGTTGAACCTGGGGAAAGCCTTGAGAGCTGCAGCGCAAACCTTGACCAGGATGGCGGTCATCGTCAAGCGGTTTTCGTCGTTTATCTTGCGATTGTACTCCTTGCGGAAGGTTTCGATTCCGGTGATGCTGGCCTGATCATACTGGGTAACCATGGGGATGGTCGACCAGGCATAACTCATGGCATCAGCTGTCAGCTCACGGATCCGGGAAAGGGGCTCGCGGCTCACTTCACCCCAACGGGTAAAGTGAGGCAGGGGTCGCTGAGCATGCAGCCCGGGAAATTCTGCGTGGACAGCCGGCTCTGGTCCACCGCCGGTAATGCGCTGCATGGTCTCGCGCACGAAACTGCGCACGTCGTCTTCGCTGATGCGGCCACCGGGGCCGGTACCCTGAACCTGGTAGATATCGACGCCGAGATCACGCGCCCGACGGCGTACGGATGGCGCTGCCGGAGCAACCCGGTCGCCACGGCGAGCGGTACTCAAGTCGACCTCATCATTCTCAACGTCTTCGTCGCTTTCGGCAGTCGTGGAGGACAATTCTTTGGCGGGCGACACTTTCTCTGTGTCCTTATTCTCTTTCTCTTCTTCTTTCTCTTCCGGCTTCTCTTCCGGTTTCTCTTCCGGTTTCTCTTCCGATTCCTCTTCCGATTCCTCTTCCGATTCCTCTTCCGATTCCTCTTCCGGTTCCTCTTCCGATTCCTCTTCCGGTTCCTCTTCCGGTTCCTCTTCCGGTTCCTCTTCCGGTTCTACATCCACTTTCGGTTCTACATCCTCTTTCGGTTCCGCTTCGACGTCGTCTGCAGAAGACTCCCCGGAAGATTCAAGAATCATTATGACCGCGTCAATCGACACACTGTCGCCCACGGCCACTTTGATCTCGGTAATTTTGCCTGCAACAGGTGACGGAATGCCGATCACGGCCTTGTCGGTCTCGAGTTCCAGAAGAGTCTGATCTTCTTCGACTTGATCACCGACAGCAACGCTGATATCGACGACGGTTCCCTCGGTCACCCCCTCCGAAACTTCCGGGACTCTGATTTCTTTTCTCATAACTTTCCTTTAACCTGTTTCGGGTTCACTTTCACAGCTTTAGAGCTTTAGAGCTTTAGAGCTTTAGAGCTTTAGAGCTTTGCAGCCTCACCAACGCGAAAAGTCCACCTGCGCGGGGACAGGCCCATCCGTCTAGGAGGCTGTCCGAGAATAAGGGCCGTAGCGAAAATCCAGAAGTTTGAGAACAGATTTTAGCTCGTTTGCAGCTTCATAGCCGTAGCTATGGGGCAAAAAGGAGCTGAAATATGGGCCAAACAGCTGGGTTTGCAGCCGGGTTTTTATTCTCGGACAGCCTCCTAGTCGGTATGCGGGTTGCGTTTATCGGGGTTGATACCCAGCGTGGTGATTGCCTTGGCAACCGTGCTGCTGGGAACCTCTCCAGTTGCTTCCAGTTGCTTGAGTGTCGCAACAACGATGTAGCGAGCGTCGACTTCGAAGAAATCACGCAGCCGCTCGCGGCTGTCGCTGCGACCGAAACCGTCAGTTCCGAGGCAATGCAGCGGACCCGGGAACCATTGGGCGATTGAAGAGGGCAAGACCTTCATATAATCCGATGCAGCGACAAAGACGCCTTTTTCTTTAGCCAACAGATCGCTTACATAAGGGACCCTGGCCCGTTTCTTCGGGTGCAAAAGGTTCCAGCGCTCGCACTCCACGGCATCCTGGTAAAGCTCTTTGTAGCTGGTGACGCTCCAGACATCGGCAGCAATCCCGAAGTCGTTTTCCAAAATCTCCTGCGCCTTGATCGCCTCGTTGAGGATCGCGCCACTTCCAAGCAGGTGCGCCTTGGCTTTGCTCTTCTTGAGCCGGGCGGGCCGATAGCGGTACATCCCCCTGATTATGCCTTCTTTGACACCGTCTCCTTTTGGCATGGGTGGCATCGGATAGGTTTCATTCATCACCGTCAGATAGTAGATCAGGTCTTCCTGGTGACAATACATGCGGGTCAAGCCGTCGTGCACAATAATGGCCATCTCATAGGCAAACGCCGGATCATAGGCTTTGATCTTGGTCGGGGTCATGGCCAAAACATGACTGTGGCCGTCCTGGTGCTGCAACCCCTCGCCGGCCAGAGTCGTACGTCCAGCGGTCGCGCCGATCAGAAAGCCTCTGGCGCGGCTGTCACAGGCCTGCCAGATCAAGTCGCCGACGCGCTGGAAGCCGAACATCGAATAGAAGGTATAAAAGGGAATGGTCTGCACGCCGTTGTTGGAGTAAGCGGTCCCCGCAGCAATGAAGCTGGCCATCGAACCGGCCTCGCTCAGGCCTTCCTCCAGGATCGAACCGGTCTTCTTCTCGTTATAGTGCAGCAGACTGCTTTTATCGATTGGATCATAGAGCTGACCGACATGACTGTAGATGCCCGCCTGGCGGAAGAGGGATTCCATGCCGAAGGTGCGGGCCTCGTCGGGGACGATCGGCACAATCAGCTTGCCCAGTTCCGGATCGCGTAGCAATTTGGCCAGCAGATGAATATAAGCCATGGTCGTCGCAAGCTCGCGATCTCCCGAGCCGTCAAGATATTCGCGAATCAATTCATCAGTCTGACAGGCCATCGGCTGACTGCCGGCGAAACGGTTGGGTATCGAGCCGCCGAGATCGGCGCGCCGTTTCTTGAGATACAGCATCTCCGGGCTGTCTTCTGCCGGACGATAAAAGGGAGCTTCGGCAATCTCGCTGTCGCTGATCGGGATATTGAAGCGGGTGCGAAACTCTTTGAGTTCATCCTCATTGAGCTTTTTTTGTGAGTGGGTGATATT
>Ga0214472_10006275_pt1 | contig 12462 bp, 13 predicted proteins | sample RVTome_6_FD_207662 | JGI IMG/M metagenome (GOLD analysis project Ga0214472, IMG submission 207662) | Soil microbial communities from uranium-contaminated site in the Upper Colorado River Basin, Wyoming, United States - RVT140D175 | ecosystem: Environmental > Terrestrial > Soil > Contaminated >... | reverse complement strand
TGACCGGCTTTTGTCGGTACCTACGGCGGCTCACTTAATAGTTCGCCCGACCGCAGACGGTCGTGCGAACGGGTCGGCGGGTGAGCCACGCTGGTTGCGCCCGCCTGCGGCGGCCGAACCAGCGGATGGAACCGATGGCCCTGCGGGCCACGGCGCACCCGCCGACCCGTTAGCAATTCAACACTAAGCGTATCCCTCCTGACTCTCCAAAAACCGCTCCGCATCGATGGCCGCCATGCAGCCGGTGCCGGCTGCGGTGATTGCTTGGCGATAGACGTGATCCTGCACGTCGCCGCAGGCGAAGACGCCGGGGATGTTGGTCTTGGAGCCGTCGTGGGTGAGGATATAACCCGTCGGGTCGAGATCTAGCTGGCCGACGAACAAATTCGAATTCGGCTCGTGACCGATGGCGATGAAGAACGCGTCGCGCCAACGAACGCCTCATTGCTTTAGCCGCGTTTTACCCGCCGCAATCCGTTTGCTTGTGCCCGAGCCGAGACTTATCGTTGTGCTTGCTGGGTTGATGGCATTCAGGTTAAACTTACTTCATGAGTACGACGTTCGACCGGATTCGAGATCTGGTTCGGAGCGGAGAAGTTAGGATTTCGGAACACGGATACGAAGAGATGTCGGACGAAAACATCCCAATTAGAGACATCTTAACAGGTGTTTTCGCTGGCGTTGTAGTGGAAGACTATCCCACTTACGCCAAAGGGCCCTGCACCCTAGTGTTGCAAAAAGAATTCGAGCAGCAGCCGATCCACGTCGTTTGGGGAATTCCGAAGGGTTTCGCATCACCAGCGGTTGTTGTCACTGCTTATAGACCTAATCCCGACTTATGGTCTGAGGATTTCATGAGGAGGAAATCATGAAAAAGCGACGCCATAAAAAACTTGTGCACGAGGGCCAGTACGTGGCAGAAGTCGAAGTTGAACTTATCGAGACCGATGAGGGTTGGTCGCCCTACTTGTCACTGGACGACGCCTACAAGCTGGACGATGTCCGTGCAGCGTTACGTCGCGGGGATCTGAAAGGCGCGATGCGCTTATCCCGTGTGTTCAGCCTCACTCCAATAGCTGTGTGAGATTTGGTCGGAAAATACCACGCGGAGTCGCCGTAATAATCGCCACGTCGCTCACCGCAACGTTATCTCAGATATAGAAATACTTACGATTCCTGACTCTCCAAAAACCGCTCCGCATCGATGGCTGCCATGCAGCCGGTGCCAGCGGCGGTGATCGCTTGGCGGTAAATATGATCCTGCACGTCGCCGCAGGCGAACACACCCGGCACGCCGGTTTTCGAGCCGTCATGGGTGAGGATGTATCCCGTCGGATCGAGATCCAACTGCCCGCTGAACAGTTTCGAATTGGGTTCGTGGCCGATGGCGATGAATAGACCGTCGCACTTGAAGTCTTCGGTCTTGCCGGTTTTTACATTTTTGAATTTAACGCCGGTGACGCCGCCGGCTTTTGGATCGCCGTAAACTTCTTCAACCGTAGTGTCCCAAACAAACGAAATCTTGGGATTTTTCTCGGCCCGATCTTGCATGATTTTTGACGCCCGCAGTTTGTCGCGCCGGTGCACCACGGTCACCTTGCTGGCGAATTTGGTGAGAAACGTCGCCTCCTCCATGGCCGTGTCGCCGCCGCCGACCACGACCAACGCTTTGTCTTTGAAGAAAAATCCGTCGCAAGTGGCGCACGCCGATACGCCATGGCCCATGAGTTTCATTTCAGACTCAATCCCAAGCAATTTTGCCGTCGCGCCGGTAGCGACAATCAACGTGTCGCAAGTGTAGGCCTCTTTACTAACGGCCACTTTAAACGGCCGCTGTTTAAGATCGACGGCAGTCACTTCGCCAAAGAGTGTTTCGGTGCCGAAACGCTCGGCCTGTTTCTTAAATTCCTCCATCAGCTCCGGTCCCATGATCCCTTTGGGAAATCCCGGATAGTTTTCCACGTCCGTGGTTATCGTCAGCTGCCCGCCGGGCTGTGAGCCTTCGATGACCAGCGGTTGGAGATTGGCGCGCGCGGCATAGATCGCCGCCGTGAGACCGGCGGCGCCGGAGCCGAGAATGATGACACGGTAGTGACTTTTCTTATCCATCCGAGTTCTGTAACATAATTAAGCTCGGTGGAGAAAGAAACCGGATTATGGCGAAACTGAGTCATCTGGACGATCAGGGGCGGGCGCGCATGGTCGATGTTTCGGACAAGGACGTCACCAACCGCATCGCCGTCGCGCGCGGCACCATTCACATGCGCCCGGAGACCTTGGAGCTTATTCTTGAAGGCAAAGTCGAAAAAGGCGACGTCTTTTCAGTGGCTCGCGTAGCGGGCATTATGGCGGCAAAAAAAACTTGCGAACTCATTCCCATGTGCCACCCGCTCAACATCACGTCGGTGAAAATAGCACTCACGCCGCGCCAGAAGCCCGCGCGGGTCGACATCGAGGCGGCGGTGCGCGTCAGCGGCAAGACCGGCGTCGAGATGGAAGCGCTGACAGCGGTGGCGGCGGCCGGGCTAACGATCTACGACATGTGTAAGGCGGTCGATCGCGATATGATCATCGGCGAAATCCGCTTGGTCGAAAAGAGCGGCGGCAAGAGCGGCATGTTCAAGAGAAAGGACTAGAGAGTAGCCCATGGACCGCAGGGGTGCAGCATGCTGCGCCCTCTTTTTTTGAGCGGCGAAAATCGAACTTATGATCAATATTTATTTAAAACCAACCCGCGAACGTCCCGTCGTCAACGGCCACCCGTGGATCTTTTCCGGCGCCATCGAGCGCCTTGAGTGTTTTGACGGCAACGATCAAGTGGTGAGCGTCGCGGATGTTTTCGATAGTAAAAAGAATTGGCTTGCCCGCGGTTTGTATAATCCGAAATCGCAGCTGCGCGTGCGCTTGCTCACTTGGCAAAAGGAAGCCATCGATCAAAATTTCTTTTCGCGCCGTCTAGCGCACGCGCTCACGTTTCGAGCCGAACAGTTGACCGGCTCAACCAATGCTTACCGTCTCTGCAACGGCGATGGTGATTTTTTGCCCGGCCTGATCATCGACCGCTACGCTGATTATTGCGTCTGCCAGATTCTTACGGCCGGCATGGAACTCTTCAAAGACGCCATTGTCAACGCGCTTTCAGCGATCGCCTCGTCCAAGGGAATTTTTGAGCGCAGCGAAGGGCGCGTTCGGGAAGAAGAAGGTCTCGCGGCATCGACCGGCGCACTTGCCGGCGAAACGCCGCCCGAACTAATTCAAATCGAAGAACACGGCAATAAATTTTTCGTCGATTTGAAACACGGTCAAAAGACCGGTTTCTTTCTCGACCAGCGCGACAACCGCGCGTTTCTCGCCACACTCGCCCGCAATAAAACCATATTGAATTGTTTTTCTTACACGGGCGGCTTTTCCGTCTACGCTTTTACCGGCGGCGCCAAAGAAGTCGTCACCTTCGATTCGTCCCATCCGGCTCTCGAGCTGGCCGAGCGGAATCTTGACCTGAATGGCTTTGCCGACCCGCCAGGCGAGCTGATCAAAGGGGACGCCTTCGCTTACTTGAAAGAGATCGAGCAAAAATTCGATGTGATCGTCTTGGACCCGCCGGCGCTGGCGCACCGACGCCGCGATATCGACGCTGCCACCGGCGGATACAAGTTTTTGAACCTGCACGCGCTCAGGCATTTGAATCCTGGCGGACTTTTGCTCACCTTTTCCTGCTCGCCGCATTTGTCCGCCGATTTATTTCAAAAAGTCGTTTTCGGTGCCGCCGTTGACGCCGGCCGTAAGGTCGTCGTCGTCAAACGCTTGGGGCATCCTGTGGACCATCCCGTCAGCCTGCATCATCCGGAAGGCGAATATCTCAAAGGCCTCGCGCTTCGCGCGTTGGACTAACCCGTGGCGACTGTGGTAGATGGTTGTCGCAGCCGGAACCGCGCCATCGCCATATTCAAAGCGCATGAGGTGTCCATGGCTTCCTACCCGACCATCAAAGATTGGCCCGAGGCGGATCGCCCGCGGGAAAAACTGCTGGCCAAGGGCGCCCAGTCGCTCAGTGAAACAGAACTGCTCGCGATCATCTTGCGCAATGGCAACGCCAGCACCGCAGAGAGCGCTATCGATCATGCGCGTTTGCTGCTTCAACAATTTGGCGGCCTCAAAGGCATCGACGACGCTTCCGTCCGCGAAATCTGCTCCGTCAAGGGCATCGGCCCCGCGAAAGTTGCTCAACTGAAAGCCTGCTTGGAAATCGCTAAACGGATGGCTAGCCAAAAATGGGAAACCGGTCAGCCGCTTCACTCCGCTGAAGATGTCTTTCAGCATTTTCGCGAAAATCTTGGCCGTGAAAAGCGCGAATTTTTCTACGTCGTCTTACTGAACAATAAAAATCGAAAAATATGCGACGTCAAAGTCTCCGAAGGTACGCTCACCGCTTCGCTGGTCCATCCGCGCGAGGTTTACAATCCGGTGATCCGCGAATCCGCCGCCGGTGTGATCTTCGTGCACAACCATCCGAGCGGCGATCCGGCGCCAAGCCCCGAAGACATCGACATCACCAAGCGGCTGAAGGAAGTCGGCGATGTGATGGGCGTGCGCGTGCTCGATCACGTGGTGATCGGTCACGACCGCTATTTCAGTTTTAACGATCGAGGCATGCTTTAATCCAGACTCGGCCACGGCGGCCATGAGCGAATAAATACATCGCACAAATTTCAGGCCGCAGGTTTCCAGAACGTTTTGTTGACTTCGTCTGCACCGTTGTCTATTCTGATCGTTAGCAGATCTCGCGATCGTTTCTTATTCTAATCAAGACATGAGTGCTCTACAATTCGGCAAACAGCAGCGGCGATTGGGTCCCGGTCGCGGCATCTTTTACTTCCTCATATTGGTCCTCCTGGCCGCGGGCGGCTACTATCTCGGGCCGCGCTTCGAATGGCAGAAGCCGCAAATCAAGATCACACCCGATGTGGACGCCATCGGGTTGGCCCCTCTGGAGATCGAAATCAATGACCAAAAAAGCGGCTTGAAATCGTTGAGCGTGGTCCTCACCTCCGGCGGCACCGAGTTCCCCTTGGCATCTGCGCAGTTCGACCAGCCGACGCTGCAGAAGAAATTTACCGTCGCGTTGTCAAGCAAACTGACCGGTCTTAAAGAAGGCCCGGCGGTTCTGCGCATCAGCGCCAAAGACCGCTCGCTTTGGAATTTTTTCCGTGGCAACGAAGCGGTCTTACAGAAAAACGTCGACATCGACATCACACCGCCAACCTTAGAACTCATCGCCGATGACCGCTACGTGAATTTCGGCGGCGTCGGGTTGATCGTGTACAAGCCGGCGGCCGATACCGTGACGTCCGGCATTAAGATCGGCAAATATTTCTTTCCGGGCTATAAAGGGCAGATCAAAGAACAACCCGATTTGTTCCTCGGCTTTTTCGCCCATCCTTACAATACGGAACCGGATGAACGAGCGACCTTGAGCGCCACAGACAAAGCCGGCAACAAGCGGGAAATGAGGCTCGCCTATGAGCTTAAAAACGTAAGATACAAGAAAAGCACCATTCCGATTTCGGATGAGTTCATTCAGAACAAAGTCACGCCGTTGCTCACTGACGTGGGCGCGCGGCAAGGCAGTCCAAAAGAAATTTTCGTCAAAGTGAATAAATATCTTCGCAAAGAAAACGAAGACAAGATCAAGGCGATCACCGAGAAGGCCACCCCATCGATGCTCTGGAAAGACGCCTTTATCCAGTTGAGTAACTCAAAGGTCGAAGCCAATTTCGCCGACGCTCGAACCTATCTCTACAAAAACGAAACCATCGACAACGCTTACCACTTGGGCTACGACCTCTCGGTAACCAAGCACTATCCAGCCGAGGCGGCCAACAGCGGCGTCGTCGCTTTCGTCGGTGATCTGGGAATTTACGGCAACACGGTGATCATCGACCACGGCCTCGGGCTTTTCACGCTGTACTCCCATCTAAGTTCCATCGACGTCAAAGTCGGCGACCCGATCAAACAACAACAGATTCTCGGCAAGACCGGCGAGACCGGTCTAGCGGCCGGCGATCATTTGCATTACGGCGTCTACCTGCATGGTGTGGCGATCTTACCCGTGGAGTGGTGGGACAAAAAATGGATCAGAGATAACGTCGAGCCGAAACTTCAAGGCAAGTCGAGCGAAAGCGTCCAAGAAGAAAGCAAATCCAGGCGCAAAGCCACCCGCAGGCGGTAGACCTGCTCGTTCTACATTAAGATTCAGATGTTATTGCCAATTTCATCCTCACTTCGCCGCACCACCCTGCTTGAGTAATAAGCTTGTTAACAATGACGCGCTCAAGGGGAAAAGTGCGATGGTCGTGAGCGCTGTCGGTAAGCCGTAGGCATCGGCAATAAGACCCGCCATGAGTGGCGCCAGGAACGACGCGCTCATGTTGGCGCCGTAAATAAACGCCACAATGCTGCCGGATAGTTCTCGCGGTGCCGCCGACATGGCCGCCGATACGATGACCGGTCGAAGCGCCCAGAGCAGCGCACCCAGAAGCGCCAAACCACCGACGAGCATCACACCGGCGCCCAAGAATGGAATCGACACTACCACGGCCCCGCTCAGTAACGAAAAAATCATGATCAAAAGCCGGTGCCCGAAGCGATCGGAGATCCAACCGACAAAGGCCGGCGCTAAGCCGGCGAACAAGAATAGCACCGACATATACGCTCCCGTCACCGCGGCGGGAAGAGTGAGATAGAGGGACAAATAAAGCGGCAGGAACGAGGCCAACGCCGTCTGGCCCATGGCGCGCAGCGTCGATACCGCCACCAGGCCGCACACGGTGCGGTTCTTCATCACGTCGTTCCAGATCGCGCGGCGATAGTCGCGCGCCCGCGGCGCTGCCAGGGTGCCTTCAGCGCCCCAAAGCGCATAGGAAAGCCCCACCACTATCCCTGGAATGGCCCAGACCATGAGAGCGGCGCGCCAATCGAAAACGTTAAGCAATAAGCCGATCGCCAGCGGGCCGATGACTTCGCCGAGATTGGCGCTGCTGTCATGCACGCCAAGGGCGAAGGCTTTCCGCTCACGGTACCTGGTCGACAAGATCGCCAGCGACTGCGGGTGAAACCAGCCGCTGCCAAATCCGCTGAGCCCCATAAACACCAACAAAAGTGGAAAACTCGAAGACGCGCTCAAACCAAGCGCCCCCAAGCCGATCAAAGCGGTGCAGGCTCCCAACAAGAGATTACGCCGGCGTGCGAGGTCGGCAAGAAAACCGGAAGGAAAACTCGCCACCCCAGCCATGAACGTGCGCGCCGACGCTAGCGCGCCCGCCTGTGCGAGGCTCAGTCCCAACGACGTCGTTATGATCGGCAGGATCACCGCGATGACGGCATTGAAGAGATGCTCGGTCATATGCGCCGTGCTGTTCGCGGCCAAGCGCCCCCAACTCGCCAGGGGTGCGCTCAGTGGTGGCGCGGTTTCAACTTTGGACAATGTTCAAACCTACTAAAAGATAACGTCGCGATCGTGGTATTTGCAGTATACCAAACCGGAACCAGCAGCAAACCGGCCGGGGCAAGAAAGTTGTCTGGAATGCACTGCGGATAGGGCATCGGCCCGGCCCGCCCCATCAACGGCGCGCTTAATCGACTTCGATCAGCTTTCTTCGCGAACCATGGCCGTGGAGAATTCGGACACGCGCTTTAGTTTTGTGAAAATGGTCGACGAGAAGCTCGACCAGCCGGTCATTGGCTTTGCCGTCCCTGGCCGGGGCGCGAACTGAAACTATCCAATCGCCAGCCGAGCGCCCCTGAATGCTCTTGCTTTTCGCCAGTGGCTTGACCGTCATCACCCAAAGTCTGCGTGCCATGTTTATCCAGGACCATGCTAACCCAAAGGCTATCGCAGTCAAGCCGATATCGACGCTGACAGAACTTCGAGAGCGGGTTCAACGCGCCTTGCGCATCATGTCGAGCAACTGCTGATAGGACTTAAGCAGGTCGGTGGAGGTCACAATACCGCAAACGTTGCCGTTGGGTTCGACCACCGGCAGACAATTGATCCGTTTGGAAAGAATCTTGCTAACCGCATCGGCAATCGGCGTATTGCGCCGAACCGTGACCGGGTTGTGAGTCATGATTTGCTCCACGGACTTGGATCGCGCATTGGGATTGCGCGCCAATGCCCGCAAAATGTCCCGATCCGAAATGACCCCGACAATATGGCCTTGCGCGTCGACCACAACGCAGTGACGAAAGTAGCGGTCATTCATCAAGTTAGCCGCTTCACTAAAGCTATGATGCGGACTCAGGGTGACCACCTTACCGGTCATCACATCGGCAACTTCAGTCGGTGCAATGATTGACGAAGCGTCCGGCAACGTCATCTGCTCCTCGCCCGTTGAGCGATTGCTATCTTGTCGCATTTTAGTCCCCCTATGGATAGAAAAACCCGTTGTGTTCGTCCCGCCCAACTCAAAAGAGTTAGCAATTCTCACACCAGTGGCGGTCATCCGCGCTGGGCTTGCAGATCTCTACGTTTACCGTCTGGAAAAGGCGCCCCGGCTCGCAAAAGTTCCCAGCTTTGGGTAAATTGCCCAAAGCTTGCCAACGAAGTTTTTTGCCCAAATTGTTCAAACTCCACCAATCTTGATTCCAATGGCCTTAAAAAGCTAACCGGCAATCCCCGACGACCAATGGATTCAAGTCTGCCGGCTACGCTGCCCTTGCTAAACCGTATCGGCAGAGCGCCAGGTATCTTTCACGCCTCCTGTAAATGACTCGAACCTATGATAGAAATTGCCCAATCGGAGAACCGGAGGATTGCCGATGACCTTGATTCTCAACAACCAACAAGTTCAACAGGCGCTCAACGTAAACGAATGCTTGGCCGTCATGGAGGAGTCCTACCTGGAGCAGGCCCATAGCCGGGCCGTCAACCGGCCGACGAGCCAGACCTATCTGCCCCACTCGCTACCGCAATCCACTTATAATTTTAAGTCCGTCGATGGCGGCGTAAAAAAATACGGCGTACTGGCGATTCGCATCACCTCAACCATCGACCAAGAACAGCATGTTAACAATTCCGTTCGTCTTGAAAAACTGCCGCTAGCGAATGGAAAGTTCGTTGGCCTCATTCAGCTCTTTAGCGTGGCGACCGGCGAGCTGCTCGCGATCATGCCGGACGGCTTCATCCAGCAGACCCGGGTCGGAGTGACCAGCGCGTTGGGCATGAAAGTGATGGCGCGGAAAAATTCACAGGTGCTCGGTCTCATCGGGTCTGGCGGCCAGGCCAAAGCGCACTATCGCTACATGACCGCCGTCCTGCCGATCAAGAAAGTCAAAGTTTTTAGTCCCAACCCTGAGCATCGCCAAGCCTTTGTCGCGGAAATGGAAGAAGAAACCGGCGTCGCTGGCGAGCCGGCCGGCAGTGCCGAAGAGGCCGTGCGTGGCTGCGATGTGATTTGCAGTGCAACCAACTCCTCGCGCCCGGTCATAAAGCTCGACTGGCTAGAAGCGGGAATGCACTACAACTCCATTCGAGAATTCGAAACCGATCTCGCAGTGCTCAACAAGTGTGAAGTCATCGCCATCCACACCCGGTTCGGCGGCATCCAACACTATCAACCACCGGGTATCGATGAGGACATGCCCGGCGTGCGCCGCGAAAAGCCGCGCGACTGGAGCCGGTACCCGGAGATCTGCGACCTCATCGCCGGCAAAGCGCCGAGTCGCGCCAACGACGAGCAGATTACTTTTTTCTTAAACAACGTCGGCACCGGGGTCCAATTCGCCGCCATGGGCTATTGCGCTTACAAAGCCGCTAAAGAAAAAGGCACGGGTCACGATATTCCCACCGAGTGGTTCTTGCAGGATATCAAGCCTTAGACGGAAACGGTGCTTGGCAAAGTGTCGGCATCAACTCCCAGGTAAACCTGCTCTTCCGCCAAGTTCAGAAAGGCCCCAAGCGATCGCTACCTTAGCAGTGAAACTTGCCTCCTGAACCTATCCGCCTTTCGCCTTAATGCTTTACCAGGTCTCCGCCCGCCCACCCTGCACCCACCAATTGAGGCGCGGCTGGATGTTCATCTCGAAACCTTTGCCATGCTGTTTGGCCAAGTCGTAACACTGTTTCGCCAGCGCGATGTCGACGATACCCTGCCCGCCTTGGTTTTTGTAGAGAATGATCTGCTTGTCGTTGGTCCGACCTTTCACCTTGCCGGCAAGCACGTCGGAAATTTCGACAACCTTGTCCCAGCCGATCACGCCATTTTGCACCGGCCAGTAGATATCGCCCTGCTGCGAATCGAGGGCTTGTGCTTTCGACAGTGCCACGATGAAATCGCAACGGCGCAGGGTGCCATCGTCGATCTCCCGGCGCGGCCGATCGAGATTGCCGCTTTTGACCAACTCGATATTGCTGCCGACAACCGAAATGATGTACTGCCCTTCCTCCAGCCATGCGCCGTCGATGACGGGAACGTTGGTGTTGGTCATGCATAGAATGATGTCGACGTCGTTCGCGACCCATTCCGGCACGTCAACAGGCTTCACCGTGACACCGGTCTTAGCACTGATTTTTTTGGCGAATCCTTCGCGATGGGCCGGTGTCGGGCTATAAACCTTGGCGCTGTCAATCTTGCGCATCGCGCACAAGCCAGCAAATGTCGCCCAAGCCTGCTGGCCCGAGCCATAGATGCCTACCCGCCGCGCATCCTTACGTGCGAAAAGATCGAGCCCGGCCAAGCTTGTCGCCGGCGTCCGCAAGTCAGCGACACCGGTAAAATCCCGCGGCCGATGCGCCATCACGCCGAGCAGTGAGCCCGAATCGGAATCATAAATTAGCGCCAATTCGGTCTGGTCTGGATTGAACGGCGGCCGCTTCTGCGTGTCGCCAACGATCGCTTTTCGGTGGAGAGCTACCTGAGCGCCGAGCGCGCCGTAAGACGCCGAACCGCCGGCGTATATATTCAGCACGGTGTCGAAACTCCCTTCGGCGACGTTGCGATGAAGATTGAGCCGCTTACGCGGCGCGCAAACCCCACTGGGCGAAATCATGTCACGGAGAGCATCCTCGGTTATCGCCACCGCTTGCTTGACCGAAATCAGCTGATCGACATCGTCGGAATGAAAAAAAAGCGCCATAAACTCTCCCCGGTTCTAGCCTGACAACTTCTCGAAGTCGCTCTGCCACAACTCGCTGATCCTGCGCATCTGCTGATCCGACAACGCTGGCATCCCCGAGCAGGCTACCGCCTCATCGACATGGGTTGTGTTGGAGAACCCGACGAGCACGGTGGAAACTTTTGGATTCATCAAGCCGAAGCGAATCGCGGCTTGCGTGAGTTCCTTGCCGTCGACGCCAAGGACGGCTTTGACTTTCTCGGTGCGCTCAAGGTCGAGCGGATAGTCGGAACCCGGAGACAGGGTGTTGCCGCTGCTGCCGCCTCCGGCGCCGGGGTTCGACGTCAACGCACCAGATGCTAATACGCGAATGACGAAAGCACCCATGCCTCTGGCTGCGGCGCGGTCGAGAATCAAACCGTAGTCCTGGGCGCTGAAGTCTTTGGGAACCGGCTGGCCAGCGCTGGGATTGAGTAGATTGTAATAGCACTGAAAGCCGTGGAACTCGTCGCTGTCGACCAGCTCGTGCAACGCGTTGGTTTCGCCAAGACCGCTGAAACCAAAGTGGCCAACCTTGCCGCGCTCGCGCATCTCTGTGAACCCCTCAATCACGCCGGCCGAACCGAGCACGTCGTTGGGATTGAGACTGAAGCGCTTACCCATGCCGCGATCTAAAGTCACCCGCGTGTGCAACTGAACGAAATCCACACGCTCTCGGCCAAGCCGTTGCAACCCAGCCTCGACGGCACGGATAGTCGCGGCTTTGACATCGTCGACACAGTCAGCCTCAAGGCGAATCTTCGTCGAGATCACCGGATTGGCCCCGAGGTCTTTGAGAATCCGCCCTAAGTTCTCCTCGGATTTTCCCAAGCCATAGGCGAACGCAGTGTCAAAAAAGTTAATTCCGGCATCGAGCGCGCGCCGGACAACTTTGACTTGCTCGTCATAAGATGCTTTGACCATAAGCACGGCATTGTTGCCACAGCCAAAACCAATTTCCGAGACTTTCAGACCCGTTTTTCCGATGGTTCGATATTGCATGATTGTCCTCCAGCAATGGTCACAAGTTTGTAAGTGTCGTCAGCACCGCCTGGGTATCGCATAGATCCGCCAGACAGCCGTCCGGTTGCCAATACACAAGCTCTTCTACCGGATAGCGCCCAGGGCCTACAAGTACGCATGTCGTTATCCCACGCCGCCGCCAAATCCTTTGGGGTGTCACCAATAACCACGCAATCCCCACAGCGGACGGTTCGTCCAACTAACTGCTCCCAGCGGTCTTTCGCGATTGCCGGCAGATCCGGCCGATACGCCGAATCGCTCGCATCAGCACCCCGCGAAAGATCGGGA
>Ga0214472_10006272_pt1 | contig 12466 bp, 12 predicted proteins | sample RVTome_6_FD_207662 | JGI IMG/M metagenome (GOLD analysis project Ga0214472, IMG submission 207662) | Soil microbial communities from uranium-contaminated site in the Upper Colorado River Basin, Wyoming, United States - RVT140D175 | ecosystem: Environmental > Terrestrial > Soil > Contaminated >... | reverse complement strand
GGCCATATCCGCCAGATCCTCAAGGACATACTGCCGGAACCAGATCGCCATCTCAGTCCTTTTCGGCCATGATGATGTAAACCGGGTCGTAGGCTTCGAACATTTTGTAGTCGGTAAAGGGCCGGGTCCGGGCAATATTGATGGTGGTGACCTCCAGCTGGTAACCGGCGTTTTCGAAGAATTCGGTCGCGGAGGTCAGGGTATCGAGGGTAATGGCGTTGATCACCACCCGGCCGCCCGCCGGCAGCCGCCCGTCAACCGCTTGCAGGATGCCCCACAGGTGGCCGCCGGAACCGCCGATGAACACCCGGTCGGGATCGGGAAGATCCTCCAGGCAGGCCGGGGCTTCCCCTGTCACCAGGCTGGCATGCCGCACGTTGAATTTGCGGAAGTTCTGCTTGATGAAATCGAGGCACTGGGCATTGCGCTCAACCGCGAAGATACGGCCGTTGGGCAGCAGACGGTCGGCCTCGACGCTGACCGATCCCGACCCGGCCCCGATATCCCACAGCACCATGTCGTGACGCAGCCTGAGCTTGGCCAGGGTCACCACGCGAACTTCTTCGCGGGTAATCAGTTTTTTAACGGTGATGAATTCTTCATCGGGGATGCCCAGGGACGGGAGGTATTCCTCGCCGGCGGCATCGTATTCCTTGATGAAAATCAGCACGTTGAGGGCAGCGGCGGCCATCTCCGTCAATCCCCGCACGTCGGTGGCGACGATCCGCTCCTTTTCCGTGCCGAGGTTTTCGCAGAGATAGGCGGCATAACCTTCCCGTCCCCGCCGGATCAGTTCGGAGGCTATGGCCCCCGGGGTATTGACCGCGTCGGTCAATATCGCCGTTTTGTCGTGCGCCACGACCAGGTCCACCGCGCCGGAAATGCCCCGCCCTTCCGCCGAAACGAAAACCGCATCGTCCCAGGGTTCCTTGAGCTTGGCAAAGGCGTATTGCACCGAACTGACATTCGGCACGAATTCGAGCTCATCGGCGGTAAAATTTCGCAACAGCATCCGGCCGATACCGAAAAACAACGGATCTCCCGAAGCCAGTACCACGGCCTGGAGATCGGTCTTCTGCAGCCGGTCGACGATTTCGGCGGTGTTATTGTTAATAACCACCTTTTCTCCGGCAAACTCAGGGAAAAGCGCCAGATGACGGGCGCTGCCGATCAGAACCCGGCTGGTCCCGATCAGTTCCAGCGCCCGGCCGCTGAAACCTTCCTGTCCCTGCACCCCGGCTCCAACGACGTAGATCTTTTTCATGCCTCGCCCTTCCGTGCCCATCCGAACACTTTACTTTCCCAATGACCGACGGTCAAGACCGTGACCGGCCGAACTTCTTCCGGTTTCTTCGGGCTCACCGCCATCCATCGCCATCTCGATCCGCTGCCAGATTTCCTCCCGTCCTTCCCGGGTCTGCGCCGAAAAAAGGGTAAAGGCGTCCTGGGGCAGACCGGTGGCTTCGAAAATCGGTCGAATCTGCTTCGAACGCTGGCTGCGGGACACCTTGTCGACCTTGGTGATTACCGGAATGGTCGGCACTTCGAACTCTTGCAGCCAGTCGAGAAGCTGAATTTCTTCCTGCTGCGGAACCCGCCGGATATCGAACAACAGCACCAGGGCCTTGAGGGTTTTGCGCTGTTCCAGGTAGGTCCGTACCATGGGCCCCCACTGTTTTTTCAGGGCCAGGGGCACCTTGGCAAAACCGAAGCCGGGCAGGTCGACCAGGTGGAATTGATCGTTGATATTGAAAAAATTGAGCAACTGGGTCCGCCCGGGCGTCGAAGAGGTTCTCACCAGTCCGCGCCGGTTGACCAGAACGTTGATCAGCGAGCTTTTGCCCACGTTGCTGCGGCCGGCAAAAGCCACTTCCGCCAGACCTTCTTCCGGATAGTTGCCCGGCTGGGTGGCGCTTTTGACAAATATGGCCTGCTTGATGATCAAAGAGAACTCCCTGTGGCAATTCGCGATTTCGGCATCGGGCGCCCATCCGGGCACACAGCTTGCCACGATATATCAGACCGGCACGGAATGCAACGAATTCAAGCCGTTAAAGGGATGTATCAAGCCGCCTGGCCGGTCAATGACGGTGATCGGGATGGCACCGGTCAGCGCACTCCTTTTCGAGGCGGGGCAGGAATCGCCGCAACCGGGCAAAACCCCGGTAACCGATCCGGGCCAGCAGGTGAATGCCGGGGAGACCGAGCAGGGTGGCCAGGTCGCCGTATAGACTTACCGGCAACCCCTGCCAGATGGCGCGGAAGGCATCCACCCCCCGGTAAAATCGACCTGAAGCATCCAGGACATGCATTTCCTTCATGAATTCATCCAGCGATTTGCCGTACCGATCCGCGGCGAATTGCGGTTCGCTGATATCAACGAAGTCCAGCTTGCCGGCAACGGCCATCCGCCGGTAATGGTCCATCTCCCGGGAGCATACCGGACAACCGCCGTCATAAAACACCTTCAGGGGAAAAACAATTTTTTCCATGGCACAAATTCCTTTCCGCGCGATTACCTACCCCTATTCTACTGTAATCCCGCTTTGTTTGGCCAATTGCGCAAAAGCTTATAAGATGGCTGGCTAAGCAAAAATTTCGTCCTGCAAGGCTTGATGTTTTTTCAGGGGCGAAGGCATACAGGGTGTATGTCGAGGTCCTGAAAAAATGCCGTAACGCCAGGGGCGGACTTTTTGCGACGCCATCAACCGTGAAGCAAAAATCTCCTCCAGTCTGTTATTATATTCAGGAGAAACTGAAACGGTGAACCCAGGTGGAAGGAGACCGCGAATGTTCGAACATATCGACGTCCAGGAAGCGATCAAGCGCTCGATTCAGACGGAGAAGAACGCCATGAACTTTTATCGCATGGCGTCCCGGCACATGAAAAAGGGCGAGGCCCGCCGATTGTTCGAGATGCTGGCCGAGGAAGAAAAAGGGCATGCCCGGCAATTTTTCGATATCTACAAGCGGAGCGACCTGCCCGATTTCGAAACCTATATTACCGGCAAAAGCGAAATCGAAAGGGATTGGCTCTCCTTGCAGGAAAGGGCCCTGCTGTCCGACCTGCGGGTGCAAAAGGCCATGGAAATGGCGATGATCAAGGAACAGCGGCTCGAAAAGCAGCTGCGCGATCTGGCCAAAAACATCAAAAATCCCGAGGTGCGAAAGGTCTTCGAGACCAATGCCAAGTCGACCAACCATCATTTCCAGTTAATCGAATCCGAATACGCTCACCTGATGGGCATGGTCCATGAGACGGATATCGACACCTATGTGCGGGAGTAGCGGGATCTGGTTATGCACTTCGCTCAAGTGAATCGGGTCGGGGTCGGGGTCGCTATCGGTATCGGGGTCGAATAAGACCTTTTCGATACCGACCCCGATACCGACGCCGACCCCGAGGTAGTTGGCTTTCTAAGATTCACCATCAACTTGAGTGATGTGCAGAACCATATAACGGGAATAACGAAAAGCATCGACGCCGGGATCGAATGGTTTTCGAAAGAAGCCGTGAAAAATTTTCCGGCGAAGACTCGCCGAAAAGCCGGAAAGTGGTAAAATGAAACTACGGATAGCGTAAGGAGAAAGGAGAGCCAAGGATTTCCCAATGCCGGTATTGCGCGGTCTAATGCCAGAAGCCGTGTCTTCCCATCCGACGGTTGCGAAGGGACGATCCGACGTTCATCCAGGTCTATAAAAGAGCTGGCCGGACAGGGTCGAAAAAGCCGCAAGCGGGCGGATTGGCAAAAAGCTGACCGTGGCGATGCCGGCATTTTTGCGCCCATCATCCGTCACATCTCATGTCCCGTCCCCTTCTTCATGCGGTAATGCCGGTGCCTCGGCTTCACTTTGCCCTCGACCATGGCGGCATGCAACCGCGTGACCAGATCCGCGATTTCTTCCAATTGTTTTTCGGTCAGGGCCAGCCGCGGCATTATTGAACCGGGCTGAACATAGTCGGGGTCCCGCAGATAAGCCAGGAAGTATTCCGTCTGCAGTTTCTCCACTGTCAGCAACAGATCCGGAGCCAGCGGATAAGCGCGAACCGCCCTCACGCTCGGGCCGGCATCGCCGAAGGTGTGACAGGCCATGCAGGACCGCAGGGTCGGACTGGTCGCGATCTCGCCATGGAAGGAAAGGGGGACTTCGGTCGGCAGGTAGGCCAGCGGCTCCTGTCGATAGATCCGGGAATGACATTCGAAACAGTTGTAGGATTGCCAGGGCTCGAGACGGAAACGGCCCGCGGGGGAACTCATCCAGGCCAGCTGCTGCAGGTAGTCCGCCAGTACCACGATCTCTTCGGGCTGAAGGTGCGGCACGGCATTGGGCGAGGTGTAATCGAGCATCATCACTCCGCTCATGGCCGGACGCATTCGGTAGGGAGCGGCAAGAAAACGGACCAGCCAGTCCGGCTGGTATTTGTGACGACGCCAGGTCAGGCTCGGTCCGTGGCCGGCGCCGAAACCCTCGATCTGGTGGCAGCTTCGGCAACGGGCGGCCTTGACCAGTTGCCGGCCGGCAAGAAGACGGTCGCCGAGGTCCACCAGGGGGGCTGAGGGGGGTGCCGCGCCAGGCTCAGCCGGAAGTTTTTGAAGGGGTTTTCGGGCCTCCTGTTTCTTGCTCTCGGCACAGCAGGTTTCATAGTCACCGCAGGGAACCACCCCGGTCACATCGGCATCCCCGGCAAAACCGGCTTCCACCACCAGGCTGCGTAGCTCGAAGTCGACCAGCAGCCAGGTCTTTTCCGGCACTTCCGCGAACAGTTGCCTGCCGCCCAGTACATCGATGAAATTCTGGCAGGCTCTGCCCGTCGCGGGATCGGCATAAGCCAGCGTCACCCAGGCAACCCGGTCTCCCTCCATGATCTTTTTTTCCAGAAAGAGCACCTGGCCGGTGTAGCTGACGCCGGGCCGTTCCTCGGCGACCAGCGCCAGCACCGTTAAGGGAACGATCAACAGCAACAGCAATCCGGCCAGACGTTTCATGGTCCCTCCCCTGCCCCAATGAAGCGATCACCCTGATAAACCTAACACATCTCGCCACAAGTACAATTCGCACTGCCGGCGACCTTTCAGCCTCATTCCCCCGACTTGTTCGCCAAGGCGACCAGGGCCTCGGCGATGGCGGCGGGATCGGCCGGGGTGGGATCCAGATCGAGGATCGCGGCCGGATTCCGGGTGGAGATGCCGTAAAGGTAGGATTTGTCGTAGTAATCGAGGATGGTCCGGGCAGCCCGGACATAATCCCCCTGCTCGATGGCCTGCAGCACCTGCCCGGTTTTCTCGCCGCCGAGGCGCTTGCCGATATTGGCGACGGCGGCCGCAAGCAGGCTCTTCGGCACCTGGCCGTAGTCCCGGCACAACCGTTCGATCCGGGCTTCCCGGGGCACGTGAATTCTGACTACCGTGGCGCCGCGCATCTGCCTGAACAACGCTTCGTTGATGAGCACCCGCCCTATCCGGCGGCTTTCGTCCTCGACCCAGATCGGCCGGCTCCGATCGAAGGGACGCAGGGCGGCGCAAGTCTCGTTTTCAAACTGTTCGGTGGTGGGTTGCTCGCCATCGTCCATGGCGCCGAATGCCGAGCCCCGGTGCCGGGCCAGACCTTCAAGATCGAGAACCTGTTCCCCCCGCTCCCGCAACAGCTGCAGGACCTCCGTCTTGCCGCTGCCCGTCATGCCCCCGAGCACCAGCAACCGCGCGGGCTGTTCGAAATTGGCTGTCACCAACTTGCGGTAGGCCTTGTAGCCGCGCCTGAGCAATCCCACCCGGTAACCGGCCTTTTCCAGCAACCAGCCCAGCGATTCGCTTCGCATGCCACCGCGCCAGCAATGCACCAGAATCTCCCGCGTCGGAGTGCTGTCCCCGACCTGGATGAGGTAATCGGTAAGCCGCGGCCCGACGATCTCCAGTCCCCGCAGGATGGCCGCCTGCCTGCCGCTCTGTTTGTAGAGAATACCGATCTCGCGACGCTCTTCATCGAAAAAGAGCGGCAGGTTCCGCGCACCGGGGATATGCCCTTTTTGGTACTCGGCCGGGGAACGAACATCGAAAACTGGTCTTTGCGCGGCTTGCTGCAGGAAATCTTCGGCGTTCAACAGTCGGGAACTCATGGGACGTCTTTCGGTAAGGCAGTAAAAATGATGCGGTGCGAAAAGACTTACACTCTTCTCGTCTATTCTTCAAATGAAATGTGGTCAAGGAGGTCAACCCCTGCCCGCGGGAATCCCTTAACCCGATCCATGCACAACCGGCCAGAAAAAACCCTCTTCGGGTTCGGCAAAGCCGAGCTCCCCGTTCGCCTTGCGGATATGCCGGACTCGTTTCCAGCGGATGCCGAGCAGCCCGGCGCCTGCGGCATCGACGGCCACCGGGTCGAAACCTGCAACCAGCTTGTTGACCGGAGGGTCGCAGATCGGTCCGCGCAGGTGGTGTTTGGCCAGACCGACACTGGCGTCGATAAAAGCCAGATCGGGCTTGCGGTAGCGATTCAGCTCGAAGACCGAGGCGTGCATCCGCTGGTGAAAGGCGGATTTCTTCCAGTGACCGTCTTTTTGATAAAATGCCGGCGGCGCCACCCCGACCATGTTTTTCATGCTCAGGGTCACCTTGGCCAGGGTGTGGGCCTTGAGAACCGCCGCCGAGAGGACGAAACTCTCCATGACCAGGCGAGGCATCATGAAGGTGGGGAAAACCCGGCAGCGAGGATCCCGCAATTCGACCAGTTCCGCTTCGTTGAGATCGACGAGTTTCACGCCGTCCATTCCGGCAAGCTGGTCGTAGCCGTGGATGCGGAATATTTCAGCGGTGGTCCGGTGGCGATCACCGGTCCCTTCGGCAATGATGATCTCCGCCTTGCTCCAGCTTCGGCAGGCGCTCACCAGGGCGGCGCAGGCGGCCACCGGCAGGGTGAAGGGCGGCGGCAAATCGTTGACCAGGTTGGGCTTGATCAGGATGCGGGACTGGCGGGCAAGAATCTGGGGAGCACCGATGGCTTTGAGCAGGGTGGGAACGGTTTCGGGGAAGGAAAGGAAGTTTTCGGTCGCGCAGGGCTTCACCATAAAGATACCTTTCCGGGATGAAAGTCACGTCCCGTAAAAAAATGTCACGTAAACGTAGCCGACCGTCATCACGAAGAAGAAGGCCAGTCCGGACCAGCTGAGTGCCTTGAGGATTGGTCCGGGTCGATACTCTTCCGGTACATTGGAGCCGTTCATGACCTTGAAATTGATGCCGGCGAGGATCGGCGAGGTGACGAAGGAGACCACGGCGGCAAAGGTGAGCAGTTGCAGGAGGTTCCGGACGAAAAAAAGCACCACGATTGAGGCCGCCAGGGTCGAAAGAAGGATCCAGCCCTGGTGGATCTGGCGAAACCGTTCGGCCGAAAGCCCGCCGAGAAGGGCGCAGCAGGCCGCCAGGGAACGGGGATAACCGTCCAGGCAGGTGATGGTGGTGCTGAACATGGTGAAAAAGGCCGCGGTGAGGATCAGCGGCCGCGACCAGTCACCGATGGTGGCGGCGTAGAGGTTGACCAGTTGCCGGGAAAAATCGATGCCGCTTGCGGAGAAGGATACTCCCGAACCGAACATCACCAGGGCGCCGAGGGCGAGAAACAGGGCCGCGAGCACCACCGCCGAAAGGTAGCCGAGGTAAAAATCGATGGTCGTCTCTTTTACCGTGGCGAAGTGCCCGGTCTGTTTTTCGCGGCTGAACATCCAGAGCGAGGACCAGGCCGAAAGATCGACCGGCGCCGGCATCCAGCCGAGCAGGCTGATCAGAAAGGCGAAGGACGCCCAGGTCCAGGGACTGGGTGCGACAAAATCCGCCCCCCTCGCCCCGCCGGCGGGGAGGGCCAGGGCCACCGCCGCCAGGGTGCCGAGGGCGAGCAGCACGATGATCCCCTTGGCCATCATATCGAGCAGCTTGTAGTGTCCCAGAAGCAGCAGCAGGGCGCAGACCGCCATCAGGGCGACGGTGAGATGGGGAACGGACAGCCCGATAAATCCGTACCCGGCGAAAAGGGCCCCGCTGAGCATCGCCACTCCGGCGATATTGATGGTGCCGGTGAGAATATTGATCAGCAGAAAGATCCAGACAAAAACCGCCCCGTGCCGGTGATAGCCGGCGAGCAGACTTTCACCGGTTGCGGAAGTATATCGCTGACCGTAGAGAAAGAAAGGAAACTTCAACAGATTCGCCAGCAGGATAAGCCCCAGCAGACTCCAGCCGAAATCGGCCCCGGCCCGGGTCGACCAGACCAGATGGGAACCGCCGATGGCCGCGCAGGACATCAGCAGCCCGGGACCGAGGGCCTTTCGGAGGTTTGAGGCCGGCTTGGCGACGGGAACGGCCAAAGCTTCCCGGGACATTTCAGTGTTCATCAATAGATGCCTTCCAGCAAAATGGGATCTCCTCAAAGTAGAGTGCCCTATCGAATTAGGGCAAATCTGCTCTAATGTCAATCCCGAATTACCGGCGACCGGCGACTGGATATCCGACAAGTCGGACAGGTCTGACATGCCGGGCGCACCAAACGAAAAAGGCATCCCGGGCGGGATGCCTTTTTCACCGGGCATGTCGATCATCTCTAGGAAGAAAGGACGACCTCATCTCCCGAATTGAGCAGAGTGTTCATCTTGGCGCTTTTATGGTTTATGGAAATTTCCTTCACCTCACTGGGATCTATCCCCAAGATTTCGCTCACCTCCATGGGGGTCGCGCCATCGGGCATATCCCAGGGTTTACTTCCTTTTTGGAATTTTTCGAATCTGCCGTGGCATTCGACGTTGATTCTCATGGTGTCTTCCACCTCCTTTCATCTGCTTCCCATTTTACCACCAAGTCAAACCGCGTCGACACCCCCCTGTTCGGTAATTCTATCCCCTTACCGGAACAGCGACAGGAATTCTCCGTAACCCTCCCGCTCCAGGTCGTCTTTCGGCACAAAGCGCAGCGCCGCGGAGTTAAGGCAATAACGCAGGCCGGTAGGGGGCGGGCCGTCGTTGAAAACGTGGCCGAGGTGGGAATCGGCGTACTTGCTGCGTACCTCGGTACGTACCGAAAACCAACTCCGGTCCTCCCGTTCGACGATGTTTTCGGCCACCAGGGGCCGGGTGAAGCTGGGCCAGCCGGTACCGGACTCGAACTTGTCCCTGGAGCTGAACAGAGGTTCTCCGGAAATGATGTCGACATAAATGCCCGGCTCATGGTTATTCCAATAGGCATTTTCAAAGGGTTTTTCGGTGCCGTTTTCCCGGGTGACCTTGTACTGCAGCCGGGTCAGTTTGCCGCGCAGTTCGGCATCGTCGGGAATCCGGTAACGATCGCCCTGGTTCGTGGCGCCCTGTCTGGTCATGTCACTCTCCTTCATCGCCTTCGGCAGTTCATCCTGCCGGCTGCCCCAGGCCTTGTCCAGAAACTGGTCGCGGCCCGAGCGATAGCGGTAGTATTTGTAACGGACTGGGTTGTTTTTATAATAATCCTGGTGGTAGTCCTCGGCCAGGTAGAAGGGCCCGAGCGGCAGGATATCGGTCACGACCGGCTTGTCGAAACGCCCCGATTCGGCCAGCTTTTTCTTCGAAGCCTCGGCCAGGCGGTGCTGTTCCTCGTCGGCATAAAAGATTGCGCTCCGGTACTGGGCGCCCCGGTCGACAAACTGTCCCCCGCTGTCGGTGGGGTCGACGTGGCGCCAGAACCAGTCCAGCAACTGGGCATAGCTGATTTTTGCCGGATCATAGCCCACTCTCACCGCCTCGACATGACCGGTGCCGCCGGCCGAAGTCTGTTCATAGGTCGGGTTGGCCGTGTGGCCGCCGGTATATCCCGAAACGGCCTCGAACACGCCGGGGAGTTTTTCGAAATCGGATTCGGTGCACCAGAAGCAGCCCCCGGCGAAGACCGCCGTTCGGGCGTTCGGCGTCTGCTGTCCCCCGGCCTGTTTTTCGTCCATTCCCTGCCCCTGGCCGCAGCCGATCAACACGGCAATCAACACGCTGAACAGGGTAAATATGCTTTTCATGGATACCTCCGATGGGTCATGATTCTGATCGGTTCCAACCTTCCGTTGGTCGCTTTTTTGTCTTTTTCGGGTAACATTGATGGCGTCGCAAAAATTCACCAACTGCTGCGTTGCTGCAATTGCTCTCGTCACTCCGGCGTACATAAGTACGCCTCATTCCTCGACAATTGCGCGCCTTGCATTTGGCGCTTTTTGCTTAGCCATCCACTCTTTCGCAAAAACTCTTACAATGGCTAAGCAAAAATTTCGTCCTACAAGGCTTGGTGTTTTTTCAGGGGCGAAGGCATACATCCAGTATGTCGAGATCCTGAAAAAACGCCGTAACGCAGTAGGGCGGACTTTTTGCGACGCCATGGCTAAGCAAAAATTTCGTCCTACAAGGCTTGGTGTTTTTTCAGGGGCGAAGGCATACATCCAGTATGTCGAGATCCTGAAAAAACGCCGTAACGCAGTAGGGCGGACTTTTTGCGACGCCATCTGCCAGGGAAAGGATCTTCAGCCATGCCCCCCCACCCGTCCGGACTGGATGTGGTCTATCGCTTTTTCACCGGCACCGGTTTTTCCTACGACCGGGTGGTCAACCTCTGGACCGGCGGTTTCGACCGGTACTGGAAAAACCGCATCCTCGCCCTGATCCCCCCCGATTCCCGAAAGATCATCGACCAGGCCTGCGGCACCGGTATTCTCACCCTGAAAATCGCCCGCGCCTTTCCCGGCTGCGAGGTCACGGGTGTCGAACTGCGGGATGAGTACCTCGACTTTGCCCGGGACAAGGCACGGCGCGAAGGACTGGACAATGTCCGCTTTCTGCTCGGCCTGGCCGAAGAGGTAATCCCGGAAGGACACTATGATTGTATCACTTCGTCCTATTTGGCAAAATATGCCGACCTGGCGCCGCTGCTGACCAACGCCGGTCAAATGCTGCGTCCGGGCGGTCTCCTGCTGTTGCACGATTTCACTTATCCGGCCAACCCCCTTTTCCTGCCGCTCTGGCAAACCTGGTTCCGCCTGATGCAGACCGTCGGCGGGCGTTTTTTCCCCGAATGGCGGACCGTTTTTCACGAACTGCCCGGCTTTCTGCGGGAGACCCGCTGGCTGGACGACACCCTTTCCCTGCTCCATGAGCAGGGTTTCGCCGACATCAGATGCGCATCCCTGACCTTCGGCACCTCGGCCATCGTCACGGCCGGCAAACCCCGCTAAATACTTTCCTGATTAGCACCACAAGCCCCCCGCGGTGGCCCGACGTCAGAAAGTAACTTAGTGAGGGCGCGACGATTCAGCCGCCCGACCTTCATAACCCCTCCCGACCTCCCCTTAACTTAAGGGGAGGTGAAAGGCTTCCCCCTCTTAAGATAAGAGGGGGTTAGGGGGAGTTATGATGCCACAACCCGCGACGGGGGAAATCGCCCCGTCGAACATCCCGATCAGATCGGAGGGCGTCCGGCGCGCCAGCCGCAGCAGCGGTCCGTCCGGGACCATGCCGTCCAGTTCGGCAACGGCGCCCCGCAGCCGTCGTTGCCGGTCGGCCCTCATCAACCCGGCCGCCTGCCCGATGTGCGACTGTAGTTCGTCGGACAGAAGGGCCCCTTGCCGACAAAGGGCCCGGCGCAAAGCCAGGCGGCTCCCCGGAGCGAAATGCAGCAGGGCCGGTGCCAGGCCGGCAAGCTCTTCGGCGGACAACTCCCCCTTGCCGAGCACCTGATCCATTTCCTGGAGATCGTCGGCCACCTGGTAGGCCTCGCCGATCCTCAGGCCGTAGCGCCGCCACCGCTGCTGCCCGGCTTCGTCGATCCCGGCCGTCACCGCTCCCAGTTCGCAGGCGGCGGCAAAAAGAACGCCCGTCTTGAGAGCGATGATCTTTTCATAACCGGCTGTACTTCCAGGTCCCGCATCGATCTCCCCCAACAGGGCGGCGCAATCGAGGGGCTCATAAAATGCCCCGCGGGAAAGCCGGGCGATGACCCGGGAAACGATCCGGCAGTCCTGCCGGCCCAGTTCGCTCATGAGATAAATCGCCGAGGAAAAGATCACATCCCCCAACAGGACAGCCCGACGGGGATCTTCCAGGGTCCAGAGGGAGGGGCGACCGCGACGGCTCCGGTGTCCATCGACGAAATCGTCGTGAATCAGGGTGGCGGTCTGGATCAGTTCCACGGCCACCGCCCGGGGCAGGGCATCCTCCAGGCTGCCGCCGAGGGTCGCGGCGACCAGGCAGAGGAGCACGCCGCGGATCTTCTTGCCGCCGGTCAGGCCCTGCAGGCTCTCGGGATGACGGGGAGCGCAATGGCCCAGCAATTGGTTCAACTGGCTGCTGAATGCGGCATCGAGGGAGGGCTTCAAGCTGGCGGCGTAGTCTTGAAAACAGCTGTACATGGGCATTCCTCCGCCAGAGGGACCTTTTACCCCGCGATCCGCCCGAGCAGCAGCCCCGCACCGAGCAGGA
>Ga0214472_10006270_pt1 | contig 12467 bp, 10 predicted proteins | sample RVTome_6_FD_207662 | JGI IMG/M metagenome (GOLD analysis project Ga0214472, IMG submission 207662) | Soil microbial communities from uranium-contaminated site in the Upper Colorado River Basin, Wyoming, United States - RVT140D175 | ecosystem: Environmental > Terrestrial > Soil > Contaminated >... | reverse complement strand
CGGCATCTGGACGCGCCGCACGTCGTCCTGGTCTCCTTCGACGGCTTCGGCGCGGAGCTCTGGGGACGCCACGCCGCACCCAACTTCGAGCGCGTGGCAGCCGCGGGCGCACGGGCCGAGCGCATGATCCCCGTCTATCCGACGAAGACCTTCCCGGCGCACTACAGCATCGCGACCGGCATGTACGTGGAGAGCCACGGCCTCGTCGGGAATCGCTTCTGGGCCCCCGACCTGGAGGCTGCGTATAGCCTGTCGGACCGGGCGGCGGTCGAGGACGCGCGCTTCTACCGCGGCGAGCCGATCTGGGTGACCGCGGAGCGGCAGGGAATGGTCGCGGCGAGCTTCTTCTTCATCGGATCCGAAGCGGCCGTGGGCGGTCTTCAACCGACGTACTGGTACCCGTTCGACGCCTCAGTGCCGCGCGAGCGGCGAGTCGACCAGGTCCTCGAGTGGCTCGCCATGCCGCCGGAGACGCGGCCGCACATGATCACGCTCTACTTCGAAGACATCGACGCGGCCTGGCACTACAACGGACCCGACAGGCCCGAGACCGAGGCGGCGGTCGTCAGGATGGACGAGAGCCTGGGCCGGCTCCTCGACGGTATCGAGCGCCTTCCACACGGGGACCAGGTTTACGTGATCGTCGTCTCGGATCACGGGCTGATGGCGACGCCGCCGACGATGGTCGACGAGCTGGACATGACGCTCTTCCCGGGCGTCCGCATGGCGGAGGGAGGGCCGTACGCGTCGCTCTTCGTCGACGAGGGCGGCCCGGCCCGGGGGGCGGCGCTGCGGGATTCGCTGGCGGCGCTGCTGCCCGAGAGCGACGTCTGGCTCCGCGCCGACGTGCCCGAGCGGCTCCACTACAGCGCGGATCCCCGAATCGGTGACATCGTGATCGCCGGGGCGCCGGGAAGGAGGGTGCACGAGGCGGGCCGCGTGTCGCGCGACGTGTGGTCGCACGGTTGGGACAACGCGCTCCCGGAAATGAGCGCGATCTTCCTCGCGATGGGCCCGGGGATCGCGCCGGGGCAGCTCATTCCGCCGTTCGAGGCGATCCACGTGTACTCGCTCGTGGCGCATCTCCTCGGGCTCCAGCCGAACCCGGAGGCGGACGGGCGACTCGACGTGCTCGGGCCGATCCTCGAGCGCTGAGGGGTGGCTGACTCCTTCTACGCGTCGATCGAGCCTGTGGACTCTTTCGAGCGCCTCGCGCTGCCGGCGAGCTACCGCACGCTCCCGGACGGTTGGTCGCTCGTGGCGGCCGACGTCGTCGATTCGACCGCGGCGATCGAGTCGGGGCGATACAAGAACGTGAACACCGTGGGCGTTTCCGTCATCGCGGCCGTGCGGAATGCGGTTCGACCGATCGATGTGCCCTACGTGTTTGGCGGCGACGGAGCGCTCGTCTGCATCCCGGACCGGTTCGTCAGCGACGTGCGCCGGTCGCTCGCCGCCACGATCGCGATGGCGCAGGAGAGCTTCGGCTTGGCGCTGCGCGCGTGCGTCGTCCCCGTCGGGCGCGTGCGCGCCGAAGGCCTGGAGATTCTGGTCGCGCGGCACCAGGTGTCCGTGCACTACATCCAGTGCGCGCTCTTCGGTGGTGGCGCCGAATGGGTCGAGCTGAAACGAGGCGGACTCCCGGAGGAGCTCCTCGTGACGGCGGATGGCACGGCGAGTGCCGACTACGGTGGGCTCGAGTGCCGCTGGAGCGAGATCCCGAGCCCTAGGGAGGAGACCGTCGCGGTGATCGTCGATGCGGCAGGCCTGGCCGAGGAGGCGCTCCCGGTCTACCGGGAGGTGATGGAGCGCATACGCACGATCTACGGAGAGGCCGAGTCGTGCAGGCCGGTCGAGCGTGACGGCCTCCGGGTGAGCCTGTCGCGCGCGGTGCTCGGCAACGAGCTGGGGCTTCGCGCATGGAAGAGGGGCGCCGTCGGTCGCCTCCTCGATGCGCTGCGGCTCCGCGTGACCGTCCTCGTCGGTTGGTTCCTCCTCCGATTCGGCGTACGCTGGGGAAACATCGATTGGCGCACTTATGAGCAGGACCTCGTCGTGAACACCGACTTCCGGAAGTTCGACGGCAGCTTACGGCTGGTCCTCTCGGGCACGAGTGCGCAGCGCGCCGAGCTGGAGCGCCATCTCGCGGAGCTCCGCGACGCCGGCCGGGTCGTGTACGGGCTGCACGTTGCGCGATCGGCGCTCATGACCTGTCTGATCGAGGAGCGACAGGGGGCGCACTTCCACTTCGTCGACGCGTCCGGGGGCGGATACGCGGCCGCGGCGCTTGCGCTCAAGCGGGGCGGCTAGCTGGCCACTGCCCACCACCCCGCCCATATTCCATCGCGGTCGCCAGGCGAGCTCGGCGGTCCGGATGGACCAGAACGACTCGGAGGACCATGTGACGAACTCGACGCTCTCGACCTGTTCGCTCAGAACCGGTGCGCTCTCCGCGCTCGCACTCGCGGCTTCGCTCGTGCTCGCGACGCCCGCGACGGCACAGGCGCGCCAGAGCGCGTCGGGCGACTGGAAAATACCGAGGACCGAGCACGGGCATCCGGACCTCCAGGGCAACTGGACCAACGCGACGCTCACCCCCATCGAGCGCACGGCCGGCCGGCCGGCGGTCCTCAGCTGGGAGCAAGTCGCGGAGATCGAGTCCGGTCAGGCGGCGGTCGTGGAGGAGCGCGCGGCGCCCAGCGACCCCAATCGCCCCCTCCCTCCGGGGGGAGACAACCCGGTCTGCATCGACGGGGGGACGACGTGCTACAACGAGGTGTACCGCGATCCCGGCGACCGCGTGGCTGTCGTGAACGGCGAGCCCCGCAGCTCCCTCGTCACGCATCCGGCGAACGGCCGCATTCCGGAGCTCCTGCCGCAGGCGCGCGAGTACTTGGCAGACATGCGCGCCTTCAACGCCCAGTTCGGCGAGTACGACCACCCGGAGCTCCGGCCGCTCGCGGAGCGCTGCATCGTCTCGTTCGGGTCGAACGCGGGCCCTCCCATGCTCCCGAACTACTGGTACAACAACAACTACACGATCGTGCAGACCGCCGATCACGTGATGATCATGACGGAGATGGTGCACGATGTGCGCGTGATCAGGCTGGCCGAGCCGCACCCGCTGCCCGACGAGGTGAGCCCCTGGTTCGGCGACTCGTGGGGCCACTGGGATGGGAGCACGCTCGTGGTCGAGACGACCAACATCAATCCGACCCAGGGGTTCCGGGGCGTTCCCTTCTCCGAGAAGGGGAAGGTGGTCGAGCGCTTCACCAGGGTCGCCGAGGACCAGATCCTGTACGAGTTCGAGATCGACGACCCCGAGGTCTACACCAGCGCGTGGGGCGGCCAGCTTCCGTTCCGGCAGCTAGACGACCTGGTGTACGAGTACTCGTGCCACGAGGGGAACTACGCGCTCGAGGGCGTGCTGCGCGGCGCCCGCTACGACGAGCGCGAGTCGAGCAGGTAGCCGCGCTCGCGCCTTCCGCCACAGGTCACACGACCGTGAGCATCCTCACGGGCAAAGACGAGCGTGCCATCCTCGAGATCCTCGACTCGATCGGCGCGCCGATCACCCTGACCGATCTCCACGCCGACGGAGTCTTCCGCGCCTTCGTCATGAACCGGCTGGCCGAGGAGTTCTACGGTGTGGAGAACAGGCAGGTCGTGGGCCTCTCACTCCACGAGATGGGCCTTCGCCCGGAGGGCCGCGTGGAACGGATCGAGGCGCGCTTCCGGGAGTGTATCCGCAACGGCGCGCCCGTCCACTTCAAGGATCATTCGCCCGTCGACACGCGGCGGGGGCGCCGTTGGGTGAACATCACGTTGGCGCCTCTCGTCGACGAGGCCAAGGGTCTCACCCGGATCATGGCCACCATCCTCGACGTGACCGAGCTGAGGCGTTCCGAGGAGGAGCTCGCCGACGCGCTCACGAAGGTCCTGAGCGGGTTCGTCTCGATCTGCGCGGCGTGCAAGAGGATCCGGGACGAGGACGAGAACTGGCTCCCGGTGGAGAGATACGTGAGCCATCGGAGCCGGGCGCGCTTCAGCCACGGCATGTGTCCGGAGTGCTTCACTACCTGGTACGGGGAGCACCAGGAGTAGCGAGCGGCGACGTCCCGGCGCGTCACTCCATCCCGAGGTCCTCGCGCACCACCCCGGGCGCAGACTCGTCGAGCAGCTCCCAGGCGCGCACCGCCGCCTCGCGGAACGAGCCGAGCACGCTCTCCTTGCCCAGGCGGTCGTAGGCTCCACTGCGGACGAGCACATCCATCGGCTGGCGTGCACGCCCGAGAGGATGAGGTGCGTCCCGTGGCTTCAGCCGCTCGTGCACCTTCTCGAGCGCGTGGAGACCGGTCGAAAACGCGCACCGGAGACAGGGCCGGGCACGCGCGCCCAGTGCGCTGGATCGTGTGCGCCGAATGGCAGCTCGGCAGAAGAATGCGAAGTTCACGGCGCTCCTACACCACGTGACGGTTGACCGTCTGTGTGAGGCATTCCTCAGCTTGAAGAGGAACGCAGCCGCAGGAGTGGATCGTGTGACGTGGGCGCACTACGCGCGAGATCTGGAGGGGAAGGCGGATGGGCGGCACAGGTCGCTCGGTATTGCTGCGCTGGAGGACAAGATCGTCCAGCGCACCGTCGTCGAGGTCATGAGCGCCATCGACGACGCGGCGTCTTTCATCCACCTGATGGAAGGCCTGTGATCCTTCCGGGCGCCAACGTCCTCGCCCACCGCCACTCGGAGTACCCCAGCTGGCTGGAACAGGCGATCGGGGGCCCCCGCCCTTCGGGCTCTCCGACCTCGTGTTGAGCGGATTCATCCGGATCGTCAGGGACCCACGGACCTTCGGGCCGCGCCACTGGGACATCTTCCGCGACCTCTGCGAGCGCGCGGGTGCCCGCGGCAACCTGGTGCCGGACGCGAACTTGGCCGCGCTCGCCATCGAGTTCGGCTCGGAGTGGGTCACGACGGACGGCGACTTTGCGCGCGACCAGCGGGAGCGTGTTCGGATCCTGGACAACTTCGATCCGTTCGTGGTCCGGTCGGGGATGGCGCGCTACGGCCTCAGCATGATTGAGCTCACGCCCGGGCTCGGGGACTACTTCGGGACGGACCGGGGCGTTCTGGTCACGGACGTGGACCAAGACTCGCGACGGCGCGCTCCAGCCAGCCGCGGTACTCCTCGTGCCGCGACGCGTCCCGGCGGTGCGCGTAGACGAGGACGTTGACGTCGGGCAGGATCATCGGCCTTCCATCAGGTTCAGCAGCGCAGCCGTGTCGTCAGGGTCGACGCCCGGAAGCAAACCGCCCGATCCGTAGGTCGGCAGCTCGACGGGCGGGTGCGTTGCGCGCTGCTTCTCCCGCGCGAGCGCCGAGCGAAGCGCGTCTTCGATGACGCGGGTCAGCGCCGACCCGTCTCGACGGCGCGCCGCTTGGCAGCCTCCCGGTCACGGCTCGTTACGCTTCGTGACCCCAGGATAGGAACGGAACGTTACCATCCGTCCGCAGCTCCAGCGTCGGTGAGCGGACCAACAGTCCCTGCCCCCACTGGAGTTGACGCCGGTCGGGGGCGGCCGGCACGATTGTCGCTCGTAGGCGTGTGCTTTGGTCGGAGATGGAGCGGTTTCGCCGACCGTCGCCACCACGCCTTCTCCTCTGATCTTCGGGTCGTGCCAGCCGGCGGCCCGAGAGCCCAGTACTCCGTTGCCGCGAAAGATCCTTCTCGTCGAGGACGACCCAGCCGTCCGGGAGTCCCTCTTCCGGGTCCTTGCACGACCGTACGAGGTCGTCGCGGTGGCGAGCGCCGAGGAAGCACTCTCACGCTTCTCCGATCTCCGGCCCGATGTGGTCCTCACGGACATCCGCATGCCGGGGATGGACGGGGTCGAGCTGCTCTCGTTGTTGAAGGTGAAGGCTCCTGACGTGGACGTGCTGGTCATGACGGCCTACGAAGACATGCCAACGGTCGCGCGCGTCATGCGCGAGGGCGCGTTCGACTTCTTGGTCAAGCCACCAAGGAAAGCGGAACTGTTGGCCGCGTTGGAGCGAGTGTTCAGGGACCGGGACGCTCGAGAGCTCGACCGCCAGCGCTCTGAGCGCGCAGCGGAGGAGTACCAGCTGAACGCTCTCGTGGGAAGCAGCCCAGCCATGATTGAGGTCTACAAGCGCATCGGCCAGCTGGCGGCCGGCAGGGTGAACGCACTGATCCGGGGTGAGACGGGGACGGGCAAGGGGGTCTTCGCTCGCGCGGTCCACTACAATTCCGCCTGGACCTCCGAGCCCTTCATTGCGGTCAACTGCACCGCCGTGCCCGAAAGCCTGCTCGAGTCGGAACTCTTCGGACACGTTCGGGGCGCCTTCACGGGAGCGGTATCCGATCGGCGTGGTCGCTTCGCACTCGCGGGCTCGGGGACGATCTTCCTCGACGAGGTCGGCGATACCACGCTCGAGTTTCAAGCGAAGCTGCTGCGTGTGCTCGAGGAGCGAGAGTTCTATCCCGTGGGCGCCGAGGGGCCGGAGCACACCGACGCGAGGGTGATCGCGGCGACGCACCGGGACCTCGAGCGGTTGCTAGGCGAGGGTCGGTTCAGGGAGGACCTGTACTACCGGCTACGCATCGTCGAGGTCGTCGTTCCACCGCTTCGCGAGAGGATCGAAGACATCCCGGCGCTCGCCCGCCATTTCGTTCACAGGGCCGCGCGTGAGTTGCATCGCGTGGAGCCTGCGCTCTCGACGGACGCCCTGCAGGCCCTCGTGAGTCACGATTGGCCGGGGAACGTGCGGGAGCTGGAGAACTCTCTCACGCGCGCGGTGGTGCTAGCGACCGGTAGCGTGATTCGCCCGGAGCATCTCGGGTTCGCGGCGCCCGCCGACGCCCCGCCCGAGCCGGAGCGGCTTCCTACGTTCCTCGAGCTCGAGGCACAGCATCTTCGCCGCGCCCTGACCCTGGTCGAGGGGAACCGCGCGCGTGCCGCCCGGGTCCTCGGGATCTCCAAGCCCAAGCTGTATCGCCTCCTCGAGAAGCATGGTCTCCGTTGAACGCTTGGCCGAAGACGTTACGCGGTCGTTTTCTCGCGCTCACGTTCTTCGGCGTTTTGTTGCCTCTGGCGCTCGTCGGCGCGTGGCTGGCCCATACGGCGCGAGGCTCGGCCGAAGCAGCGGTTCGCGCGAGGCTGGAAACGTCCGTGGCGTCCGTGGCGCAGACGATCGCCTATCGCTGGATCGACCAGCGATCCGCGTTGCACGAGCTGGCTGCCGACGAGCGGGTTCGAAGGGCGGCGCGGGACGGCGGTTCAGTGGTCATTCCGCCGGGCGACCCGGCCTGGCGACTGTTGGAAGGGCTGCTCGAGAGCGCCACCATCCGTGCCTCGGGCGCGGGACTGAGCCAGGAGGTCGGCATCCCGGTCGATGGAGAGCCATCCGATCCGCTCGCCGCTACGCTGCCGGTGTCCATCCCCGTGCACGACGGTCTGCTGGGAGGGAGGATCGGCACGCTCGACGTACGGCTGCGGCTGGTTCGACTGCTTCCGTCGGGCTTCTGGTCCGTGGGGATCGGTGGCGGCATGGTTGCGCTCTTCGACGCCGCCGACGAGCCCCTCTTGCCATCGCCGCTCGACCTGGACCTCCTACAGGCTCCGCGCTTCGGGTGGAACGGCGAGCAGTGGATCGCGGTTCAGCAACGGCTCTACGAGCCCCCGCTGCGGATCGCGGCTGCAGCGCCTCTCGGGCCGGTTTCCGGACCCCTGGCGGGAGCCACGCAACGAGGGCTCGTTGCGCTCATCGGCGTGTCGGTCCTCGCGCTGCTGGCGATCACGGTGGTAAGCGCGCGACTGACGCGCTCGCTCGAGGCGCTCGCCTCCGTCTCCGACGCGGTGTCGCGCGGAGAACTCGACGTTTCGATCCCGGAGGCAGGAAGCGTGGAAGTGCATCGCGTCAGTCGCGCGTTCAATGCGATGACGAGGAGCCTCCGCGACCTCCTTCGAATCGTGGCCCGGCAACGTTCCGCGGCGGCGGTCGGCGAGTTCGCGGGCTCCCTGGCGCACGAGATTCGTAATCCCCTGACCGCCGTGCGACTGGATCTCGAGGACGCTCGGGACCAGCTCACGGACCCCTCCGCGATGGCGCTGCTCGAGCGTGCGCTCGTCCAGATCGACCGTCTAGACTCGACCGTCCGCGGCACGCTTCGTCTGGCCGCGAGTGGAACTATCGAGCTCGCGCTCATCGATCTGAATGAGCCCGTCCTCGCCGCGCTCCATGCTGCGCAGCCCAGCGTGCGGGAACACGGAGTATCGATGGAGCGCACGCTCGGTACCGATGCGATGTTGGTGCAGGGGAACGCGGCCGCCATCGAGCAGCTCGTGCTCAACCTCGTTCTGAACGGGATCGAGGCGGCCGGTGCGGAGGGCAACGTCCGAGTGAGCGTCGGGCTTGCGAACGGGAGCGCCCGGGTCGACGTGGAGGACGACGGACCCGGCCTGCCTGCGGACGACCTCGCTCGCGCGGAAGAGCCGTTCTTCACCACCAAGTCAGGTGGCACGGGCCTGGGGCTCGCGGTGGCGCGGCGAATTGCCGATGCGCACGGGGGCGAGCTGCACCTCGAGTCGGACGTCACCGGGACGCGTGCGACGTTCAGACTGCCGGCGGCGCATGAGTAACGGAATGCGAACCCTCGGCGTTCCGAATCGCGGGAATCGACCACATCCAGACCCCTCGCTCATGATCGCCAAGGCTCCATCCTGCAACGCCTTGTGCCCTATGGGCCCACCTGGTATGCCGCTTGCCCGATGTGGTGCGCAGTGAGGTCACTTCCACTGTTGCATTGCACGAGGACGCACCGATGAAACGGATCTTGATTACGGCGGCCGGACTGCTTCTTACGGCCGGATGCCAGAGCGCGGGTCCCGGGACCGGTTGGGCGAGCGAAGTCTTCCCAGACACCGTCGACGTGCGGCGCGTGGAGACGCCCTTGCTGAGCGGGGTCCATCCTTCCCCGGATGGCTCGGCGCTCGTCGGGTACGCCGGCTCTGGCCTCCTCGCCGTCGCCGGCCTCGACGGCCGCGTGCGACACTTGGAGACCGGTCCCGGCAATTCGCCGGCAGACTCCCCCAGGTTCTCTCGGGACGGGCGCTGGGTTGCCTACAACTGGTATGACGAAGCCTGGGCCAACCTTGATCTGCGCATCCTTCCCGTCGATGGAGGGGCTCCGCGCGTCGTGCTGCATCGCCCAGGCTATCCGCTCCCCCTGGACTGGTCGCCGGACGGCACGTTGCTGGCGGCGCTCGAGTTCGGCGAAGACAACACGATCCGGATCCTTCTCGTCCCGACGACCGGCGGAGAGCCGATTCTCGTTCGCGCGCTGGACTGGCGTGCCCCGAACGCCGTGAGCTTCTCCCCCGACGGGCGGTTCCTCGCGTTCGACGTGCCGACGAGCGACGCGAGCCTCGAGCGCGATCTCGCCGTCTACGACCTGCAAACGGGGCGGGAGCGGCGGATCCTCGACCATCCGGCCAACGATCTGCTTCTCGGGTGGTCCCCTACCGGCCACCTCTACTTCAGGAGCGAGCGGACCGGCCTGCCTGCCGCGTGGCGGGTGCGGATGGCGGAGGGGCGGCCGAGCGGAGACCCCGAGTTGGTGAAGCCCGATTTCCTCCGCACGACTCCGGTGGGCTTCACGGGAACCGGGGACTTCTTCTACACGGTCCGCACCGGGGGTCCGGCTGCGTATTCAGTCGCCCTCGATCCGGAAGGACGGCCCGATGGACCGGCGCGCGCCTTGACGCCGCCCGGCGATATTTCGGTCCCAAATCACATCGCGGTCTCGCGCGACGGCCGCCTGCTGTCCTACGTCGCGAGTGACAACGTGGGCGCGCGGCGGGACAACGAGCTGGGAGGTGCTCTGCTGAAGGTCGTCGCGATCGATGGCAGTCAGACCCGGGAGTTCCATCTCCCACCACGCATCCGTAATGCGGCCCTACACCGGTGGATACCCGATGGGACGGGTCTGATCTTCCGCGGCAACGAGGAGGGGCGGTACGGCGTCTTCCGCCTGGATTTCGCGTCCGGACGCGTCGACCGGTTGTTGAGCGGAGGCGGACTGGACGGCGCAGCGGGACGGTTCCGCTTCGACGTGACGCCCGACGGGGAGAGCCTCGTCTACATCGAGGACGCGGTCGAGCCCGGGAGCGCCGGGGGCGCGCGACTCGTTGTCCATGACCTCGACGGGAGCGTGGCACACACCTTGGTCTCGGGACCGCGCTCCGGACCCAACGTGCCACCCGCGGTCTCGCCGGACGGGCAGCAGGTGGCGTTCTATTCGCTCGATTCCTCCATGTCGCCGAACTCCAACGCGGCGTTCGATGGCGTCGGGAGCTTCGATCTCATGCTCGTCCCCGTCGGGGGCGGAGCGCCGCGCCGGATCGCCACGACGTCAGGCGGGTCGCTGGCGTGGACGCCTGACGGCACGGCGATCCTCGTCAGCGGACCCGACATCGTTCGTATTCCTGCCGCCGGGGGCGCGCCCGTGAGCCTCGGGTTCCGTGGAACGGTCGTCGGGGTCGACCCGAGGAGTCGGACGATGGTGTTCTCGCTGCGCGCACTCCAGGAGCGGTGGGACCTCTGGCTCATGAAGGTGGGAGGAGCGCAGTGACGGCGCGCGCTCGCCGGGCGGCGCTGGCCGGCGCCGTCGTCTGGCTGATCGGGGGCGGCGGCGTTCCAGGGTGCGTTGGCGCGCAGGTCGCGGTCCAAGTGCTCGATGACGCCACGGTTCACGCCACGACGCCCCTCGGCCTCGAGATGCACGTGCCCTCGCCCGAGGACAATCCGCTTACGAGCGCCAAAGTCGATCTCGGCCGCCGACTCTTCCACGATCCGATCTTGTCTCGTGACCGCTCGCGGGCCTGTGCCTCGTGTCATCTCGCGGAGCATGCGTTCGCCGATACGGCGACGGTCTCTCGTGGCGTCGGGGAACAGCGCGGCACGCGCAACGCGCCCGCGCTTCGCAATCGCGCCTTCGGTCGGTCCTTCTTTCGCGACGGTCGGTCGCCCACCCTCGAAGACGCCGTGCTGCGGCCGATCCAGGCACCGGACGAGCTGGCGATGACGCTGCCCGAGGTCGTCCGGCGTCTTCGCGAGGACGCCAGCTACCCGGAGGCGTTCGCGGCCGCCTTCGGCTCCGACCTGATCGATCAGGCAGCGCTTGCGCGCGCCCTTGCGTCCTTCGTGCGCTCCCTGCTTTCGGGGGACGCCCCCGCCGACCGCTACCTCGCCGGCGACTCGACGGCGCTCACGCCGGCCGCGAGGCGCGGACGCCACCTCTTCTTCACCAAGGCGAACTGCACCGCCTGTCATTCCGGGCCGTACCTCACCGACGAGCGGTTCCACAACACCGGCGTCTCGTGGGGGAGCGGCGACGTGGGCCGTGAGGCCGTCTCGGGAGCTCCCGCAGATCGTGGGGGATTTCGCACGCCGAGCCTACGGGACGTGGCGATTACCGCACCGTACATGCATGATGGGAGCATCCGCACGCTCGAGGAGGTGGTGGAGTTCTACGATCAGGTCCTGGGCCAGAATCCCCTTCTGGACCATCGGATTCGACCCCTGAGGCTCTCGGCGGACGAGCGCGCCGATCTGGTTGCGTTCCTCGAGTCGCTCACGGGGGGAGGCGCCCCGCCCGCCAGCGCCCAGCCGACGCCATCCCGTCCCGACACCGTTGTCATCCAGACCAACGAAGGTACTGCCCTCTCTTTCGACCTCACCCCCGACGGCCGAACGATCATTTTCGACCTCTTGGGGCAGCTCTGGACGCTTCCGGTCGAGGGAGGTACCGCGGTCCCGTTGACGGATGCGGTCCGTGCGACCGCTGAGGATACCGACCCGTCCATCTCTCCGGATGGAGGATGGGTGGCTTTCCGTTCGGACCGCTCTGCCGGACGGGGCATCTGGCTCATGTCACTCGCGGACGGCACACTCCGACAATTATCTGAAAGGCGACCTGCCACAGTCTAGGCGCACCTTGACAGGCATCTCGGGAGCAGTGCAGACCCCGTTCATCTATATTGGCCCCACCCGCTCCTTCGCGGCTTAGAACCGGCTAATGCAATGAGAGACCTACAAACGCATCTTGGTACGGTCGTCAACTGCAACAATAGGCCCCCCCTTGTGCGCCGGCTGACGCTGCGAACGCTGCTGGTCCCCGTCGTACTGTGCGTCACCCCTCATTCTACGCGCACTCCGCTTGCCGCACAGGGGCCATCAGACTCCACACGAATAGACCGCCTCCTGGCGCTCGCTCAACTAGATGGAGCCGTCCACTACTTCCACCCGGAAGTGGCTGTGCACTCACAGCGATGGGATTCACTGTTCGCTGAGCATGTGATTCCGATCGCTGACGCTCCAACGGTGGGCGCGTACCGAGAGGCTCTTGGGGAGCTCTTGACGCGGTTGGACGACCCGGCGACGCATGTGG
>Ga0214472_10006269_pt1 | contig 12469 bp, 8 predicted proteins | sample RVTome_6_FD_207662 | JGI IMG/M metagenome (GOLD analysis project Ga0214472, IMG submission 207662) | Soil microbial communities from uranium-contaminated site in the Upper Colorado River Basin, Wyoming, United States - RVT140D175 | ecosystem: Environmental > Terrestrial > Soil > Contaminated >... | reverse complement strand
GTTATGCAGATATTAATAGGGAAAAATATGGATGCGCTACAGTTTTTCCTCATTCATCACGGGCGGGTGCATTAACCAGCTGCACCGTGGGGAGGCCCTGACCATGTGTGGTCTTCTGGGAATCCGCAAACGCTGAGATGAATCCTGGGTAAAGGCATGAGAGGCTTATCGGGCGTAAAGAAGCGGGACTGATGAAGCGGACAGCGGCCCTGGTAAACACAGCCCGCGCCGGTTTGGTCGACGAGGTTGCCTTGACAGAGGCCCTGGAGCAAAATAGAATTGCCGGGGCCGGGCTGGATGTACTTGAGCCAGAGCCTCTGCCGCCAGGCCATCCCTATACCCGAATGGACAACGTCGTCCTGTCTCTTCATGTTGGGGGCATAACCCAGAACGGCGTCCGGCGCGCCCTGGAGATGGCCGTGGAATGCCTGGAATCTTTTGCTCCTGGCATCCCCACCCACGCCGTCGTTACCGGGAGACGTCCGTAGACTACCGGTGACTACCCGTCCGGCTGAGCACAGGCCATCAGTCCAACATCAGGAGCAGGCGAGGCCGTGGAAAAGCAGAAGTTCATCATCGGCCTATTGTTGGTTATTGCCCTTGTGCTCACCAGCCTGGTAGTTGGCTGCACCCGGGCCGGATCAACAGCAACATCTCCCCAGGCTATAGCGCCCGCCGGGGAGCCTGCTCCGACCCGGATTGCTTCTATGGAATCGGGGCCAACACTACCGTCAACCGCCGGGGTGGCTCCGGAAGGACCGCAATCGGTGGAGGAAGTGGTCTTTTTCGAGGAGCCCGACTTCGACAAAGCCCTGGGTATGATCGAAGCTGGCGAAGCCCATTTGTATGCCACCGGCACCTCTGATCCCGCCCGGGAGCAACGCATCCGGAATTCCCCAGTGATGGCCCACGAGATTTCTTATGGGTCATACACCGAGCTAACCTTCAACCCAGTGGGGCCCACATTCCCGGCCACCGGGGAGCTCAACCCCTTTCACGCCCCGGCCCTCCGAGAGGCCATGAACTGGCTGGTGGACCGCGACCATATCGTAGAAGAAATTTATGGGGGGCTGGCGGTGCCCAGGTACTTGCCTCTGAACACCACCTTTCCCGATTACGCTCGTTTGTCCGACGTGGCCAAGGTGCTGGAGATACGATATCAATACAACCCGGAGCGGGCGAGAACCGTCATCACCACGGAGATGCAAAAGCTAGGGGCCATTCTGGAAGGTGGCCAGTGGCGCTATCAAGGAAACCCGGTGCGGCTTATCTTTCTCATTCGCACCGAGGATGAGCGACGAGAGAGCGGGGACTACGTCGCCACCCTTCTGGAGGACCTGGGGTTCACCGTGGACCGGCAGTACAAGACTGCCGCCGAGGCCTCTCCCATCTGGGCTACTGGAGATCCCGGCCAGGGGGACTGGCACCTTTACACCGGAGGCTGGATTTCCACCGCCATCAGTCGGGACCAGGCGGGCAACTTTGGCTTCTTCTACACCTCCCGGGGCCTGCCCGACCCCCTCTGGCAGGCCTACCAACCGGCGCCAGAACTGGACGAAGTAGCGGGACTTCTGTCCAGTCGTGATTATCCAACCTGGGAGGAGCGTCAGCGCCTGATGGCCCGGGCGTTGGAGCTGGCCCTGGAGGACTCGGCCCGAGTATGGTTGGTGGACACGATCAACGTCTGGCCGCGGCGGAAGGAGGTCGACCTGGCTGCCGACCTGGCTGGGGGAGTTTCGGGCTCCTTGCTCTGGCCCTACACTGTGAGTTTTACCGGCCAGCAGCCAGCAGACGGGAGAGTGAAATTCGGGACTCCCAGCATCCTGACCGCGCCCTGGAACCCGCTGGCCGGCAGTAACTCCCTTTATGATGTGATGATTATCGGCGCCACCAACGATAGTGCCACTCTACCAGACCCCTTCACCGGACTGCCCCGGCCCCAGCGGGTGGAGCGTGCCGAGGTGTTCCTTGAGGAGGGAACGCCGGTTACCCAAACCCTTGACTGGCTGACCTTGAGCTTCGTACCCGCTATCCAGGTGCCGGACGACACGTGGATTAACTGGGACGCCGCCGAGGAGCGCTTTATCACCGTTGGCCAGCAACATCCAGAAGGCTTGACCGCCCGCACCAGGACGGTGATCCATTACAAAGACGACCTGTATTCATTAGAGTGGCACGACGGCAGCAAGATGTCCCTGGGGGATATGGTGGTCAGCTTCATCGTGGGCCTTGATCGGGGTAAGCCCGAAAGCCCCCTCTATGATGAAGCGGAGGTGGCCTCCCTGGAAACATTTTTGGGACACTTCCGGGGACTGAGGATTGTGCAGGAAGACCCACTGGTGGTAGAGGTATACAGCAACCAGATTTTTCCTGATGCCGAGACCATCGCCGGTTCCCGAGCTGGCTACCTGTTTACCTCCACACCCTGGCCCAGTCTGGCGCTGGGTATTCTGGCGGAACGGGACCGGGAGCTGGCTTTTTCCTCCAGCAAGGCAGACCAGCTCAAGGTGGAGTGGATGAGCTACATTGCCGGCCCCAGCCTGCCCATCCTTGAGCGGTATAATACCCAGGCTCAGCAGGAGGGGTTCATCCCCTATCAGAAGGCCGTTGGCCAGTACATCAGCGCCGCCCAGGCTCAGGAGCGATACCGGCGGTTGGGCGAGTGGCACCGGGCCCGGGGCCATTTCTGGGTGGGCCAGGGGCCTTTTTATCTGTCTTCAGTGCATACTGTAGAGAAAAATCTGGTGATTCGCCGGTTTGACCGGTTCCCGGACCCGCCGGACAAGTGGGAGCTCTTCAATGAGCCCAGGATTCCCGAGGTTGATATTTCCGGTCCGGTCAGGATTGCCAGCGGGGAGGCAGCCCGGTTCCAGGTGAATGTAACCTTCCAGGGTGAGCCTTACGCCGTGGACGACGTGGAATTCGCCCGTTTCCTGGTCCTGGACGCCCGGGGAGAACCGGTAACGGTGGCCGATGCCCAGCCGACGTCGGATGGTGTGTGGGAAGTGAAGCTCACCCCGGAGCAGACCGCCGACCTGGAGGTGGGGTCAACCCGTCTTGAGGTGGTGGTCGTGTCCCGATTGGTAAGTATCCCGTCCTTTGCGACCTTCTCCTTCGTGACCATCGGCCCGTAAATCGGCAAAGGTTGCATCACCAGAGGGATGCCATGGCCAGATTATCCCTTTCCCGGGTTCGATGGCCTTCGGGCTGGCCGGGGGTTGTTGTGTTTAACACCTTTGCCCGGGTGGCCCAGTACGTCCTCCTGCGGGCGGTGGCCCTGGCCATTACCGTAGTGGTGGGGGTATACCTGACGGTGGTCATCACCAACATGGGCGGGCACGTGGACAACATCCGCATCGCCCAGGTGCGGGAGTCGGTAGGCGGAAGGATTCTGCTCGACCGGGAGCTTCAGTCCCTGCCCCCCAGCGAGGTCCAGCGGGTAATCAACCAGCAAGTGCAGGTAGAGGTCCAGCGACTGGGACTGGACCGGCCCTTTATCTGGCGCAGCTTTACCTACCTGACCGACGCCCTCTCCCTGAACCTGGGACGTGCCGAACAACTTACCAGCGACAGCGGTTCCCGCCAGGTACGCCTCATCCTGCTGGAGCGCCTTCCCGCCACCCTTCTGCTCTTTGCCTCCACCTTCCTGATGCTTTTCTTTGTGGACATCTTCCTGGCCCTTTTCCTCTCCCGGCGCTATGGAAGCTTCCTGGACAAGGTGGTGGTGGCCCTGGCTCCTACCTCTGCCGCTCCTTCCTGGTTTTACGGCATATTCCTGATCCTTATTTTTGCATCCTTGTTGCGCATCCTTCCCTTTGGCGGTATGGTGGATGCTCCGCCCCCGGACACCACCCTGGCCTACGCTCGGAGCGTCTTGAAGCACATGATACTGCCGGTGGCCGCCCTGTCTATCAGCTCCATCTTCCTTTCGGTATACTCCTGGAGGACCTTCTTTCTAATCTACGCCAGCGAGGACTACGTAGAAATGGCCCGGGCCAAAGGGCTGCCCTCAGGGACCATTGAGCGGCGGTACATTCTCCGGCCAACCCTGCCTACGATCATAACCAACTTCGCGCTGGGGGTTATCGGCCTCTGGGGTGGCGCCGTCATCCTGGAGACCGTGTTCAACTGGCCAGGCCTGGGCCGCCTGCTGTTCCAGGCTATCGGCCATTTCGACATTCCGGTCATCGTGGCCTCGGTGGTGATTTACGCCTACCTCCTGGCCCTGACGGTCCTGGTGCTGGATATCGTCTACGCCCTGGTGGACCCCAGAGTGAAGATCGGCGGACAGAACCGGCAATGATGAACTCCTGGCGCGAAGTGCCCCGTTACACCTCCGCCCTGGTGGGGCTGGCCATCATTGCGGCCCTGGTGGGCCTGGCCCTCTATGGAATTATCGCCATCCCCTACGGTGAGGCGGAGAGGCTCTGGCGGGGAGGCGAGGGCGTCTGGATAGATAACCCCAGGAACGCCCAGCCGGGCTGGGTGAACCTTTTCCCGGGGCGCAACCTGCCCGAGACCATCATCGTGGACAGCCGGGAAGGGGCAACCAAGCGATCAGGCCGAGGGTCCGACAGCGTGAATACAGTCCAGATTTCCCTGGACTTCGACTATCCCTATGATGACTTCCCTAGCGAGTTAAATCTCTTCTTCGACGCCAGGTCCAGAGAGCGGCCTCCCCACGCATCCCTGTTCTGGCTGACTCCCGACGGCAGAATGTTGTCGCTGGGGGAACAGAACGTAGAGTCATCGGAGAGGTACTCGATATCTCTGGACCGGCGACTGGCCCGTCAACTGGGCGGTCAGTCCCCGGAGGTAGCTCTTTTTGCCGACCCGGCCAGGGAGAGCCCGCAGCCTCTCCAGGGCCGGTATCAGTTGCTGGTAGAGGCGTTGCTGTTTGAAGCAGGGACCGATCTGGACGCTAGACTGGTGGTCTACGGCAAGGTACACGGTCTGGCCGGCACAGACCATCTACGCCGGGACATTACGGTGGCGCTGCTGTGGGGGGCGGCGGTTGCTCTGGCCTTTGGCCTGCTGGCTGCTGTTGGATCCAGCGTTACCACCCTGATTATCGCTGCCATGGGGGTCTGGTACGGAAGGTGGGCCGATGCGTCCATTCAGCGGATCACGGAACTGAACCTGATCCTTCCGGCCTTACCCATTCTCATCCTGGTGGGGACGCTATACACCCGCAGCATCTGGGTAATACTGGGAATTGTCATCTTGCTGGGGGTATTCTCCGCATCGATCAAGGTGTACCGGGCCATCTTCTTGCAGGTGAAAGAGTCGCCCTACATCGAGGCCTCACAGGCCTACGGGGCCAGTAACCGGCGCATTATCTTGTTCTATATGGTCCCCCGGGTCATCCCGGTGCTGGTGCCGGGATTTGTTACTCTGATCCCTTCCTTCGTCTTTCTGGAAGCTTCCCTGGCCATCCTGGGACTGAGCGACCCGGTGCTTCCCACCTGGGGCAAGGTGCTCAACGATGCGCAGCAGAACGGCGCCCTTTACAAGGGATACTACTACTGGGTGCTGGGACCCGCCATGCTATTGATGCTCACTGGCCTGGGCTTTGCCCTGGTGGGTTTTACGCTGGACCGTATCTTCAACCCCAGGCTGAGGGAGTTATGAAAGCCGGGGCGCCGCTACTCCTCCAGGTGCAGGACCTCCGCCTCTACTTCCGCACTACCAGGGGCGCGGTCCAGGCCGTTGATGGGTTGAGCTTTGCCCTGGGCCACCGCCAGGCGCTGGCCGTCCTGGGAGAGTCCGGCTGTGGCAAGAGTTCTCTGGCGCGGGCTATATTGAGGCTGCTGCCCCGCAACGTACATACCTATACCGGGCAAGTGTTTCTCAACGGCGCGGAACTGATGTCCCTGAACGAGGACCGTTTCCGCCGGGAGGTGCGCTGGTCCGGCATATCGCTGGTAGCCCAGGCGGCCATGAATTCCCTGAATCCGGTGATCAAGGTGGGCGAGCAAGTAATGGAGCCCCTGGTAACTCACCGGCGATTGAACCGGGAAGAAGCCAGGCAGCGGGCCAGCAAGGCGTTACAACTGGTTGGGGTGCCGGTGGACTTCCTGGATCGCTACGCGTTCGAGCTGAGTGGGGGCATGCGGCAGCGGGTGGTCATCGCCATGGCCCTGGTTGCCGACCCACCCCTGATAATAATGGACGAACCTACTTCGGCCCTGGACGTGTTGACCCAGGCCAATATCATGAACGTGCTCAAGGGCATTAAAAAAGAGGTGGGAAGCAGCTTTCTTCTCATAACTCATGACGTCGCTACTTCCAGTGAACTGGCGGACCGGATCGCGGTAATGTACGCCGGACAATTGGTGGAGCTCGGCGATGCTGCTGGATTCTTTCCGGGACCACTGCACCCTTACTCGAAGAAACTGATGACCAGCGTGCCCCGACTTCGTGGCGGGAGCAGGCCAGAGTTCATACCGGGACAGCCACCAAGCCTCATCAACCCCTCCGCCGGCTGCCGCTTTGCCCCTCGATGTTCATTCCGATTCAACCGATGTCAGGAGGACCCACCCCTGGTAGAGGTGGAACCGGGGCAGTGGGTGAAATGCTGGCTATATCCCGCCAACAGTAATGCAGGCAGTCATGCAGGCTGAGCCTTCTCTGGTAGTCCGGGATCTGCACGTGTGGTTTGAGCTCAGGCGGTGGGGCTTTGGCCGGGCCGGGGTGGTGCGGGCAGTCGACGGTGTGAGTTTTAGCCTCGGACCGGGAGAGGCCGTCGCCCTGGTAGGAGAGAGCGGCTGTGGCAAATCCACGTTAGCTCGAACTGTCCTGGGCCTCTACCGCCCGTCCGCGGGAGAAGTGGTCTTTTCTGGTAAGAACCTGGGTGAGCTGAGGGGGGGAGAGATGCACGGGTACCGGTCCCAGGTAGGCTACGTTCAGCAGGACCCCTATGGGGCACTGCCCCCCTTCATGAATGTGCGCCGTATCCTGGGAGAGCCTCTGGTCATCAACAAAGTTAGCCGCCGGTCGCAGCGGGAGCCGCGCATTCGGGAGGCGCTGGAGGAAGTGAAGCTATTCCCGGTGGAGGAGTTCCTCCCCAAGTTCCCCCATATGCTCAGCGGAGGGCAGCAGCAGCGTCTGGTCATCGCCCGGGCAATGATCATGAAGCCAAAGCTGCTGGTGGCCGACGAGCCGGTATCCATGCTGGACGCGTCAGTGCGGGTGGAGATTCTGGAGTTGCTCCAGGGCCTGCAACGCCTCCACAACCTGATGTTGCTTTACATCACCCACGATCTTTCCACGGCGCGCTACTTCGTCGAGCGCATCATGGTGATGTACGCCGGCAAGATAGTGGAGCAGGCAGCAGTAGATGAGCTGCTAGACCGTCCGCTGCACCCGTATACCAGGGCCCTCATTGCCGCGATTCCTGACCCCGACGCCGCCAACGCCGCCACTTTCCAGGATGTCCCGCCAGGGGAGCCTCCCAACCTGCTACATCCTCCGTCCGGGTGCCGGTTCCATCCCCGGTGTCCGGCCTTCATCCGAGGGCTCTGCGAAGTGCAGGAGCCGCCTGACTTTGAACTTCAGCCAGGGCACCTGGTGGCATGCTGGCTGTACCAGAGCGGGCTGCCGGCCTCATGAAGTTCATCATCCTCAGCCTGGGTTTGCTCACGGGAGGTGTAGCTCTGGCTTTTTTGATGGTTATTCATGTGGTGAAGCCCAGCCTGGTCCTGTGCTTCCTGGCCTATGCCATATCGCTGGGTGGCCTGGTGCTGGGAACCCCAGGGATCGTCCAACAAAACAGCTCTCGATGGGGACAAAGGGAGTAACTACCTGCTTCAGAGCGGCGATATCCGGCGATTTGCTTTGGGGTGAGGGAGTGCCCTGTTACCTGACCGGGGTCCGAGACCCGGGTGCAAACAACCACCCGATTAGCAGCGGGGTGCGTCTTCCCTCGATCGGCTGTTGCCTCCTCCGGCATTGCCGAGGCTATGGGCTGCTAGAGGCAATGGTGTCTTCATGAGATATTGCGGCCTGCCCTGGAGGAGGTCGCTTGGCACCCTGGATCATGGTGCTGGCGCCGGCATCAGCGCCGCCTGGTCAGGTCGTATCTGGCACCATCAACCATGGACGTCAGGACGAATTGGCCTCCGGCAGCAGCTTCATAGATATGCACCTCTACACTTCCGTCGTCCGAGAGCATCATCAGCTGGGGACCCATCATGCCTAACCGTCCCTGGCGTCCCGGTCCACCAGATTGGGATACCAGCGTGAAGCGTTTATCGGCGCCGATGGTCAGGGTCGCATCTTGCCCCGATGGCGTCTGCGCTCTCAGGTCCCATTCTCCGATCAGACTGGGATCCAGCGGCAACTGGTCAATCAGCTGCCTGATCTGTTCCAGCTCAACCCGACGCTGCTCTTCGGCCATCCGGCGCTGGTCGGGGTTCATTTCAGCAAAGGGGTCGCCGGACCGCTCGGTTTGCCGGCGGAACTCCTGGCCGAGAGCTGTCTGCATTTCATTGACCTCGGACCTGGCCCCGTCTGAGAGGGGAAAGTAGCCCACGTAATTCAAATATTCTCCAGCGAGATCGTGCTGACCCGAGTCCATTGCTGCTCTGGCCAGTTCCACCAGCGCATCGCCGGCCGGCGTTTGAGCGTGGCCCGCGAAGTTGGTAGGGGCAGCGCCACCAACGTCTGGTACGTCCCCGGTCGGTCCCAGGGCCACGGCGGCCCGGAACTCCTCAAGCCCCTCCTGGCCCCGGCCCGTGATTGCGAGCAACTGCCCCGCTCCGAAATGAGCGGCGGCGATCAGAGTGGCACCACTGGGTGGAGTTGGCCGAAGGTTCTGAGGTGCAGTTGGGTCAGGCAACATCGCAGCGAATAATTTCCTGGACTGCCAATCCGGACCGAACCGGGGCAGGTATGATGTGATGGATCGGTATTGCGCCAGCGCTTCAGTGGAACGGATACTGTCGGCATAAAGTCTGCCCAACATCAGGCGAAGCTGCATCACCAGGCCGAAGTCCGCGGAGTCGCGGGTCAGCGTATTGCCCGAGACCACCGGCAGGTCGTCCAGACGCAGGCGCGCTTCCTCCAGTGCGATGGCGGTGCGAAATGCCGCCTCAGCCTCTGCCAACCGGCCCTCTCCCAGATGGGCTACGGCCAGATAGGCTGGTGTGCGGGCATCAGTGGGGTCCAAAGCGCGGGCCTCGACCAGACTCAGCTTGGCGCCCTGCCAGGCGGTGGAGCTGATCTGTTCTGCGGCATGGTCGAGCACGACGGCTGCGGTGGTCTGGTATCGGGTATTCACCGCATTAACCAGGGTCGACGACGCTCTGTCGGAGTCACCCAGGAGCACGAATAGCGCCACCAGCTGCTCCTGAGCGTCCAGACGCTCCGGATCCAACTCCAGGGCTTTTTCCAGTGACTCTTCAGCGCTGGCCGGGTCTTCATCGACGTAGTAGTTGTAGGCCTGGATCAGATGTCCTAGATAGGTCCCTCTGGTAGCATCGAGGGTCTCGGATGAAACTGCCGAACTCGACGGGCCCAGGGCCAGGGACGCCGGGGTGAAGGACCAGGACACCAATGCCGCCAGGTCTGGATCTATCGCGGCGACGGAGCGGGCCTGGTCCGCCGAGACCGTGGGCGAGGCTCCGTCCCGCCATTCGCCCAGATATTGATCATTGGAGGTATCCAGTATCATCTGTAACTTTCGGTCTATGATCGCAGCCCTGGAAATTATGGCGTTCCCGTGCCCGGGATCCAGCGCGATGGCCTGGTCCAGGTAGTCCAGGGCGATCCCAGTCTCCCTGGCCTCGGACTCCTGCCAGCGGTAGGACCGCAATGGGCTGCCCGGCTCCACCCGCTCAGCTCGCAAGTTGATCTCGTCGGCGACCGCGGGATAGTCCGGGATGTAAGAACCCGGAGAGCCCGAGACCGGCCCCACCAGTCCCGGGCCCGTCTTTTCAAACAGGCCTCGCAGATTGGATTCACCAGCGATATGCTGGGCCAGGGCCACCCGCCGGTCCGGGTTCCTGGGTTGGTCCAGGACCGCGGCCTCGAGAACCCGTAGCCGGTCCTGGTACCACTCATCATAACGCAGACGGGTCGGGGCCATGGCCCGATGGACGCTGACGGCCTGGTCGATGAGGGTGTCCATTGGCGCGTCCGACCGGGCAGACTGCTCCAGGTCGGTCAACAGCTTTTCCACCGGCCCCTCGACTCGGTTACGGGCAAGCTCGGTTTCGATCGTGTCGCGCATCCGGCGCGCGGAATCGGCGTCGAGTTCCTCCGCAATTTCCAGGTCGGCCATGGCCCGTTTGCCGTCGCCCAGGCGCGCGGCGCTCGCCGCCCTTCCGAGGTAAGCCTCGGCGAAACCGGTCCGGCCGGTCAACGCAATTGTAAAGATCCTCCGGGCTGTTGCCGGTCTCCCCAATTCCAGCCAGCTCTGGGCAGCCAGGTGTGCAACTTCTGAGTCGCCGGGAAAGTTGACCCGGACGAGTTCGGCATAGGCCAGGGCCTCCCGGTAATTCCCGCTTTCAAACAAGTTCCTGGCTCGCGTCAGGTGGAAGGGTACCAGGTCAGGCGAGATCATCTTGAGTTCGGCGGACCGGCGCCCGGCCTCCTTCATGGCGGCACTTACCTGATCGTTACGCGCCAGAAGTCCGGCGGAACGCGCCTGGCCGTAGGGGGTAGCCATGTCGTAAAATACGTACGATGCGTAGTCGGTCGGGTAGTCGGCTCCACCTTGAAGCATTTGTCCCGGGATCCCCGAAAAGCTGTTGCCTGGTTCCCCGGGCTGCTGCAGGCTGCGCATTGTCGGTATACCATGACTGTCATCCACCACTACACCGGTCATGGCGTCCACCGCGTATAGCCACAGTTCCGCCTCCCGCCCGGTGCCTCCCAGCCTCTGGAAACGCTGTAGATCCTGGACGGCCAGATCGACCTCCTGATCAAGGGTCCGGGATATGCCCCGGGCGAGGACGTACCTGGGCTCGTCACCCTGGATCTCCAGGGCGGCCGAAAAGGCACTGACTGCCTCCTGAGAGCTTCCCTCGCGCATTGCTTCGAGCCCATCAAGATAATGCCGCAAGGCCGGGCTCAGGTCAGACTCGGTGGGCGGGTCAACCTGCGTGTACAGGGAATGGCGCCGGACGCCCTGGGTCGCTGCGGAGCCAGGATGGGAAGAACCCGCCGGCCCTGGTGCTGAGGGAGTCAATTCGGGGGCGAGTTCTGGCTCATCATGTCCCCTGCAGGCTGCGCCAAGGGCAACCAGCAAGGCAAACAGCCCGACCAGGGCCAGGCTCACTGGCAGACTATGGGGCAAGGGACCAGCACTCATAATTGACCTCCACTTGCTGCCAAGGGCCATCAAACCAGGCCGCCGGAGCAATTTATTGAAGCCCTGCACTTGAATCGAGCCCCTGATGGTCCAGGGTAAAGCTAAAGGCGGGTTTACGACAAGCACCTTCGTGTCTGAGTTTATCCGACACTGGCAGGTACCGGCGGGCCAACTGAAAGTATCAGGCACTCACGGGGGAGAAAGCCAGGCGCTTCCCGGAGGCGCCGTCAATCTGGCCGTACAAAACAAAGGTCCCGCCGCCATTTCTGGCAACGGGGCCTAATTTTGTGCTCAAGATTGGTAGCGGGGGTTGGATTCGAACCAACGACCTTCGGGTTATGAGCCCGACGAGCTGCCACTGCTCCACCCCGCGGCATCGGCCAGCCGCCAGTCCTCCAACGTGCCGGGCCTGGCGGCTCTCACCGGTCCTCCCGCTCTGGTTCATGCTACGACGAAGCAGTCCTGAGCCTACCGAAGTAAGCCTACCGAAGTAAGCCTACCGAAGTAAGCCTACCGAAGTACTCAGGAAGAGCGGCGAACTGAGAACAAGAAGTCTCTGGTAAATCTTAACCGGTGGATCCTGGGTATTCCAACCGAAGTTTGAAGTTATAAAGTTTGAAGTTCTTAGCGTGGGTCAAATCTCTCGACTGGTTAGTATCGGTATGCTGAATAAGTTACCCTACTTACACATCCGACCTATCAAGCAGATCGTCTCTCTGCTGTCTTACCCCTCTGCGAACAGAGGGAGGGAGGCCTAATCTTGGGGGATGCTTCGAGCTTAGATGCCTTCAGCTCTTATCGCTGCCAAACATGGCTACCCAGCGATGCTCCTGGCGGAACAACTGGAACACCATAGGTTTGTCCTTCCCGGTCCTCTCGTACTAGGGAAAGGTTCCCTCAAGCCTCCTTCGCCCGCGGCGGATAGAGACCGAACTGTCTCACGACGTTCTGAACCCAACTCACGTACCCCTTTAACCGGCGAACAGCCGGACCCTTGGGACCTCCTTCAGCCCCAGGATGGGACGAGGCGACATCGAGGTGCCAAACCTCGCCGTCGATGTGAACTCTTGGGCGAGATAAGCCTGTTATCCCCGGGGTAGCTTTTATCCGATAAGCCACGGCCCTTCCACACGGTGCCGTAGGATCACTTTGCCC
>Ga0214472_10006267_pt1 | contig 12470 bp, 8 predicted proteins | sample RVTome_6_FD_207662 | JGI IMG/M metagenome (GOLD analysis project Ga0214472, IMG submission 207662) | Soil microbial communities from uranium-contaminated site in the Upper Colorado River Basin, Wyoming, United States - RVT140D175 | ecosystem: Environmental > Terrestrial > Soil > Contaminated >... | reverse complement strand
CACGTTGTTCAGCGCGGGCGCCGTCGTCGTGGCCCTGCTCGCCGTCCTGACCTCCATCTACATCGGCTACGCGCGCCGTCTCGCCCGCGCCCATGCGGCACTCCAGCGGGGCGAGACGCTGTCGGCCATGGGACGCATGTCGGCGGGAATTGCCCATGAGATTCGAAACCCGCTGGGGATCATCAAGAACACCGCGCAGTTGTTGCGGGAGGAGCTTCAGGAGCGGGGCCAGCCCACCGACCTCGTCGACTTCATTCCCGAGGAAGTGGATCGCCTCAACGAGACCCTGACGGGCTATCTCGAATTCGCCCAGGACCGGCCGCCGCGCTTCGAACGCACGCCGCTGCTTTCTATCCTCGCCCGCACGCTCAAACTCATGCGAACGGATTTCCAGCGGGGCGACATCGAGGTCGTGGAGGAACTGACCGCCTGCGAAGGGCTGCAGCTGAGCGTCGATCCGCGGCGTCTGCAACAGGTCTTCCTCAATCTCTTCCTCAACGCCCTGCAGGCCATGCCGGACGGCGGCCGCCTCAGGCTCGGTGCTACGTTGGCGGCGGACAGCGTCCTGATCGAGGTGGAGGATTCGGGAGTGGGCGTCAGCCCTGCGGAGGCGGAACAGGTCTTCGAGGCTTTTTATACACAGAAGGAAAAGGGATCTGGACTCGGTCTCTCCGTGGCGAAGAAGATCGTCGAAGAGCACAGAGGGCGCATCGGCATGCGGGCGGCCAAGGGTCGCGGCGCGGTGGTCTGGGTGGAGCTGCCGACGCTTTCGGTCGATCGAGCGGATTAGGAAAGGGCATTCATGGCACAGATCCTCGTCGTCGACGATGAGCCTCGCATGTGTGAGGTCGTGTCGCGCGCGCTGAAGAAGCGCGGCCACGACGTGCGTACGGCCTCGGACGGAAGCGACGCCCTGAGCAAGCTGGCCGAGGCCGCGGCCGATCTCATCTTCACCGACCAGCGCATGGAGCCGATGGACGGCATGGAGCTGCTTCAGAAGGTGAACGCGGAGTACCCCGCCACGAAGGTCGTCATGATGACGGCGTACGGCGAGGTGGAGCATGCCGTCGCGGCCATGAAGGCCGGCGCCGCTCACTATCTGAACAAGCCGGTGGATCTGGAAGAAGTTCAACTCCTGGCCGAGCGTCTGCTTGCGACGCAGAGCACGGAGCGCGAGAATCGTCAGCTGCGTCAGGTGCTCGATCGCCAGACTGCCGACTGGGAACTCATCGGGGAGAGTGTGGCACTCAAGGAACTGCAGGCGCTGATCCTGCGCGTCGCGCCGACGGACGCCACCGTGTTGATCCGTGGTGAGAGTGGAACGGGCAAGGAACTCACCGCGAAGGCGATTCACAAGAACAGCGCCCGCAGCAAGGGGCCCTTCGTCGCCGTGAACTGCGCGGCCATCCCCGACAGCCTCCTGGAGAGCGAACTCTTCGGCTACGCCAAGGGCGCCTTCACGGGAGCCGACCGCGACAAACTCGGACTCTTCTCCCTGGCGAACCACGGCACGATCTTCCTCGACGAGATCGGTGAGGCCAACGGCGGTGTCCAGTCGAAGCTGCTCCGCGTCCTCGAGGAGCGGAAGTTCATTCCCGTCGGTGGGCACAAAGAGATCGAGGTCGAGCTGCGGATCCTGGCCGCGACGCACCGGAATCTCGAAGACGACATCGACGAGGGAAGGTTTCGGGAAGATCTCTTCTATCGCTTCAACGTGTTCCCCATGGATCTGCCGCCGCTGCGCGCGCGCTCGGAGGATATCGTGCCGCTCGTCGCCGAGTTCCTGAACCAGCTCGGAAGGGCGGGAGAATCCCTCGACCGTGCGAGTCTCGAGAAGATGCGCCTCTATCCATGGCCGGGAAACGTGCGCGAACTGCGGAACATCGTCGAGCGCGCCCACATCCTCGCCGGCCCTGCGCCCATCGGTATCGAGCACATCCAGCTCCCCGACGGTCGTGGGCGCCGCGGCGGACTGGGTGACGAGCCGGCGGATCTGAACATCGAGAACCACGAACGCCGGCTGATCCGGCTGGCACTGGACCGCGCCAACGGGAACAAGACCCAGGCGGCCAAGCTCCTGGGCCTGACGCGGCGGGCGCTGTACAGCCGGATGGAGCGGCTCGAGATCCCCATCGACGCCGCGGGAGAGGACTCGTGACGCCCCTCGGGGATGCGCGGTGGGGGACGCGGCTGTCCGTCCAGGTACGGCTCCGCCGACGTCGGAGCCGCTTTCCGGCGCTCGTTCTGCCCGGGGCTGGCACCGATGGCCCTTGCTTTGAAATGAGTTACGGGATTTTTTCCCATTTCCGGCCGTGGCGAGGCAGGCCGGAACGGCCCCTGCTGCCCTACGAGGGAGACGAGTCCGATCGCCCCCTGGAGGTCTGCTGATCATGTCTGCCCCACGCCATCGCGCCACCACGATTCTCCTCGCGAGCGCCCTTCTGTTCTGGGCCGCTCCCGCCCCTGCCATGCAGGTGCGCACGAACGCCGACCTCGACGATCAGATCGATCGCGTCGTCCGGGAATTCGAGCGCACGCAGGAATTGCTCGAGCACGTCGGCGGCATGCTCCATGACAGCAACTCGCCGCGCGTGAGCGATCTCTTCAAGACAGCGGTCGAATTGCAGCTCCGCGGTCGAGCGATGCTGCAGCGCGCGCAGTCGGACACGGGCGCACTGCGGGCCGGCGACTTGGTCCGTGAGGCACTGTCGCTCACGCTGCGCGCCCGTGACATCGCCCAGCGGGCGGGCAGTCTGCTGCGCGAGCAGATCGGCCTGGAGGAGCAGGCGCAGCGGACCATGGAGCGAGCCCAAGAACTCCTGCAGCGCGCCTCCGACGTCGATCACGGCGAGGACGCTCAGACCGCGAAGATCCTGGCCGAGGCGCGCCGGCAGCTGCGAGCCGCCCAGGATCATTTCGCCGACCGAAACTTCGATGTGGCCCTCCGCCTGGCCGAATCGGCGCTGAAGCTCCTGCAGACGGTCGCCGACGACTCGCGCGACGATGATGCTGGCTTCCGCATGGGCCACGAAATCGAGCGCACGGAGCGACTCTTGGAACGAGCCCGCGAGCACGCCGACGAACTCGACGACACCGGCAAGACCATGCTGCGTCGCGCATCCCAACTCTTGGACGAGGCGCGCGAGGCCGCACGGCGCCACGAGGCGCGCCGCGCTCAGCGGCTCCTGCAGGAGAGCCGAAAGCTCCTCCGCGGACTGCTCGAGCACGGCCTGGACGAAGTGGGGCCCGAAGACGTCCGCCGCGGCGCGGCGCGCTTCGATGCGGCGCTCGAGCGACTGCGCCAGCTGGTCGAGGATCGACCGAGCCCCGAGATCGACGATCTGATCGGGCGCGCGATCGCGGCCCGCGAAGATGCCGTCCAGAGCGCGGCCCAGGGTGAATACGATCGCGCGCTGGCGCAGCTGCGGGCGGGTCTCGATCTGCTCGGCCGCGCCGGTCGCCTCGCCGGAGGCCGCCGCTGAGAAGAATTCTCCTCGTCGCAGCGATCGTCCTGTCCGTGCGCGGCGCCGGGGCCGGCGAGACCGCGATCACGCCCGCGCTCGAACTGGGGATCGATTCCTTCATCCAATCCTTCGAGATCACCGATCAGCTCCTCGGCGATCTCGATCGCGTCGACGTGGTGCGCAGCCGCGCGCTGCGCGATACGTCCGAGGTGTTCACCGAAATTCGTGCCTTGGCCGAACTGGGACTGAGCTACGAGGGCCCCCACGCGAAGCTCGGCGGGCGTTCCTATCTCTCGCTCGGCAGCGATCTCTGGAGGGAGGGCGCGGCGCTGAACCTGCGTGTGGAGGACGGCGCACGGACCCAGCGCTTCGACCTGCGCGGTGAGTTCGAGGCACGACAGTTTCGCGAGGGCAGCGACTTCGCCCTCGGCAGCGATCTGACGGAGGCCAGATTTCGCTCGGGCTGGCGTCATCGTGTTGCTGAGAGTCTGTCGCTGGGCGTGCGCGGTCGCGTCGAGTGGCTCGACTATGCCGAGCGCAGCGAGTTCGAGCTGGACCGTGGCCGCTTCGAGACCTCGACCACGGCGAGGGTCGAGAGGGGCTTCGACTTCTTCTGGGATCTGGAGGCGGGCGCCGGGCATTCCGCCGTCCCCGACTCGACCGAGATCGCATTCGATCGTGGCTTTCTGATCTCGGACCTGAGCGCGCGGGTCGCCGATCGCCTGCGGCTCGGCGCCTACGCGGTCGTGGACCGGCGCGTCTACGGGGACGCCGCCGTCCGCAGCGCGACCTGGAATTTCCTGTTCGAGCCCGAACTCGTCTGGCAAACCAGTCGTGGGGGTCGCATCCGCGCGTTCGTGTCCTGCGAATGGCTCGACCACGACACGGCGACGGATGTGTACTTCGATCTCCTGTACGGCCGCACGGGGGTCCTCTTCGAGATGGTGCGGGGCGCCTGGACGCTGGGGGCCGAGCCACGATGGAGCTGGCTCGATTCCCCCGACGATGTCGAGGATCGCTACGTCCAGCCGAGTATCGCACTGAAACTCGACTTCTTCGGCGCCGGAAGGTTCTGGTTGAGCCTCAGCGAAGAGCTGGGCCGCCGCGACTATGTCACGGTGGCCGATCCGGACCTGCAGCTCTACAGCGACTACTTCTTCCTGCGCAGCACGCTCCTGCTCTCGTACGAACTGCATCCGCGCGTGCGCATCGACGGATTCCTCAGCGACGAACCCGAATCCCACCAACTCGTCGAAGACGACAGCCGCCTCACGCTCCTGAATCTGAGCATCCGCTGCAGTCTCTGAGGCCATCTGGAGTTTTTCTTCGCCCTGCGTCGATGTCTGCTAGAATAGATCCATGGCCGTCTCAAGCTCGCTGCGGCCAATGGGGAACTCAGCGGCGAAACATTACGCGTGTTGTCTCTCAATGCCCTGCAATCCCGAGTGGCCCTGCTCTCGGTCCTGGTGTGCGCGGCCGTTCCAGCCCCGACGTCGGCGCAGCTCTGCCCCCCCAGGGAGGGCGTCCCGCTGCCGCCCTATGTCGATGAGTTGCGGCAGATCGACCCGACGGCCTACCGTATGGAACACGCCTGGATTGCCCGGAGTCAGGCCGTTGCGGCGGCGCAGCAGCGCGCTGGCAAGCTCCTGAATCCCGGTGCCGAGACCTCCGTCAGCGGAGTGCTGCGCGCACCCATCTTCCTCCTGCTCTTTGCCGACAGCCCGGGCGCCGTCTATCCCGCCGATCGGATGCGACGCATGCTCTTCGGGGAGGAGCGCTCGGTCCGCGATTTCTATCGCGAGATGAGCCATGGACTCCTGAGCGTCGAGGGCGAGGTCTACGACTGGTTCGAACTGAATGAACTCGACACCTACTACGAGGGCATGAGCTCCGGGACGCGGCCGGGAGACGCCCGGACGGGCGAGATCATCTACGAGTGTCTGAGCGCCCAGGACGCCGCCGTCGACTTCGCGCAGTTCGACAACGACGGCCCCGACGGCCTGCCAAACAGCGGCGACGACGACGGCTACGTCGACTTCGTGGCATTCGTGCACCCCGAATCGGGCGGCGAATGCGGGGGAAGCGGCAATCTCTGGTCGCATCGCTGGCGCTACTCCGCCTGGCCGAAGAGCCAGGGCATACCCTTCGTGACGGACGACGCGGCCGCCGGCGGGGGGAGCATTCTCATCGACGACTACACGCTGCAGCCGGCTCTCGGCTGCGATCCGTCCACTGCGGTCGAGATGGGGATCTTCTGCCACGAATTTGGCCACGTCTTCGGCCTGCCCGATCTTTACGACCTCGATGGCGGAGGTCAGGGGCTCGGTCACTGGGGGCTCATGGCCAGCGGCAACTGGAATCAGCCGGCGTCGCCCGCCCACATGAGCGCGTGGAGCAAGCAGCAGCTCGGCTGGGTGACGACACAGGTCGTGGATTGGGAAGCGATGGATGTCTGGATCGACGCGGTCCAGACGGACCCGACGGTCTATGAGATTCCGTTCCACGATGAACGATGGCGGCGACAGACGGGCTCTGCCCTGGATGGCAACGCCTCGCTCGCCGTCGGCCTCGACGCGGCGGAGGCCGCCGTGCGCGGCTGGAAGGCCGCCGGCTACGGCAACGGCTGGCACGAGACCATCGCCCATGATTTCGAGAGTGACGGCAGCTCGGCGCCGAAGCTGAGTTTCGACTATCGCATCGACAGCGAGGCTGCCTTCGACTTCGGCTTCGTGCTCTTGGAGACGGGGGGCAAGGAGACGACACTGATCGCGCTGGACGGCAAGAAGAGCGGGCGCCTCGAGTTCGACCTCGGCGCCTCAGCACGAGAATTCAAGATCAAGTTCCGTTTCCGCTCCGACCATTACTACTCGACTGAGGACGGCCGCCATGTCCCCTACGGCCCTCCCTTCGCGATCGATGACATCGAGCTGGTCGGCGGTGGCATCGATTACGCGGCCGACTTCGAGGAACATGTCGGAGGCTGGTATGCCCCCCAGACCGAACGCGACAATCCGGTCCATGAGCGATGGCTCATCGAGTGCCGCAGCGCCATGGGCTACGACCGGAATCTCCCTGGCGAAGGCCTGCTCATCTATCACGTGGATGATCAGGTGCTCGCGACGGCCATGGGCAATCGCGGCACCGACGGGCGCACGCGCGGCCTCGTGCTGGAAGAGGCCGACGGCCGCGGGCATCTCTCCCTCCCCAACGCCGGTCGCGGCGATGCCGGCGATGTCTGGCCGGGGAATTCGAATTCGATGGTCTTCGACGCGTCCAGCCTGCCGTCGAGCCTGAGCAACTCTGGGAGGCAGAGCGGCTGTTCCGTGCGCATCCTGGACCGGGTGGGGTCGGCCGTGCGCTGCGAGCTCACTGGCGGCCGTCCGGCGCCGCGGCTGAGTGCGGTGATCTCGAGCGGCGACTCCCCGGATCTTCTCTGGCTGGAGCTGGTCGGAGCGGCCAACATCTCCCACGGCGCGCGGTTTCGCCTGGTCGGCCGCGGCGTCCCGAGCCGAGAATCCACCGAGCTGAAGTGGGAGGATCACGACCGCGTGGGCGCGCGCTTCGCATTGCGCGGCCTGCCGGCGGGCGAATACGATCTGGTCGTCGAGAATCCCGACGGCCAGACCGCGATTCTGGGTGCCGCCGTGCGCGTGGATGGCAGCAAGAACGCCCCGCTGCCGACGCGCCTCGCGCTGGAGCAGAACTTTCCGAATCCGTTCAACCCGCGCACGACGATCCGCTTCGAACTGCCGCTGCCCTCTCCCGTGCGCCTGAGCATCTTCGATGCACGCGGCAGGCAGGTGCGTACGCTCGTCGACGAAGTCCTCCCTCCGGGCAGCTACGACGAGTTCTGGAATGGCGAGGATGACGCGCGGCGGGCCGTCGCCAGCGGTGTGTATTTCTACGAGCTCCGGGCCGGCACGGCGCGCGAGCTGCGGAAGATGTTGCTGCTCCGATAACGCCCCGCCCGGGATGCCCTGCGCTTCGTTGCCGGCGCGAGGGCCCTCTGCTACTCTGCCCCACCGCTCGTTTCGCCTGAGCAGCCAAAGCGCCCGCCGCCGCGATTGCCGGGACAGTCCCAAGGTGGGTCGACATGGCTGAGAAGCTGACCAAGCAGTCCAAAGACTATCCGCGCTGGTACCAGGAGGTCGTCCAGCGGGGCGACTTGGCCGACTATGCCCCGGTCAAGGGCTGCATGATCATCAAGCCCTACGGCTATGCGCTGTGGGAAAACATGCAGGCCGTCCTGGACAAGATGTTCAAGGACACGGGTCATGTGAATGCGTATTTCCCGCTGCTCATCCCCGAGAGCTTCATCAGCAAGGAAAAGGAGCACGTTGAAGGCTTCTCGCCCGAACTCGCCGTCGTCACGCATGCCGGAGGCAAGAAGCTCGAGGAGAACTACGTCATCCGCCCGACCAGCGAGACGATCATCTGGGATACCTATAGAAAGTGGATCCAGAGCTATCGAGACCTGCCACTGCTAATCAATCAATGGGCGAACGTGGTGCGCTGGGAGATGCGCACGCGGCTCTTCCTGCGGACGACGGAGTTTCTCTGGCAGGAGGGGCATACCGCCCACGCGACGGCCGAGGAGGCCCAGATGGAGACGCTGCGGATGCTCGACATCTATCGCAGCTTCGCCGAGGAGTACATGGCCGTCCCCGTCCTCAAGGGCTTGAAGACCGAGCGCGAGAAATTCGCCGGGGCGGTCTCCACCTACTGCATTGAGGCCCTCATGGGGGATGGGAAGGCGCTGCAGGCGGGCACCAGTCACAATCTCGGGCAGAATTTCGCCAAGGCGTTCGATGTCACCTATCTCAGCGACAGCGGGCAACGCGAGTTCGTCTGGGCCACCAGCTGGGGTGTTTCGACCCGCCTCGTCGGCGCCATCGTCATGGCCCATGGGGACGATGCCGGCCTCATCTTGCCCCCGAAACTGGCGCCCATTCAGGTCGTGATCGTCCCGATCTATCGGTCGGACGATGAGCGCGAAAAAACAGTCGGCGCCGGCGACAAACTCGCCGGCCAGTTGCGCGCCGCCGGCGTGCGTTGCCACATCGACGATCGCGACCATCTGCGGCCGGGGTGGAAGTTCGCCGAGTGGGAGCTGAAGGGCGTGCCGATTCGTCTCGAGATCGGACCGCGCGACGTGGCAAGCGGCGAAGTCTGCATGGCCGCGCGGCACGAGTCGGGCAAGTCGCAGCACTCGGCCGAGAGCTTCGCGGCCAATGCCGCCGAACTCATGGAGATCGTCCAGAAGGCGATCTACGATCGAGCCCTCGAATTTCGGGAAAGGAACACGCACCGGCCCGACAGTTGGGAAGATTTCGTCGATTGCATCGAAAACAAGGGTGGCTTCGTCATGGCCCACTGGGACGGAACGGATGAGGCGGAAGTGGCGATCCAAGGGAAGACGAAGGCGACGATCCGATGCATTCCGCTCGAGCCGGATGACGAGTCAGGCAGCTGCATCCTGACGGGAAACCCCAGCCGCCGCCGCGTCGTCTTTGCGCGGTCGTACTGACGAAGTTGGCCCGAAGCAACACCCTCCAAGTCGGGACGATGGCCGGCGGCGAACGCCGGCAGGCCATCGCAGGATTGGTCTTGGTCGCGCTCATCTGGCGCGTGGTTCCGCTGATCCGCCTGGTCCGTCAGCTCGATGCGGCGCGCGGCAATCTGGCCGAACACGCCTTCGTTGCGCCCTTTGTCGGCTCCGGCTTCGACCTGAGCGAGCTCCTCCTGAACCCCGCCATCGCATGGGTGGGTAGCCCGCTCTACCTCTTCTTCGCGGCGTTGGAGACGCAACTCGGTACCGGCGGCGGATGGCTCCTGCTGGTGCACAGTGCGTGCTCGGTCGTTCTCGTGCTGGGTGTATTCACGGAAGGCGAGCGTCTCTTGGGGACGAAGCCGGCTCTGATCGCCGGTTATCTCTGCGCCATCACGACGCCGATCGTGCTTTCGACCTATCAGTTGCTGCCATTGGTCGTCCTCATGTGGGGCAGCGTCGCCATCGCCAGAAAGCTGAGCGATACGGGCAGGCGTCTCGACAGTCAGACGCCATTCGGGCTCGGCGTGGCCATCGGCGTCCTCGGCTGGGTGCAGGGCTATGCGTCGCTCTGGGTCGTGGCGGCGCTCCTCTGGCTTCCCTTCATGAGCCGTCACTTCAGAGGCCGCGATGGCCTCAAGACATCCGGATGGCTCGTCGGCGGCTGGCTGGTGATGATGCTGCCGATCGTCGTTCATGGGGCCATCGTCCAGCGCGATTTCGTGCTGCCCTTCGAAAGCGCCGCCTTCGACGTCGAACGCGCCGCCGCGACGGGCGAGATCTTTCGCGGCGACGGCCCTGACAACCTCAGCTATCCCCTCGGTCGCCGCGCCCGGTCGATCTACCTGATGGAAATGCAGGATCCAGACGCGACAACGCATGCCGTTGCGCGGACGGGGCACTATCTCGGCGGGCTGGCCCGACAGTGGGGACACGATCCGCCGGCGCAATTGTATCTGTTGCTGCGGCGCGGAACTGCTTTCTTTGGGGGCATGGCCCCGGGCTCCGGGCTCGACGACGCCCCAATTCCGGGGATGCTGCGTGCGCTGCCGACGTGGCCGGCCGACTGGCTCTTCGTCCTCGCGTGGCTCGGGATTCTGGGCCTCTCGGGGAGCACGAGGGGCTATCTGCCACTCCATGCCGGCGTGTGGATTCCACTGGTGGTGGCCATGTTCACATCGGTCGCGGCGGAGACGCAGCTCGTCGCCCTGCCTTTCCTCTGCCTGCTGGCCGGTTACGGCGTGGCCCGCTGGTGGGAAGCCCGGCACTGGGCGCCGACCTGGCTGCTGGCCCCCGCGAGCCTTGCTCTCGGCCTCTTGTGGGTGCGCTTCCTGTAGGCGCTCTCTATACTGTTCGACGCCATCGTTTCGGGGAGGCTTCGATGAAAAAGGCGAACTCGGACTCACGTTTGGAATTGAAGATCGGCCTGGCGGAGATGCTCAAGGGCGGCGTCATCATGGATGTCACGACTGTAGAGCAGGCGCGTCTGGCCGAAGACGCAGGCGCCGCCGCGGTCATGGCGCTCGAGCGGATTCCGAGCGACATCCGTTCCGACGGCGGCGTCGCCCGCATGTCCGATCCCGAGATGATCCAGCAGATTCAAGCCGCGGTGTCGATTCCCGTCATGGCAAAATGCCGCATCGGACACTTCGTCGAGGCGCAGATCCTCGAGGCGCTCGGCGTCGACTACATCGACGAGAGCGAGGTGCTGACGCCCGCCGACGAGGCCAACCACATCGACAAGTTCAAGTTCAAGGTTCCGTTCGTGTGCGGCTGCCGCGATCTGGGCGAGGCCCTGCGTCGCGTGGGCGAAGGCGCCGCGATGATGCGGACGAAGGGCGAAGCCGGGACGGGCAATGTCGTGGAGGCCGTGCGTCATCTGCGCTCCGTCAACGCGGGCATTCGCAAGATCGCGCACATGGATGACGAAGAGCTGATGGCCGAGGCCAAGGAACTCGGGGCTCCCTATCACGTCGTCTTGCAGGTGCGCGAGCAGGGTCGGCTCCCCGTTCCCAACTTCGCCGCCGGCGGCGTGGCGACGCCCGCCGATGCCGCCTTGATGCGGCAGCTCGGCGCCGAGGCCGTCTTCGTGGGCAGCGGCATCTTCAAGAGCGAGAACCCCATCCAACGGGCCAAGGCCGTCGTTCAGGCAGTCACTTTCTTCGACGATCCGGTGAAGCTGCTCGAGATTTCGAAGGGACTCGGCGAAGCGATGAAGGGACTCGAGATCGACAAGCTCCCGAAGGAACAGCTCATGGCAGGCCGCGGCTGGTAGGGGATTTTCTTGCGCATCGGAGTGCTCGCTCTTCAGGGCGACTATATGAAGCATGTCGAGCTGTTGGAAGGCCTCGGTGTCGAGGCCTTCTTGCTGAGGCGGAGCGAAGAACTCGAAGGCACGGACGGGGTCGTCCTGCCGGGCGGCGAATCCACGACACTACAGAGGCTTCTGGCCTTCGAGGGTCTGGCCGCGGCGCTGACGGAGTATGGGCGACGCCGTCCGCTCTTGGGCACCTGCGCGGGCCTGATTCTCATGGCCAGGACGCTGAGCGACGCCGGCGGGGTCGAGCCGCTCGGGCTCTTGGACATCGAGGTCCGCCGCAATGGCTTCGGGCGGCAAATCGACTCATTCGAGGACGAGCTCACCATCGAGGCGAAAGATCCGGAGCTGGCGCGGGGGGCCGCCCGCGGCATGTTCATCCGTGCGCCGAGGATTCTCGATCTGGGGTCCGCGGAGTGCCTCGCGCGCTGGTCCGGCGAGCCGGTCGCGGTGCGGCAGGGGATGCACATGGGCCTCAGCTTCCATCCCGAGCTCGGCGGCGACGCTCGCTGGCACCGTGTCTGGCTGACGCGGTGTGGTGGTGAGAGGCCTGCTTGACGCCCCCCAGGTGCCTACCTACCCTCTGGAATCACCGACACTTACGAGTACTTCAGGACATCGTCGGAGAACATCTCCGACCGACAACTCATGAAGGGGTCCAGCTTGTTGCCGCCTCGCTCCATTCGCCGATGCACTCTCGCCCTCGGTCTGGGCGCCCTTCTTTCCGGGGGGCTCACCGCCTGCCGACCCGCCGCCACAGGAGGCAGCATGACGGACGCAGCCAGAGAGGAGGGGGGCCTCCTCAGCGCGAACGTCCAGCGGCGCACGCTCTCCAACGGTCTCACCGTCCTCGTGAAGGAAATTCACGCCGCCGAGGTCGTCGCGGTCGTCAGCTATGTGAAGGCGGGGTACTTCCACGAGAGCGATGAAATGAGCGGAGTCGCCCACTTCATCGAGCACATGTACTTCAACGGTACGCCGACGCGACCGGGCCCCGAGGACATCAGCCGAGAGACGCAGGCGCTGGGCGGAAGCCTCAACGCGGGCACCATCTACGACCGCACGAACTACTATGTCGTTCTGCCCTCGGAATATTGGATGCAGGCCCTGGAGATCCAGGCCGATGCCTATCAGAATCCAC
>Ga0214472_10006266_pt1 | contig 12471 bp, 10 predicted proteins | sample RVTome_6_FD_207662 | JGI IMG/M metagenome (GOLD analysis project Ga0214472, IMG submission 207662) | Soil microbial communities from uranium-contaminated site in the Upper Colorado River Basin, Wyoming, United States - RVT140D175 | ecosystem: Environmental > Terrestrial > Soil > Contaminated >... | reverse complement strand
TCGAACTCCCTCTGGGCCTGGGGGGAGCGGTTCTCATCCTTGTACATGAAGCCCAGGTAGAGGTGGGTACTGTCCTGCCCGGGATCCATCTCCTTGGCCTTGAGCAGCTTCTCGTGGGCCTCGAAGGCGCACCCGGGGTTGCCGGGATTTGCCTTGTAGAGGGCCCAGGCGTACTGGGCCAGGTATTCGGCCTCACCGGGGCCCTGGCTGACCGCGGACCTCAGATGGGGCAGGGCCAGGCTGTACTCTCTCTTGCGCAGCAGGAACTCCCCTTTGCGATAGGCGAGTTCGGCCAGCACCAGAGCCTGGGCCTGGGCCGAGGCCATCTTCTTCTCCTGCCCCAGGCTCTGGCTGTAGGCCGTGCGCCGGGCCGGATCCATCAGGACCTCATAGGCCTTGCTGATGTGCTGGAAGAGCTCGGTGATCTTGTCGAGCAGCTGTTCCGAGCGGTGTTTCTGCGAGAAGCGGTCGGGGTGGTATTTCTTGGCCAGCCGGAAATAGGCCTGGCGCACCTCCTCCCGGGAACAGCTCTTTTCCAGCCCGAAGAGCCGGAAATGGTCGAGGTGGATCATCTGCTCGTATTCCTTGAGGAAGCTCTCCCTCTGGAGCTTTTCTTCCGGCGATTCGGGCAGTTCAAACGGCGTGCAGCTCTGCGAAGCCTGGTCGCAGAGGGGCTCCAGGACCCCGGCGCACAGAAGGGCAGCCACCAGGGCCCTGATGTCCCTTCGGGAGAGGGGATGCAGGGCGCAGAGCTGCTCCAGGTTTCGGCAGCCGTTGCACTGGCGCAGCAGATTCCTGTCCTTCTCGCAAAGATGCAGGTCCTGGAAGAGCAGCTCGGGGGTTTCGGAGAGCTTCAGGTAGGGATTGCCGTGGCGCAGCAGCAGGGCGTCCACCTGGGCCGGGCTGCTGTAGCGCCGAAGCCCCTCGCACATCAGGCCGGCCGGCGACATCTCGATGGAGGTGACGCCTGCGCGGAAGTCCCGTGCGGTGACGAAACTGTAGCTGCCCCGGGTCCAGGAGAAGATCTCCAGCAGCTTCTCCATCACCTGGCTTTTGAGCACCTCGTGGAGCTGGCGGGGGCTGATCCGGCCCAGCTCGATGAGGGCGGTGCCCAGATAGCATTTCTTCTGCCTGGAGAGGGCCAGGCCCTCCTCGCATTGCTGTTGGCTGATGAGTTCCTGGCGCACCAGCATCTGCCCCAGGCTCTCGCGCACCAGGTTGGAGCGGGCGAAGATGGGATAGCCCCGCTTGAAATAGACGGCCTTCTTCACATCGTCCCGGTCCAGCTGCAGAAGCCCCGTGGCCCGTTTCTGGTACAGGCGCCCCAGCAGCAGCGGGAAGGTCGTCGGTTTGAGCGGATGGTTGGTTGCGATCGCGGTTCCCCCCTCCAGATCCATGATTCAGCCTCCTCCCAGATGGGTTTCGAAAATCGTCCGGATGCGCTCCGTGTGACGGCGGTAGTCTTCCAGGAATGCCTGGTCCGGTTTCTTCGGGCCGCCGGCATAGCCCAGGCGACGGGCCAGCTTGCCGAGGGTTGCCGCATCGCCTTCGAGCTGGTTGACGGACTGATCGTGGACCAGCCGCAGCTTGTTTTCCAGGCGCCTCAGGAATTTGTAGCCTTCCGCCAGACCCTCGGCCTCGGCGGGCTCCAGGATGCCCTCCTCCTGCATCACCGAGAGGGCCTGCAGGCTGTTGCTGGTGCGAAGCCTCGGGTTTGCTCCGCCGTGGAGCAGCTGGAGATACTGCACCAGGAATTCCACGTCCACCATGCCGCCCCGGCCGGTCTTGATGTTGAAATGGGTGGCGTTCTCCTTGGCGATCTCCTCTTCCATCCGGCCGCGCAGCCTGCGGATCTCCTGGCGGGCATGGACCTGGTCCATCTGGCGCTCGTAGACGATGCGCTGGTTGAGGGTCTCGATTTTCTCCGCCAGTTCAGCCGGGCCCACCACCACCCGGGCCTTGGTCAGCGCCTGGCGCTCCCAGAGCTGGGCCGAGGATTCGTGGTAGGCCGCATAGGCCGAGAGGCTGGTGACCAGCGGGCCCTGGTTGCCCGAGGGGCGAAGCCTCGTGTCGATCTGGTAGACGTAGCCGTTGCGGGTGGAGAGGCTCAGGATGGAGATGACCCGCTGGGCCATGCGGGAGAAATATTCCTGGTTGTTCTGCTCCTTGAAGCGATCCGCTTCGGTTCCCTCCACGGGACGGTTGTTGCCTGCGCCCTCGTAGATGAAAATGATATCGAGGTCCGAGTGATAATTCAATTCGCCCCCGCCCAGCTTGCCCATGGCCTGCACGGCGAAGGGGGCCTCGCGAAGCTCTCCGTCCTCTCTTTCGGTGAAGGGCAATCCGAAGCGCGGAAGCATCTCCTCCCGGGCCATCTCCACCGCCTTGTGCAGGCAGACCTCCGCCAGCTCCGAGAGCTGGCGGGTGCCGCTGCCCTGGCCCAGCTGGCCGCTCAAATCCGAAAGGGCGATGCGCAGAAACTCCTCGTTGCGGAACACCCGCAGCAGCTCCAGCCTGGCCTCGAAATCCCTGCCCGTGCGCATCAGGGCGTCGAGATGTTCGGCCATGGTCTCCCTGTCCTTCTCGAAGACGGCGTAGGAGCGCGACACCAGGGAGTCGAGGATCTCCGGGTGCTGCACGAAGATGCGCGAGAGGAACTGGCTGGTGGCGAAGAGGCTGACGAGCAGGCGGATGATGTCGCGGTTATCGGCCAGCAGGGCGTAGAAGGTGGCCCGGGCCCGCAGCACCCCCAGGAAGCGCTCCAGGTTGAGCAGGGCCATGGAGGGCTCGGGGGAGTCGATGACCTCCTGCATCAGCAGGGGCGCCAGTCGCTCCAGGATGCGCCTGCCGCGCTCGGTGATGGGGGCGTGGCTGTGGCCCTCGCGCAGCATCAGCAGGCTCTCGTAGGCGCCCTCGGGGTCCTTGAAGCCCTTCTCCTCCAGCACGTCCTTGACCAGATCGGGGTCCGCATCGGGGGCGAAGAGGAAGCTCACGTCGGGGCGCACCTCCTCCTTGATGGATTCCTCGGCCGTGTAGAAAAGATCCCGGTAGATGGAGGAGACCTTGGAGCGGTGCTCCTCCAGCGCCTTCTCGAACTCGGCGGTGGTGGAAAACCCGCATCGCCTGGCCAGGGCCCGCAGTTCCGCCGGTTTCTGGGGCAGCAAATGGGTCTGGCGCTCCTGCACCACCTGGATGCGGTGCTCCAGGGTGCGCAGGAAGATGTAGGCGGCGCACAGAGCGTCGTGCTCGGCGGGCTTGATGAGGCCCTCTTCCCGAAGCAGGGCCAGGGTGGTCAGGGAGCTGCGTCCCCGAAGTGTCAGCTTTCGCCCCCCGTAGATGAGCTGCAGGGCCTGGATGAAGAATTCGATCTCCCGGATGCCTCCCCGGCCCAGCTTGAGGTTGATGTCCCGCTCCTGCTTGTGGGCCAGGCTGTGGTCGATCTTCTGCTTCATCAGCTTGATGTCCTCGACCATGGCGTAGTCGAGGTTGCGCCGGAACACGAAGGGCACCAGATCCTTGATGAATTTCTCCCCCAGCTCCAGCGAGCCCGCCACGGGCCGCGCCTTGATCATGGCGGCGCGCTCCCAGCTCCGGCCCCAGCTCTCGTAGTAGAACAGGGCGCTGGCCGCCGACTGGGCGATGGGGCCGCTGCGGCCCTCGGGGCGCAGGTTGAGATCCACCCGGAAGACGAAGCCGTCCTCCGTCACCTCGCCGATGGCCTTGTTCAGCTGCTCGCCCAGTTTGATGAAGTAGTTGTGCAGGGGGATGCGGCCCTTGCGGCCGCCCAGGCCGTCGTCGACGCCTTGGGTCCGGCCCAGGTCGTGGGAGTAGAAGTAGATGAGGTCGACGTCGGAGGAGAAGTTGAGCTCCCTGCCTCCGAATTTGCCCATGGCCAGCACCGTGAAGGCGGCAAGCTCGCCGTTTTCGGCCAGGGGCGCGCCGTATTCGGCCCGGAGATTCTTCTCGATGTGCTCCACGGCCCGTTGCAGGCAGCTCGAGGCCAGATCGGAGATCTCCGCCGTCACCTCCATGAGGGAGGCCCGGCCGCAGAGATCCCGGGCGGCGATGCGCAGGATTTCCCGGCACTTGAAGAGGCGAAGCCCCTTCTGGAGTTCCGCGAAGCCGCACCCCTCGTCGGTGGACGCCCGCAGCTCCGCGAGCATGCGGGCGTGATTCTTGCGCAGCAGGAACTCGCCGCCGCAGAAGAGACCTTCGAGGTACTGCTTCCTGCGGCAGAGGATGCCCCCCAGGAAGGGGGAGGCGCCCAGGAGGTGCAGCAGCCGGGAGCCGCCGTCTATGTGCTCCAGGGCGGCTCGCACCGTTTCCCCTCCGTGGCAGCCGCAGAGACGCTCCAGGTAGTTGAGGGCCAGATCCGGATCGGCGGCCTCCAGGGCCCAGGGGATGGCGCGGGCCGTAAGCTCCTGCCCCCCGAAGGCCTCCATGAGCAGCTCCAGGTTGGTGGCGCTGCGGGCGGGCTCATGAAAACCCAGCTCCCGGCACAGGGACGCGAGCATCTCGGCGGCCTCGGGACCTGCGGCGTCCTGCAATCTCGCCCGCATCTCCTGCATCTCGAGCATCAGTTCCTGCTCCGCCTGAGCGCCTCAAGCCCTTCGAGATAGTTGCCCTTGACCACGCCGCGCTCGGTGATGATGGCACTGATGTAGCGCTGGGGGGTGACGTCGAAGGCGGGGTTGCGCACCTTGATCCCGTCGGGGGCCAGCATCTTGTCGCCCAGGTGGGTGACCTCCCGGCGGTCGCGCTCCTCGATGGGGATCAGGCTGCCGTCGGGGATGCTGAAGTCGATGGTGGACATGGGGGCGGCAACATAGAAGGGGATGCCGTGCTCGCGGGCCAGGATGGCCAGGGTGTAGGTGCCGATCTTGTTGGCCGTATCTCCGTTTGCGGCTATGCGGTCGGCCCCCACGATGATGCCGTCGATCTCGCCCTTGCTCATGAGATAGCCCGCCATGTTGTCGCAGATGAGGGTGACGTCGATGCCGTCCTTGGCCAGTTCCCAGGCGGTCAGCCGCGAGCCCTGCAGGAAGGGCCGGGTCTCGTCGGCGAAGACGGAGATCTTCTTGCCCGCTTCCACCGCGGCGCGGATGACGCCCAGGGCCGTCCCGTAGCCGCCGGTGGCCAGGGCCCCGGCGTTGCAGTGGGTGAGGATGCGCCCCTCGGCGGGGAAGAGCTCTGCGCCGAAGGCCCCCATGGTGCGGTTGATGCGGTCGTCCTCCTCGGCGATCTCCAGCGCCTCGGCCAAGAGCCGCTTCTTGAGCTCCGGCAGGGGCAGCTGCGCGTTCTCTTCGGCGCAGGCCTTCATGCGATCCAGGGCCCAGAAGAGGTTCACCGCCGTGGGGCGGGTGGCGGCCAGGTGCTCGCAGACGACGTGAAAGGGGCCCTCGAAGGCGGCGTAATCCGATGCCTGGATGTCCCGGGCGCCGAAGGCCGCGCCGAAGGCCGCCGCCACCCCGATGGCCGGGGCCCCGCGCACCACCATGGAGCGGATGGCCTCTGCCACGCCCCGGTAGTTATCATAGGCGAGCCAGACTTCCTGCCCGGGCAGCAGGCGCTGGTCGATCATCAGGCATTGTCCGTCTTTGAAGAGGATGGGTTTGATGCTCATGAGGGGAGTCCTTTGCTCAAAATGAAAACCGCAGGCTCCCGATGAAGCGCTGCGATGGAAGATCTCCCCTCCCCCTTGACGGGGGAGGGTCGGGTGGGGGTGAAAATCCTTGTCGTCTCAGCCCTTGAGCTTCTTGAGCAGCAGCTCGTTGACGGCGGCGGGGTTGGCCTTGCCCTTGCTCGCCCGCATGACCTGGCCCACGAAGAAGCCCATGACCTTGTCCTTGCCGGCGCGGAACTGCTCCACCTGGTCCATGTTGGCGGCGATGATCTCGTCGATGATGGCCTCGATGGCGCCGGTGTCGGTCACCTGTTTCAGGCCCTGCTCCTCGATGATGGCGTCGGCGCTCTTGTCGCTTTCCCAGAGGTGCGAAAAGACGGTCTTGGCGATCTTGCCCGAGATGGTGCCGTCCTTGATGCGATCCAGCATCCCGGCCAGGCGCGCCGGCGTCAGGGGGCAGGCCTCGATGCCCTGGCCGCTCTCCTTGAGGGCGCCCAGCACGTCGCCCATCACCCAGTTGGCGCAGGCCTTGGAATCCTTGTGCAGGGCCACCAGGGCGTCGAAATACTCGGCCAGGGCCCGCTCGGCGCAGAGCACCTCGGCGTCGTACTCTGGCAGGCCCAGCTCCTCAACGAAGCGGCGCTTCTTCCGCGCGGGCAGCTCGGGCAGCTCCGCCCTCACCCGGCCGATCCAGGCCTCGTCCACCACCAGGGGCACCAGATCCGGATCGGGGAAGTAGCGGTAGTCGTGGGCCTCCTCCTTGCCCCGCATGGAGCGGGTCGTGCCGCGTACGCTGTCGAAGAGGCGGGTCTCCTGCACCACGCGGCCGCCGTCCTCGATGACGTCGATCTGGCGCTCGATCTCGTACTCGATGGCCTGCTTCACGAAGCGGAAGGAGTTGATGTTCTTGAGCTCGGCGCGGGTGCCTAATTCCTTCTGGCCCCAGGGGCGGATGGAGACGTTGGCGTCGCAGCGAAACGACCCCTGCTCCATGTTGCCGTCGCACACGCCCAGGTACACCACGATCTGGTGCAGGGCCTTGAGGTAGGCCACCGCCTCGTCGGCGCTGCGCATGTCGGGCTCGGAGACCACCTCCAGCAGCGGGGTGCAGGCGCGGTTGAGATCCACGAAGGAGTACTGCTCGGTGCCGGGGCGGTCGCCGTGCATGGACTTGCCCGCGTCCTCTTCCATGTGGATGCGGGTGATGCCCACGCGCTTCCTGCCGCCGGCCTCCGTCTCGATGTCCAGGTGGCCGTGCTCGCAGATGGGCAGCTCGAACTGGCTGATCTGATAGCCCTTGGGCAGGTCGGGGTAGAAGTAGTTCTTGCGGGCGAAGATGGAGCGCGGAGCTATCCGGCAGTGGGTTGCCAGTCCCGTGCGGACGGCGAACTCCACCGCCTGTTTGTTGAGCACCGGCAGGGCCCCGGGCAGCCCCAGGCACACGGGGCAGGTCTGGGAGTTGGGCTCGGCGCCGAAGGCCGTGGAGCAGCCGCAGAAGATCTTGGTCTGGGTGAGCATCTGGACGTGGACTTCCAGTCCGATGACGACTTCGTATTTGGAACGCATGGTTTCTCCTGTTCCTTCCCGCTTCACGGCGGAATGTTTCGGCTTCCCCTCCCCTCGCGGGAGGGGATTGAGGGGAGGGGGGACTTGAGCGTCACCCTCGCCCCGGCCCTCTCCCGTCAAGGGAGAGGGAGGTTGTTGCCATGAAACGAGTGCTGTTTTTCGAGGCATCATCTGCCGATCAACCCTGAGCACTTTTTTAAAGCGCCGGCCGCTGTTTGTGCCAGTCGGTGGCCTGCTCGAAGGCCCAGGCCGCCTGGAGCAGCTGCGCCTCGCCGAAGGGCCGGCCCATGAGCTGCAGCCCGATGGGCAGGCCCGCCTCGTCGAAGCCGCAGGGCAGGGACAGGGCGCAGGTGCCGGCCAGGTTGACGGGGATGGTGAAGATGTCCGAGAGGTACATCTGCAGAGGGTCGTCGGTCTTCTCGCCCAGGCGGAAGGCCGCGGTGGGCGCCACGGGCGCCAGCATCAGATCCGCCTGTTTGTAGGCCTCCAGGAAGTCCCGGCGGATGAGGGTGCGCACCTTCTGCGCCTTGAGGTAGTAGGCGTCGTAGTACCCGGCGGAGAGGGCGTAGGTGCCCAGCATGATGCGCCGCTTGACCTCGGCGCCGAAGCCTTCGGCCCGGCTCTTCTCGTACATGCTTGTCAGGCCCGTGCCCGCCTCCGAGCGCACCCCGTAACGCACGCCGTCGTACCGGGCCAGGTTGGCCGAGGCCTCGGCGGTGGCGATGAGGTAGTAGGTGGCCACGGCGTACTGGGTGTGGGGCAATGAGACGGGAATCATCTCGGCGCCCAGGCCCTTGTAGACCTCGATGGCGCGCTCCACCGCCGCCTTCACGGCGGGGTCCAGCCCCTCGATGAAGTACTCCCTGGGCAGGCCGATTTTCAATCCCCTCACGCCGCCTTTGAGCTCGGCGCGGTAATCGGGCACGGGGCAGTCCACCGAGGTGGAATCCAGGGGATCGAAGCCCGAGATGGCCTGAAGCATCAGGGCGCAGTCCTCCACGTCCCGGGTGATGGGCCCCACCTGATCCAGCGAGGAGGCAAAGGCGATGACTCCGTAGCGCGACACCCGCCCGTAGGTGGGCTTGAGGCCCACCACGCCGCAGTTGGCGGCGGGCTGGCGGATGGAGCCGCCCGTGTCGGTGCCCAGGGTGGCCGCCGCCTGGGAGGCCGCCATGCAGGCCGCGCTGCCGCCGGAGGAGCCGCCGGGGACGCAGTCCAGGTTCCAGGGGTTGCGCACCGCCCCGAAGGCCGAGGTCTCGTTGGAGCTGCCCATGGCGAACTCGTCCATGTTGAGCTTGCCCAGCAGCACCGCGCCCGCTTCCTTGAGCTTGCGCGACGCCGTGCCCTCGTAGGGAGGCACGTAGTTGGAGAGGATTTTCGAGGCGCAGGTGGTCTTCACGTCCTCGGTGATGAAGATGTCCTTCAGGGCGATGGGCACGCCCAGCAGGGGCAGGTCGCAGCCCAGGGCGCGGCGCCGGTCGGCCTCGGCGGCATCCAGCAGCGCCTGCTCCTTGCAGAGCGTGATGTAGGCGTTGATGCGATGGTCGGTGGCCTCGATGCGATCCAGGAAGGCCCGGGTGAGCTCCACCGAGGTGACTTCTCCTTCGCGCAGCTTGTCGCGCAGCTCGTGAAGGCTCAGATGTATCAGTTCCATGGATTAAAACTCCGATAGCTTCCGCCCGAGCTGAATCCCGGCGGAAAGAGAAGAGGGGATTTATTCGATGACCTTGGGCACCTGGAAGCAGCCGTTCTGGCCGGCCGGGGCGGCGGCCAGGGCTTTTTCCGTTCCCAGGGAGGGACGCACCAGGTCCTCACGGAAGGCGTTTTCCATGGGCACGGCATGGGAGGTGGGTTCGATGCCGGCGGTGTCGAGCTCGTCGAGCTTCTCCACATAGGCGAGAATGGCGTCCATCTGGCCGGTCATGGCGTCGAGCTCTTCGGCGGAGAGCTCCAGTCGGGCAAGACGCGCCACGCGCTGCACTTCGTCACGGGTAATTTTCACGGGCTGCACTCCTGACTCCGGCCCTCGGCCGGAGGAAAAATTAGCTGAGAAATCTAACATGTTGGGCGCAGGCTGAGCAAGGTTCAGTTGGCTGATGCGGAGAGCAAGCGGATTTTTTTGACGGAGCGGCTGATGGGGATCGGGCCCGCCTTGGTTTCTGAGTATTTATGATGGAATAGCTGAATTCTTGCTGTAGCATGGATGCCGTGCTACCGTTACTTCATGATTCTGTCCTTCAGAAACAGCGCAACGGAAGATATTTTCAACGGGGTCGCTTCCAAGGAGGCTCGGCGTTGTTGTCCGCAAGCCGTCTGGAAAATCGCCTTCCGGAAACTCGACCAGCTCGATTCCATCGGGTCGCTGGAAGAGCTGAGGATTCCTCCCGGAAACCGGCTCGAAGCTCTTTCGGGCGACAGGGCGGGGCAATTCAGCATTCGCATCAACGGGCAATTCCGAATCTGTTTCCGATGGGAAACCTCCGGTCCCGCGGAGGTCGAGATAACCGATTATCACTAGGCTGTTGAAAACAGCCTGCGGAGCCCATGGACGGGCCCTTGGAAAAGTCCTGGGAAGGTCTTTTCCAACACCCAGCTGAAGAGGAGATGCACCATGGTTCGTATACCCACAGACAGAGTCCCGACCCATCCGGGCGAAATGCTCCAGGAAGAGTTTCTGACCCCCATGCAGATCACCCAACGGGATCTCGCCGGGGCCATTCACGTGCCCTACCAGCGGATCAACGAGCTGGTGAACGGCAAGCGGGGCATGACGCCCAGTACGGCATTGCGCCTTGCAAAGTTCTTCAACGTCTCTGCGGACTTCTGGATGAATCTACAGATGCGCTGGGATCTGTACCGGGCCAGGGAGGCGGAAAAAGCCGACCTTGATACCATCGAAGATTTTCATCATCTGCAGAAAATGGCCTGAATTTTTGAAGCCGCAAAAAAGGGCGCCCCGTTCGGGACGCCCTTTTTTGCGGGTGCGTCAGACGTTCTCCTGAATCAGAGAAACTCGGCCCGGCGGTTGAGGGCGCGGGCGTTCTCGTCGCCGCCCTGGCTCAGGGGCTTCTCCTCGCCGAAGCTGAGGATGCGCACCCGGGAGGGCGCGATGCCCAGGTTCAGCAGGTACTTTTGGGTGGCCTGGGCGCGGCGCTCGCCCAGGGCGAGGTTGTAGAGATCGGAGCCGGTCTCGTCGGTGTGGCCCTCGATGGTCACTACGATGTCGCTGTTGTCCTTCATCCACCGGGCGTTTTTTTGGAGGGTCTGGCGGGCGTCGGCGGTGAGCTCCGAGGAGTCGAAGGGGAAGTGGATGCGCGAGAGGTGCTCCGCCGCCGTGAGGGCGACCGTAGCCGGGGGCTCGGTGGGCGCTGTCTGGCCGAGGGGACTCTTCTCGGAATTTATTTCCTGGGTGACGGGGCTTACGGGGGCTGCGAGGTCGGCCGGCACCTGTTTCTTGGCGCAACCGGCTGCCAGAAGGCAGGCAAGTAGAATCAGGGCGAGTTTCGAGAATTTGGGTGCGAGCATGGCGTAAGGAATCCTTTGCTGGATACGGGTTCGGTTCAGTCCGGCGCGTAAAGGGGCGCAGGGTCGGGGTCGACGGCGATTCAGGCGAGTCGGGCCGACTCCGGCGGGATGAAGATGTCCCTCGGAACCAGGGGGCAGCAAAGGCGGGGTTCCCGGTCCTGGAAGATCTCCTCGAGGGGGGGAGAAATGCGGCAGACGGGTGTGAGGTCGGGAAGGGTCAGGGCGTCTGCGAAGGCGCGTTTGGGCTTGAAGAAGCCGGTCTTTCCCAGATCGTCGCTCTCGGAGATGGAGACGACCTTGGAGAGATAGCTCTGGATGGGTTCGAAAAAGGCCTCCTGGCCGAAGGCCCCCAGGCGCAGCGTCAGCAGTGTCAGGACCAGCAGGGAGCCGATGAATTTTTTCAGGGAGGGGCAACGACGCACGGCCGAAACCAGATTCTTGGAAAGAGGGGATGGTTGAAAGGCGAGAGGAAAATATTCCCGGCCGCAGGGAAAGTCAAGCGGAGCCCGGGGCGCTCCCGGCATCCCGGGGCGACGGTTTTTTCCTTTTGACATCAGGGGCCCCCTTTGCCAGCATGAAACGGTTCGCCAAGAGCCCGAGATGCTTCCCGCCAAAGTCGCCGGCAACATCCCTTCCCAGGCTATGACAGCCCCATCCATTCTTATCCCGAGAGGAACGAGGTCATGCGTTTGCTGCTGTGGGTGCTGTTGTGGCTCTGTCTGCCCTTTCCCAGCTTCGCCGCCGAGCTGCGTCTCTCCGTGGCCGCGAGCATGACCGATGCGGTCAAGGAGCTCGCCGCCGCCTACGAAAACAGGGTGGAGGGGGTCTCCATCCTGCCCAACTTCGCCTCTTCGGGGGCCCTGGCCAAGCAGATCGCCCAGGGCGCGCCCGCCGATCTCTTCATCTCCGCCAACCCCAGGTGGATGGACTACTTGGTGGAGCAGGGGCGCATCGCCCCGGCAAGCGTGCGTCCCCTGGCCCGCAACGCCCTGGTGTTCGTGGGGCGCAAAGGGCGCAAAATCGAGAGCCTGGAGGATCTGGCGGGCCTTTCCCGCATCGCCATGGGCAGCCCCGGGAGCGTCCCTGCGGGGCAGTACGCCCGGCAGGCCCTTGAGGCTGCGGGGCTCTATGAGGATCTCTCCGGCAGGCTGGTGATGGCCCAGAGCGTGCGGCAGGCCCTGGTCTACGCCGACCGGGGCGAGGTGGACGGCGCCTTCGTCTACCGCACCGACGCCCTGCTGGCGCAGCATGCGACCCTGCTGCTGGAGGTTCCCGCCTCCCTCCACGATCCGGTGCTCTATCCCGCTGGCCTCACCCTGGAGGGGGCGGCCAGATCCGAGGCGCAGGCCTTCTACCGCTATCTCGCCACCGAGGAGGCCGCGGGCATCCTCAAGAAATACGGCTTCCTCGTTCCATGAGTTCGCAGGGATTCGCACCATGATGGAATTCACCCCCACCGACTGGCAGGCCATGGAGCTCTCGCTGCGCGTGGCCGTCACCGCCACCCTCATCTCCCTGCCCTTCGGCTTCGCCGCTGCCTACCTGCTGGTCTTCTCCCGGGTACCCTTCAAGCCCCTCATCGACGGCCTCATCAACCTGCCCCTGGTGCTGCCCCCCGTGGTGGTGGGCTACCTGCTGCTGCTTCTGCTGGGCAGCAACGGCTGGATCGGGCAGCGGCTCGCCGAGCTGGGCATCCAGATCATCTTCACCTGGAAGGCGGCGGTCATCGCCTCCATGGTGGTGGGCTTTCCCCTGCT
>Ga0214472_10006265_pt1 | contig 12471 bp, 8 predicted proteins | sample RVTome_6_FD_207662 | JGI IMG/M metagenome (GOLD analysis project Ga0214472, IMG submission 207662) | Soil microbial communities from uranium-contaminated site in the Upper Colorado River Basin, Wyoming, United States - RVT140D175 | ecosystem: Environmental > Terrestrial > Soil > Contaminated >... | reverse complement strand
TGTCTCGCATGGATCATTTACTCCCGCATCGGGACGAGGCGCGCCGCTCATGCATGAAGTCGATAGCTGGCGCGAGGAGAAGAACTCGGCGTACCTGTATCGCGTGGTGGCGGAAACGGAGGCCGGCACGCCGCGCGCGGCGCTGTTCCAGGAACTGGCGCAGCAGGCCGAGAAGCAGGCGGCGATATGGGAGCGCCACGCGCGCACCGCGGGGGCAGCGCTGCCGGAACTGTTCGTCCCGGGCGCCCGCACGCGCCTGGTGGCGCGGCTGGTGCGCCGGCTCGGCCCGCGGCGCATGCGCGGCATACTCGCGGCGATGAAGGTGCGCGGCATGTCGCTCTACACCCACGCCTCCATGGGACACCCGATGCCGCAGGCCGCGGCGGGCATGGAACACCGGCATCGCGGCGTGGAGAGCGGCGGCAATCTGCGGGCGGCGGTGTTCGGCGTGAACGATGGCCTGATCTCGAACGCGAGCCTCATCATGGGTATCGCAGGGGCGACGGCCGACAACGCGACGATACTGCTCGCGGGTGTGGCGGGACTGGTCGCGGGAGCGTTCTCGATGGCCGCCGGCGAATACGTGTCGGTGCGCTCGCAGCGCGAGATGTACGAGTATCAGATCGATCTCGAACGCGAGGAGCTCGACCAGTACCCGGATGAGGAGGCCGAGGAGCTGGCGCTGATCTACGAGGCGCGCGGTTTGCCGCGTGAGGAGGCGGTGCGCATGGCGAAGAACCTGATCGCGGATCCGAAGCTCGCATTGCAGACGCTGGCGCGCGAAGAACTGGGGCTCAACCCGGACGAACTCGGTTCGCCGTGGGGCGCGGCGTCCTTTTCGTTCGCATCGTTTGCCGTGGGTGCCGCGATCCCGCTCGGGCCATTTCTGTTCGCGAGCGGCGCCACGAGCCTCATCGTGGCGATCGGACTGACCGCGATCGCATTGTTTGGCGTGGGCGCCACGCTGTCGCTCTTCACGGGCCGCAGTGCGCTAGCGAGCGGCGGCCGGATGCTTGCCATCGGTACCGCGGCGGGGAGCGTGACCTATCTGATCGGCACGTTGCTGGGCGTGACGCTCGCCTGAAGATCAGAAGCATTAACGCGAAGGACGCGAAGGAGAAACAAAAGACGCAAAGGAAGGGGGGCGCTTATCGTGTTGGATCCAACCTGAATCCTCGATCCTCGATCCTCAATCCTGGCTTTCAGCATTGTTCCCACGGCAGCCCTTCGTAGCGCCACCCGGTCCTGGATCCCCGGTGATGGTTCTCGTCGAGTTCGCCCTCGAATCCGTGCAGCACGTTGTAGACTTTGGTGAACCCTGCTTCTTCGAGCGCGCGGCCGGCATCGAGCGAGCGGTTGCCGCTGCGGCAGATCAGAATGATGGGGCGATCGATACTGGCCGCTTTCTTTACATGTGCGACAAAATCAGGGTTGATTTCCCAATTCGGGCCGTCGTTCCACGGCACCAGGATCGCGCCCGCGGGATGACCCACGAACAGGTACTCCATCTCGCTGCGGCAATCGACGAAGATGGAATTCGGATTTTTCCTGAGAAATTCGTGGGCTTCCTTGGGCTCGAAGTGTTTCATCGTGGCAGCTCGCAAACGCGGACAGCCGATTATAGGCGCACCCTTGGATTCGCGCCAAACAATGTCCCCGCAGCCGTCATGGCCACCGGCGACGCCGGTTGACAGACCCGCTGTTGACAAGGTAATTTCCCATTGCGCCGATTTGACGTTCAGCTTGCGGGCGCCGCCGGTTGAGGCCGGATGCGAAAACAAATACTGCTAAAGCGAGGAAACCCGTTCCTGGCTGGCAGGGCGGGTTTTTTATTTGCTGAGTTACCATGAACGATCGAATTAACGAGCTCGAGGCACTGCTCAGGGAGCGCATCCTGATCCTGGACGGCGCCATGGGCACGATGATCCAGACTTACCGGCTGGACGAGACAGGATACCGCGGCACGCGCTTCGCGGGGCACGCTCACGACCTCAAGGGCAACAACGATCTGCTGACGCTCACGCAACCGCAGATCATCCGCGAGATCCACGCGCAGTACCTGGAGGCGGGCGCCGACATCATCGAGACCAACACGTTCAACTCGACCTCCATTGCGCAGGCCGATTACGGCCTTGAACGCGTCGTCTACGACCTGAACCTTGAGGGAGCGCGGCTCGCACGCGCAGTCGCCGACGAGTACGACGCGACGGACTCGCGCCGCCCGCGCTTTGTCGCAGGTGCGCTGGGACCCACCAACCGGACGGCGTCGATTTCGCCCGACGTCAACGACCCCGGTTTTCGCAACGTCACGTTCGACGAGCTCGTCGCGGCCTACACCGAAGCCGTGCGCGGACTGGTCGATGGCGGCGCCGACCTGCTGCTGCTCGAAACCATATTCGACACGCTCAACGCAAAGGCAGCCCTGTTCGCGATCGACCAGTTCTTCGAGCAACGAGGCGTTCGTCTGCCGCTCATGATTTCAGGCACGATCACGGACGCCTCCGGCCGCACCCTGTCCGGGCAGACGCCCGAGGCGTTCTGGAATTCCCTGCGCCACGCGCGGCCCCTTACGATCGGGCTCAACTGCGCGCTCGGCGCGAAGCTGATGCGGCCCTATATCGAGGAGATCGCGCAGGTCGCGGGCACCTACGTCTGCGCCTATCCCAACGCCGGTCTGCCGAACCCGCTGGCGCCCACCGGCTACGACGAGACGCCGGAACAGACTGCGGCGTATCTGCGCGATTTCGCCCAAAGCGGCTTTGTCAATATCACCGGCGGCTGCTGCGGCACGACGCCCGCGCACATCAGGGCGATCGCCCACGCGCTGCGGGGCATAGCGCCGCGCGCGGTTCCGGACATCGAGCGCAGGACGCGGCTCGCCGGCCTGGAGCCGCTCAACATCGGGGATGATTCGCTCTTCGTCAACGTCGGTGAGCGCACCAACGTCACCGGTTCGCGCGCCTTCGCGAAGCTGATTCTCGCCGGCAATTACGCCGAGGGGCTGTCGGTGGCGCGCCAGCAGGTCGAGAACGGCGCGCAGATGATCGACATCAACATGGACGAGGCGATGCTCGATTCGAAGGCCGCAATGGCGACCTTCCTTAAGCTCATCGCCGCCGAGCCCGACATCTCGCGCGTGCCGGTGATGATCGACTCCTCGAAATGGGAGGTGATCGAGGCGGGCCTGAAATGCGTGCAGGGCAAGTGTGTCGTCAACTCGATCAGCATGAAGGAAGGCGTGGACGAGTTCGTGCGGCACGCGAAGCTCGCGCGCCGCTACGGAGCGGCGGTCATCGTGATGTCGTTCGACGAGAAGGGGCAGGCCGACACGCTTGCGCGCCGGGTCGACATCGCCAAGCATGCCTACCATATCCTGGTCGATGAGCTCGGTTTTCCGCCGGAGGACGTGATTATCGATCCCAACATCTTCGCGATCGCGACCGGCATCGAGGAGCACGCCAACTACGGCAAGGACTTCATCGAGGCGACCCGCATCATCCGCCAGACGCTGCCGTACGCGAAGGTGAGCGGCGGGCTCTCGAACATTTCGTTCTCGTTCCGCGGCAACGATGCGGTGCGCGAGGCGATCCACACGGCTTTCCTCTACCACGCGATCAAGGCGGGGCTCACCATGGCGATCGTCAGCGCCGGGCAGCTCGGGGTGTACGAGGAAATCCCCAAGGACCTGCTGGAACGGGTCGAGGACATCATCTTCAACCGCCGCCCGGATGCCGCCGAGCGCATGGTGGCGTTTGCCGAGACCGTGAAAGGCAAGGGCCGCGAGCAGGTGGAAGACCTCGAGTGGCGCAAGGGCACGGTCGAGAAGCGCCTGACCCACGCGCTGGTGCGAGGAATCTCCGACTGGGTCGTCGCGGACACCGAGGAGGCGCGGCTCAAGTTCGAACGCCCGATCCAGGTGATCGAAGGCCCGCTCATGGACGGCATGAACGTGGTGGGCGATCTCTTCGGCTCGGGCAAGATGTTCCTGCCGCAGGTGGTGAAAAGCGCGCGCGTCATGAAGCAGGCCGTGGCACACCTCGTGCCCTTCATCGAAGCCGAGAAGGCGAAGTCGGGCGACATCAGGGCGAAGGGCAAGATCGTGCTCGCCACGGTGAAAGGCGACGTGCACGACATCGGCAAGAACATCGTGGGGGTGGTGCTCCAGTGCAACAACTACGAAGTCGTGAACCTCGGCGTGATGGTGCCGTGGAAGAAGATCGCGGAGGTCGCGCGCGAGGAAAAAGCCGATATCATCGGGCTCTCGGGACTGATCACGCCTTCGCTCGAAGAGATGGCGCACAACGCGCGCGAGATGGAGCGCGAAGCGTTCACATTGCCGCTGTTGATCGGCGGCGCCACGACCTCGCGCGTGCATACCGCGGTCAAGATCGCGCCGCATTACCACGGACCGGTGATCTGGGTGCCGGACGCTTCGCGCAGCGTGAGCGTGTGCAGCAATCTGCTGTCGGACGAGTTACGCGCGGGTTATCTCAACGACGTGAAGGCCGAGTACGAACGCATCCGGCGCCAGCACGAGGGCAAGCAGGGCCCGGAGCTGATTCCGCTCACACGCGCGCGCGCCAGCAACCTCAAGACCGACTGGACCGAGTACGTGCCGCCCAAGCCCGAGATGTTCGGGGTGCGGCTCTTGAGGAATTACGATCTCGCCGAGATCGCGCAGTGCATCGACTGGGGCCCGTTTTTCCAGACCTGGGAGCTGTCGGGCCCGTACCCCGCGATTCTGGACGATGCCGTGGTGGGCGAGGCTGCGCGCAAAGTGCTAGCCGAGGGACGGTCAATGCTGAAAAAAATCATCGAGGGCCGCTGGCTCACGGCGAGCGGCGTGTTCGGGCTCTTTCCGGCGGCGAGCGTCGAGTCCGACGACATCGAGATCTATAGCGATGAAACGCGCGAGCGCGTGCTGATGACGTGGCACAACCTGCGCCAGCAGAACGTGAAACCGGCCGGGAATCCCAATCTGTGCCTGGCGGACTTCATCGCGCCCAAAGGGGCGGACGTCGCGGACTACATCGGGGCATTCGCGGTGACCGCCGGGATCGGGATCGAGAAAAAGCTTGCGGAGTTCGAACGGCAGCACGACGACTATTCCTCCATCATGCTGAAAGCGCTCGCCGACCGGCTGGCGGAAGCGTTTACCGAACTCCTGCACAAACGCGCGCGCCGCGAGTTCTGGGGCTATGCGCGCGAGGAGAACCTCGACAACGATGCGCTGATCGCGGAGAAGTACCGCGGCATACGACCGGCGCCCGGCTATCCGGCGTGTCCCGACCACACCGCGAAAGCGGGGCTATTTGACATGTTGGGCTGCGAGAAGGCCGGGATACGCCTCACCGAGAGTTACGCCATGGATCCCGCCTCGTCGGTGAGCGGCTTCTATTTCGCGCACCCGCGGTCGCGCTACTTCGCCGTCGGCAAGGTCGCCCGCGACCAGGTCGAGGACTACGCACGGCGCACCGGCATGCCACTCGCGGAAGCCGAACGCTGGCTCGCGCCGAACCTGGGCTACGACAGGTGAGTGCGCCTGTGACAAGCAGGGATGGAAAGCGTGATCTGTGATCCGTGATCCGACCAAGCCAGAAGAGCATTACGGATCTTGTCCGATCACGGCTCACGGCTCACGGATCACCCACGCGGAACGCTACCTCGCCCTGGCGCACCTCGGCCGCAACGAGTGGTGGCGTTACGTGCTGGGCGTCATCGCGATCCTGTTTTCGTGGTTGATTCTTGGCTGGATGCCGTACGCGCTGGTCGTAATGGAAGGCGGCGACGGGCTGCTGATAAGGTTTATCGCCGTCAACTTCAGCATCATCATGATGCTCGGGGGTCTCACGGTGGCGGTGAAATTCATACACCGCCGTCCGCTGATGACTTTGGTCACGGGCGAGCGCGGCATCGACTGGGGACGCATCGCGCGCGCTGCGCTGGTGTGGGCGGTGATCGGGCTCGCCACCGTTCTCGCGGAGCACCTGCTTTACCCGGAACGCTACCTCCTGAGTTTCATGGCGGAGCGCTTCGTCCCGTTCGCGGCGGTCGCCCTGCTGCTCACTCCGCTGCAGACGGCAACCGAGGAGCTCGTGTTCCGCGGCTACGTGATGCAGGGCATGGCGCTCGTCGTGAAACGGCCCGCCGCGGTTGCGGTCGCGAGCGCGATCATCTTTACGCTTCCCCATCTCCTGAATCCCGAGGTGCAGCAGCACGGCGTGGTGCTCATGGGCGCGAGTTATTTCGTGATCGGCCTGCTGCTCGCCGCGGTCGTGCTGCGGGACGGGCGCCTCGAACTCGCGATCGGCCTGCACGCCGCGAACAACCTGCTGCTCGTGCTGGTCGCGAACTACGAAGGCTCGGTGCTCGCCAGCGAATCGATCTTCACGGCGCGCGAACTGGACCCCGCGTATGCGCTCGCCACGCTCTCGATCGGCGCGCTGCTGTTCTACGCCTGGTTTTTCTGCCGGGGCCGGAGCGTCGACGCGGCGGCGTAATCCGTCCATATCTACGCAGCGGAGTTTTTCGTATACAGTACGCGCTTCAGATTGAGTCATTCGGAGGCGCGATATGAGACGCTCGTATAGTGCGATAGGCGCGGTGGCGTTCGCATTTCTGTTGATTCTGCTGATTGCGCCGGCAAGCTTTGGGCAGAGCAGCGCGGGCGCGTCGATCCGCGTGGCACTCAAGGGCCATGATCCGGTTGCTTACTTTACCGAGAAGCGCCCCGTCAGGGGAGCGCCGGATATCAGCTACGACTGGGATGGCGCCCGCTACCTGTTTTCGAGCACCAAGCATCGAAGTGCATTTGTCGCAGATCCGGACCGCTACGCACCGCGCTACGGTGGCTACTGCGCCGGTGGCATGTCCCTGGGAAGGAAAGCCGAGGCCGATCCCAAACTCTGGAAGGTGGTGGACGGCAAGTTGTACGTATTCGCTTCCACCCGGGCCAAGGAAACCCTCCAAAAGGATCCGGCGGGCACGATTGAGCGGGGAAGCAGGAACTGGAAGCAGTTGAAATGATCATGTCGGATGAGACCGCCGCGCGGCGCAACCTGTTCCGCTGTCACAAGCCGGCTTTGCGCAGGCCCGCCTGGATCTTAGTCCGGTGCGCGGGGTTGATGAAGCGCGAGCCGAACACCTCGACCTGAAAAAATGGACTGAGCGCGCGTACGCGTTCCGCTGCCCGCCGGGCATCCTCCATTTCCCCGAGTTGAGCGAGCGATGCCGCGCGCACGGCGTGGAGAAATACGTTTTCGGGCGCGCGCGCCAGGACCGCATCAGCAAGCGCGAGCGCTTCCCGGTGGCGCTCCGCGATGTAGTATGCAAGCGCGAAGCCCACTGCGGAACCGGGTTCCGGCCGCGGATTGAAGCGCAGGGCGGTTTCCTTCGCCGCAATGGCTTCCTCGATTTTCCCCAGCCAGAGCAGTACGGCGCCGCGGGTATCGTATGACAGGTAGTCGCTCGGGTTGAGTTCGAGCGCGCGATCGGCCGCTCTCAGAGCTTCGTCGAGTCTCTGGGAAAGAGCGTAGGTGGCGGCGAGAGACGCATACGCGCGGGCGTGGGCGCCAGGATCGTCGAGCGCGAGGGCGCGTTTGGCAAGAGACTCGCTGCGGCGCACGGCCTCCTCCATGTCCTCGACCCACCCAAAGGCCGCGCGATAATACTCGGCGGTTGACAGGACCACATAGGCCTCGGCATATTGCGGCGCGAGCTGGATCGCTTTTTCCAGCAACGCCCGCGCTTCGAGGTTAGCACTGCGCTCGACACGATTCAGGAGCGCCCGGGCACGCAACACCAAGTCGTACGCTTCAAGGCTGTCCGTCGGCTTCGCGATTGCGCGTTTCTGCTCGAGGCGGGTGAGCTTGACGGCCAGCGCACCGACGATATTGGTGACGATCCGGTCCTGAATTTCGAAAACCTTCCCGATGTCGTCCTCATAGCGATCGGACCACAGCAGCGTTCCCGTGCGGGCGTCGCTCAACTGGACCGACACGCGCAGCCTCGCCGCCAACAGACGCACGCTCCCCTGCACGATATAACGGACGCCAAGCTCGCGGACGATCTCCTCATTGGCGGGGTTGCGGTCCTTGTATGGCCGTACCGCGTTATAAGCCGTGACCTGGGTGCCGGAAAACCTCCCCAGGGCGTTGATGACGTCTTCCGTGATGCCGTCGCTGAAGTAGTCGCGCTGCGCGTCGCCGCTCTGATTTGAAAACGGCAGCACCGCGATGGTGGCCCGCGCCGACTTGCCGGTCTGTTGCCCGCCTACCCGTGACGCCAACCCCTGCAAACCGAGTTTTTGCGGCAGGTCTGTGACTATCGCCAATACTCCAGCAGCCAAGGTGCCGGCGATGATGACTGAAGCGAGGATGCGTTGGCGCCGCCGCCGTGCACGCACGGCCTCAGGCGGCATGCCTGCTTCGGGCGCGGGGCCGCCCCGTTCGCTCAGGTCGACGTCGTACACATGAATCGGTCGCGCGATGTTCTTGACCGCATGCTCGCCACGGTCGATAAAGCGCTGCCCGACTCTGTCGCGCACCTGCTCGTGGGCGCTGGCGGAGAGCGTGATGCCGCCGGGGCGACACAGGCCTTCAAGCCGTGCGGCGATATTGACGCCGTCCCCGAATACGTCATCCCCCTGACGGATGACATCGCCCAGATTGATGCCGATGCGGAAAAGGATGCGTTGCCCGGGAGATTCGCCGGCGTTGCGCGACGCCATTTCGACCTGAACCTCCGCGGCGCACCTCACGGCAGCGACCACGCTCGGAAATTCGGCGAGCAGGCCGTCGCCGGTGGTCTTGAAGACGCGCCCGCCGTGGGCTGCGATGGAAGGATTGACCACCTCGGTAAGCAGACGATTCAGCCGGGCGAGTGTGCCTTCTTCGTCAGCGCTCATGCTGCGGCTGAAACCAACCATGTCCGCGGCCAGAATGGCGGCGAGATGGCGCTCGAGATTGTCAGGCTGCATGGGCCGGGGGGTGACTGCTCTACGGTATGGAGGCGGGAACGGCCGTCCGGCGCATCGCAGCGTGCGACTCGCGACAGACGCCCTATTCTACTGCGGGCACGCGGTGCGGATTGACCATGGCGGCGCAGGCAAGCGAACGCACCGCAACCCGCCGATCGGGAACCTGGCGGATTATGTCATCGACAAGCTCGGGCCCGTTAGCCGTACAGAGTTGCCGATCGACTACTTGCCTTGGATTAACAGGTGGAGATGTTTGCCGAATTCCGTGTTGTCCTGGTAGCCGCGGAACAGTTCCGCCCCGGGACCGATGGCGCCGACGACGACGGGCTCCGGCGTATGGCCTGATGTGCCCCAGTAATAGCCGGTCTGGCGCGCGATCATTCTGCCCAGGACGTTCTGGGTGAGAGCGCCGAAGTTGCGGTCGAGCGGCCGCCTGCGCAGGATCAGCTCCCGCAGGTCGGGATCGAGCCTGAAGCCGGGGAGGTGTTTCGCCAGCAGCTCATCCAGCCTTTCCCCCGCGGCTTTCGCACCGAGCCTTTCACTGAAGGCACTGAGCGATATCGAGATGCGCCCGATCATGCGCAGGTGCTCGGCGGTCGGGCTGAAACGGTTCTCCCACGTGAGCTTGGTGAGATCCTTCAGGGCATCCGTGATGGAAAACCCCCCGGTCTCGTGGTCGCCGGTGACGATCACCAGGGTGTCCGGGTTGTGGCGCTGGAACTCGAGCGCGACTTTGACGGCATCGTCGAAGGCCCACAACGCGCGCATGAGCGATGCCGCATCGTTGTGATGGCCGGCGGTATCGACGTTCTCGTTTTCGACCAGGAGCACGAAACCGTGGGGGCCGTTCTGCGACAGCGCTTTGAGCGCGGCCGCCGCCAACTCGGCAGTCGTGGGCTCGACTTCCGGATTGCGATCGAGTTCGAACTGCATGTCTTCCGCGGCAAACAGGCCGAGGAGTTTCGATCGCGTCGCGGCTTTGAGCTCTGCTGTGTTTGACGCCAGCTCGTAGCCCTTCGCGCGGAACGCTGCGATCACGTCTTTCCCGTCCTTCCGCTTGCCTCCGCGGGCGCCCGCCGGAAGGAAATAATCAGCGCCGCCGCCGAGCAGGACGTCCGGTTCGAGTTGAAGATACTGATCGACAAGCGCCTCGGAATTCCAGCGCGATTTCGCATGCAGGCTGAATGCCGCGGGAGTGGCATCGTAGACTCTCGCCGTAGTCACCAGCCCGATGCGCTTGCCATTGGCCTTGGCGACTTCCATCAGCGTCGGGAGCGGCGTGCCGTTCGGTGTGACGGAGAGCGCGCCGTTCTCGACCTGAATTCCGGTGGACATCGCGGAAGCCGCCGCCGCCGAGTCAGTCACGATGGCGTTGGCCGAATGCGTTCTGAGAAGTCCGACGCTGCCCTTCCTGAACACGGTATCGGTCGACGCGAACGGCTGCTGACGCAGGATGAGGCTGGAATACCTGCCGAAGTCCCACTGGGTGGCCGCGGCGCCGTCAGCGAGCATGATGATGATGTTTCTGGGCGGCTGCGCCGCCAGCGCGGCTGCGGTGCCTGCAAGCAACTGCGCCGTGACGACGAGCGCGGCGGCCGCGAACGCGATAGCAGGCGAACCTGAAAGCCACGCGAACAGCGTTCGGTGTAGAGATTTAGCGGGCACGGGGGTCCTCGTTTCGCGGGGCTATTGTAGCGGCCCTGCCGAACCGGGTAGACATCATTGTTCGCCCGTGAGGGGGAAGGCGCTACAATCTCAACCCTCGCAACGCAAACGTCATTCGCCCTGACAGCGTTCCCGGCCACGTCCGGCACGCGCCCGGCGGTTCGCCGATATGCATATTCACATCCTGGGCATTTGCGGCACCTTCATGGGCGGCCTCGCGGCCCTCGCGCGCGCGGCGGGCCATCGGGTGACCGGCTGCGATGCCGGCGTCTATCCGCCGATGAGCGATCAACTCGCTGCCCAGGGCATCGAGTTGATTGACGGATGGAAATCCGATCAGATTGCGCTACAGCCCGATGTTTTCGTGGTTGGGAACGTCGTGACGCGAGGAAATCCGCTCATGGAGAAAATCCTCGATCGCGGATTTCCTTACGTTTCCGGTCCGCAGTGGTTGCGGGAAAATGTGCTCGCGGGAAAGTGGGTGCTCGCGGTCGCGGGTACCCATGGAAAGACCACCACCAGCGCGATGTTGGCGTGGATACTGGAGGAATCCGGGCTGGCGCCCGGATTCCTTATAGGGGGAATTCCGAGGAATTTCGGTATCTCGGCGCGCCTTGGCGGAGGGTGGGTTCGCGCTGATTCCGACACGGCAAGAACCCCGATACGTATCCCCGGTCTCGCGCAGCGAGACATTAAGGGCGAAACGCCTGGCGTTTCGCCCTTCGTCATCGAGGCCGACGAGTACGACACGGCGTTCTTCGACAAGCGCTCGAAGTTCGTCCACTACCAGCCGCGCACGGCAGTGCTCAACAATCTCGAATTCGATCACGCCGACATCTTTCCCGACCTCGCCGCGATCGAGACCCAGTTCCACCATTTCGTGCGCACCGTCCCCGGCAACGGGCTCATCGTCGCGAACGGCGCCGACGCGGCGCTGGAACGCGTGCTGGCGCGTGGCTGCTGGACACCGGTCGAGCGGTTTCTGGCGGTTGACGGCTGGCAGGTGGGTGCGCAGGAAGCAAACGGATTTGAAGTGCTGCTGAAAGGCGTGCCGCAGGGCGCCGTGAAATGGAGTCTCACCGGCGCCCATAACCAGGCCAACGCGCTGGCGGCGATTGCAGCGGCGCGGCATTGTGGCGTGCCTGCGGCAGCGGCAATCGCAGCGCTCGGGCGGTTTGCAAACGTGAAGCGCCGCATGGAAGTGCGCGGCATGGTGCGCGAGATCACGGTCTACGACGATTTTGCCCACCATCCGACAGCAATCGAAACCACGCTTGCCGGCCTGCGCGGGAAAGTCGGCAACCGGCGCATACTTGCGGTGCTCGAACCACGCTCCAATACGATGAAGCTCGGCGCGATGAAGGATAAGCTCGCCGCAAGCCTCGCCGCGGCCGACCTGGCGTTCTGCTACACGAACGGCCTCGCGTGGGACGCGGCCGCCGTGCTCGCGCCGCTCGGCCCCAGGGCGGTGACCTGTGGCGACATCGACCAGCTGGCGGCGCGGATCGCGGGCGCGGCGCGCCCAGGCGATCACGTGGTGATCATGAGCAACGGCGCCTTCGGTGGCATCCACGAAAAACTCCTGGCGAAGCTCGCCAGGAGTTTTTAACGGGAGACCACATAGGATTCAGGGTCTGCGGCGGTGGGCGGCAGAGCGCACCATAGCCGCGGTTTGAGCCGCTCACGGCGGCAAATTGGAAGCGACGAATGGCCAGCATACTCGAGCGCGATACATTGAATGCATTCTGCCGGCACACGCACGTCGCCGTGCGCGGCTCGGGGCGGGGTGCGCTTGCCGGTCTCACCTTCGGCGTGAAGGACATCTACGA
>Ga0214472_10006263_pt1 | contig 12472 bp, 13 predicted proteins | sample RVTome_6_FD_207662 | JGI IMG/M metagenome (GOLD analysis project Ga0214472, IMG submission 207662) | Soil microbial communities from uranium-contaminated site in the Upper Colorado River Basin, Wyoming, United States - RVT140D175 | ecosystem: Environmental > Terrestrial > Soil > Contaminated >... | reverse complement strand
CCTTCTGTTGATGCGGCACCCTACGCCCGGCGGTGTGTGATCACCAGTTCAGTTTCTGTATCGGCCCGCATCATTTCTTGAACTGGTCAGAATGCGGAAACCGGCGCTTTATGGCCAGGTATCGCTTCGCCATCCCAGGCGGCGACCAGTTCGAAGAGATCACCATGACCGATACGGCCACTCCCGTGAACCCCAATCAGGCCCTCTGGGAGAAGGGCGACTTCACCCGCATTGCCGCCGCGATGCGGAGTAGCGGTGAGGCGCTGGTGCACGCCATCGCCATCAAGCCAGGCGACAAGGTGCTCGACCTTGGCTGCGGCGACGGAACGACCGCTTTGCCGGCGGCGCAGCTCGGCGCGGATGTGCTGGGCGTCGACATTGCCCGCAACCTCGTGGACGCCGGCAACCGGCGCGCCGCGTCGGCGGGCCTCAAGAACCTCCACTTCCAGCAGGGCGATGTCTCTCAGCTGACCGGCATTGCGGACGGCCGCTTCGACGTGGTCGTCAGCATCTTCGGGGCGATGTTTGCGCCGCGCCCGGTGGATGTGGCCAAGGAGATGGTGCGGGTGACGAAGCCCGGCGGGCGGATCGTGATGGGCAACTGGATTCCCGGCGACCCGACCCTGATTGCGCAGCTCCTGAAGATCAGTGCCGCCTATTCGCCGCCGCCGCCCGAAGGCTTTGTCAGCCCGGTGCGCTGGGGTGTCGAGGAAGACGTGCGGGCGCGCTTTGCCGAGGCCGGCGTCACCGGCGGCAGGGTGACCTGCGAACGCGACACGTTCGTGTTCGACTTCGACGGCGCGCCGGCCGGCTTCGTGGCGGCGTTCCGCGATTTCTACGGCCCGACGATGAATGCCTTTGCCGCGGCGGCCGCGAACGGGCGGGCGGACGCGCTCGAGGCGGAACTCGTCGCCCTGTTCGACAGCCACAACACCAGCCCGGCGCCGGGCCGCACCGTCATCCCGGCGACCTTCCTGCGCGTGACGGTGCAGGTGTAATTGGGTTTATCCGTTCGCGGCGATGCTCGGGAATTAGTCCGGCAGCTGGGCCTTCATGCGCTCTGCGATCTTGTGGCTTTGCTGCTGGCTACCGGTGAGGCTGCTGTCGATACGGTAAAGACTTTCGAGATAGGCTGTGTCCAGCGCACTCATCGCGGGCGGCCGCGCAGATTCAGGCATCGACTTGTCAAACAGATTCAGAATGCTGGGGGCATTTTCCAGCTCTGCTTGTGGATTGACCTGTGCGAGGCTGACGAAGGCGATCAAGTCCGCGACTTCTGCAAGTGGCTTGTCGCCGAGGCGGAGTGTATCGGCGATGATGAAGACTTGAGAAAATGAGTTTCGGGTCGATTTATCAAGCCGGGTTGCTTCTGCCTGGCGGTTGGTGGGGACGCCGACGAAAGTCGAATCAAAACCTGCTTCGGACAGGCGCTGGCCCATGTTGCGGGGAACGGCGCCGTTGCGGGCACCGAGGCCTGACAGTGTCCTGCCGGCTCGATCCGTTACCGTGCCGATGTGCCACCATCGAATCGGCCGATAGTCGTTCATGAAGTTGTTCAGGGCGGCGCGCCCCAGTGTGGTGACGTAGGGTTCAGGAAAATACTGGAAGGTGGCAGGGTTCTGCTTGTTGATCTCGTTGGCGAGGCGCGTGCCATCTACAACAAAGAAGACGCTGATGTTGGCCTTGCACCCTTCGCCGCGGACCTTGAGGCCGATTTCCAGCGCACGGCGCGCAATCTGATCGGCTACGTATTGTGCCTGGTCTTCAGAAAGCCCCGTGACATGCGGGCAGATTTTCGTTCTCCAGCGGCCCATGAGATCAAGATCTTGTGGGGCAATCGAGACGGCATCGACGTAGTCTGGAGCGATGTCACGAAGACTGTTCTCGCGGGCAAACGCCGAACTGCTGAAGAGAGCGGCCGAGCACGCCAGTATCGCGGCAATCTTCGTAATCGGTTTCATCAAGGCCTCCGCAGTTGAGAACAAACATTAAACCAAAGGGCGTGCTCCGTAAATCTAGGCACGAGAACTGTGCGACGTCGACCTCAATCTGGCAAGCGCCTGCCGGCACTCGCTGCGAAAGGCGCGCTTTTTTACTTAGTTCCTAGACTAAGTGTCTTGACGGATGCCAGTTTGCCGCCATACTTAGGTTTATGGCTAAGCATTCTCCTGCGCTCGATGACACTTTCCGCGCCCTGGCCGACCCGACGCGGCGGGCGGTAGTGCAGGCGCTGACACGGGGCCCGGCCTCGGTGAGCGCGCTGGCCGAGCCGTTCGACATGGCGCTGCCCTCGTTCGTGCAGCACATCCGGCAGCTGGAAGCGTGCGGGCTGATCACCTCGCGCAAGGAAGGCCGCGTGCGCACCTGCGCGCTGAATGCGGCGCGGCTCGGCGAGGCCGAGCGCTGGATGGCCGAACAGCGCCGCCTCTGGGAGGCGCAGGCGGACCGGCTGGGCGGTTTCCTCAAGACGAAGATGCAGAAGAAGAAGGATGCCTGACATGACAAGCAAGACCGCGGATGCCCGCGACCTGTTCGTCCACCGCAAGTTTGCTGCGCCGGTTTCGGCCGTGTGGGAGGCCTGGAGCCGGCCGGAGGATCTCGCCGAATGGTGGTGCCCGAGGCCCTGGCGCACGGAGATTCTGGCGTATGACTTCCGCGCCGGCGGCGATTTCATCGCCAAAATGTACGGACCGGAACCGGAAGGCGGGGAGAGCGGCGTTGACGGCATGTTCCTGCTCATCGAGCCGATGCGGCAGATCATCTGGACGACCGGCCTCGTCAGCGGCTGGCGGCCGGCGCACGAGCCGTTCATCCCGCTGACGGCGATCGTGACGATGAAACCGGACGGCAAGGGCACGGACTATCACATCCAGGTAAAGCACCAGAGTGTGGAAGGCGCGAAGGCGCATGAGGACATGGGCTTCTCCGAAGGCTGGGAGACCTGTGTGACGCAGCTTGGCGAGGTCGCCGCAAGGCTGGCGAAAATCCGCAGCTGAGCGCCTGCGGGCTTGATCTCGGGGGCTGCTCCGCGCATTCAGCAGCCCCATGAACATACTCCTGATCGGATCGGGCGGCCGTGAACACGCCCTCGCCTGGAAGATGGCGGCCTCGCCGCTGGTGGACGAGGTGCACTCGGCGCCCGGCAATCCCGGCATGGACGAGATCGGGCCCTGCTTCGATGTGGCCGCAGATGACGTGGACGGCCTGGTGAAGCTCGCCCTGCAGATCGAGCCGGACCTGATCGTGATCGGGCCGGAAGCGCCGCTGGCGCTCGGCCTCTCCGATATCCTGCGCGCGCGCGGGTTTGACGTGTTCGGCCCGTCCAGGGAAGCCGCGAAGCTGGAGGCGTCGAAGGCGTTCTCCAAGGCGCGGATGGTGAAGTATGGCGTGCCGACAGCGGCGTATGGCGAGTTTACCGAGGCGGCGCCCGCGAAGGCTTTCCTCAGCAAGATGAGCGCGCCCTATGTGCTGAAGGCGGATGGCCTGGCCGCGGGCAAGGGCGTGGTAATTGCAGAGACGCTGGCGGAGGCCGAGGCCGAGATCGGCGAGATGCTGTCCGGCAAGTTCGGCGAGGCCTCGGCAACGCTGGTGATCGAGGAATTCATGCACGGCGAGGAGGCGAGCGTGTTCGTCATCACCGACGGCGTGGGCGCCGTTTATCTCCCGGCGGCGCAGGACCACAAGCGCGTGGGCGATGGCGATACCGGCCCGAACACCGGCGGCATGGGCGCCTATGCGCCGGCACCGGTCGTCAGCGCAGAGATCATGGCGCGCGTGAAGCGCGAGATTGCAGAGCCGATGCTGAAGGGCATGGCGAAGGACGGGATGCCCTATCAGGGCGTGCTCTATATCGGCGTGATGGTGACGCCGGACGGGCCGAAGGTCGTCGAGTTCAATGCGCGCTTCGGCGATCCGGAATGTCAGGTGCTGATGGCGGGCCTTGCGGGTGACATCGTGCCGGCGATCCTCGCCTCGGCGACCGGCGGCCTGAAGGGCAACGAAGCGGCCTTTGAGGCGCTGCTGGAGCTGGACGGTTTCCGCCCCACTGCGACCGTGGTCATGGCGGCGCAGGGCTATCCCGGCAACTATGACAAGGGCAGCGTGATCGAGGGCGTGAGCGCCGCGAACGCAGTCGAAGGCGTCACCGTATTCCATGCGGGTACGGACATCGGCCCCGGCGGCGAGCTGCGGGCGAAGGGCGGGCGCGTGCTGAACGTCACCGCAAGCGGCGCCTCCTTGCGCGAAGCCGTCGACCGCGCCTATGCGGGCGTCGACGCGATCGACTGGCCGGAAGGCTTCTGCCGCCGCGACATCGGCTGGCGGGCGCTGGGCTGAGCACGCGTTCCCACATGCTGGAGGGCGGGACGCCCGGTCTGAGGGCAAAGCGGGTGGAGCCGTGAATGAGATCAAGGTTGCGTATTGCTTTTGGCGCTACAATTTCTTATATTCGGCCAGAGAGGTGACAATGGCCGCAAAAGTAAAACGCAAGGAATATCCGATTTCGATGCGCCTGCCGGAGGCAGATGTCGCAATGATTGACCGCGCCGCAGCGCTGCATGGACGATCGCGCACCGACTTCGTGCGTGACGCCGCCGTGCGTGCGGCCGAGGAGGCCATTCTGGAGCGGGGGCTGGTTCGTATGAGCCCTGAAGGGTTCACGGATTTCATGGACATTCTCGCCCGTCCCGCCGATGCGGTTCCCGAAATGGTGGAACTGGCGAGGCGGCCCGCGCCATGGGAAGCCGGTTACGACATAAAGCGGTGAGCCGTGGCAGTATCGGCTCCCGAGCCGCTTACGGCGGCGCATGACGCGTCCGGCTTTTCCTGTGGCAAACCGGTGCTCGATCATTGGCTGAAGACGCGCGCCCTCTCCAATCAGGACAAGGGCTTTACAGCAGTCCTTGTCGTTCATGAGGCCGGTCGCGTCATCGGCTATTATGGCCTTGCGCCAACGGCAGTTATCCCGTCGATTCTTCCCCGATCGGTTCGCACAGGCCAGCCGCCTGATCCCGTTCCTTGCCTGCTTCTTGGCCAACTCGCCACGGACATGGAATGGACAGGACAGGGCATCGGGACGGGCCTTGTGAAACATGCCCTCCAGCGCTGCATCCAGGCCGCCGGACTGATTGGTGGGCGAGCGTTGATGGTCAACGCTGTTGACGGCGAGGCTGCCCTGTTCTGGCAACGCCGGGGGTTCTTGCCTTCCAGGGATGATCCACTGATACTGTTCCGTTCCATCGCCGCAATCTCGGCATCCATGGATTGATAAATCTGTATACGGATCATGTAGGGTGCAGTGAGGCCGCAGGCCGAAGTGCACCGCCCGGCGGCGAGCCCGCGCGCCCCCTTATGCAACCAATTCCGCCCCGCCCGCGGCGCGCAACCTGTGGCCCCCACAGAACTAGGATTGAAATCCCACGCTCTCTGATCCGGGTTATACTGCGTGGCAGATGCAGAAGGAGCAGAGGTGAATGGAAGAGTTCAATCCAAGGCGGGATGAAGACCGCGCGTATCTGGCCGCCGCCCTGGTCGGCTTTGCGCTCGGTCTGAGGACGCAGAAGATATTGACCGGGGACCGCAGCGCGCCGGTGCATGTGCGGGCCCGCCATATCGCGATGTATCTCGCCTATGCCGGCCTCGGCATGAGCATGATGCGGGTCGCCGCCGGCTTCGGCCGGGACAAGTCGACCGCCGCGCGCGCCTGCCGCCTCATCGAGGACTACCGAGAGGATCCGGACTTCGACGTCTGGATCGACCAGCTTGCGCTCGGTCGCCCAGCTGGTGCCCGGGGAGGCCGTGGCATGAGATACTGGAGATCAAGAGGAAGAAGAAACCGCCTGCTGGAACTGCGCCAGGTCTGCCAGATCCTGCATGGCGGCGGCGTGCTGGTCGCGGCGGGCAATCTCTGGGCCGCCTATCGCAGCCAGGATGCGCGCCGGATGCGGGTCGGTCTCGTGGCGGATGATCTGGTGTTGCGGCTGGAATCCGCCCGCTAGGTGCTGCGGATCGCCGCCGTTCCGGAATGCCTCGTCGCCGGGCCGGGGCTGGACGATCAGGCGCTGGCGGCGGCCCGCGCGTCGGATTGAATCCGCGCCACCATCGAGGCCAGTCCGTTCGAGCGCTGGGCGGTGAGCGCGCCGGTCACCCCGATCTCGTTCAGGAAGCCGGGGGCATCGAATGCCAGGATGTCGGTGGGCGGCTCGCCGGAATAGAGCCGCGTCAGGAGCGCGATCAGTCCGGAGACGATCACCGCATCGGACTCGGCCCGTACGGTCAGCCTACCGCTAGCAATGTCCGTCACCATCCAGACCTGCGAGGCGCAGCCGCGCACGCGGGTCTCCTCGGTGCGTTCATTCGGCGCCAGCGGCGGGTTCGCCTTGCCGAGGTCGATCAGGTGCGCATAGCGCGCTTCCCAATCCTCCAGCCAGGAGAAGTCTTCCCGGATATCTGCCGCTTTGATGTTGATGCTCATCTGTATCCATATGATTTGCGAAACGGCAAAAGAAAACCCCGGCAAGCCAGTAGCTGCCGGGGCGGAGGTGGAGAGAGTCCAGAGCGTGTGGACTATTTGTAGACGGCGCCGAGACAGTCGGCGACTTCGGTCAGCGTGTGCTGGCTGATGCAGTGCGGCAGCTCGAATTCCTGGCCGACGCCCGCGACGCAGCCTTGCAGTTGCAGGTTCTGCATCTTGAGGCAGCTCTGCACCGCCGGTTCCATCATCACCTTGGTGAGACGGGTCTGGTCGACCCCGTTCGCCCCGATGATCCGCATCGCTGCCAGCGAGGCGATCTGGTTGGCGACGGCTTCCTTGCCGAATTTCACCTTTTCACGCTTGCCGGTGAAGCCGCTGGTCAGGAAGGCCGGCAGGCGCACGGCGCCGGCAACGTCTTCGGTCGTGGCGGCGGCCGTGATGATGCCAACCCTGGTTTCGCTCGACAGGGGCGCGGTATTGGTCAGCGCGCTGACGATCAGGTTGTCGGCATTCTTGCCCTTGCCTTGCAGGAGCTTGACCGTGTCGGCACGCTGGCCGCCGTTGCGGATGCGGGACTTCGCCCAGCCGTAGCCCTGCAGCGAGTAGCCCTGTTCCTTGATTGTGGCGGCCGAGGAGTAGATCCGCGGCAGGTCGCCTTCAGTCACCGCGATGGCGCCGCCGACGGCATTGTCACCGCCGGCCAGCGAGCGGGCGTAATTGTTGCCGGCGGCAAAGCTCTTCATCACAGGCTCACGGCCGTAGAAGGCTTCGATGTCGCGCACGGTTGCCGCAAATTCCGGGTCCTGCGCGGCGACGAGGGCCGAGTAGGCCATCCAGCCACGGGTCAGCTGGTCAGCATTATAGGCGCCGAGCGTATTCAGGGCGGAATCGAGATCGCCGGCCGACTTGAACGGCTTCGCCGCCACGTCTTCCGCGTCCGTTTGATAGGTCATGTAAACAGCGGCATTTTCCGAAATGGGATCAGCTTTTTGGGCCGACGCCCCCGTAGAAAGCCCGAAACCGCAAACAAGTGCGGCGATCACCCCAGAGGTCTTCATTCTAAACTCCCTCACGCGACACGCGATTAGTGTTGCCCGAACTTCCCGGCATGGGGAACCATGCCTTGTGTGATTTGAGCATTACAAATACAGCAGGCAGGTCACCTGGCCCGGCAAGAATGCCTAGGATTTCTCTATGGGGTGTTAAGACTTGGCCCCCGAAACGGCGCAGAAGCGGTTACAGTTCGTTCACCTAGCGTGGGTTGCGCTCGGGATGACGGCTGCCGTGTCGGGCGGAATCGCCGGTGCACCGCTGGGCAGTGTAGCCGCCGCCTTCCTGCTGGCGCTGGCGCCCGGCCTTGCCGGTTTTGCAGCATCAGGCGCCGGCGACTCGGTCTGGCGCGGCCTCGTCGTCATCGCCTGGCTGGTCTGCGGCCTTTTCAGCATCGTGCTGACGGGCGGCAGCGCTTCGCCGCTGATCGTGTTGCTGGTGGCCGCGCCGCTGGCGGCGCTGCTGGCCGGCGCGCCGCGCATGGCGACCGAGGCGGGCGTGTTCGCGGCCATGGCGCTTTTCGCCGTGTTCGTTGCAACGCCGCTCGGCTGGATTCCGCCGCCTCCGCCGGGCGCCGCCGAGCTTGCTGCGCCGTTCGCTTTTGCCGGGCTCGTCCTGGCATCCCTGCAGGTCTGGCACCTGGTGAGTGACCGCGCCGTGAGCGGCGCGCGCACGGCTGCGTCTGCCGCAATTCCCGCGCCGAAGGCCGAGCCCGAACCGGGGCCGATCGCGATGTCCGGCATCAGCTGGGTGGACGTGACCCCGGAAGGCCGGCTGCGCCGCGTACAGGGAGACACGTTCGGCCTCGTGACGATGCGTCCAGGCTCGGCGTTGGCGAGCCTGTTCACGGACCATTACTTTCCGCTGCCGCCGCCGGGGCGGAAGGAACGCAGCCTGATCGCCGCCGAGCTCGTGTCTGGCCAGCGCGTGCGCGTGCTCGCCGAGCGGCATGCCAAGGGATGGCATCTCCTGCTGGTCGACGCGCCCGGAGAAGCCTCCCCGCAACCTGAGAACCTGGTGGCCGAGCTTGAAGCGAAACTGAAATCGCGCACCGCCTTTTTCGCCTCGCTGGGCCACGACCTGAAGACGCCGCTGAACGCCATCCTCGGCTATGCCGAAGTGATGCAGGCCGAGCTGATGGGGCCGATGCCGAAACCGTATGCGGACTATCCCTCGATCATCCACGAGAGCGGCACCGACCTGCTGCTGCTGGTTGACGACATCCTCGACCTGGCGCGCAGCGAAGCCGGTCAGCCGCGTCTTGAACCCGAACCGGTGGACCTCTCGGCCTCGGCCGAGTCCGTGGTTCGCCAGCTCACCGGGCAGGCCCAGCGCGCCGGCGTGACGCTGAAGCTGAAGACCGGCGAGGAAGTCTGGGCCGAGGCGGACGCGCGCGCGGTGCGCCAGATCTGGCAGAACCTGGTGTCGAACGCGATCAAGTATTCGGCGAGTGGAAAATCGGTGACACTGGAGACACGCCTCGATGGCGGCGCGGCGCTGCTGAGCGTGACCGATCGCGGCGCCGGGATCGCTGCGGCCGACCTCACGCGGCTCACCGAACCGTTTGCGCAGGGCACCGGCGCCAGGCCCGGCACCGGGCTCGGCCTGTCGGTCGTGCGGCGGTTCGCCGAACTGCATGGCGGCGCCCTCAAGATCGACTCGAAGCCGGGCCGGGGCACGCGTGTCGAAGTCACGCTGCCGCGCGCCTCGGAAGCTGACATCGCGCCGCTTGAGGAAGCCGCCGAGTAAGGTTTTGCCAGCCCGCTGCGGGGGCCGCAAATTTCAGTTTCCCGCTCCGTCAAACCGTGTCACCGTCGCGGCATTCATTTGAGAGGGGGTTGCCCAATGAAGAAGTTTGTATTTGCCGCGGTTGCAGCGCTTGCGCTCACGGGTTGCGGCGCAATCGGCGGCGGCGAGAAAGTCGCCATGGTCAAGGCCTGCACCGAGAGTGGTGAGTCCCAGGCCAACTGCACCTGTATCGCCGACAGTCTCGAGAAGAATCTCGACAAGGAAACGTTCAGGATGGTCGCAACGGCGATGGCTGCCGGCGAGGAGAAGGGCAGCCAGATGATGGATGACATTCCCGCCGACAAGCAGGGCGCCATCATGGGCGCGATGATGTCGGCTGGCATGGGCTGCATGATGGGCGGTATGGAAGGCTGACCCGGGCGCCTGACTTGACGAAAGCCCACTGACCGGAGGAGTCTCTGGCATGGAGCGGCTGCCTTCCAGGGTATGGATCGACGCACTGATCCGGCGGGTGCAGCTCGCCGGGTGCAGTGCGTTCGTCGTTCAGCACGGTGACGATTCGCGCGGAGATGTCCTGATCAAGGTCTCGCGCCTCGACGGAACCGCGGCGGCCTATGTCCCGTCGACGAGCCTTGAGGGCGAGCGGATATTCCTCAATCTCTCGATCCAGGGCGTCGGACCTGAAGAGGCCGGTGTCGATGAATATGTCCGCCGCGCCAAAAGCCGCGACAGCGATCTCTGGATCGTCGAGATCGAAGACTGCGAGGGACGCACATTCCTCACCGAGCCGGTCGAAGAATAGCCGGTTTACCCTGAATTAACCGCGGCGGCCGCAATTTGCGATTCGCTGGGATAAACAGGGGCGAGACAGCGATGCTGTTCCTTTTGAATGAGTTCGTGACCGAGATCGAAGCACCCGAGCTTCGCATGCTGAAACGCGGGCCGGTCCTCGGCTTCGAGGATGTCCATGCGATGCGGGCGCGCGAGGCGATCGAGTTCGCGCGGGACAAGCTGCAGACCTGCTTCGACGCCGGCGCCGCGCCAGACGCGGTTCTGGTTGCTGATCTCGCCGCCCTGATCATCGCCAAGACGGGCGCCAATGCGGCGCTGTTCCCGGTGCATGAAGGCCGGGTCAGCGAACCGCGCCTGACCATCCTGCCGGAAGCGATCCTCGACGCCGTGCGAAGCCGCATCGCAGAAGGCAATGTCCCGGACTTCCGCCAGATCTGGCCGCGCGCAGCCTGAGGGCGCCTACTGCACCTTTAACGGCCGGACCGCGAGCACATGCCGTCCTCCGCGGGCCACCATCACATAGCGCAGTTCATAGTCACCTGCGGCCTGAGGCGCGGTCAGCGAAAGCGCCGCCCCCCGGCGAACGGACGCGTAGTCGATCTCGCCGCTGGTCGCAGTGACACCTTTCGGGACAATGTCGACATAGTCGCCGGAATAGCCGGGGCCGTTCGGTGAGACGGAGAATTCTGCGCCGCGGGCGACGCTGGCGGGCGCGGCCAGCGAAGCAGTTGCCGCTGTCAGCGTCACCGGCACGGCGGCCTTCACGCTGCGGCCTGAGGCGCTGTCGAGCACATAACGCACATCGTAATCGCCGGGCTCGCCCGGCAGCGGGATCGAGACCGGCTGGCCGGTGCGCGTATAGGCGTAGGATTTCTCGCCCGAGGTCTGGGTGTATCCGCGCGGCACGAGGTCGATATAGTCGCCCGGCGTGCCCGGCCCCTCCCAGCCAACGCTGAGTGTGCTGCCCGCAACGGCCGAGGCGCGGTCCAGTGTGAGGGCGACCTTGATGTCCCGCATCCTCAGCGGTGCCCGCGCGAGGACACGCCGGCCATCCGGCGCAGACAGCACATATCGCACTTCGTAGTCACCCGGCACACCCGGCAGCTTGAGATCCGAGGGGCTGCCCCGCGAGGTGTAGAAATAGGAGATTTCTCCGCTCGTCTGGGTAAAGCCCTTCGGCACGATATCGACATAGTCACCGCTGCTGTCGGGTCCGGCCCAGTCGACGCTGAGCATTTCGCCGAGCGCTGCCGAGGGATTGAAAGCGAGATCGACCCTGGCGCCGTGCACTTCAAGCGGCACCGTCTTGAGCACGCTTCGGCCGTCGCTGGCGGACGCGACATAGCGCACGTCATAGGCGCCCGGCGTGCCGGGAACACGGAGCGTTACGGGCTCGGCCGAGCGCAGGTATTCGTAGGTCAGCTCGCCGGTCGTCTTCGTGTAACCGCGTGGCACGATGTCGATATAGTCGCCGTTGTTGCCGGGACCGCGCCAGGCGACCGTCAGGGTCTGGCCGATCTGGCGGGCAGGTTCGGCGACGAGCGCTACGGCGGCGTCGGTGATGGTGATGGCCTCCGTGGCCAGCACCACGCGCCCCTGCGGCGCCGCCCAGACGTAACGCAACTGATACGTGCCCGGATCACCGGGCGCGCGCATCTGAACCGGGTTTCCGGTATTGGTATAGGACCAGGAAAGTTCTCCGAACGTGTCCTTGTGAACCGGCGGGACGAGGTCGATATAGTCGCTCTCTGTGCCGGGGCCGGTCCAGCTGACGGCGAATGTCGCGCCAATCTCGGCGCTGCCAGGGCCATTGATCGTGGCCGCCGCGGTCGCGGCGTCCGGCGGGCCGGTTTCGACCGCGTCGGCGACCGAGGCGAGCGCCGTGGAAAGCTCAGCCGCGTTCGATGCTTCAAGATACATGCCGCCGGTCGTCTCGGCGAGGCAGGCGACTTGGCGGCCTTCATCGGCGCTGAGGCCGAAGCCGATGACATGGGCGGTGAAATCGATGCCGCGTGCTTCGAGGTCGGCGCCGGCCGCGCAGGGGTCGGCCGCGCAGGTTTCGATCCCGTCGGTGACCAGAATGACCGTGGCGCGGGTCTCCTCGATCTTCAGTTCATCGGCCGCCTGGCGCACAGCGGCAGTGAGCGGGGTCTTGCCGATTGGGGTCAGGGTGTCGACGATGTCGGGAAATGGCACGCTGGCACCGGGCTGGCGCAGCAGCTCGATATCGGCGCAGTCGCCCTTGCGGCGGTGGCCATAGGCCAGGAGGCCGGCGGCGCCCAGATCGGGATTGGCGCTGACCATCTCACGCACGGCGGCACGGGCGATATCGCGCTTGGACTTGCCGTCGATCTGACCCCACATCGAGCCGGAGGAATCCATCACCACCATCACCTTCATCGGGCCCTT
>Ga0214472_10006262_pt1 | contig 12472 bp, 12 predicted proteins | sample RVTome_6_FD_207662 | JGI IMG/M metagenome (GOLD analysis project Ga0214472, IMG submission 207662) | Soil microbial communities from uranium-contaminated site in the Upper Colorado River Basin, Wyoming, United States - RVT140D175 | ecosystem: Environmental > Terrestrial > Soil > Contaminated >... | reverse complement strand
CTGAGGAGCCGGGAAGGGGTGCCGGTGGATTCTTTGGAGCTCCTCCTCTTGCGGGAGATCGCGGGCACTGCCAATGTTTCATCCACTTCCCAAGGGGCTGCTCTCTTTTTGTTGGGTAAAACCTGAGGTCAAACCTAAGGCAAAACCTGAGGCAAAACCTGCGGTCCAAGGCAAAACCTAAGGCAAAATCCGAGGAATTTTCTGTGATATTGAAGCGCCATTTTACTAATTTGGCAAGAGCATGAACCGGCCAGCCAGAGTCTCTCCCGGGGCGGTGCTGTTCGTGGTCAGTTCGGCCCTGTTCCTGATGCCCTTCATGCTGTCGGCGGTGGCGGTGGCGCTGCCGACCATCGGCCGGGACCTGCACGCCAGCGCCCTGCAGATCGGCCTGGTCGAATCGGTCTACATCCTGTCGGTGGCGATTTTCATGCTGCCGATGGGCCGCTTCGGCGATGTCCATGGCCGTCGACGGGTCTTTATCTGGGGGATTTTTTGCTTCACCCTCGCCACAGCGATCATCGCCCTGTCTCCAACCATCGAGCTGCTCATTGCCTGGCGGATCCTGCAGGGCATCGGGGGCGCCATGGTCAACGCCAGCAGCCTGGCCATCGTGGTCTCGGTCTTTCCCGCCGAGAAACGGGGCCGGGTGCTCGGCATCGCCATTGCCACCGTCTACGCCGGCGTCTCCTGCGGACCACCCGTCGGTGGCTTCCTGACCAGCTATTTCGGCTGGCGGGCGGTTTTTTTGCCAGGCGTGGTGCTGGGGCTGCTGTCCTGGCTGTTGACCCTGACCCGAATGCGCACCGAATGGCACGAAGCGGCCGGTGAGCCCTTCGACTGGCGGGGCAGCCTGGTCTATGCCCTGGCCCTGGCCGGCATCACCCTTGGCGGATCCCGCCTCGGTGCCGGGATCTGGGCCGTCGCGGTGCTGGCGGCCGGGCTGGCCTTCCTCGGGCTGTTCGTGGTGGTGGAGCGGCGCTGTCCATATCCCATTCTCGATATCCGCCTGCTGACCGGCAACCGGATCTTCGCCCTCAGCAACGTCGCGGCCTTCATCAACTACGGTTCGACCTTCGGCGTGGTTTTCTTTCTGGGCCTCTATCTGCAATACGTCAAGGACCTCAGCCCCAAGGACGCCGGCCTGCTGATGATGCTGCAGCCCCTGGTGCAGATGCTGCTGGCTCCCGTCGGAGGACGGCTGGCCGACCGTTTTCCCGCGGCCAGGGTGGCCACGGTGGGGATGACCCTGTGCTGCGTCGGCCTGCTGCTGGCCGCCACCATCGGCCGCGACACGCCGGTGGCGGTGGTGCTCGGCACCCTGTTGCTGCTCGGCCTCGGCTACGCTTTTTTCTCGACCCCCAATACCAGCGTGATCATGGGCAGCCTCGAAAGGCGCTATCTCGGCGTGGCCTCCGGCCTGACCGGCACCATGCGTACCCTGGGGATGACCTTCAGCATGGTAGTCGTCACCCTCAGTTTTTCCCTCTTCATGGATGGCCAAGCGGTTTCGGCCGCGACCATTCCCTCCTTCATGCGCAGCATGCGGAGCGATATGCTGTTTTTCTTTGGCCTGTCGATAATCGGCATCGGCTGTTCCCTGGGGCGGCTGTCCTTTGCCTTGCGGGAGAGATGTCGTGGAGAAGACCGCCCTTGACCGGCAGGGGGATTGGTGGTTTTTCAGGGGTGAAAGCATACATCAGGTATGTCGAGGTCCTGAAAAAACGCCGCAACGCCGGGCGGCCTTTTTGCGAGGCCATCATTATTAAATCGTTTGACAGATAGGAGCCTCCCTCGGTATCTATGAAAGATCTTTTTTGTTTTATGTGATGGAAGGGGGCATGCCTGTGAAGAACCAGGCCAACGATTACCCAGAGCCGCGCACCGGAGCAGATCCTGTGCGCGGCTTTTTTGTTCGATTAAAGGCAGGGAGGTTTCCGTAGAATGAACCGGCACAAGGAGAATGCAGTCGGCATTTTGATGTTGCTCACCATCCTGGGAATTCTTGTTGCGATCGGCGGTTGTGGGGCGCTTCAAATGGCCATTTGCCTGGCGATCCTGGGTGTGTTTTCGGCTTTTCTCTGGTCATTTAAAACAAAGAGCCGAACCATCTTTTACCTGGCAAAGATCCCCCTCAATGTGTTTTTGTGGGGGTTGGTGCTCAAGGGCTGGACCATGCGGGACTTTCAAAAGGAATTCCGCCAGATGGAAATGGAAAGGGAAGTTTGAAGCGGTAATCGGTCTCGATACCCGATGCCGTTGTTGGATGAATTTTTATGGTGCGACATATTCTGTCACGAAAGGAAGATATGGTGGGCTTGGCCGAGAGTTGGGTGGTCGTGGACGTGGAGACGACCGGACTTTCATCGGTGAGGGACCGGATCATCGAAATCGGTGCCGTGGCCGGTGAGGGCAGGGTGATTACCGGCGAATTTCACAGCCTGATCGATGCCGGCCACCCGATCCACTGGCAGGCACAGAAGGTTCACGGCATTTCCGACGAGATGCTGCGCGGCCAACCGCGCCCCGAGCAAGCGCTGGCGGAGTTTCACCGCTTTCTCGGCCATAGTTCCCTGTTGGCTCACAATGCGTCTTTCGATGTCGCGTTCCTTCGGAATGAGTTCGCCCGGTTCGGCCTCGGTCTATCGAACCAGCATTACTGCACTTTGCGGTTGGCAAGGCAACGTTTTCCGAGGTTGCCGAATCACCGATTGGAAACGGTTTTTCGATATCTTGGCGGGGTGGTTGATGATTCGGTCCGGCGGCATCGGGCGTTGGATGATGCGCGGATGGCGGCGTTTGTTTGGAGGGTGTTGAGTCGGGGCGATGATGCCGGTTTTTGATTGCTCTGGCCGGACCTTGTTAAGGATTCCAGGAAATTCTGCTGGAGGAGATTTTGGCGCTGGCTTTCACCGAGAAAAATGAGAAGGACAATATGGAAAGTATTGCTCATATACGAAAATCTGACCAAAGAGCACAGACGGTTACTTCACACCTGGAGGAGGTTTCCCAAATTTGTCGAAAATTTGCAACTAAACTCAATTTGCCTGAGGCTGGGGAGTTGCTCGGCTTGCTTCACGATTTTGGGAAATACAGTCAAGAATTCCAGATATATATCCGATCAGCAACAGGAATATTGAATCCTGATATCGACGATGAATATGTCGATGCTAAGGCACTGAAGGGCCAAATTGATCATTCCTCCGCAGGTGCTCAATGGATATGGGAAAATTTTCGTCGTTACGGTCCGCAAGGAGAATTTGTAGGTCAGATACTGGCACTTTGCCTTGCCTCCCATCATGGCGGGCTAATCGATTGTCTCAAGCCTGACGGAAAAAATGGATTTGTTGCCAGGATGTGCAAGGATGCCTTAAAAACTCATTTGGCGGAATGCAAAGAGTCGGCTGATCACGAAATATTGAAAAAACTGGAGTTGCTTGCCACGCCAACCCTTATTCAGGAATGCTTGCAACAAATCAGTCAATTGGTGGGGCAGGGGGAGTACCCGATTGTCGAACATTTCAAAATCGGCTTCTGGGCCCGCTTCTTATTCAGTTGCCTTATCGATGCCGACAGAATGAACAGCGCCGATTTTGAAAACCCGGGTAATGAAAGTGCACGCTCGAAAAATCCGGTTGCCTGGCAGGTTGCGATTGCTCGGCTGGAAAGTCAACTTGCAGCTCTCCCCATCCGACACGAGATCGATACGTTCCGAAAAGCCATTTCCGAACAGTGCAAGGCAAGGGCTTTGGAGCCTCAGGGGATCTACACGCTTACCGTGCCTACTGGGGGCGGCAAAACATATTCCAGCATCCGCTATGCCTTGCACCATGCCAGAAAACACAACCTCGATCGCATCATCTTCATCATTCCTTATACTTCGATCATCGAACAGAACGCCCAGGCCGTTCGGAATTTGCTTGAAGTTGAGGGAGACCCGATACCCTGGGTACTCGAACATCACTCCAATCTTGAGCCGGAACGTCTATCTTGGCGTGACAAGCTGATTGCAGAAAACTGGGATGCTCCTATTGTTTTTACCACCATGGTTCAATTTCTGGACGCCCTTTTCAGCGGAGGAACACGCGGAGTCAGGCGGATGCATCAATTGGCGAGATCGGTTTTGGTCTTTGACGAAATTCAGACCTTGCCGATTAAATGTGCCCACCTCTTTTGTAATGCCATCAATTTCCTCGCCTCTCATGCAGGGTCCACAGCTGTGCTGTGTACTGCGACGCAGCCCTTGCTCAATCAGCTGAAAGCGCCTGACAAGGGGCAATTGTTTATTCCCCAGGGAAACGAACTCGTCGAGGATGTCTCCGATCTTTTCAAGAAACTGAAACGCGTGGTCATCAGCAACAAAGTTCGTTTGAATGACGGGTGGTCTGACGATGAGTTGGCTGAGTTGGCAGTTACCGAATATGAGCAAAAAGGGAGTTGCCTTGTCATCGTCAACACCAAGAGATGGGCCCAGCAACTCTTCGGAGCCTGTAATAACAGGGTTGAGCAAGGGAGCCTGTTTCATCTCAGCACCAGCCTCTGCCCTGCTCATCGAAAAAAGATCCTTGAAACAGTGCGGCAGCGTCTGGATAACGAGTTACCCGTGCTTTGCATCAGCACCCAATTAATCGAGGCAGGTGTGGATGTGGATTTCGCTTCGGTGATCCGCTTCCTCGCCGGAATGGACTCCATCGCGCAGGCGGCAGGAAGGTGCAATCGAAATGGGAAACGCCCCCAAGGAACCGTGCATGTCGTCAATCCGCAACTGGAGTCAATTGACATGCTTACGGATATCAGAGAGGGACGTGATAAATCCTTGCGGGTCTTATCGGAAAAGTCGGATGCCGACTTGTTGGACCCGGAAGTAATGAACCTCTATTACTCCTATTATTTCTTTAGCCGAGCGGATGAGATGGATTATCCGATCACTGCCAAGCAGGTCGGCAGGCAGGATAGTTTATTGAGTTTGCTGAGTGATAATTCGAGAAATATCGGCCGGGTCGGCAATGCTTTGAGACTTCAACAGTCCTTCAGTACGGCCGGGAAGATTTTCCAAACGATTGATGCCCCGTCCCGGGCGGTCATCGTTCCATACGGCGATGGAAAAGAGATCATTGCTGGACTTTGTTCCGTGCCGGAACCGGCAAAGGCATATGACCTCTTGAAACACGCTCAGAAATTCAGTGTCAACGTATTTCCCAATGTCTGGGAAAAGTTGGTGGAGATGAAGGCAATTTTCCAGATTCAGGAAGGTGAAGAGATTTTCTATCTTGATGAGCGGCATTACAGCCAAGAATTCGGACTTTCCACCGAAACAGTGGGCATTTTGGAGCCTCAAATTATTTAGGGGGAGGAATGAAAAACGAGATCAGTTTTCGGCTATGGGGGCGGTATGCACTGTTCACCGATCCGGTCACCAAAACCGGTGGGGAGAAGTGTTCCTATCATGTCCCTACCTATGAAGCCCTCAAAGGGGTGCTGAAATCAATTTACTGGAAACCCACGATCATCTGGTATGTCGACAAGGTTCGGGTCATGAACTCTTTTCGGACCCAGACAAAGGGGGCCAAGCCTCTGGTTTGGGGCGGTGGCAACAGTCTGGCAATCTACACCTTTCTCCACGAAGTGGAATACCAGGTTTTGGCACATTTCGTATGGAATGAACATCAACCTACCCTGGAAGAGGACCGGATCGCCGGCAAGCACTTCAATATCGCTAACAGGATGTTGGAAAAAGGAGGCCGTCAGGACATTTTTCTCGGAACCCGCGACTGCCAGGGATACGTGGAACCTTGCGAGTTCGGTGCGGGCGAAAGCCCTTACGATGACATCGATGAACTCAGTTTCGGTTTGATGTTCCACGGTTTCGATTATCCCGATGAGACCGGAAGCAATGAACTCCATAGCCGGTTTTGGCATGCCACTATGCGGAAAGGAGTACTTGAATTCCCAAGACCGGAGAAATGTGAAATCCGCCGTTTCGTTCGCAAGATGATCCCCAAGGAATTTGGCCTGGGTGAAAATGTACAACCCGTCGAGCAGGAGGAGGCGCTGCTATGAGTTGGCTTGCGAAATTGTATGAGACCTATGAATCCGGTGTCGGTTTGGATTTACCCGAAACCGACAAATTGATGCCCACCAGCCACACCCTTCAGAATGCTCATATAAATATTGTTATTGACGGAGACGGCAATTTTAAACGCGCATCGGTCTTGGAAAAAATTCAGATTGTACTGCCCGCCACTGAAAGTTCAGCCGGAAGAAGCAGCGGGGAGGCCCCTCATCCATTGGCGGACAAAATTCAATATATCGCCAAGGATTACCCCATATATGGCGGAAGAAAGAAGCCGTATTTTGCCTCTTACGAGAAACTTCTTTCAGAATGGTGTCATTCATGTCATGCACATCCCAAGGCGATGGCAGTTTATAGCTACATCAATAAGGGAAGAGTTGTTGAAGATCTTATCGCGGCGAAAGTTCTTCATGTAGATGAAAATCATACATTTTTAGCCTCCTGGCCTTTTGAAATAGACAAAGATAACCCGCTTCCAATAATATTCAAAGTACTGCCTGTTTTGCAAAAAGATAAAAGGATTAACAAAGATGTAGCGGAGGTCGAGCAGGGCGATGCTTTGGTTTGTTGGTCCGTCGAGATGAAGGGTGAGTTGGATAGCTCAACCTGGAATGATTACACTCTTCAACAAAGCTGGATTGATTATGATGCTACCACATCCGGTCAATCTGACCTCTGCTTTGTCACCGGTCAAGACAAACCTCTTGCGGTAAATCATCCTGCAAAATTGCGGCATACTGGCGACAAGGCCAAGCTCGTCTCTGCCAACGATTCTTCGGGGTTTACTTTTCGTGGAAGGTTTACAGATAAGGACGGTTTACAAGCGACAGGGGTCAGTTTTGAGGTCACCCAAAAAGCACATAATGCTTTGCGTTGGCTGATTGCCCGCCAGGGATATCGCAATGGCGATCAGGTTTATGTCGCCTGGGCGGTCTCTGGAAAATCCATTCCCGCACCTTTGGAAGATGCATGGTCACTCCTCGGAAAGCCAGTGTTGTTTCAATTATCTGAAGAATACGATCAGCAGGAAAACGGGATAGACCACAGAATAGATTTAGGCCAGTCATTTGCCCATCAATTTAACAAGTATCTAGCCGGTTATCGGAGCAAATTCGAACTCAAAGATCAAATCGTTTTGATGGGTCTGGATTCCGCAACACCTGGTCGAATGGGGATAATTTACTATCGAGAATTGTTGGCCAGTGAGTTTTTTGAACGGGTTGAGAATTGGCATACCCAGTTTGCCTGGCCGCAACGCCATACAATCGAAGTATCAAATATTAAAAAGGGAAAAAGACCCTTTAACAAAACAATCTGGCCGGTAAGTTCGCCGGTGCCGAGAAATATTGCCGATGCCGCCTATGGCCCCATTTTGAAAAGCAATGACACCCTGAAAAAAAGCCTGCATGAACGAATATTGCCATGCATTGTCGAGGGGAGACCTTTTCCGCGGGACATTATGGATTGCGCTGTCAGGCGGGCCTGTAACCGAAACAATAGCGAACGTTGGGAGTGGGAGAGGAATTTAGGTATTGCATGTGCCTTGTATCGCGGTTTTCACCTACGGCAACCTGAAACTAAAAGGAGGATTTACGCCATGTCACTGGAAGAGGACAACAGGTCAAGAGACTATCTATTTGGACGTTTACTGGCGATTGCCGAGCGTATTGAGGAGGTTGCCTTGTCGGTTGGTGGGGAGAATCGTCCTACCGCAGCAGCGAGGTTGATGCAGAGATTTGCAGATCGGCCTTCCTCAACATGGCGCAATATCGAATTAGGCCTTCAATCCTATATGCAAAGGTTGCAAAGTTCTCGGCCCGGGTTTTTAACAAACAGAAAAAAAGAGCTTGATGCTGTGACAGCAGCGTTCCAACCGATTGATTTTTCAATGGACAAATCGCTTTCGGGAGAATTTTTGCTGGGATATCACTGTCAGCGGATGGCATATCGGAATACCCAATCGGATACAACAAAGGAAGATTAAAACAAGGAGGGAAGGAATGAGCAATTTAAAGAACAAAATCGACTTCGCGATTATCTTCAGCGTGAAAAACGCCAACCCTAACGGTGACCCCTTGAATGGTAATCGGCCCCGAACAGACTATGCCGGATTTGGCGAAGTCACCGATGTGTGCCTAAAACGAAAAATCCGGGATCGCATGCAGGATGCTGGTCATCAGATTTTTGTACAGTCGGATGAAAAGAAAGTTGATGGGATGCCCAGTTTAAAAGCTAGGGCCGAGTCTGCGGATTTCGGGCTCGGGAAGGGGGCCTTTGACGCAAAGAAATCAACCCCAGAGAAAACGGCAAAAATGGCCTGTGAGAAATGGCTGGATGTACGAGCGTTTGGACAGTTGTTTGCCTTCAAAATTGAGGCCAAGGACGGTGTTTCCATCCCTATCCGTGGGCCGGTTACCATTCAATCTGCTTTTAGTGTTGAACCTGTTTGTATCACCAGCACCCAGATAACCAAAAGTGTCAGCGGTGAAGGAGACGGCACCAAGAGAGGCTCCGATACAATGGGTATGAAGCATCGCGTCGATCGCGCACTCTACGTCACATTTGGGAGTATGAACCCGCAACTGGCAGAGCGGACAGGGTTCAGCAACAATGACGCCGAAATCATCAAGGAGTTGTTGCCGAAGCTTTTTGAAGGGGATGCCTCCTCTGCACGGCCAGAAGGAAGTATGGCAGTAGAAAAAGTGATCTGGTGGCAGCATAGCAGCAAATCTGGCCAGTATTCATCGGCAAAAGTTCACAGAACACTGACAGTAAATTCCGAAGGAACTCATGACATTGAAAATTTGGATGGCTTGAAACCGGAAATTATTGACGGGTTTTGATCAGAATTGGTGTTGTTTTCGTCATTAATTGCACCCCCCGGGAGGAGTCGAGATTATCGAAAAGTTATAGTGCGCAACCTCCATGGCCTCATGCTGACTGGTTTCGGCTGTGACGCCATGGAGGTCCGAAGGGGCACAATGAGTCGGAAGGAAAAGGGGATGAACATAACCAACGAAAAGAAGCTGGCGAAACATGCTGCGGAGCTGGGTAAAAGCGCCGATGCGAAGGCGTTTTCTCAGTTGGCGGAGTTGGTTGTTTCGGCGTCGCCTTTGGTGCGGCGGCTCGCGGCTTCGGCAATCGGCAAGTTGGCCGGCATCGCACCCGCTGGGCCTGCCGTAGAAGTGCTTCATCCGCTGTTGCGGGATGAACACCCGCAAGTGCGGCAATATTCAGCCAAGGCGCTGGGGGCATTCGGCGCCGATGCGAAAGCAGTTTTGCCGGATCTTCGCGATCTTTACAGCAATCCGGTGGAACGCGACTATGTGAAGCGGAGTGTCCTGGCGGCGGGCAAACTGATCCGCTCGGCCGTCGATATCGCAGAGAGACAAGCCATCCACTGCTGCCAACGCTGCGGGGTAAAGCTGGAGCCGGATGAATATGTCCGCAGTCACAAAGCCTTTCAGCGATCTTTCTGCAACTACTGCTTCGACGAGGTGTTTCTGGAGCGGCGCAATTTCGAAACGAAGGTCCAGTTGCAGAAAAACATCCGGGCCAAGGACGGCACCTGGGTGCAATCGGACGGGGAGCGAATGATCTGCGACATCCTGGAGGCGGAAAAGATCCATTACCGCTATGACGAACGGTTCCGCATTCTCGACGGCTACGCCATCCGGCCGGATTTTTACCTGCCGGAGTTCGACGTCTATATTGAGTATTGGGGGATGGACACCGCCGACTACAAGATCGGGATGCTCAAAAAGCAGCAGCTCTACCAGCAGCAGGGTAAGAGACTTATTTCCCTCTACCCGGATGACAAGCCCCGGATGTGCAAGATTTTGGTTGAAAAACTCGGTAAATACCGGTGACTTGTCCGAAGGGATATCCCATGTACGCCGAATCCGACTACATCATGCTTTCCGCCCTGCAGCACTACCTGTACTGCCCGCGTCAGTGCGCCCTGATCCACATCGAGCAGGTTTGGGCGGAAAACAAATACACCGCCGAAGGGCGGGTGTTGCACGAGTGGCCGGACAGTGGGCAGTCGCAACAGCAAGGCAGGGTCCGCACAGTACGGACCTTGCCGATTCGCTCGGAACGCCTTGGTTTGAGCGGCCAGGCCGACGTTGTCGAATTTCATGGGGACGGAACGATTTATCCCGTCGAGTACAAACGGGGCAAGCCCAAGAAAGACCGTTGCGACGAGGTGCAGCTTTGTGCCCAGGCACTTTGTGTTGAAGAAATGCTGGTTGTCGAGATTAAGGAAGGCGCCTTGTTTTACGGGCAGAATCGGCGCCGCCATCCTGTTGTGTTCGATGCCGGCCTCAGGCAATTAACCGAGATGACCGTCACTCGGGTTCACGATCTGATCAGCGGCGGGACTACACCCAAGGCAGTCTATTCCAAAAAATGCGACCAATGTTCACTTGTAGCAGCCTGCCTGCCAAAAAGCTGTACGGCCAACCGGTCGGTCAGGAAATATCTTGCGGGAATGTTGAGGGGGGCCGATGAGAAAGATGCTCAACACGCTCTACGTGACGACCCAGGGAGCGTACCTGAATAAAGAAGGGGAGACGGTTGTTGTCAATATCGAACGCGAAACGAAACTGCGGCTGCCGATCCATACCCTGAGTTCCATCGTCTGTTTCGGCCAGGTGACCTGCAGCCCGTTTCTTCTCGGGCATTGTGCCGAAAACGATGTATCGGTCAGCTTCATGACCAGTTACGGAAAGTTTCTGGCCAGGGTGCTGGGGCCGGTGTCGGGTAATGTGTTGCTGCGACGAGAGCAATATCGACAGGCCGACGATTTGAAGGCCTCAGCCCGCCTGGCGCGGATGTTCGTTCTCGGCAAGGTTACCAACAGCCGCACGGTATTGAATCGGGCAATGCGTGATCACCCTGCGAAGATCCCGTCGGGTGGCATGGAAAAGGCCATCGGCCAGTTTTCGAAAGTCGCCCGGAAACTTTTGTTTGAAGAGGATCTGGACAACATCCGTGGCATCGAGGGAAGGGCGGCCAACGATTATTTTTCCCTGTTCGATGATCTGATCGTTTCCCAAAAGGAAGATTTCGTCTTTGCCGGGCGTAATCGAAGACCGCCATTGGACAGGGTGAATTGTCTGCTCTCTTTTCTCTATTCGCTACTCTGCCACGATGCGCGCTCCGCCCTCGAAACGGTCGGTCTCGATCCGGCCGTTGGTTTTCTGCATCGGGATCGCCCCGGCCGGATGAGTCTGGCCCTGGACCTGATGGAGGAATTCCGCCCCATGTTTGGGGATCGTCTGGTCTTGTCGCTGATCAATCTCGCCCAGGTTCGGAAAAACGGTTTTAAGATCACCGAGTCAGGAGCGGTGATTATGGATGACGACACCAGAAAGACCGTACTCACGGAATATCAAAAGCGAAAACAGGTCGAGATCGAGCATCCCTTTCTCAAGGAAAAGATGCCTCTCGGGATGTTGATGTTTGCCCAGGCCCAATTGCTCAGCCGTTTTTTGCGCGACGATCTGGATGAATATCCGCCCTTTATCTGGAGGTGACCCATGATGGTGTTGGTAAGCTACGACGTTGCGACATCGGACCCGGCCGGGCCCAGACGGTTGCGCAGGGTGGCGAAAATCTGTACCAACCATGGGCAACGGGTGCAATTTTCAGTGTTCGAATGTCTTGTCGATCCCGCGCAATGGGTTGCGATGCGGCAACAACTGGTAAAAGCCATAGATGAATCTCAGGACAGTCTGAGATTTTATTTTCTTGGCGCGAATTGGCGAAGTAAAGTCGAGCACATCGGTGCCAAAAAAACCATTGATCAGGAAGGGCCGCTGATTCTCTAGCGAACCTCAAGCGGTTCGCAAAATACAGGGAGGTTCGCGATTTCTCTAACTGATTGTTTTATCGGGATAATTAGAATTCCACTTTTAGAAATGAAAAATTGCTGGGCTTTCATTTCCGCGGTTCGCGTAAAAAGGAGGAAAAGACTTTATTTAGTCAAGACTTAGAGCAGGACCGTCGCCCTCCGTGCGGGGGCGTGGATTGAAACAGGGCAACAGCGGCAGAGCCTATATTCTAATCTCGGTCGCCCTCCGTGCGGGGGCGTGGATTGAAACAATCCAGTCGATGGAAACGCCTGAAATATAATCGGTCGCCCTCCGTGCGGGGGCGTGGATTGAAACTTTTTTGGCTCGACTTGTGCTATATCGGGGAAAACGTCGCCCTCCGTGCGGGGGCGTGGATTGAAACAAAAAAGCTGACCCGCCACTTGCGGCTCTTGCTGTCGCCCTCCGTGCGGGGGCGTGGATTGAAACGTCTTTGTCAACCGCGCCGAGATCCTCCGCCCCGAGTCGCCCTCCGTGCGGGGGCGTGGATTGAAACACAAAAACCAGCGCAACGGCCCTCTCGGTC
>Ga0214472_10006260_pt1 | contig 12475 bp, 12 predicted proteins | sample RVTome_6_FD_207662 | JGI IMG/M metagenome (GOLD analysis project Ga0214472, IMG submission 207662) | Soil microbial communities from uranium-contaminated site in the Upper Colorado River Basin, Wyoming, United States - RVT140D175 | ecosystem: Environmental > Terrestrial > Soil > Contaminated >... | reverse complement strand
CTAAAACAGGTGGATTATACAGAGCAGGACTAACCTTGTCAAGAAAAATCGGGGAGTTGGCTACTCCCCTAAATATCCACGAAATAGTTCAGCCAGGCGTAGTCCAGAAGCTCCTTGTTCAGGATTGGCTTGGTGTTTCTGTACCTGGCAATGTCTATAAGCTGGTCGACAAGGTCCCTGGGATGGCATGAGTTAGGCTTCACGCCGTGTTTTTCGTAACGCTCCTTAAGGAGGTACTCGACCACTTCCTGGTCGAACTCTATGTCGTTGCTGTCGCATATGCGCCGGAATATTTCCATATACTCCGCGAAGGTCGGGTGGTCGATCTTTACCTTGTAGCGGATACGCCTCAGGAAAGCCTCGTCTACAAGCTCCCTGGGCTCTATGTTGGTGGAGAATATGACCAGTTGGTCGAAAGGCACCTCGAACTTCTTGCCGGTATGGAGGGCGAGGAAGTCCGTCCTTCGCTCGAGCGGGACGATCCACCTGTTCAGGAGGTCCCTGGGGCGTACCATCTGCCGCCCGAAGTCGTCTATGATAAACACGCCCCCGTTCGCCTTCATCTGGAAAGGCGCCTCATAGTAACGCGAGATCGGGTTGAAGTCCAGGTCAAGCATCCCGAGCGTAAGCTCTCCACCCACCAGGACGACCGGCCTTTTGCAGAGCACCCACCTGTGGTCGTACTCTGCGTCCTGGCCGTCGCTCCTCCCGCCGCGCCTTCCACCATCGCCTGTTTGTTCTTCCGGTGTGGGCTTGTGGTTTATCGGGTCATAGACCCTTATTATCTCACGCTCAACCGAGACCGCGTGCGGGATGTAGATGTCCTCGCCCATCAGGGAGCCGACAGCCTCGGCGATGGTGGTCTTTCCGTTTCCGGCAGGCCCGTACAGGAAGATCGACTTGCCGGAGTTCACAGCCGGCCCGATCTGGTTAAAAAGCTGCTCGCTGATAACGTACGGCGAAAACGCTTTCTTTATCTCCTCTTCGCTGACGTACATGTTCTTGATCGTCTGGAGCTCGCACATCCTGGTGTAGTCTTCAAGGGTGACCGGCGCGGGCCCGACGTAGTGGTTCTTCTCAAGGAGTTCCATGGCGCGCTGCCTGCCTGCGCCGCTGATGGTGTAAAGGTATGTGGTGCTCTCGTAGCCCGTGCCGCCCTTGACCTCGCAGAACTTCTCCTGCCTGAGCGTCTGCAAGGCCGCGTCAACTATGTTAATGGGGAGCATCAGCTTGTCGGACACGTCGAATATATTGAAGTTCCCAAGGTAGAATATAACCTTCAGCGCGAGTTCGGCGATAAAGTCCGGGTGCAGCCCCGTATCGTCCACCGTTGCGGGGGCAGGCGGCTTCTGTCTGAGAAACGAGTTCAGCGTGCTATGGCTTATGAACCCGAGCGAGGCCAGGTTGTGGCCAAGGCGGCCGCCATGAAGCTTCTGGCGTACAAGCGCCTTCTCCACCTGAGCGGTTGTGACCAGGCCTTTCTCTATGAGTTTCTCGCCAAGCGTCTCGGTCATGGTGTCCTCCCCAGTTTTTTCATCCCTTGATTTAACCTTATCAGAACCTTCCCATATGGTCAAATCTGGCGGCGGCAATCCACAATAATTCCGGAAGATGGTAAAAATTGTTTAATTTCGAATAGTTGAAACGTTTACGCAAAAATCTTAATGGGATTTTTGACAAAAACTAAATCGAGCATTATAGTTAGATATAAGAAGATATGAAGGACATAGACGAAAACATTATCTAAACGAGCGGGAGGGGGTGGTAACAGCACAATACGGGGAGGGGTAGCGAGCCACATATATACCGCTCGCTGTATCGCACAACCGCGGTAACGGCACTCAATCATCTACAGGAGGCTAAAATGAACGAGCTCATGAAGAAATTTAACCTGTTTTATCTTTTAGAGAGCTTCAAGGACCATATGAAAAGCGAGGAGGGGCAGACCCTCGTTGAGTATGCGCTCATACTCGTCCTTATCGCTATCGTTGTCCTTCTGATGCTTGCTGGCGTCGGCACGAACGTCAACACGACCTTCAGCAAGGTCAACAGCGCACTGAAGTAACGTGTTTGGCCCCGCCGGGGGACACCGCCCCCGGCGGGGGACAAGCAGCTTGCACACCATAATAAGGGTGGCAGACCTTTATCATGAAAGCATTATTCAGCAAAATAGGCGACAGGATGTTTATTCGTAATCATACATACGTAAAGAACTCCAGGGGGCAGACGCTTGTCGAGTTCGCGCTTGTACTCGCGCTCCTCCTGGCGATACTGTTCGGCATAACCGAGTTCGGCAGGGCATGGTTCTATTCCAACCATCTGACAAATACCGTCCGGTCGGCCGCGAGGTACGCGGCTGTACTGAGCGTTCCCAATGCGGGTAAAGTCACGACGTATGTCCAGCAGGAATTAGCCGGTTACATGAAGGTTGACGACATAGTATCTCCCAATGGCATACTAATAACCGCTGCGGAGCCGGACGGGACGACAAAGCCGTACTCCGAGGTCCAGCGCGGCGATACGATAAAAGTTACGGTAAGATACAATTTTACGGTACTAGCGGGGAGCATAATACCATACTTCAATGGCAACTATATAATCGAACGGTCCGCAAGCATGCGGTTCGAGGGATAGTCCGACGGACAGCCGAATTATCCGACGTATGACCGGGGAGGGGCAGACGTGAAGACCGGCGTTATCACATACACGAAGCTTGGCCGCAAAGGCCAGACCATAGTAGAGTTCGCGCTCATCCTTTTCCTCCTCCTCGCCATGCTCTTCGGCATAACCGAGTTCGGCAGGGCGTGGTACTTCTCCAACGCCCTCACCAACGGGGTAAGGGCCGGTTCGCGTTACGCCGCAACCCTTTCCAACAACACATCCTACGAAAACAAGGTCAGGAACTACACCATGGGCCAGATTACGTCTGTGATACCCATTGACAGCCTGGCTGTAACAGTGGCCCCGGCTTTCACGGGCGTGACAAGCGGCACGCCCGTGACAGTTACCGCAAGTTACGACTTTGTGGTGCTGACGGGGAGCATAGTCCCGTTTTTCAGCGGCACAAAGGTGATGACACGACAAGCTACTATGAGGCATGAATAGGCACATTACGTCCTAACACGAAAGGGAGGCGGGTTATGGCTACACCCAAGACCACGGCTGCTGTAATTGCAGTAGTTGCTCTGTTCCTGGCTTCAATTGCCGCGTATCTCGTTTACGGCTACTTCACCGCGCAGGAGAAGAAGATCGAGTCCCAGTCCATGCAGGTGCAGCCCATCGTGGTAGCGGCGGCGGAGATACCATTCGGGGCAAGGCTCCAGCCGGAGCAGATGAAGATAGCCGACTGGCCGAAGGACAGCCTTCCGGCGGGCCATGCGGTCAAGGTTGAAGACCTGGCGGGCCGGATCAGCGTCGCGAACATCCAGGCCGGGAGCCCGATAGTCGAATCACAGCTTGCCCCCGTCTCGTCCGAGGGCGGCGTGATGAGCTACATCATACCCGAAGGCCACAGGGCCATCACCGTTGCGGTGAACGAGGTCGTCGGCGTCGCGGGCTTCGTCCTGCCGAACAGCATAGTGGACGTTGTAGCGACGGTCAACTCGCCTTTCGCGAAATCCGGAAACGACCAGCGCATAAGCAAGATAATACTCCAGAACGTGAAGGTGCTGGCCGTCGGCCAGATACTCGAGCAGAAAGAGGGAAAACCTGTAGTGGTCCCGACCGTCACCCTCGATGTCAAGCCCGAGGACGCGGAGACCCTTGTGCTCGCCAGCGAGAACAAGGTCCAGCTCATCCTCCGGCACATCGGCGACTCCACCGAGACCAAGACGAAGGGCGCCACGGTCTCAAGCATGCTCGGCGGTCCGCCTCCGGCCAAACCTTCATCCGCCAGGCCTGCGAAAACCGGGGCGAAATCGAGCGGCATGGTTCCCGGGACGGTCGTGGAGATAATAAAAGGCGGTGAAAAGTCCAAGCAAGAGTTCAAGTAACCAGGCTCACGTTTTCTCTTCACTCTCTATAGTTACGGAGGCGGAAATGGATACAAGGAACTCCAGCATTCATAAGGTAGCTATCAAAGGGAGGCCCGCGCTTTATATCGTCCTTGCGCTGGCCGCGTACCTCGCCATGTCGTCCGGCGCGGCGTTTGCAGCGAGCAGCATAAGGACAGAGGTGGTAGCCGGCAAGTCCTCGGTCATGACCCTGCCTGACATGGTCTCCAGGGTGTCTCTGGCCGACCCCGCGATAGCGGACGTGGTAGTCTTGACGCCCAGGGAAATTCAGATAAACGGGAAGAAGATAGGCTCCACTTCGCTCATCGTCTGGGACAAGGGCGGGAACAAGACGTTCTTCGACCTGGACGTGATATTCGACGTCAAGGCAATCAAGGAAAAGCTGGCCGCGGTCGCACCGGGGGACGATATCAATATACAGGTCTTGAACGACACGCTTATCGTCTCCGGCACGGTCTCAAGCGCGGAACGCCTCAAACGAGTTAACGAGATACTGAACCAGTACGGCGGCAAGGGAAAGGAAGGCATCTCGATAAAAGTCGCCAACCTCGTCGAGATAGGGGACCTGCCGCAGGTGCTCCTCCAGATAACCGTCGCCTCCATAGACAGGAAGGCGACAAGGGACCTCGGCATCAACTGGACTACCGTCTCTGAAAACCTTACGATTGACAGCGCGGTCTCGTCGGTGACGGGCGGCCTGACTTCCATTACCGGACTGACTGCCGGAGCAACCAACCCGGTACAAGATACGGCCGGCATAACGGGCGCGACTTTCAGCGTCGTCGACTGGAGGAACGGGACCCAGTACCTGCTGAAAGCGCTGGCCGGCAAGGGCCTTGCAAAGATACTCGCCGAGCCTAACCTTCTGGTCAAAAGCGGCTCCACCGGCACATTCCTGGCCGGCGGAGAGTTCCCTTTCCCGACGGTACAGTCCGTCTCATCCGGCGGCGCCAACACCCCGATCACCGTCGAGTTCAAGGAGTTCGGCATCAGGATGAACTTCACGCCGGTCGTCAGGGAGAGCGGGATGATCCAGTTGAACATGGGACGGCCTCCCCAGAAGTCCATGATCCAGAACGAAAAGGGGCTGTTCGATTATGTCGACACGGGCGAAAAGGGCATAGAGGTCAGTTCGCTTGACCTTGCGAACGCGGTTACAATAGCCGGGACACGCGTACCGGCGCTCAAGAAGGACGCGGTGAGCACGAACGTTGACCTCAGGGAGGGCGAAACATTCGTAATCGCCGGGCTCATCAACGAGGAATGGTCCAATAACCTTAACAAGCTCCCCATCCTGGGTGACATTCCGATACTCGGCGCGTTTTTCAGGGACCAGGCCATGCGGAAGACTGAGCGCGAGCTGGTGTTTATCGTGACACCGAAGATAATAAAGCCCATGCCCGCCGGCGACAGGGTCCAGCTTCCGGGCTCGAACGAGCCCACGCCTGAGCAGATGGACGACATGAGGTGGATGCCGTTGCTCCCGACATACAGGTCTATCGACCCGGAGCAGCTTAAGTAGCATCACCCTCCCCCAACCCCTCCCATAAAGGGAGGGGAGAAACAAGGGGAGAACAAAATACATCCTCCCCTCGGCGGGGGAGGAAAGTGGACGGACAAGCCGCCCGCTCCCCCCTCCCGCCGAAGCAAGCGGGAAAAAAAAGGATGTCACCCCCGGCTTGAACGGGGGGGGGCTTAGAGGTCGTCACCCCTGCGAAGGCAGGGGTCCAGTGACTTTGGTTTGTTACTGTTTTCAGGGCTGATTAAAGTCGCTGGATTCCTGCCTGCGCAGGAATGACAACAAAAGGTACAAGAAAGTAGGGTGGGCACTGCCCACCAAAGTCTGTCATTCCGAGCGAAGTCGAGGAATCTGCTTCTTGACTATAAAAGCAGGTCCCTCCACATAGGTCGGGACGACAGACAAGGTTAGACAATGCGGGGCAGTCCCGCCAGAACGATTTTACCCTCCCGACTTGAGGGGGATGAGGTGCAAAAATGAAAACGAAGATATTAAATAATGAAAAAGGCGTTTCACTTGTCCTGCTCGCGCTCGGCATTGTAGTAATATTCGGGTTCGGCGCGCTGGCTATAGACATCGGCCACCTCTACAACGTCAAGAACCAGCTCCAGGTGGCGGCGGATGCGGCCGCGCTCGCGGGCGCGGCAAAGATAAAGGTCGGAAACGACACCACGCAGACGCCCGCCCGCAACGAGGCGCAGAAGATAGCGGCGCTCAACGTCGCGGACGTGGCATACGACGCGGTGCCGGGGTTCGGGCAGTCGCCCGGCGCGGCCGAGGGCCAGCCCATACCCGTGTCGCTCAAGCTCCCGCAGGCGGACGGAGACATCCTTGTCGGCAACTGGGACGGCGCCATCTTCCTTCCGAACGGTCTGCCTGTGAACGCTGTCAAGGTCACTGCAAAACGCTGGGGCGACACCGAGTCCGGCCAGCCGAACGTACAGAACTGGTTCGCGAAGATATTCGGGATGGGGCAACACCTTGGCGTGGACTACGACAAGGACTTCAGCCTCGCGAGCGTGTCCGCGGTAGCGATAGCCGCGAAGGAGAAGCTCCCGTTCCTGCCGATAGCCGTGAACGAGTACTGGCATGAGGACCCAAAACATGCGCCCGGTAGCCCATTTGGCCAGATTTACCCTCAGAGCTTCATGAGGAGCATAAATGCCGGGACTGTAACCGGCGTGCCTGACATACCCCGAGGAGGCACGACATTCGCCATAGTAGGCACCGAGGCAAATGCCAACCAGGCCGGGTTCAATTGCAACAGCTTCGTAGATATACTATTAAGGAACAAGTACCACAATGGTCGTACAGTTGACCCGATAACCGGTGGTGCCTCATGGTTCGAGGTGGTCTCAAATTCGGTTACCGGGAGCTGCACGCCAAGCTGCGACTCTAACCTTACACCATTGCCAGAGCCCGGCGTAAAGACCGGCCTGGTCAACCCCCAAAAATACGACCAGAACTTCGCGTACATGTTTGAGGGTATACCAGACAATGTAATCCCTCCGAACGCAGTCAGGGAGGTAATCAGGCCCACTATCAACCCATATACATTTAATAACTATACGTCAGCCGAGGGTAACGACCCGTCTAAATGCCCTTACGCCACTATACCGTACTTCTCGTCGAGCGGCACTGGCCCGGTAGGGAAGAAGTTTGATGCCGAGTCTGTTTACGACGGGAACAGGTTTTATAATGTGCATCCAAAAGGAGACAGGGTCCTTGTCATGGTATATGACGGTACTCATGCGGGCGACGCATTTCCGAACCAGGCTGACGCGGTAACCGTAGTGGGTTACGGTGTTATAGAGATCGACGGGTACAAGAACGGTCCATGGAACGGATCCTCTAAGCTGGATGACAAAGGTGGGACTGCGTACGGCCATGCCATACCACACGGCCTCGCAGGAGAGGATGACATCTACATCATCCAGCCGCCGTCTACCCCTGTGTCCGCCCGCGCGCCAGACTGCTCGTTCACGGACAAGATACGGCAGGTGCAGGAAAACTTCGCGGGTGTACGTCTGGTCGACCCAAGCCTTAAGTACGGCGTGCACCAGCAGTAAAGGGATACTGAAACTATAACAAAAAGGGAACACGAAAACCATGCCGGCAAACATATCAGTCGTCATCATTGACTCAGACAAGACCCAGGCGGCGGACCTGGCGAAGATGATAAAGGCGTTCGACCGCAGCATGTCTCTCGCGGGTACGGCATATTCGCTCGAAGAGGGGCAGCAACTCGTCGTCAAGACAAGGCCGACTCTCGTGGTACTGGACATCGACATAAACCCGGACGCGGCATCCGAACTTGTGAAGAACGTACTACACCACTACCCCGGGACGTCCGTGTTCGCGACTTCCGCGGATACCTCGTCGGAAAGCATACTGCGTACCATGAGGTGCGGCTGCTCGGAGTACCTGCTCCGGCCGGTCGAGAAAAACGACCTGTACAACGCGTTCAAAAAGGTCGGCCGGTTCTTCGTCCAGCAGCCGGCCATGGACAGGGAGGCGAACGGGAAGATAATAACCGCCTTCTCGCCGAAGGGCGGGGTGGGCACGTCTACCGTCGCCACGAACCTCGCGGTATCGCTCCACCAGAACACGGGGAAACCGGTCGTGCTGGTGGACCTCGACCTCGAGGCCGGGGACGCCGACATGTTCCTGAACCTCCGTACGAAGTACACCATCTCGGACGTCACCAGCAACATCGCGAGGCTCGACAGGGCGTTCCTCGAAGGCGTCCTCGCAAAGCACTCGTCCGGCATATACCTCCTGTCCGAGCCGGACAGGGTCGAGGACGCCGAGTCCATAACCGCATCCCAGGTCAGAGAGGTGCTCGACCTCCTGAAGAGCATGTTCGCGTACATCGTCGTGGACACCAACATGGGATACGGTGACATAAACCTCTCGGCCTTCGACGCGTCGGACATGATACTGCTGGTCGGAGTACTGAGCCTCCCGTCCATAAGGAACATGCAGAAGGCGCTCGACGTGTTCGACAGGCTGGGCTACGGGCAGGACAAGGTGAAGCTTGTTATTAACAGGTATCTCCGCAAGAGCGAGATAACGATAGACGACGCGCACAGGGCGCTGAACTACCAGGTGTTCCTGAACCTCCCGAACGACTTCAACGACGTCATGTCGTCCATAAACAGGGGGCTCCCGCTGAACCTGCTGGCCCCGCATTCGGAGATCAGCCGCTCGTTCCGGGACCTCGCGAAACTGACTCAAGACGCGCTTGATGAGATGTCCAAGAAGGGCAGGACGGCGGCGGAGTTTGCGTCACACTAAACCAGACCCACGGAGGATGATATGGCCCTCAGAGACAGGATATTAGGCAAGCCGGCTGGACAGGACGACCCGCTCGCGAAGTCCGCGGCGGTAAAGCCCGAGGACAAGGCCGCTACGGACTCCTACCAGGAGCTCAAGTCGAGGATACACAGACGGCTGATCGAGAGGCTCGACCTGTCCAACGTCGACGCTATCGGCAGAAGCCAGCTGCGTTCAGAGATCGGCATGATACTGACCGACATAATAAACAAGGAAAACGTCCCCCTGAGCCAGTCGGAGCGCGAAAGGCTCATCATAGACGTCCAGCACGAGACGTTCGGGCTGGGGCCTCTCGAGCCGCTCCTGGCGGACCCGGACATATCGGACATACTTGTGAACAACTCGCAGAACGTATACATAGAGCGGTTCGGAAAGCTCTCCAAGGTGGACGTGCTGTTCAGGGACGACCAGCACCTCATGCAGATTATAGACAGGATAGTTTCCAAGGTGGGCCGCAGGATAGACGAGTCCTCGCCCATGGTCGACGCAAGGCTCCCGGACGGCTCCCGCGTCAACGCGATCATACCTCCACTTGCGCTGGACGGGCCGGTGTTGTCCATCAGGCGGTTCGGCGTGGACCCGCTCCGGATGAACGACGTGCTCGCCAACAACACGCTTACCCCGAACATCGCCCAGCTCCTCATGGGGGCGGTCAAGGCCCGGCTGAACATACTCATATCCGGCGGCACGGGCACAGGTAAGACGACGATGCTGAACATACTCTCTGAGTACATACCGCACGACGAGAGGATAGTCACCATAGAGGACTCCGCCGAGTTGCAGCTGAAGCAGGACCACGTGGTCAGGCTGGAGACCCGGCCCGCCAACATCGAGGGCGCGGGCATCGTCACCCAGAGGGACCTCGTCAGAAACGCGCTCAGGATGCGGCCCGACCGCATAATACTTGGCGAGGTGCGCGGCGGAGAGGCGCTCGACATGCTCCAGGCCATGAACACGGGACACGACGGCTCGCTCTCCACGATACACGCTAACACCACCAGGGACGCCATGTCGAGGCTCGAGACCATGGTGCTGATGGCCGGCATGGACCTGCCTGAACGGGCGATCAGGGAGCAGATATCGTCCGCGATAGACCTGGTTATCCAGCTTTCGAGGATGGCGGACGGGACCAGGAAGATAGTCCGGCTGACCGAGATAACAGGGATGGAGGGGAACGTCATAGTGATGCAGGACGTGTTCCTGTTCAACAAGAGGGGCATCGACGAGGATGGAAAGGTAATAGGCGAGTTCATGCCGACAGGCGTGCGGCCGAAGTTCTCGGAGAAACTAAGGGTGGCCGGCGTCGACCTTCCATCCGGCATGTTCGAAAAGTAACGCAAGGAGAGACCATGAACACCCTAATGCTCATAACGCTTCTGGTCTTCCTGCTTGTCGCCCTGGCGGTGTTTGGAGTCTATTACACCATTACCGCGGCCAGGGAGTCAGAGAAGAGCGAGGTAAAGAGAAGGCTCCAGAACATCGCGATGCGGAACCCGTCCGAGGAGGACATGCCGTCCATCGTGAAACAGCAGATACTGAGCGAGGTGCCCGCGCTAAACTGGCTCTTGTTCAGGGTACCGCTTGCGATGAGGGCGGAGCGGCTGCTCGACCAGGCGGATATCAAGATGAAGGTCGGCACCCTGTTCCTGCTGGTGGCCGTGCTTTTCGCCTTCGGCATACTGATAGGCGTGGCGCTCCACAAGGGCATACTCCTGGGGCTCCTGCTCGCGGTGGTCCTTGCGTCCTTGCCGGCAGGATACCTCGTCTACAAGAAGGACCAGCGGTACAAGAAGTTCACCGAGCAGTTCCCTGACACGCTTGACATGCTTGCGCGCTCGCTCAGGGCAGGACACTCGTTCAACAGCGCCATGCAGGTTGTGGCCGAAGAGATGCCCGACCCTGTAGCCAAGCTTTTCCGCATAGCTTACGACGAGCAGAGCTTCGGGCTGTCCCTGTCCGAATCGCTCTCAAACATGACCGAGCGGATAGAAAGCATCGACCTCGCGTTCTTCGTGACAGCCGTGAACATACAGAAGGAGACAGGCGGGAACCTCGCGGAGATACTCGAAAAGCTCGGGGTCACGATAAGGGAGCGGTTCAGGATACTGGGCCAGTTAAGGATTTATACGGCGCAGGGCAGGCTGTCCGGCTACATACTGGCAGTCCTTCCCGTGGTGCTGGCGCTCATACTCTGGGTGATCAACCCGGGCTACCTGTCCATATTGATAAAGACCACCCTGGGCATCTATATGATCACGGCGGCGATAGTCCTCCAGATAATCGGGTTCTTCGTCATCCGCAAGATCATTAACATACAGATTTAGAGGGGGAGGGGCCATGTCACAGGCAATGATCATAGCGGTGGGGACGTTCGCGGGGGTATTACTCCTGTTATACCTTGCGTACGAGTTTATCAGGCCCAGAAAGTCCGCGGTCCAGGAGAGGCTCGACGAACTCCGGAAGCCGAAGTTCGATTATGCCGGAGAGGTCACGCTCGACACCGCAAGGCACGAGGACACGCCATTACAGAAGTCGGCGGCGGTTGTAGGGTCCGCCCTCCCGCTTTCCCAGGTGACGATATCCACATACAGGCTCAAGCTTATACAGGCCGGCTACAGGAAACCCTCGGCGCCTATCGTTTTCTTCGGCTCCAAGGTTGCGCTGGGTATGGCTTTCTTCGCGATCATATTCATGTACACGATGACGGCCAAACAGGACCTTAGGCTGGCGCTGATACTCGCCATATTCGGGTTTATAGTGGGGTTGGTGCTTCCCAACGTATGGCTGAACGAGAAGCTCCGGAAAAGGGCCATAAACATATTCCATTCCCTTCCGGACGTACTCGACCTGCTCACGGTCTGCGTGGAAGCAGGGCTTGGGCTCGACGCGGCTATAATAAAGATAACGGAGGAAAGGCAGTTCTCCAAGCAGGTCCTGGCAAGGGAGTTCGGGCTGGTAAGCCAGGAGGTAAGGGCGGGCAAACCCCGCTCCGACGCGCTCAGGGACCTGGGCACGAGGACGGGCGTGGAGGACATAAAGGCGCTGGTAGCGCTCCTGATACAGACCGAGCGGCTTGGGGCAAGCCTTGCTCGCTCGCTGAGGGTGCATTCGGACTCGCTCAGGACCAAGAGGCGCCAGATTGCGGAGGAGGCGGCGGCCAAGACATCCATAAAGCTGATATTCCCGCTCGCCTTCTTTATATTCCCGTCGTTGCTGGTCGTCCTGCTCGGGCCGGCCGCGATAAAAATGTTCGACATGCTGTTCGGGTACGTTATCAAGTAGTCCATCCAACCAGGAGGAGGTGCCAGTATGAATACGTTCGAGGTCTTTGTGGTAGCGCTTATACTTGTTGCAAACGTAGAGCTTGCCCTGATAATCACCAGGCTGGGGCAGAAGAAAAGCTGACATTCCTCGCGGCGCGCACGGGACGGGTTTCTTCAGCCTGCTCCGTGCGCGCAGGCAGTGACACACGGACCCTTCCATTGACCATTACAAACAGGACAAAGGGCTGCATACTTGCGGAAAAGGCAGGGATAGCGGATACGCTTGCCTCCCGGATGAAGGGCCTCCTGGGAAGAAAGGGGCTTGACCCCGGCGAGGCGCTTGT
>Ga0214472_10006259_pt1 | contig 12476 bp, 10 predicted proteins | sample RVTome_6_FD_207662 | JGI IMG/M metagenome (GOLD analysis project Ga0214472, IMG submission 207662) | Soil microbial communities from uranium-contaminated site in the Upper Colorado River Basin, Wyoming, United States - RVT140D175 | ecosystem: Environmental > Terrestrial > Soil > Contaminated >... | reverse complement strand
GCGTCTCGCAGCGCGGCATGGTGCGGCGCTTGAGGGACACCAACGTCAACAAACCGTCATCCATCCTCCATCGCGCCGTCACGTGCAGATGGTCTGGTGGGCTCTTATGGTCAAAAGAATCGGGCCGGGGTGGGAATGAAGCGGTTATCGGAAAGTCTGGCGCATCTGTCCCTGCGGCTGCAGAAGCGCTTCGAGATGCATATTCAGCGCACGCGCTGCGATTCCATGGCGTTGACGCCGCCGGGACTGCATCGCCAGCTTGCGATTTACGTCCTCGAAATGCTGCTCGGCGGCGACCGGATCACCCGCCGGGTGATGCGCCATATCGGGGAAACCGGCGCCCGGGACCTGCTGGCGCGCCATCCGGAACGGGTCGCGGGGATATTCCTGGAGGCGATGGGCGTCGCCGTCGACATGCGGTCCGGATCGCACCGGAATTTTCCCGTGAGCGGGCCGCTCGTCGTCGTCGGCAACCATCCCCACGGCATCCTGGAAATCATGGCGCTGGCCGCCGAGATCGGGAAAGTGCGCAGCGACGTCAAGGCGCTGGTCAATCTGTCCATCGCACACCATCCGCTCTACGCGGATTATTGTCTGCCGATCGACTTCCGCGAAACGGCGGAAGCCGCACGCGTGAACCTGCGCTCGGCGGCGGCGTTCCGGGCGCATATCAAACAGGGCGGCGTCGGCCTGATCGCGCCGGCCGGCTCGATATCGGACCGCAAGTCCCTGACCGAAAAAGCCAGCGACGATCCCTGGCAGACATCGGCGGCGAAATGGGCCCGCCAGGCCGGCGCGACCGTGGTGCCGGCCTATTGCGGTTCGGAAAATCCGATCCTGTTTCACATCGCCACCAAAATCTCGATGACGCTGCGGCGCGGCTTGATCTATCACCAGAACTGGCTGTTGAAGGACGTCACCCTGCCGATCGCGATCGGCGATCCGGTGACGCCCGAGGTCATGAACGCGTTTGCGACAGCGCGCGAGGCGACGGAATTTCTGCGCGCGGCGACCTACGCGCTCGACGCTCTGGTCAACCGCGAGGCGCCGGAGGACGGTCTGGAGGCGGCCTATCAGGTGTGACCGCCGCGCCGACGGGATCCGCGTGCGCCGTCGCACCTTCCCCCAAACCCATCACCCATACCGACGCTTCGCTTCCAGTGTGAGCCCGATGCCGACGCTGCCGAACCGGTCGCCCTCGATCACTTCGCAGTTCGGGGCGATTCTCAACAATGTGTTGCGCACGAGCGGAATTGCGGTCGAACCGCCGGTGAGAAACACCGTGTCGATATCCGTTCCCCGCAGACCTGCCAGCGCGACCGCCTCCCGCGCCGTCCGGTCCAGCCTGTCCACCTGGGCGGCAATGGATTGATCGAAGCCGCGGGCCGTGACGCATTTCGCCAGGCCGGGCTCGACGAAGGACAGATCCACGCGGCTTTCGGTCTCCTCGGTCAGGGCGATCTTGGCCGCTTCGACCCGCATGGCGATCGTGTGGCCGATTTGCTCCTCGACGATTTCGAGCAGCCTTTGAACCAGGTGCTTTTTATGGGAGAGCCGCAAAATGCTTTTGATTTCCCGGATGGTGCCTGGCCCGTAGAGAAAGTTGATCTTCTGCCAGGTCGCGAGTTCGTGGAAAATCGCCTGGGGAAGGTCGAGAACCTTTTGGCCGAACGCGTCGGTCATGGTGCTGCCGAGACCGAATTCCGGCATGATCTCGCGCACGCTCAACAGGCGATCGAAATCCGCGCCGCCGACGTGAATTCCGGTATTGGCCAGAACATCGCCGGCCCGCTCGGCTCTCTGCCGCCGCTCCGGCGAGACCCGGACGACGGAAAAGTCCGAGGTGCCGCCGCCGATATCGACGATCAGGGCCAGTTTCTCGTCCGTGACACGCATTTCGTAATCCATGGCCGCGGCGACGGGTTCATATTGGAAGGACACGCTGCGAAACCCGATCTGCGCGGCAATGTCCGACAGCGTCGCCTCGGATTGACGATCCGCGTCCGGATCGCCATCGACGAAAAAGACCGGGCGCCCCAACACGACATCGCCGAGTTCGCCGTCCAGGGCCTGCTCCGCACGGTCCTTCAGATAGCGGAAATACAAGCCGATAATCTCCGGGAAGGAGACCGCGCGCCGGTGGATCGCGGTTTTTTCCCGGATCAAGGGCGTGCCGAGAATGCTCTTCAGGGCCCGCATGAAGCGTCCGTCGATGCCGGCGACATAATCGGAAACGGCCTGTTTGCCGAAGCTCGGCCTTTCGGTGACGAAGTCGAAAAAGATCGCGCTCGGTGTGGCCACGCCGTTTTCCTCGACCGGCACAAGGCGCACGCCCCTGCCGTCCCGGATTCCGATTGTGGAATTCGAGGTGCCGAAATCCAGACCGCAATAATTGTTCATGTGTCCCGAATTTTTTGAGGACGAAACCCGTTACGCGTGGGCGTTGGTTTTCGCTTTGGTCCATATTTCGAGCGTTCCAAGACTTTTGGGATCTTGAAAAGTCTGTTTCGTTTCGCCGGAGCGGATGCTGCGCCTCGGCCGAGATAATCCGAACACGCAGTGTTCGCAAGCCCGACAGGGCGCCGGGCGGTCAGCCCGCCCCTCGGAGGCCTTCGGCCGTGAGAGAAAAAATGCCGCGCCTCGCCGAAGAAAATTCAAACACGCAGTGTTCGCAAGCCCGACCGGGCGCCGGGCGGTCAGTCCGCCCCTCGAAGGCCTTCGGCCGTGAGAGAAAAGAACCGGGCGCAAAGCGCCCGCAAGCCCGACCGGGCGCCGCGCGTCAAGCGCGCCCCTCGGAGGCCTTCGGCCGTGAGAGAAAAGATGGTGCGGACGGCGGGACTCGAACCCGCACAGAGTTTCCCCCGAGGGATTTTAAGTCCCTTGCGTCTACCATTTCGCCACGTCCGCAACGCCGCCGGCCAAGCGGCGGCGGGTGGACATGCCTAGCGGTTCGCGGGCAGGCGATCAAGGGTTTTGCGGTCTTGCGGGCGGATCACGACGAATGGATCGGGCAGGGGAGGCAGGCAGGGGAGGCAGGCAGGGGGGCAGGCCGGTGAGGGCCGGACGATCGGCGCCAAGGCTCACGCCCCGGCCTCCGGCAGATCCGGCAGGAATGCGCCTTTGAGGCTCACGACGAAATCCCGGAAATGCCGGCAGACTGGCGAAAGCGGCGCGTCGCGGCGGTGCACCAGGAACCATTGGCGGACGATCGGCAGGCCCTGCAGGGGAATCGTGGCGAGACGGCCGCTTTCCAGTTCGGCGACGACCGTGTGGGCCGAAATGAGGGCTATTCCCAATCCGGCGATCACTGCCTGCTTGACGGTTTCGTTGGAGCCCAGTTCGATCTTTTCATAGGGGCGGCCCTCGCCGATGCCGTCGAGATAGCGCTCCATGAGGATGCGGGTTCCGGAGCCGGGCTCACGGCACAGGAAGGTTTCGTCGAGCACCGCATCGGGCGAAACGTCGCAGGCGCGGGCCAATGGATGGTCGGGCGGGGCGATCAGAATGTGCGGGTTGGCGCCGAGCGGGTCGGCCTCGACGAGGGGCTCGCGCGGCGGCCGGCCCATGACCGCCAGGTCGACCCGACGGCTCTTCAGGGCGTCGACGATCTCGCCGCGATTGCCGATCTGAAGGCCGATTTCGATGTCGGGCAGGGCCTTGCGGGTCAGCGCGACGAGGCCGGGGGCGAAGTATTTTCCGGTGGAGACGACGCCCAGCGCGACATGCCCGGCCTTGCCGGATTGCAAGGCATTTATTCTTTTATAACAAAGATCTAAAGCGCTTTCTATCTGCTCCACCACGGCCAGAACCGTCTCGCCTTCGGCGCTGACGGCGATCTTGCCGTCGGGGCCGCGGCGCAACAGGTCGGCGCTGAAATTGGCCTCCAGCGCGCGCAATTGGGTGGACACCGCCGGGCCCGTCACATGCAGCAGGCCGGCGGCGGCCGAAAGATTGCCGCCCTTGACGATCGCGGCCAGCGAACGGAGCTGTTTCAGGGTGATGGCGTTTTTATGAATCATAGTTTTGTTTACTGCAACAAAGATTTTTTTCAATTTTCTTTTTCGGTTCAAGCGGACAGACATGCAGCCATGCCCGGCCAATTCATCCCCAGGAAGGACCGACATGCAGACGCAGGAAACGCTTTTCGAGCATTTGCGCGGCGCCGCCGGCGCCCCGCCGGATATCGCCGCGGTTGTCGTGGCGCTCGCCGAAGTGGCGCGGGACCTGTCCGGAATCATCGCCCGCGGCCCGCTCGGCGGCGCGCTCGGAAAGACCGTCGGCGAGAATGCCGACGGCGACGGCCAGAAGGCCCTCGACATCATGGCCGACGAGGCTTTCGCCGCGGCGCTTGCGAAAACGTCGGTGCGCTGGTTCGCCTCCGAGGAGCGCGACGCGGTGGCGCTTCTCAACCCCCGGGGAGCGTTGGCCGTCGCCATCGATCCCCTCGACGGCTCTTCCAATATCGACGTCAACGTGTCGATCGGCACGATCTTTTCGGTGTTCGAGGCGAAACCGGGCGGCGAGGAGAGTTTTCTGCGGCCGGGCCGTGAACAGATCGCCGCCGGCTACGTGATCTACGGGCCGCAGACGGCGCTGCTCCTGACCTTCGGCGCGGGCGTGTCGCTGTTCGTTCTCGACCCGGCATCGGGCCGCTTCGTGAAGGTGACGGACCAGCAGAGGATCGCGGCGACCTCGACGGAATTCGCCATCAACGCCTCGAATTACCGGCACTGGCCGAAGCCGGTCCGCGCCTATATCGACGACTGCCTGGCGGGAGACGCGGGGCCGCGGACAAAGAATTTCAACATGCGCTGGGTCGCCTCGCTGGTCGCGGAAACCCACCGGATTCTCATGCGCGGCGGGATTTTTCTGTATCCCGGCGACGCGCGCGAGGGCTACGCCAAGGGCCGGCTGCGCATGGTCTATGAATGCGCACCGATCGCGCTTCTGGTCGAACAGGCCGGCGGACGGGCGACCGACGGCGCCGACCGCATTCTCGACAAGATCCCGGCCGCACTGCACGAGCGCACGCCCTTCGTCTTCGGCTCCGCCGAAAAGGTCGCCCGCGTCGCCGCCTATCATGACCTGCCGGCGAGCGAGGTCTCACCCCTGTTCGGCCGGCGCGGCCTGTTCAGCGCCTGAAAAGCAAGGAGACCGTTGCATGAGCACGAAACACCCCATTATCTCGGTCACCGGATCCTCCGGCGCGGGAACCTCGACCGTCAAACACACGTTCGAACAGATCTTCCGCCGCGAGGGCGTCAAGGCCGTGGCGATCGAGGGCGACTCCTATCACCGCTACAATCGCGCGGACATGCAGGGCGAACTGGAACGGCGCAAGGAAGCCGGCGCGCATTTTTCCCATTTCAGCTTCGACGCCAACATTCTCGATGCGCTGCAATCGACCTTCCGCGCATACGGCGAAACCGGTGAGGGCCGCGCCCGCCACTATATTCACGATGAGACGGAAGCGGAAAAGCACGGCGTGCCGCCCGGCGAATTCACCGAATGGGCGCCGTTCGAAAGCGGTACGGATCTTCTGTTCTATGAAGGCCTGCACGGGGCGGTCGCGTCGGACGGCATCGACATCGCGCAATATGCCGATCTGAAAATCGGCGTCGTGCCGGTGATCAATCTGGAATGGATCCAGAAGATCCACCGGGACCGGGCCAGCCGCGGCTACACCACCGAGGCGGTCACCGACACGATCCTGCGCCGCATGCACGCCTATGTGCATTGCATCTGTCCGCAATTCACCCAGACCGACATCAATTTTCAGCGCGTCCCCGTGGTCGATACGTCCGATCCCTTCATCGCGCGCTGGATTCCGACGGCCGACGAAAGCCTGGTGGTGATCCGCTTCAAGAATCCGCGGGGCATCGATTTCGCCTATCTGACGACAATGATCAACGGCAGCTGGATGAGCCGGGCCAATTCCATCGTCGTGCCCGGGGGCAAGCTCGATCTGGCCATGCAATTGATTCTGACGCCGCTGATCCACCGCCTCATCGACCAGTCGAAACGCGCCTGAAAACCCCGGGAGGAAATGCGCATGAACAAACACGCCACGATTGAGACCGGGAGCCTGGAAGCCCGCATGGCGAACGCGGTCCGCGCCCTGACGATGGACGCGGTGGAAAGGGCCGGGTCCGGCCATCCGGGCATGCCCATGGGCATGGCGGATGCGGCGACCGTCCTGTTCAACCGGTTTGTCACGGTCGATCCGTCGGATCCCGGCTTTCCCGACCGCGACCGCTTCGTCCTGTCCGCCGGCCACGGCTCCATGCTGTTATACGCGATCCACCATCTGCTCGGCCATGGGGATATGGATGCGGAGCAATTGCGCCGTTTCCGGCAGGCGCGGTCGCGTACGCCCGGGCACCCGGAATATGGTCAGACCGCGGGCGTGGAAATGACCACCGGGCCGCTGGGGCAGGGGCTCGCCACGGCCGTCGGCATGGCGCTTGGCGAACGCATGATGAATGCCCGGTTCAACGACGACCTCGTTGATCACTACACCTATGTGATTGCCGGCGACGGCTGTCTGATGGAGGGCATCAGCCACGAGGCGACGGACCTTGCCGGCCATCTCGGCCTCGGCCGGCTGATCGTTCTGTGGGACGACAATGCAATCTCCATCGACGGCGCCACGTCGCTGGCGACGTCGATGGACCAGAAAGCCCGGTTCGCCGCCGCCGGCTGGCATGTTCTGGCCGTCGACGGCCATGACCACGAAGCAGTCGCCGCAGCGATCGAAAACGCGCGGCACGATCCCCGCCCATCGCTGATCGCCTGCAAAACCGTGATCGGCTTCAGCGCGCCGGGCAAGCAGGGCACGGCCGCGGCCCATGGCGCGCCGCTCGGTTCCGATGAAATCGCCGCGGCCCGCAAGGCGCTCGACTGGCCGTTCGCGCCCTTCGAGGTTCCCGACGACATTGCCGGCGCCTGGCGCCGGATCGCCGCGCGCGGCGCGGAAAAGCGCGCCGCCTGGCAGGCCCGGCTTGAAGCCGGCGGGCGCCAGACCGACTTCGAAGCCGCCCTGGCGCGGCCCGACGAAACCGTGCTGCGCGCCGTGCTCGGCCGGCACAAGCGGGCGATGAGCGCGCAAGCGCCGAAGCTCGCGACGCGCCTGTCCTCGCAAATGGCGCTCGAAGCCGTCAATGCGGTGCTGCCGGCCATGGTCGGCGGTTCCGCCGATCTCACCGGCTCCAACAACACCCGCACTTCGGCGATGCGCACGGTCACAAGGCAGGACTATTCGGGGAACTACATCCATTACGGCGTGCGCGAGCACGCCATGGCCGCCGCCATGAACGGCCTCGCCCTGCATGGCGGGTTTCGTCCCTATGGCGGAACCTTCCTGGTCTTCGCCGACTATTGCCGCCCGGCGATCCGGCTTTCGGCGCTGATGGGGCTTCCCGTCGTCTATGTCATGACCCATGATTCCATCGGGCTCGGCGAGGACGGGCCAACGCACCAGCCGGTGGAGCATCTGGCAAGCCTCAGGGCGATGCCGAATGTCAACGTGTTCCGGCCGGCCGATGCGGTGGAGACGGCGGAGGCCTGGGAGGTCGCGCTGTCGACCGGGGACCGGCCGACGATTCTGTGTCTGTCCCGCCAGGCCCTGGCGACCGTGCGCAAAGAGCATTTCGAAGAAAACCTTTCGGCGCGCGGCGCCTATGTGCTGCGCGAGGCGAACGGCGATCGGGACATCACCTTCATGGCGACCGGTTCGGAAGTCCAGACCGCGCTGCAGGCGGCGGAGCTTCTGGCGGAGCGGGGGGTGAAAGCGGCCGTCGTCTCGGCGCCTTGTCTCGACCTTTTCGCCGTCCAGGATCCGGCCTATCGCAGGTCCGTTCTCGGCCTGGCGCCGCGCCTGGCGGTGGAAGCCGGCGTCGAGCAGGGCTGGGAAGGCCTGATCGGCGAAAGCGGCGCCTTTATCGGCATGCGCGGTTTCGGCGCCTCGGCGCCGGCTCAGGCCTTGTTCGAAGAATTCGGCATCACGGCCGAGCGGGCGGCCGCGACGGCGCTGGTGCTGCTTGACGCGGCGGCAAGCGGGCAAGCGGCGGCGATCCCGAACGGCGCGCCGAAACAGTCCGAATCCGGCGCCAACCTGACCCAAACCCGATAAATCGAAAGGAGTTTCACGATGGCCTTGATCACCTTGCGGCAATTGCTCGATCACGCCGCGGAACGCGGCTACGGCGTGCCGGCCTTCAACATCAACAATATGGAACAGGGCCTTGCCATCATGAAGGCCGCCGAGGCCTGCGACGCGCCGGTCATCCTGCAGGCGAGCCGGGGGGCGCGCGCCTATGCCGGCGACATCATGCTCGCCAGGATGGTCGAGGCGATGGCGCAGATGTATCCGGCAATCCCGATCTGCATGCATCAGGACCACGGCAATGACGAAGCGACCTGCCTGTCGGCCGTCCGCCACGGCTTCACCTCGGTGATGATGGACGGTTCGCTGGAAGCCGACATGAAAACGCCGGCCTCCTACGATTACAATGTGGCGATCACCGGGCGGGTGGCGCGCATGGCCCATTGGGTCGGCGCCTCCGTCGAGGGCGAACTCGGCGTGCTCGGCAGCCTGGAGACCGGCGAGGCGGAAGCCGAGGACGGCAGCGGCGCCGTGGGCGCGCTGTCCCAGGATCAATTGCTCACCGATCCGGACCAGGCCGTCGACTTCGTGAGGCGGACCGGGGTGGACGCGCTGGCGATCGCCTGCGGCACCTCGCACGGCGCCTACAAGTTTTCCCGCAAGCCCGACGGCGACATTCTCGCCATGCAGGTCATCGAGGCGATCCACGCCAAGCTGCCGGGAACCCATCTGGTCATGCACGGCTCCTCCTCGGTGCCTCAGGATCTGCAGGACATCATCAATGCCCATGGCGGGGAAATGCCCCAGACCTACGGCGTGCCGGTGGAAGAGATCGAGCGCGGCATCCGCCACGGTGTGCGCAAGGTCAATATCGACACGGATTGCCGCATGGCCATGACCGGTCAGTTCCGCAGGATCGCCGCCGAAAAGCCGGGCGAATTCGATCCGCGCAAATTCCTCGTGCCGGCCATGCAGGCGATGCAGGACCTGTGCCGCGACCGCTTCGAACGGTTCGGCGCCGCGGGCAACGCCTCGAAAATCAAACCCGTTTCCCTGGACGACATGGCCAGACGCTATGCCGACGGATCGCTCGACCCGCTTCTGGTTAGGGCGAAAGCCGCCTGAGCGCAAATTTCTCAAAGAAAGGACGAGATCATGAACGAGATGTCCCAGACCGTCACCGGCAAGGCGCGCTACGCCGCCGGCGTCATGGAATACCGCAAAATGGGCTATTGGGAGCCGGATTACGAACCCAGGGACACGGACATCATCGCCCTGTTCCGCATCACCCCCCAGGACGGCGTCGATCCGGTCGAGGCGGCCGCGGCGGTCGCCGGCGAATCCTCCACCGCGACCTGGACAGTGGTCTGGACCGACCGGCTGACGGCCTGCGAGAAATACCGGGCCAAGGCCTACCGGGTCGATCCGGTTCCCAATGCCGAAGGCCAGTTTTTCGCCTATATCGCCTACGACCTGGATCTGTTCGAACCGGGCTCGATCGCCAACCTCACCGCGTCGATCATCGGCAACGTCTTCGGCTTCAAGCCCTTGAAGGGATTGCGGCTGGAGGACATGCGCCTGCCGGTCGCCTATGTGAAGACGTTCCAGGGGCCGGCCACCGGCATCGTCGTCGAACGCGAGCGCCTCAACGTCTTCGGCCGTCCGCTGCTGGGGGCGACCGTCAAGCCGAAGCTCGGCCTTTCGGGCCGCAATTACGGCCGCGTCGTCTATGAAGCGCTGAAGGGCGGTCTCGACTTCACCAAGGACGACGAGAACATCAACTCGCAGCCCTTCATGCATTGGCGCGACCGGTTCCTGTATTGCATGGAGGCGGTCAACAAGGCGCAGGCCGATACCGGCGAGATCAAGGGCACCTATCTCAACGTCACGGCCGCGACCATGGAAGACATGTATGAGCGCGCCGAACTGGCCAAGGAACTGGGCTCGTCGATCGTGATGATCGATCTGGTGATCGGCTATACCGCGATCCAGTCCATGGCCAAATGGGCGCGCAGAAACGACATGATCCTGCATCTGCACCGGGCCGGCCACTCGACCTATACCCGCCAAAAGAATCATGGGGTGAGTTTCCGCGTGATCGCCAAATGGATGCGGCTTGCCGGCGTCGACCACCTGCATGCGGGAACCGTCGTCGGCAAGCTGGAAGGCGACCCGGCGACGACCAAGGGCTATTACGACATCTTCCGCGAGGAGTTCAATCCGATGTGCCTGGAAAACGGCATCTTCTTCGACCAGGACTGGGCCTCGCTCAACAAGATGATGCCGGTGGCGTCCGGCGGCATCCATGCCGGCCAGATGCACGATCTGCTGACCCTGCTCGGCGAAGACGTGGTTTTGCAGTTCGGCGGCGGCACGATCGGACACCCGGCCGGCATCCAGGCCGGCGCTACCGCGAACCGGGTGGCTCTCGAAGCCATGGTGTTCGCCCGCAATTCCGGGCGCGACATCGTCTCGGAAGGTCCCGACATTCTGGTCGAGGCGGCAAGAACCTGCACGCCGCTGCGCCAGGCGCTCGACACCTGGAAAGACGTCACTTTCAACTACGCATCGACCGACGCGCCAGACTTCGTTCCGACCGCGACCGTGTCCTGATCAGGAGAATCCATCATGCGCATTACCCAGGGAGCCTTTTCCTTTCTCCCCGACCTCAGCGACGAACAGATCGCCACCCAGGTGCAATATTGCATCGACAACGGCTGGGCGGTGAGCCTGGAACATACCGACGACCCGCATCCCCGGAACACCTATTGGGAAATGTGGGGGCATCCCATGTTCGACAATCCGGACGCGGCCGCCCTGATCTTCGAGTTGAACGAATGCCGCAAGCAGTTCGGCGACCGCTATATCCGCGTCATGGCGTTCGATTCCAGCACCGGCTGGGAATCGGTGAAGCTGAGCTTCATCGTTAACCGGCCGGACGTCGAAACCGGTTTCCGGCTGACCCGTCAGGAAGTGGGTGGCCGCTCGATCCGGTATACCACGACGCCTTACGCCACCGACCGGCCGGCGGGACAGCGTTACGGATGACCGCAAGCACGGGAGTGACCGGCCGAACACGCCACGCGACCCAATTTGCGTTTCAGCAAACGCGGTTTGGCAGCGAAACCGCTTCGAAAGCGGTCACTCCCTTCGTTCCCACCCACACCCTGTCTTCCCGGACTTGAACCGGGATCCAGGGAGAGGCAGGGGGCTTGGAAATCCGGGAAGGGCGCGCCCTCCGTTCTCCTGGATCCCGGATCAGGCCCGGGAAGACAGAGGGTGCGAATGGGATCACACCATGTCTGCCGATATCGTTGCCGAAGAAGCCGCGCCCCCCACCCATGTCGATCTTCGCCAGGACTACGAGGCCTCCGGCGTCCGCGAGATCCTGGAAGATCTCGACCGCAGCCTGATCGGATTGAAACCGGTCAAAACCCGCATCCGCGAAACGGCGGCTCTCCTGCTGGTCGAGCGGGCGCGCAAGCGTCTCGGCCTCGCCCATCAGACGCCGACGCTGCATATGAGCTTTTCCGGCAATCCGGGCACCGGCAAGACGACGGTCGCGCTGAAAATGGCCGGCCTGCTGCACCGGCTCGGCTATGTGCGCAAAGGCCACCTGGTGACCGTGACCCGGGACGACCTGGTCGGCCAATATATCGGCCACACCGCGCCGAAGACCAAGGAGGTGCTGAAAAAGGCCATGGGCGGGGTGCTGTTCATCGACGAGGCCTATTATCTCTATCGTCCGGAAAACGAACGGGATTACGGCCAGGAGGCGATCGAGATCCTGCTCCAGGTCATGGAAAACAACCGCGACGATCTGGTGGTGATCCTTGCCGGCTATGCGGACAGGATGGACAGGTTTTTCGAAAGCAATCCGGGATTCCGTTCGCGCATCGCTCACCACATCGATTTTCCGGATTACAGCGAACCGGAACTGTTGCAGATCGCGGAATCGATGCTGCACGAACAGAATTATGGTCTGACGGAGGCGGCGAAGTCGGCGTTGGCGGCGTATATATCGCTGCGCCGGGAACAGCCGCATTTCGCCAATGCGCGCTCGATGCGCAACGCGCTCGACCGGGCGCGGCTGCGTCAGGCAAACCGGTTGTTCGAGACGGCGGAAGGACCGCTCGACGCGGCGGCCTTGAGCACGATCGACGAAGCTGATATTCGAGCAAGCCGGGTGTTTCGCGGTGGGCTCGACGCCGACAGAAAATCTCTTGTGGACCAAAAATCCGAAGCGGACAGAAAAAGGAATCTTCATGACCTTTGATCGGACCATCAAGATCGCCCCGTCGATTCTCTCCGCCGATTTCGCCAATTTCGGGCTGGAAATCGCGGCGATCGAGGCCGAGGGCTGCGATTGGGT
>Ga0214472_10006258_pt1 | contig 12476 bp, 9 predicted proteins | sample RVTome_6_FD_207662 | JGI IMG/M metagenome (GOLD analysis project Ga0214472, IMG submission 207662) | Soil microbial communities from uranium-contaminated site in the Upper Colorado River Basin, Wyoming, United States - RVT140D175 | ecosystem: Environmental > Terrestrial > Soil > Contaminated >... | reverse complement strand
CTTCAGTGCCCCCGAAAGCCCGATGGCCACTCCGCCCTGGGCCAGCAGGGTATAGCTCACCCATTTGCGTTCCTGCTCGCCCATCCGGCCGAGCATCGCGCCGATTCTGGGGCCGAAAAATTTGCCGCAGGATCGGGCAACCACATAGGCGGCGCCCAAAAAGCCGATATGGGCCAGAGTCTCCAGGTGCAGGTTCGCTCCGGCGATGACGAAAAAGACCACATAGAGCGGATAATCGATCTGTTTGAGCGAGGAGGAGAGCTTGTGCCAGCCGGGGCAGGCGTTGGCCAGCGTCATCCCCATGGCGAAGGCGGCCAGAAGAGGATCGAGGCCGAGCTGGCGGCACAGCGCGGTAACCAGGCAGACCCCGCCCATGAGCATCAGCTTGTGTTCGCTGGGCAGATCGAGACGCTGGCCCCAGAAGCTGAGGATCAGGCCCAGCAGCAGCCCCAGGACCAGGGGCCCTGCCAGATGAATGGCCAAGTCCAGAGGCTGCCCGGTGCCGGAGAGGAAATGGGAGAGGATGACGAAACCGATGAGGGTGATCAGATTGTTCAGGCCGATGAGGGTCATGACGGAATTGGTGACCGGGCCTTCGGATTCGTATTCCCGGATGACCATCAGTGTGGCCGCAGGCGCCGTGGTGGTGGAGACCACGGCCAGAATCAGCCCGAAGAGCAGCGAGGTTTCCGTCAGGCTGAAGTCTGCCACCTGGAGCCGCAGCGCCAGCAGATTGGTCAGCGAGGTCGCACCGAAGACCAGGCAGAAGGTGGTGCCCACATCGCCCAGGGAGAAGAGCAGGATCTGGCGGCCCCAGCGCCGAAGCTGCGTCAGATTGAACTGGGTGCCGATGTTGGCCAGGATCAGCGACAGGGTGACTTCGGCCAGGATGCGCAGGGTAGCCAGATCCTCGGCCCGAAGCAGGGCGGGCATCCCCAGCAGATGGGCCAGCGAAGGCCCGGCCAGCAGTCCGGCAATCAGGTAGCCGGTGACTCGCGGCACATGGATGCGGGCCGCCAGCCGCCCGCCGATGAGGGCGCAGAGAAACAGGGCGGCCAGGGCCGTAAAAAGGTGGGTCGTATCAGGCATTCAGGCCATCTCTTCCCGCTTAAAAATTACAATTTCATGAAGACGTGCGAGTTTTCAGAGACTAGAGCAGGGTGGGGGATTTCGCAAGCGAAGCCTGCAGAACAGCCGGCGAGCACCGCGAATGAAATAAGAGACCGGAGTCGTCAGGAAAATCCTGAATTTAAGGGGGCGGCCTTGATTTCGAAAACAAATGTGGTCTATTTATCAACTCAATGGACATTAATCCGCTGGTGAATCTCCAATCCGAAACACCTCCATTTGTGATAGCGATTTGACCGCAGCAGGGCGATTCGTTTAATCGATGCGTCAAGGGAATAAAGGAGCGTCTAATGAAAGAACTGAAGCGTCGGGATTTTTTGAAGTATGCAAGCTGGGGGGTTGCGACCCTGGTCGTGGGCTGTGGCGGCGGAGGCGGTGGAGGCGGCGTGGTTGTCGATCCGGGTAACGGAGGCGGCGGTGACGACGGCGGCGGTGACGGCGGCGGCAACGGCGGCGGACCCGGAGAGATCGTCGAGACCCTCAACTTCACCATCACCGACATCATGAAGGAGATGATCACCCACGAGCCCGATGCCCCCTTTCCGGCGGGCGGCAACGAGGCGCTCTGTTATTACTGGGTGTTCAAGGAGGACCGTTTCCCCGCGGACAATCCCGCTCCCCAGATCTTCTGTCTCACGGGGGATCGCATCGCCGTCAACGTCACCAACAACCTGGACGGCCCTCACGCTTTCTTCATTCCCGGTGCGCCGGGCCAGCCCCCCATGGTGGAGAGCGGTCCCATCCAGCCGGGAGAGACCTGGAGCGGCGAGTTCATCGCCGGGGCCCCGGGCACCTATCTCTACCACGACAATCTCAACGCCCCGGTCAACCGGGTGATGGGCCTGCACGGCGCCCTCGTCGTCATGCCCACCGAAGCGGTCGCAGGCCGCAAGTTCACCCCCTACGCCAACCCCACGGCCGGCGTGCAGCAGCTTTTCGACGACTTCGGCTCCGCGCCCTGGTGGCCGGGTCTCGCCTGGGAAGAGGGCGATGCGGTGACCGAAACCGACCCCTTCCGGCAGTATGTCTGGCTGGTTCATGAGGCCAGTCCCGTGCTTTTCGCCGAAGTCGGAGCCTTCGCCGAGGCGAATCCGGGTCAGGACTTCCCGGCTCAGAACTTCATGAATGCCTGGTTCGAGGCGCCTTTCCTGAACACCAACAACGACGCCCGGGCGGATGGTGTGGTCGCAGGTTTTCCCAGAACGGAGGAATTCAACCGTAAACCCCATTTCTTCACCATCAACGGCCAGTCGGGCTTTTTCGCCCACCACAACCCGGCCATCACGCCCTTCCATCGGGTCGGGGAGCCCTGTGTCGTCCGCATTCTCAACGCCGGCATGGATACCCATTCCCTGCACCTGCACGCCAATCATTTCTATGTGACCATGGTGAACAACGTTCCCCAGGAAAATCCCATCTGGGTGGATGTGTACAACATTTTCCCCGGCTGGAACGTCGATTACACCATCCCGGTCATGCGGCCCCCGGATATCCCCAATGCCCGGGGCATCGGCCGTGCGAACAGTTCCGCGGGGCCCGACCAGGGGCTGCCCACGGCGACCGGAACCACCTGGCCCCCCACCGAGGAGCTGAACCAGCATTTCCCCCGGCTGGATCTGGCCGTTCTCCAGTCGCCGCTTTGCTACCCCATGCACGACCACACCGAACCCTCTCAGGTGGCGCAAGGGGGCAACTACAACTGCGGCATGATAGCGGGACTCTACATCCTGGGGGATCGCAACACCCTGGGCGGCATCACCGATTTTCCGAAGGATCCGGAATTCATCATGATGCTCGAGCACGGGCGCCACAATCGCGAAACCGGACCGCCCGTGGGCGGCTGGCCCGACGGCGTCCCGGCGCCCTGAATTCAGCAATGGCGATAAATCCAACGTTTACGTTTTAAAGGATAAGGAGACAGCCCATGGCGCTTCCAAGATCAGGAATAACCGTTCCCCGTAAAAAAATCGCCGGCATGGAGGGCCCCTGGGTCAAGATGTGGGATCCCCCCGCCGACAGCCCCGCCACCCCCGACCGGCTGGCACCGACCAATCCCGTGCCCGGCTTCATGCGGGATACTGTGGAGAATTTCACCGTTACCACGTCCAATACCGTCCAGCGAAATCTCCGGGGGAACCTGGACTTGGATACTTGGGATGGGGCGCAGAGGTTGGCTTTCATGACCTTCTCCGATCCCGACGGGGGGGGCGTTGATCATTGGCCCGGCCCCACCATCCGAGTGCCTCGTGGTGTTGTTTTCCATGCCCATACCAAGGCGAACGGTGGCCCTCACACCATTCACTGGCATGGCATCGAGCCCACCCCCATGAACGACGGGGTGGGCCACTGTTCCATGGAGCTGGGTGAATACACCTACCAGTGGCAGCCCAATTTCATCGGCACCTACTTCTACCACTGTCACCGCAACACGGTGCAGCACTTCGAGTTCGGACTCTACGGCATGCTGCTGATCGAGCCGCCCGACGCCTATGATCCGACAATCTCTATCAATGACTTCTTCGACGATACGGAGCCCAAAAATGTCGGCGGCTATCCCCGGCGCACGGCGGCCAACCTCGCCAATTTTTCCAGGTTCCCGGGGTTCGTTCCGGGGGATCCCGTCTTCGGGGTGGGCAACGCCGCAGACGACGGGGTCGGCCATCTCCATGCCTTCACCATCCCCTACGACGTGGAGTGCCTCTGGGTGGCCGACGATCGCGACTCCAACTGGAGCAACCTGGCCGGCAGCCATTTCAGTTTCTATCCCGCAGGGTCGAATTCCTACAATGCGGATGCCCTGGTAGATGATCCCGCCGGTCAGCTGCTCGATCTGCAGGGAGGGGTCATTCCTTTCCCGACCCGTCCCGGGGTGGACGACGTTTTTTTCAAGGGCTTTTTTCACGATTACAACGCCGATTACTGGTTCGTCACCGGGGTTCCCGTGCCGGCACACAGGGGCGGAGAGGCGGTGATTGACCCCGCAGGAACTCCTCCAGGACAAATCGATCCGGATACAGGTGAGAACGGTAAAGGTGGCGGTCTCCCCAACGGTGAGATTCCCGCAATCCTTAACGGCGGCGTCTCCGGTATGCGGGTGGACGTGCGCGCCCAGGTGAACCAGACGGTGCTGGTTCGGGTGCTCAACGCGGCCTACAATACCATCCGGGTGACCTTCCCCGTGGACGTGGTCATCATCGCCTTCGACGGCCGCGCCCTGGGGGTGCCGCCTTTCGGCCGCTACAATCGTGCCTTCACCCTGCCGGCAGGCACGCCCTTCACCATGAGCACGGCCCGGCGCTTCGATGCGCTGATTCGCGAGAGCAAGCCCGTCAACGGACGGGCGACCATCGAGTTCTTCGATGCCTCGGGATTCGGCGTCCGTGAGGACGATGAGGTCCGTTTGATGACGGCCAGGATACCCATCAATATCACCGAGCCGGACGATTGAAATTTTTCTAATCCAAAGACACAAAACAGGGGGGCGACTTTATCGCTCCCCTGTCCTGTTTCGAGGGGGAGAAACATGAAACTGAAAAACAAGGGATGGATTCCGGCGCTGCTGCTTTGCTCCAGTCTCGGCCTGAGCGCCTGCGGAGGCGGCGGTGGGTCCGCGGCTGAAGAGCCGGCGATTCCGGGCGACGGGCCCGCCGACGGCGGCGGGGCAGGCGGCGGGGGCAGCGCGGAGCCGCTCGTTCCGGTGGCCGACGGCTACGGCTGGCTCGGCAATACGCGCCTTCAGGTGTTCGGACCCACGGGGCTTCTGGCCAACGACCCGGCGGGGGCCGTCCTTGCCTCCGCGGACAGCTCGACGCTTCTGGGCGGAGCGGTCTCGGTGGAGCTTGCCACCGGCGCCTTCATCTACGATCCTCCGGCGGGCCGGCAGGATACGGAGGACAGTTTCCGCTATCGTCTTGCCGGCGGCCTGGAGGCGGTCGTCAGTATCGCCCTTGCCGATCGTATCTGGTATGTGCGCAACAACGACGAGGGGGGAGAAAGTCTCGGTACAGACCGTTCTCCCTTTTTGACCCTTGCCGAGGCGGAGGCCGCCTCCGAACCGGGGGAGACGATCTTCGTGTTTGCCGGCGCCCGCACATCCCTGGGAATGGATCGCGGTATTGCCCTCAAGCCGGGCCAGAAGCTCATGGGCGAAGGGGTGGGGCTGACGATCAACGGCATTCCCGTCATCGGCTCTCTGCCGTTTCCCGTGCTGACAAACGCCGCTCTGGGGGCAGGCGCGGGGAACAGCCCCGTGGTGACGCTCTCGACGGGCAACGAGGTGGCCGGGTTCATCATCGAGCCCGCGTTCAACGAGGGCATTCTTGCGAACGGCGGCAGCGGTCACCGCATCCGCGATAACCGCCTCCAGAATTTCGCGCTCCAGGGGCGTGAAGGCATCCGGCTGCTCGCCGTCACCGGAGAAAACGCCGTCACCGACAACAGGATTGTCGGCGCTCTTCGTGACGGCATCAAGCTCAGCAATCTGGAGAATCAGGCGGGGGATGGGGTTCCTGCGACGGACGTGACGGGTTCGGTGCTGATCAATCTCAACACCATCCAGAATTCGGCGCAGAGCGGCATCTCGGTCCGGCTGGGCGGGACGGCGGCCACCCGGATGAAGCTGGATATCCTGACCAACAACCTCAGCGACTCGGGCACGTCCGGACTCTTTGAGGGCATCGATCTCGACAGTTCGGGAGCTGCGCAGGTTTCGGCCGTGGTGTCCCGCAACAGCGTACGCACCAGCAGCGACGAGGCGATGGAAATGACCTCGGCGGACGCCTCGACCATCCGCGCCCTGGTGGCCAACGGGGCGCTCTCGGACAGCGGCGGTCTTTCCGACGGTCTCTTCACCAGTGCAGCCGTCGGGGCGGTAGAGGGGTTTTGCCTGGAGCTCATCAACAATTCCAACGCAACGCTATCGACTGGTTTCCGTGTCGAAAACAATGCCGGCGGCGCCGTCATCTTCGGGTTCTTCGAAGATCTCAATGACTCGCAGGCCAACACCGCCGGGAACTTTACCCCCGTCGCCGAAGGGGGTTGCAATGTCGTCCTCAACGGCCCGGGGCTTTTCGAGAGCAATTGCGCCATCTGCCATCGCGGCAACGGCATGGGCCGGGGCAACCTCGGTCCGGACATCACCAACCAGACTCTGGATCGATTGAATTTCGCCCTTGAGAATATTTTCAATATGGAAGACATCCGCCTGACGGATCCGGAAAGGCAGGCCATCATCGATGCGCTTCAGGCCCCTTGAAATCCCGCGCAAAAACGCTGAGCGGACAAAGACCCCGGACGGATGTTCCGGGGTCTTTTTTATCCGCAAATCGCCCGGGCGGGGCGAACGTAGCCGCTGTTGTCGCAGCAACATCGAAGGCGACGCCGCTTTTAGAGACTTTGTACGCTTTCGCCCAGCAAATACAAGGGGTTGAAGTTGGCATAAATTCTGGTTCAGACATGAAGCGGCAAGGAACTGCAAAGGCGTACATGGTAAGCTGAGCGGTGTATAAGACTATCCTGACAGCAGCCGATTCAACCAATCCGGAGGCCAAAGCGATGCGTACCGACAAACTGACCAGCAAATTCCAGATGGCCCTGGCCGAGGCCCAGAGCCTGGCCGTGGGCCGGGATCACCAGATGATCGAGCCGGTGCACCTGATGAGCGCCCTGCTCGATCAGGAGGGCGGCACCGCCCGGCCTCTGCTCATGAAAGTCGGCGTCAACCTCAATCTGCTGCGCTCCCGCCTGGGCGAGGCCCTGGATCGCCTGCCCAGGGTGGAGGGCACGGGCGGCCAGCTCTACGCCTCCGGCGAACTCTCCCGCCTGCTCAATCAGACGGACAAGCTGGCCCAGCAGCGCAAGGATCAGTACATCTCCAGCGAACTCTTCCTGCTGGCCGCCGTGGAGGACAAGGGCTCCCTGGGCGAGCTGCTTCGCGCCGCAGGCACCACCCGCGAGGCTCTGGAGAAAGCCATCGAGACCCTGCGCGGCGGCCAGAAGGTGGACGACCCGGGTGCCGAGGACCAGCGCCAGGCGCTGGAGAAATACTGCATCGATCTCACGGCGAGGGCCGAGCAGGGCAAGCTCGACCCCGTCATCGGCCGGGACGACGAGATCCGCCGCACCATCCAGGTGCTCCAGCGCCGCACCAAGAACAACCCCGTGCTCATCGGAGAGCCCGGCGTGGGCAAGACCGCCATCGTGGAGGGGCTGGCCCAGCGCATCATCAACCGGGAGGTGCCCGAGGGGCTCAAGGGCAAGCGTCTGCTGGCCCTGGACATGGGATCGCTCATCGCGGGGGCCAAGTATCGCGGCGAGTTCGAGGAGCGCCTCAAGGCGGTGCTCAGGGAGCTTTCCCAGCAGGAAGGGCAGATCGTGCTCTTCATCGACGAGCTGCACACCATGGTGGGCGCCGGCAAGGCCGAAGGCTCCATGGACGCGGGCAACATGCTCAAGCCCGCCCTGGCCCGGGGAGAGCTGCACTGCGTGGGGGCCACCACCCTGGATGAGTACCGCAAGTACGTGGAGAAGGACGCGGCCCTGGAGCGCCGCTTCCAGAAGGTCTTCGTGGGCGAGCCCAGCGTGGAGGATACCATCGCCATCCTGCGGGGCCTCAAGGAGCGCTACGAGGTGCATCACGGCGTGGAGATCACCGACCCCGCCCTGGTGGCCGCCGCCACCCTCTCCCACCGCTACATCAGCGATCGCCAGCTGCCGGACAAGGCCATCGATCTCATGGACGAGGCCGCATCCAAGTTGCGCATGGAGATCGACTCCCTGCCCGAGGAGATGGACCGCCTCAGCCGCCGGCTTGTGCAGCTCAAGATCGAGCGCGAGGCCGTCAAGAAGGAGTCGGACCCGGCCTCCGTGGAGCGCCGCAGGAAGCTGGAGGAGGAGATCGCCCTGCACGAGCAGGAGTACGCCGATCTGGAAGAGGTCTGGAAGGCCGAGAAGGCGGCCCTTCAGGGCACCGCCCAGATCAAGGAGGAGCTGGAGCGGCTGCGCCTGGAGATGGACGCCGCCCGGCGCGCCTCCGATCTGGAGCGCCTGGCCGAGCTGCAGTACGGCCGCATCCCCGAGCTGGAAAAAGCCATGAAACAGGCCCGGGACATGGAGCAGCAGGGCTTTAAGCTGCTGAGCAACCGGGTCACCGGCGAGGAGATCGCCGAGGTGGTCTCCAAGTGGACGGGCATCCCCGTCTCCAAGATGCTCGAAGGGGAGCGGGAGAAGCTGCTCAGGATGGAGGAGATGCTGCACCGCCGGGTGGTGGGGCAGCAGGAGGCCGTGGTGGCCGTGGCCGACGCCATCCGCCGCAGCCGGGCGGGGCTCTCCGACCCGAGTCGTCCCAACGGCTCCTTCCTGTTCCTGGGGCCCACGGGGGTGGGCAAGACCGAGCTGTGCAAGGCCCTGGCCGAGTTCCTCTTCGACACCGAGGAGTCCATGGTGCGCCTGGACATGTCCGAGTTCATGGAGAAGCACTCGGTGGCCCGGCTCATCGGCGCCCCTCCCGGCTACGTGGGCTATGACGAGGGGGGTTATCTCACCGAGGCGGTGCGCCGCAGGCCCTATTCGGTCATCCTGCTCGACGAGGTGGAGAAGGCCCACCCCGACGTGTTCGGCGTGCTCTTGCAGGTGCTCGACGACGGACGGCTCACCGACGGCCAGGGACGCACCGTGGACTTCCGCAACGCCGTGGTGGTCATGACCTCCAATCTGGGCTCCCAGCGCATCCAGGAACTCTCGGGGGAGGAGAATTACGACCGCATGAAATCCGAGGTGATGGAGGTGGTCGGCCGACACTTCCGGCCCGAGTTCGTCAACCGCCTGGACGAGATCGTCGTCTTCCATCCCCTGGATCGCGAGCAGATCCGCGCCATCGCCGACATCCAGATCGGCCGCCTGCGCAAGCGTCTTCAGGGCCGGGAGCTGGAGCTGGAGCTCAGCGACGCCGTTCTGGATCGTCTGGGCGAGGCGGGATTCGACCCCGTCTACGGCGCCAGGCCCCTGCGCCGCGCCATCCAGCATCAGCTGGAAAATCCCCTGGCCCAGGAAATCCTCGCCGGACGCTACCTGCCCGGCGACTGCATCCGGGTGGATCTGAAGGACGGGACCCTGAGCTTCTCCGCCATCGCCAAGGCCGAGCCCATGGACTGACCGCGGGCGCATTCCGGGCGGGTTCTGCCGCGGCAGGCCCGCCCGGAAAAAAACCGGTTGACGCAACTAGACGACCGGTCTATTTTTTCGACATGGAAAAGAAAGACACCAAAGCCGAGATCATCGCCGCCGGCACCGAGCTCATCGCCCTGCAGGGGTACAACGCCACGGGCATCGACGCGGTGCTGAAGAAGGTGGGGGTGCCCAAGGGGTCCTTCTATCACTACTTCGGCAGCAAGGAGGAGTTCGGTCTGGCGGTCATCGCCCACTTCGCCCTTCATTACGACCTCAAGCTCCAGGCCTTCCTCCGCAACGAGGACTTCTCCCCCTTAAGCCGCATCCGCAACTACCTGGAGAACGGGCAGGCCCACCTCTGTCAGCACCGATTCAGCAAGGGTTGCCTCATCGGCAACCTGGGCCAGGAGCTGGCCGATCAGAACGAACGCTTCCGCGCCCGGCTCGACGGGATCTTCCAGGGCTGGAAGCAGCAGTTCGCCGCCTGCCTCCGGGAGGCCCAGCAGGCAGGGGAACTCTCCTCCGACCTGGCCCCGGCGGTCCTGGCGGGTTTCATCCTCTCGGGCTGGGAGGGGGCCATCCTCCGGGCCAAGGTGATGAAGTCCCCCCAGCCCCTGCAGGATTTCATCGATACCCTCTTTACCGCCGTGCTGCGCAAGTAGACATTTTTTTTGACCCGAAACTAGACGACCGGTCTAATACCGGCCGTCCCAATCCAAAGGAGCATCGCATGAGAGTCGTCGCGTTCAACGGCAGTCCCAACAAGGAAGGCAATACCTACCAGGCGCTGAAGATGGTGACCGCAGAGCTTGAAAACGCGGACATCGAAACCGAGATCGTGCAGGTGGGCAGCCAGGCCATCCGGGGCTGCGTGGCCTGTTACCAGTGCGTCAAGAACAGGAACGAGCAGTGCGTGCTGCCCGGCGAGCCCGTCAACGACTGGATCCAGAAGATGAAGCAGGCCGACGGCATCCTGCTGGGCTCCCCGGTGCACTTTGCGGCCATCGGCGGCACCATGAAATCCTTCCTGGATCGCGCCTTCTTCGTCACCGGCGTCAACAACGCCATGCTCCGCCACAAGGTGGGGGCCTCCGTGGTCGCGGTGCGCCGCTCGGGCGGCCTGCCCACCTTCGATCAGCTCAACAACTTCCTGACCTATGCCGAGATGCTGATGCCGACCTCCAACTACTGGAACGTCATTCACGGACGCGCCCCCGGCGAGGTCACCCAGGATGTCGAGGGCGTGCAGATCATGCGGGTGCTGGGCAAGAACATGGCCTGGCTCATGAAGCTGGTCGAGCACGGCAAGGGGGCCGTCACCCCGCCGGAGCATGAGGCCAAGACCTTCTTCAGCTTCATCCACTGAAGAAGCCCTTCGCCCGGTAGAAAACGAAAAGCCCGCCATCGGCGGGCTTTTTACGTTTCAGGAGGGCTCGCAGTCGATCGGGCGAGGATCGAGAATGACAAGCCGCAGGGGTGATAGGATGAGAAGGGGCAGTTGTCAGCCGAGATCGGCTCGGTATGGCCCTTTCTTGAAGGAGAATTCACATGAGCAAGCCTGCGAAGAATACGATCTGCCTTTGGTACGACGGCGACGCCGAGGACGCAGCGCGCTTTTACGCCGCGACCTTCCCCGATTCCTCCGTCGACGCGGTCTATCGCGCCCCGGCGGACTACCCCGCCGGTCGCCAGGGGGATGTGCTCACGGTCAGCTTCACCCTCATGGGCATCCCCTGCCTCGGCCTCAACGGCGGCCCCGCATTCAGGCACAACGAATCCTTTTCCTTTCAGATCGCCACCGAAGATCAGGCCGAGACCGACCGTTACTGGAACGCGATCGTCGGTAACGGAGGCCAGGAGAGTGAGTGCGGCTGGTGCAAGGACCGATGGGGCCTGTCCTGGCAGATCACGCCCATCGCCCTGACGCAGGCCATCACCGACCCCGATCCGGCCGCCGCCAAGCGCGCCTTCGAGGCGATGATGGAGATGGGCAAGATCGACATCGCCACCATCGAGGCGGCGCGGCGGGGCTGAGCCTGCATCCCGAAAGTCTGAGGTCGGCCAGGGATAGCGGCCCATCATCAGGGATGAAACAGCAAAGGCGGCCGATGGGCCGCCTTTTGAGTGAAGCAATCTCTTTCCGGAACTCCCCGGCGCCGATTCCGAACCGCGCCCTCGGTCAACGAAGCCCCAGAACTCCCTTCAGGCTTTTTTCCACTTCCGACATCTCCTGCGCCGTCAGGCTGGTGAGAGGGCCGTCGCCGAAACGGTCGAGGTCGAGGGCGCGGGGCCGGTCGACCACGACCTGGCAGGATTTCAGCAGCCTGTCGCGGGGTTCGATGGTGATGCGCCAGCGCTTGTAGCCGGGATAGACGCGCGTGGTCAGCGGCAGGATGACGACCATGGGCGTGCCGGCGGCGGTGAGGGCATCGTCCTGGATGACGAGCACCGGTCGGATCTTGGAAACCTCGCGTCCACGGCCGGGATTCAGGTTGGCCACCCAGATCTCGCCGCGGCGCTTCACTTCCACCACCTCTCTTCATCCCCTCCGGACTCACCCGGCTTGCGCCCCTCGGCCCTGTCCAGGGCCTCGTTGTCGGCATCCTGGAAATTCCCGGCGATATCGAGCGCTTCAAGGCGCAGGGACTCGTCGGCATAGGCGGCCTTGGCCTCGGCGACGAGCTCGGCCATGAAACGCTCGCGCTCGCGGCGGGCAAGATAATCGGTGATGGCCTGACGGGCGACCTCGGAGCGGGGAAGGCCCTCGCGTTGGGCTTCCTCATCGAGACGATGGTCGAGGTCTTCGGGAAGTCGCAGGCTAAGTGCGGGCATGGTCACCTCCTGTGTGCAGATTGTATTACAAGATGTAATGCGATCTGTCTGCATTGTCAATGCCGCGCCCGGCAGTTAGAGCGGGCAATTTATGGTTGCGGCATCGGAGGGCATTTTCCCGGCTCGGCCGCCGGATTAAAGGTTTTTCGTTCTTGGGGAGGATTTTTCCCCTGAAAAGGGACCTCTAAGGGTGAAAATAGGGGATGAAATGGCAGGTTTTTACTTTTTTATCGTACATTTGGTCTGGTCCAACCCCGAACCAACACCCGCAGGCTAATTGGTCCTGGTTCGTCCAGGCAAAGACCGGACCCGCCGCAGCCAGCAGGAACGCCGACATGACTAGCAATGCT
>Ga0214472_10006257_pt1 | contig 12477 bp, 15 predicted proteins | sample RVTome_6_FD_207662 | JGI IMG/M metagenome (GOLD analysis project Ga0214472, IMG submission 207662) | Soil microbial communities from uranium-contaminated site in the Upper Colorado River Basin, Wyoming, United States - RVT140D175 | ecosystem: Environmental > Terrestrial > Soil > Contaminated >... | reverse complement strand
GCCGAGGTGGCCGACATGGTGTGGTGCGAGACCGGCACGCCGGACCTGGAGTTCGCGCGCAGGTTCGCCGAGGGCATCCGCAGGAAGTACCCCGGCAAGATGCTCGCCTACAACTGCTCGCCTTCGTTCAACTGGAAGAGAAACCTGGACGACGCCACGATCGCCGGGTTCCAGCGCGAGCTGGGCGCGATGGGCTACAAGTTCCAGTTCATCACGCTCGCGGGCTTCCACTCGCTCAACTATTCGATGTTCGAGCTGGCGCACGGCTACGCGCGCAACGACATGACCGCCTTCGTCGAGCTGCAGCAGAAGGAGTTCGCCGCCGCCGAGAAAGGCTTCAGCGCGGTGAAGCACCAGCGCGAGGTCGGCACCGGCTACTTCGACGAGGTCACGCAGGTGGTCACGGGCGGCCAAGCCTCGACCACGGCGCTGCACGGCTCGACCGAGGACGAGCAATTCTTCGACGAGCGCGCAGAGCGCGCCGGCGAGGATCGGGCGGCGAAGAAAAAGCGCGCTGCGCTCGCCTGAGCACGGGGCATGCGGCGCGGCCCGATCCCCGCGCCGCGCCTCCCGAACCATGACCGCCGGCCGCATCGCCACCATCGCACCGCTTTCCGCGGGGATCGCCGAGCGCGGCCAGAGCGCGGCGGCGATCGCGCACGCCATTTTGTCCGGCTTCGACCGGCATTTCCGGCTGTTCCGCGAAGCGGCAGCGCGCGCGCGCACGCTCTTCGAGCACGCCGACTGGAGCGCGATGCGCGAGCTGTCGCGCGAGCGCATCACGATGTACGACAGGCGCGTCGAGGAGGCCGTCACGGGGATCCTCTCGGCTTTTCCTCAGGCCGAGACCGACGAGTCGCTGTGGCCCGCGATCAAGCTCGCCTACATCGGCCTGTTGCACGAGCACAAGCAGCCCGAATGCGCCGAGACCTTCTACAACTCGGTGGCCTGCCAGGTGCTGCACCGGCGCTACTACCGCAACGAGTTCATCTTCTGGCGCCCGGCGGTGGCCACCGAGCACCTCGACGGCGACCAGCCGACCTATCTCAGCTTCTACCCGCGCGGCGGCCGGGCGAGCCTGCGCGCGACGTTGCGGCGCATCGCCACCGATCTCGCCCAGGCGATGCGCTACGAGGACCTCGAGCGCGACCTGCGCTCGCTGCTGCGCGCGCTGCGCGCGCACTTCCCGCGGCCCGCGCGCGGCCACTCGAACCTGCAGATCCAGGTGCTGCGCGAGCTGTTCTTTCGCAACAAGGCCGCCTACATCGTCGGCAAGGTGATCAACGGCCACCGCGAGACGCCCTTCGCCGTGCCGCTGCTGGTGAACGAGCGCCGCGAGCTGTACGTGGACGCGCTGCTGCTCGAGTCCGACGCCCTGCAGATCCTGTTTTCGTTCGCGCGCGCCTACTTCCTGGTCGACATGGAGGTGCCGGCGGCCTACGTCTCGTTCCTGCGCACGCTCATGCCGCGCAAGCCCCGCGCCGAGCTCTACACGTCGGTGGGCCTGCAAAAGCAGGGCAAGACGCTCTTCTACCGCGACCTGCACTACCACCTGAAGCACTCGTCGGACAACTTCGCCGCCGCGCCCGGCATCAAGGGCATGGTGATGCTGGTATTCACCCTGCCCTCGTTTCCCTACGTGTTCAAGGTGATCCGCGACCGTTTCGCGCCGCCCAAGGAGATGGATCGCCAGACGGTCAAGGACAAGTACCAGCTGGTGAAGATGCACGACCGGGTCGGGCGCATGGCGGACACGCTGGAGTACTCGCTCGTCGCGCTGCCGCTCGAGCGCTTCGAGCCGCAGCTGCTCGATGAGCTCAAAAGCGAGGCCGCATCGTCGGTCGAATTCGAGGGCAACCAGATCGTCATCAAGCACATGTACATCGAGCGCCGCATGACGCCGCTCAACCTCTACCTCGAGGAGGCGCGGCGCGAGGGCGACGAGGCGCGCGTGCGCAACGTGCTGCTCGATTACGGCAACGCGATCAAGGAGCTCGCCGGCGCCGACATCTTCCCCGGCGACATGCTGCTCAAGAACTTCGGCGTCACGCGCCACAACCGCGCCGTGTTCTACGACTACGACGAGATCGCGCCGATGGCCGAGTGCAATTTCCGCCGCATCCCCGAGCCGCGCGGCATCGAGGACGAGGTGGCGGCCGAGCCCTGGTACTCGATCGGGCCGCACGACGTCTTTCCGGAGCAGTTCGAGCGCTTCCTGGTGGCCGACCCGCGCATGCGCGCGATCTTCCTCGAGGCGCACCGCGAACTCACCGACCCGGCCTTCTGGCGCGCCAAGCAGCTGCGCATCGCGAAGGGCGAGCAGGAGGACGTGTTTCCGTACCCGGAGGCGATTCGCTTCCGGCGCTGACGAAGCGGCCGGCGGCCCGCTCCAGCGACCAGGGTCTTACGCGGGCGGACCGCTCGTACGTCGGTCTGTCCGTCATCGCGGAGCGCTAGCTCCCCGGGTCCGGGACGACGATCTTCGAATCTTCTCTATTGCCCCATTCTCCCCACGATGCCACATAGTTTCGGACACGCGGATAGCCCAGGGACTTCAGGGCGAGGAACGTACTGGCCGAGCGGTAGCCGCCTTGACAGAAAGGGATGATGGTCTTGTCCGGCGTCGCACCTCTGGCGACGTAGAGATCGCGGATTTCATCCGCCGGCCGAAACGCGCCCTTGTCATCCAGGTGATCGCGCCAGAAGATGTGCACGGCACCCGGAACGGTTCCAGCGCGCCGGGCTCGCCTCTCCGTGCCCCGATACTCGGACTCGCGCCTGACATCAACAACGATCGACTGCTCGTCATCGATCGCGCGCTGGACATCGAACCGGGTTGCCAGCAGATCGAGATTCGGCGTTCCCTTGAACGGGGGCAGCGCCGGCGGCGCTTTTGCCGGATCCGATGGCGGCGGTGCTTCCGTCAGGCGAACGAGCGGCTTGCCCGACGCGCTCCACGCCTGCGTCCCGCCGTCGAGGAGCCTGACGTCCGGGTGACCCAGAACCGCAAGGAGCCAGACCGCCCGCGCCGCCCGCTCGCCGGACTCATGGTCGTAGATCACTACCGGCCTATCCAGCAACACGCCGCGGGCCCCGAACAGAGTTCGAAAGATCGGCAGGAAGGCATTCAGCGGGGCATCCGAGGAATCGTTCAGGCTGACGCCGTAGATATCCAGATGCTTGCTGCCCTCGATGTGGCCGAGCGAAAAATCCTCCGCCGGGCGCAGGTCGATCAGGGTTACCGCCCCCAGTCGCTCGCCCAGCTCGCGCGAATCGATCAGATATCTTCGGTCCGGAAAATCATCGATCGGCATGCGGATGACTCCGATATAGAGAATGTCCATGTCCTCGTTGAAGCGACCTAACGAAAGATCAGGCGACGTCGTTCGGCGCGGCAGGAGGCGGCGGAACCTCGCGATACATCGGCTGGTTTTCCGACAGGTCGAGCCAGCCCTTGATGATCCGGTAGATGATCCACAGCGTGTTGGCCAAGGCCACCAGCATGCCGAGAAAGATGATCCACGTGAGCCCCGCGAGCGCGTACCACAGCAGCGCGAACCAGAACGTGCGGATCTGCCAGCGGAAGTGCGACTCGAGCCAGGTGCCGCGCACGTCGTCGAGCTTGACGTAATTCAGGATCAGCGCGACGAGCGCGCTCACCCCCAGAAGGAAGAACCCCGCCTGCAGCGCGTACACGATCGTGGTGATCGTCTTCAGGCGTTCCTCGCGCGTGCGTACCGGTTCCATCGTCATCGTCCTCCGAGCAGCGTTTCGGGGCCGAACTTCGCGCCGCGCACCGCGACGCGCTTGGCGCGCGAAGTTGCGCCCGCCTCGATCGAGACGTCGCGCCGCGCGGTGCCGAGCCGCTCGGCGAGGAATTCGACCAGGCAGGCATTCGCCTCGCCCTCCGCGGCGCGTGCGGCGAGCCGGATCTTCAAGCGCTCGCCGTGCAGCCCCGCGACTTCGGTGCGCGAGGCGCCGGGCTGCACGTGCACCTCGATCAGCACGCGCTCGCCCGCCCGGCGAAACCACGGCGCGTTCAGCCGACCCCCCCGATCCACGCGCGCAGATGCCCGAGCGGGATCAGCAGCACCTGCAGCGCGATCAGCAGAAAGAGCGGCGAGAGGTCGATGTTCGCGATCGGCGGAATCAGGCGCCGGAACGGCCGCAGGAACGGGCGCGTGAGCGCGTCGAACACCGGCGCCACGGGCGGGTACTGCCCCACCCAGGACAGGATCGCCTGCACGATCACCGCGAAGACGAGGATGTAGACCGAATAGCGCAGCAGGTCGACGAAGGCGAGCGCCGCGAGCGCCGCAAGGGCGCTGCCGACCGCCGCGCCGAGCTCCGCACCGCGCAGCGACAGCAGAAGATACATGCCCATCCCCTGCACCAGCCACGCCGCGATCCACGTGGCGAGGTCGAGCCCGGAGAGCGGCGGCACGATGCGCCGCGCCGGGCGCACGATCCAGTCGGTGGCGAGGATCACGAACTCGCCCACCTGGCTGCGAAACGGCACCCGCAGCCACTGGAAATGAAAGCGTGCGAGCAGCAGGAACACCAGGATCGCGACCGCGGTGTCGATCAGGAATTCGGCGATTTGTCCGAACATGGGCTCAGGCGCGGCGCGGCCGCGGGGCTCGCAAACCCCGATTGTCGCAAAGAATGCTCACTGGCCGTCCTTGCCGAGATCTTCGCCCAACTCGGCGCCGCGCCGGCTGGCGGCCTCGAGCGCGCGATAGAAGCGCGCCGCGAGCTGCTCCTGCTCGAACACCTTGAGCGCCGCCTCGGTGGTGCCGCCCTTCGAGGTGACCCGCTCGCGCAGCGTGCCGGGCGCTTCGCCGCTTTGCGCCGCGAGCCTGGCCGCGCCGAGCACCGTGCGAAGCGCGAGCTGGCGCGCGACGCCGGGCGCGAGGCCGAGTTTCTCCCCGGATGCGGCGAGCTGCTCGATGAACCAGAACACGTAGGCCGGCCCGCTGCCCGAGACCGCGGTCACCGCATCGAGCAGCGCCTCGCGGTCCAGCCAGACGAACTCGCCGACCGCGCCGAGAATGGTTTCGGCGCGCTTGCGCTCCTCGGCACTCACGGCAGGCAGCGCGTAGAGCGCGGCCACGCCCTCGCCGATCAGCGCCGGGGTGTTCGGCATGCAGCGCACCATGCGGTCGTGGCCGCCGAGCCAGCGCGACAGATCGGCGAGCCGCAGGCCCGCCGCGATGCTGATCACCAGCTTGCCGGAGACATCGGCCGCCAGCGAGGCGAGCGCGGCCTTCATGTCCTGCGGCTTGACCGCGAGCAGCAGCGTATCAGCCTGGTGCGTCGCCGCGTCGGGCGAGGTGCTCACGCGCACCTTGTGCTGCGCGGCGAGCTTCTCGCGCGCCGCGTCGCTCACCTCGATCACCGAGAGCGCGCTGCGCTCGAAGCCGCGCGCGATCAGCCCGCCGATCAGCGCATTGGCCATGTTGCCGCCGCCGAGAAACGCGATTTTCACGCCGCGCTCTTTTCTTTGCGGCGCTCGCCGAAGATCGCGGTGCCCACGCGCACCATGGTCGCGCCCTCGGCGATCGCCGACTCGAGATCGCCCGACATGCCCATCGAGAGCGTATCGAGCACGAGGCCCTGCGCGCGCAGCCGCTCGAGCAGTTCGCGCAGCGAGCGAAACCGCGCTCGCTGCAGGCTCTGGTCATCGCTTGGTTCGGGCACCGTCATCAGCCCGCGCAGCCGCAGGCGCGGCAGGCGCGCCACTGCGTGCGCCAAAGCCTCGACGCCCTCCGGGGAGACGCCGGATTTCGAGGCCTCGCCCGAGACGTTCACCTGAACCAGGACTTCGAGCGGCGCGAGCGGCGCCGGGCGCTGATCCGAGAGGCGCCGCGCGATCTTCACGCGCTCGACGCTGTGTACCCATGCGAAGCGCTCGGCCACGGCGCGCGTCTTGTTGCTCTGCAGGGGCCCGATGAAATGCCATTCGAGCGCGCCGGCGTGCGCCTTGCCGAGCCGTTCGGCCACCGCCTGCATCTTCTCGAGCGCCTCCCGGGCGTAGTTCTCGCCGAAGGCATTCTGCCCGGCGCGCGCGGCATCGGCCACCGCGGCCGCGCCGTGCGCTTTCGACACCGCCAGCAGGGCGATCGCCGCCGGATCGCGCCCGGCGCGCGCCGCGGCGGCAGAAATGCGCATTTTTACACCTTGCAAATTGTCGACGAGTGACGCCATAATTCACTGAATATGCGGAGGTTTCCTCTCACGCTGGATCGCCTCGGAGGATTGTAATGGATCTCACCGAACTGCTTGCCTTTGTGGTCAAGAACAAAGCGTCCGACCTGCATCTGTCCTCCGGCCTGCCCCCCATGATCCGCGTGCACGGCGACGTTCGCCGCATCAACGTGCCATCGCTCGAGCACCAGCAGGTGCACGCGATGATCTACGACATCATGAACGACGGGCAGAGGAAGTTCTACGAGGAAAACCTCGAGTGCGACTTCTCGTTCGCAGTGCCGAACCTGGCGCGCTTCCGGGTCAACGCCTTCGTGCAGCAGCGCGGCGCGGCCGCCGTGCTGCGGACCATTCCGACCAAGGTGCTCTCGCTCGAGGAGCTCAAGGCGCCCAAGATCTTCACCGAGATCTCGGACCAGCCGCGCGGCATCGTGCTGGTGACCGGGCCGACCGGCTCGGGCAAGAGCACCACGCTTGCGGCCATGGTGAACCACATCAACGATAACGAGCACGGCCACATCCTCACCATCGAGGACCCGATCGAGTTCGTGCACGAGTCGAAGAAGTGCCTGATCAACCAGCGCGAGGTCGGTCCGCACACCCTGTCGTTCGCCAACGCGCTGCGCTCGGCGCTGCGCGAGGACCCGGACGTGATCCTGGTGGGCGAGATGCGCGACCTGGAGACCATTCGCCTCGCGCTCACGGGCGCGGAGACCGGCCACCTGGTGTTCGGCACGCTGCACACCTCGTCGGCGGCGAAGACCATCGACCGCATCGTCGACGTGTTCCCGGCGGCCGAGAAGGAAATGGTGCGCGCGATGCTCTCGGAGTCGATCCGCGCGGTCATCGCGCAGACGCTCCTGAAGACCAAGGACGGCTCCGGGCGCATCGCGGCGCACGAGATCATGATCGGCACCCCCGCCATCCGCAACCTGATCCGCGAGAACAAGATCGCGCAGATGTACTCGTCGATCCAGACCGGGCGCCAGCTGGGCATGCAGACCCTCGACCAGAACCTGCAGGAGCTGGTGCAGCGCAACCTGATCTCGGGGGCCGAGGCCCGCGGCAAGGCGGCGAACAAGGATCTGTTCTCGGGCTGACGCCACGGCGCGCCGGGACGCGCTAAGCTAGCAGGGGATTCGGAAACAGGAGCAACCGAATGGAACGCGAACAGGCAACGAAATTCATGTACGACCTTCTGCGCGCCCTGGTGGCGAAGAGGGGCTCGGACCTGTTCATCACCACGGGTTATCCGCCGGCGATGAAGATCGACAGCAGGATGACCCCGGTGTCGCAGCAGGCGCTCACCCCGCAGCACACCTCGATGCTGGCGCGATCGATCATGAACGACCGCCAGGCGGCCGAGTTCGAGGCCTCCAAGGAGTGCAACTTCGCGATTTCCCCTTCGGGCATCGGGCGTTTTCGCGTCAACGCGTTCGTCACGCAGGGCAACGTCGGCGTCGTGCTGCGCGTGATCAACACTGTGATCCCGACCTTCGAGGACCTCAGGCTGCCGGCGGTGCTCAAGGACGTAGCGCTGACCAAGCGCGGCATGGTGCTACTGGTAGGCGCTACCGGCTCGGGCAAGTCGACCACGCTCGCCGCGATGGTCGACTACCGCAACGTCAACAGCCACGGGCACATCATCACCATCGAGGATCCGGTCGAGTACGTGCACCAGCACAAGAACTGCATGATCACGCACCGCGAGGTGGGCGTGGACACCGAATCCTGGGAGATGGCGCTCAAGAACACCCTGCGCCAGGCGCCCGACGTGATCCTGATCGGCGAGATCCGCGACCGGGAGACGATGGAGCACATGGTGGCGTTCTCCGAAACCGGCCACCTGGCGATGGGCACGCTGCACGCCAACAATTCGAACCAGGCGCTCGACCGCATCATCAACTTCTTCCCCGAGGAGCGGCGCCAGCAGCTGTTGATGGACCTGTCGCTCAACCTGAAGGGCATCATCTCGCAGCGGCTCATTCCGCTGCGCGAGGGCAAGGGCCGCTGCGCGGCGGTCGAGATGTTGCTCAACTCGCCGCTGATTTCCGACCTGATCTTCAAGGGCGAGGTGCACGAGATCAAGGAGATCATGAAGAAGTCCAGAGAGCTCGGCATGCAGACCTTCGACCAGGCGCTGTTCGACCTGTACGAGGCCGGGCGCATCAGCTACGAGGACGCGCTGCGCTTTGCCGATTCCACCAATGAGGTGCGCCTGCAAATCAAGCTGCACGGCAGGGAAGCCAAGGACCGCGACCTCAACAAGGGCATCGAGCACCTGGACATCGTCTGAGGCACGCGGCGCGCCGCCGCGGCGCGCCGCCGCCCCGGGCGCGCCGCATGCTCGACGCCACCTGGATCGCCAGCGCGCTCGGCCTGGGCGCAGGCGCCCTCGCCACTTATCTCGTTGCCAAGCGGGCGCTGCCGCGCCTGGTGCTGCGCTCGCGCGACAGCCTGCGGGCGGTGCGCTTCGCTTTGGCGGGCGCGATCATCGCGCTGCTGCCGGCGCTGCTGCTCGCGCTCGTGGTCGGCAGCACGCTTGGCGGCAGCTGGGGCGGCGCGCTCACCCGCGGGCTCGGCCTGGGCAGCGCGGGCGCCCCGCTCGGGCTCGCGATCGGGGTTGCGCTGGTATTTGCCGGCATCGTCCTTGGCGCCACCTTTGCAGGCGTGTACATCGCCAGGGCGATCGCTCAGGCGCATCCCTAGGCGGCACCCAACCACCAAGGAGGACCGCATGGAACCCATCGCTGTCGTCAGCGTCATCGTGCTGCTGGAGTATTTCGGCTTCGGCGTGCTCACCGCGGCCGCGCGCGCCAAGGCCGGCATCGCCGCGCCGGCCACCGTGGGCGAACCGAACTTCGAGCGTCATTTCCGCGTGCAGCAGAACACGCTCGAGCAGCTGATCATCTTCCTGCCGGCGCTGTGGCTGTTCGGCACCTACGTGCACCCGCTGTGGGGCGCGGCGCTCGGACTGGTGTTCGTCGTCGGGCGCCTCATGTACTACCGCGGCTATGTCGCCGATCCGGTGCGGCGCGGGCGCGGCTTCGTGCTCGGCGAAGCGGCGCAGGGCATCCTGCTCGCCGGCGGCCTGATCGGCGCGATCGTGTCCTGGGCCGGGCGCTGAGAAGCGCGCGATGCGCAACAAAATCGCGATCGTCACCGGCGGCAGCCGCGGCATCGGCGCTGCCACGGCGCGCCTCGCCGCCGAGCGCGGCTACGCGGTGTGCGTGAACTACCGCGCGAACCGCGCCGCCGCCGAGGCCGTGGTCGGCGAGATCGAGGGCGCGGGCGGTCGCGCGATCGCGGTGGGCGCCGATGTCGGCACGGAAAGCGACGTGCTGCGCCTGTTCGAGACTGTCGATCGGAACTTCGGCCCGCTCACTGCACTGGTGAACAATGCCGGCATCCTCGAGCGCCAGGCGCGGCTCGAGGAGATCGACGCGGCGCGGCTGGCGCGGGTGTTCGCCGCCAACGTGACCGGGTCGTTCCTGTGCGCGCGCGAGGCGGTGCGACGCATGTCGACCCGGCACGGCGGCGCGGGCGGGGCGATCGTCAACGTCTCGTCGCGCGCGGCGGTGCTCGGCTCGCCGCGCGAGTACATCGACTACGCGGCCTCCAAAGCCGCGCTCGATACGCTGACCGTGGGGCTCGCGAAGGAGGTCGGCGACGAGGGCATTCGCGTCAACGCGGTGCGTCCTGGATTCATCTACACCGAGATTCACGCCAGCGGCGGCGAGCCCGATCGGATCGAGCGCGTCAAGGGCCTCGCGCCGATGCGTCGCGGCGGCCAGGCGCTTGAGGTGGCGCGGGCGATCCTGTGGCTGCTTTCGGACGAGGCCTCGTTCACCACCGGTGCGTTCGTCGACGTCTCGGGCGGCCTCTAAGCGCGCAGGCGTGACGCTCGCGCGCCCCGGGCGCTAGGCTTTCGTTCCTGACGAGGGTATCCTCGAAGCTCGTGCGGGCGCATCGATCGGCCCGCACCCCCTCCACCATTCCCCATCGAACGAGCCGGAGGACCCATGATGAACCGTGAAGAGTACGTGCAGAAGCTCAAGGCGCAGCTCGACGAGTGGAACGCCGAAGTGAAACGCTGGGAAGCGAAGGCCAAGTCGGCCGAAGCCGAGATGAAAGCCGGCTACGACAAGCAGCTGGAGAACTTCCGCCGCCAGCGCGACCAGTCGATCGAGCAGCTGCGCAAGGTGCAATCGGCAAGCGGCGAGGCGTGGACCGAAATGATGCGCGGCGCCGACGAGTCCTGGGCCAGGATTCGCGAGGCGTTCAGCAAGGCGCGCTCGCACTTCGACCAGAAGTAGCCCGGTGCCCGCCGACAAGGGCGCAGCGGCGCCCGACTGGGCGTTCAGCCTGGCCGATGCGGCCCAGGGCATCCGGCGCAAGCTCGGCGAGGGCTTCGAGACGCGCATCTTCCCGGGGGAGCACGTGATGCTCTCGGTGGTGCGCATTGCGCCCCACGCGAGCGGCACGGTGCACAGCCACCCGAACGAGCAGTGGGGCGTGCTCCTCGAGGGCGAGTGCGTGCGCATCCAGGGCGGCGAGGAGCGCTCGATGAAGGCGGGCGATTTCTGGCACACGCCGGGCGGCACGCCGCACGGCATCCGCACCGGTGCGGTGGGCGCCACCGTGCTCGACATCTTCAGCCCGCCAAGGGAGGAGTACCGCAAGGCGGGCGAGGGCTTCGGCGTTTCCGCGAAGGCCGACTGAGCCGCCTGGCGGCACTCAACCCCGCGCCGCCGGCCTGCGATGCCCGCCAGCGACGACCTGGTACTCGTACAGCCTGCACTCGAGCGCGCCGTTGAACAGCGGCGTTCGCCTCGAGGCCTCGAGCCGGATGAGTTTCGGCAGGCGCAGGTCGGAGGTGAAGAAGTAGCAGCGCCAGCCGGCAAAGCGCTGCTTCAACGCATCGCCGAGCTCCGGGTAGAACGCCGCAAGCTCTGCGCGCTCGCCGATGCGCTCGCCGTAGGGCGGATTGGCAAGCATCACGCCTTCGGGCGCGGGCGCGGTGCGCTCCAGCAGGTCGGCGCGCTCCAGTTTCACCAGTCCTTCGAAGCCCGCCGCCGCGAGGTTGCGCTCGGCGGCGCCAAGCGCCGCCGCATCGAGATCACTGCCGTAGAGGCGCAGCCCGCGCCGCCCCGCCGGACGCGCCGCTTCGTCGCGCAGCGCGCGCCACCGCGCCGGATCGAAGCTCGCGAGCTTCTCGAAGCCGAAGCTGCGCCCCGCGCCCGGCGCGCGTCCGAGCGCGATCGCGGCCGCCTCCGAGAGCAGCGTGCCGCTGCCGCACATCGGATCGAGCAGCGGCTCGTCCGGCCGCCAGCCGGTAAGCAGGATGATGCCCGCCGCGAGGTTCTCGCGCAGCGGCGCTTCGACGCGCGCGCGGCGCCAGCCGCGCTTGAACAGCGCCTCGCCCGAGGTGTCGAGATACAGCGTACCGCGTGCCGCGTCGAGAAACGCATGCACGCGCACGTCGGGCCGCGCGCGCTCGACGCTCGGGCGCCGCCCGGTCGAGTCGCGAAAGCGGTCGCACACCGCGTCCTTGACCTTGAGCGTAGCGAATTCGAGGCTCTTCAGGGGACTCCTGATGGCGCTGAGATTGACTCGCAGCGTGCGCTCGACGCCGAACTGGCGCGGCCAATCCACGGCGCGCGCCGCCGCATACAGGTCGTTCTCGTTGCGGTAGCCGAACTCGGAGACTTTCCACAGCACGCGCGAGGCGAGCCGCGAGAACAGGTTCGCCCGATAACATGTTCCCCAATCGCCCTCGAAGGCGACCCCGCCGGGCACCGTGCGCGCTTCGCGCGCGCCGAACGCGCCGAGCTCGGCTTCGAGCAGCGCCTCGAGCCCGCGCGGGCACGGCGCGAAGAATGATTCAGAAGGGCTTGAGGACAACCAGCAGCACCACGGCAAAGAGCAGCAGCACCGGCACCTCGTTGAACCCGCGCAGCCAGAGGTGGGTTTTCGTGTTCCGGCCGCGCCGGAAATCGAGCATCAGCTTGCCGCACCAGAGGTGGTAGGCGACGAGCGCCGCGACGAGCGCAAGCTTCGCGTGCAGCCAGCCGCCGGCGAAGCCCCAGCCGAGCCACAGCCAGGTGCCGAGAACCAGGGTGAGCACGCCGCTCGGGGTCATGATGCCCCAGAAGAGCTTGCGCTCCATCAGCTTGAAGCGCTCGAGCGAGGGCACGTCCTCGGACAGCGCGTGGTAGACGAACAGGCGCGGCAGGTAAAAGAGGCCCGCGAACCAGGTCACCACGCGCT